>Ga0209796_10000398_pt1 | contig 30568 bp, 28 predicted proteins | sample AgamicOrSfrz_FD_187167 | JGI IMG/M metagenome (GOLD analysis project Ga0209796, IMG submission 187167) | Agave microbial communities from Guanajuato, Mexico - Or.Sf.rz (SPAdes) (version 2) | ecosystem: Host-associated > Plants > Phyllosphere > Phylloplane/Leaf | place: Guanajuato, Mexico...
GAGGCAATGAGCGCATCGCATGGTGCAGCTGCGTAGTGTTGCGCCTGCGCTTGCCGAAGCCGTTCCAAGCACGCAGATGGCGGATCACATTTAAGCAATACGCTATCGTTGACTGACACATCGCGATTTGCATCTTCTTTAAGTAACCAACGGCCGTTGAGCTTCGAGAACGGCCGTTTATCTCGCAATCGCGGACTGGCCGAAACGGGTCGAAATTTGCCTGTCGATGCGTTGAGCGCCGTCATTCCTGAAGTATCTGGAGCTCGCATGCCAACCGCTGCCTCTCGTCATTTTCCGCGAATCGCGGTGGGCTCGATTCAGGCAGATGTTGCATCAGCATCCGATCGAATGCCGTCTTCACTGGCAGCAGTGCTGGCTCACTTCGATAGTGCCAATTGGCGTCTTCGCCAAACCGAGCGTCGCCGGTGCAAAGGCTGGTGCAACTTGCCGATCCAACCGGCACCAAGTGACTGTTCGTCATTTGGGCGCTCGTTCATCCCTCTCCGACCGAGACCCAGGCACGACGGATGCGCGACAGACTACCCGACCTGGTCCGTGCTGGAGAGCGTGTTGCGCCAGTCTTGAGAGCCGTACCGCGTGTATCAGACGTAGAAGTTAGGAATACTTCCTTTTCTTTCACCGGCATGCGACGTCGTGTCACACGGTTTTGTGGTTCATTTACGCCTGCAACGTTCAGGTCGCCCCCGTCGCAAGCTTCCCTGATAACGTCAATTCCATTGTTGAAACGGCTTGGAGTTCGACGCCAAGCTGGGCGGTCGATTAACTTATAGCGACAACTCTTGCGTCCCACCATTTACAGTTGTGGAGCGGGACCGACCTGCTGACCCAAAGGCCGCATGGAATCCGAACTCGAGCGCAAGCATCTGGCGGAGGCGAATCGCCGGATCCGCGATGCGATCCCGCGGATCCGGGCGCAGCAGCGGCGTGCGCGCGCAGCGACGGGTGACACGGCCGTCCTTGCTATTTCGCTGCTTTCGACCTTCTACGATTGCCTCGCCCTCGAACGCGCCCACTGGCGCTTAATCCTGCGGACGCTAAGAGACGAGGCCGATGCCCGGCGTCAACAATGTCTCTGAAAAGCGCGGACGATACCGCACCGAGATCAGTGCTGCCGTATTCCGTCGTCAGCATCCGGGGCCAGACTGCTTTGGAAGAGGCAGCGAGGGATGCTGGCGAGCGCCAGCCACCTCCGACTCCCACTCAAGCGACGTATGCTGAAAAGCCGCTAGCGCGGCGAGGGTGGAAAGGAAACCCTCGAAAGTTTGTCGGATCAGGCGTTGGTCGATTTCCGAGCCTTTATGGTCGACTAACACGCGCCGTTGTCGGCAGACGATTTGCAGCGCCCGACGGAGGCGACTTCCTGCGCGGCCGTGCAACCCCCGGTCCGGCGGGAGCCGGGCGAACAGCGTCAGTGCTTGCAATTCATGCGAACAATCCCGAAACTTTGCCAGTCGGGTTGGCGCCATGACGCGAAGCGCGGCGAGAGTCGCCGGCAGCGAAGAAGGCTCAAACGGCTTCTTCAGAAACCGCTGCGGCAGTTCATGGGCTTCCAGTTCCGCGGCGGACATGTCGAGATACTCGGTAATCGCCGTACATTCGGCGACGTGGATTCCATCGTCGAGTTTGAGCACGGGCACGGTGCCTGTCGGATCGATCTTTACAAACGCGGCTTGCTTATGTCCCACTGCGGGTAGGTCCACCTTGACAAACTCGACCTGCGAGGCGAGTTGCTTCTCGGCCAGTACGACGCGAATGCGCAATGGGTTCGGGAACCCGGGGATGTCATAGATTTTCATATCCGGTCCTTTATCGAAGTGAACTTACCAACCGCTAAGTAAGCGTGATCGAATTTTGAGACCGTCGTTTGAAATCGCCCGGCTGTGGACGAGACGCCCTGTACGGATCGCCATGGCAGGCGGCGACGTGGATCTTGGCTATCGCCTACTTCCGCGGCACACTGGTGCTGCGGCTTACTGACGACGTTCTGCGCGTTTCCGACGAACAGGCTTTGCGACCTGCATTCGCATGGTCGCGTCGAACCGCTTCGCCAGGCCTGTCTGCCTGAAACGCTCGATCACGAAATCGATGAACGCGCGGGTCTTGCCGGGCAGCAGCCGCCGGGACGCGTAGTAAAGGGAGATCATGCCCGCATCGGCGTGCCATGCGGGCAGCAGCCGCACGAGGCTGCCGTCCGCCAGGTCGGACAACACATCCGGGAGCGCCAGCATGGTCACGCCCAAGCCAAGGCGGGCGGCTTGTCGCATCGAAGCAGGATCGTTCATCACGATGTCTTCGTTCGGCGTTGCAGCGGCCTCCACGCCGTTCGGCCCGAGCATCGTCCATTTTCTGATGCGTCCGGTTGCCATGCCGCGCATCACGATTCCGCGCAGGCTTTTCAGATCGTCCGGATGCGTAGGGGTTGCGACGCCGCGCAGATAGTCGGGCGACGCAACCGCGACGATATGCGCCGGCGCCAGCGCGCGCGCAACGATGCCCGGCGAAAGTTCGAAGCCGCCACCGATCGCGAGATCGTAGCCTTCATGCACGAGATCGACCTGCCTGAGGTCGAAATGCCATTCGGGCCGAACGCGCGGATAACGACGCAGAAACTCGGGCAGCAGCGGCAGGATATAGGCCGGACCGAGGGTTGGACTGAGGCTGACTTTCAGCACGCCGGCGGGTTCGACCGCACCCGACGATGTCTCTTCGATTGCGGACTGCAGGTTGTCGAGACTCGTGCCGATCGAATCCAGAAACCGCTCACCCGCTTCTGTCAGCGTGAGGCGACGCGTGGACCGCTGCAGCAGACGCACGCCGAGATTGCGTTCAAGCATCGCCACGTTGCGGCTCACGGCGGCCGGTGTAAGCCCTAAGCGCCGCGCAGCTTCGGAGAAGCTTTGCAGTTCGGCGCTCTTCACGAAGCTTTCGAGGTTGGCGAGTGTCTCCATTCTCTTTCAACGATTGCTTGAAAATGGATCAATTCTAAACCATCTAATCACGTGGGAGTGATCGGTCTATCTTTGCTTCAACGCAACACTACACACCACAACCGGAGCAAAGACATGAACACCCAGAACCTTCCCCTGGCCGGCAAGGCCGCTCTCGTCACCGGCGGCTCGCGCGGCATCGGTGCGGCCATCGTCAGGCGCCTCGCACGCGATGGCGCGGCCGTCGCCTTCAGCTATGCGGCGTCGGCCGATCGCGCCAACGCGCTCGTCGCGGAGATCGAAGCAGGTGGCGGCTGCGCTGTCGCGTTCAGGGCCGATCAGGCCGTGTCTCATGAAGTCCAGCGCCTCGTCACGCAGGCGCATGCGGCGCTGGGACGGCTCGACATCCTCGTGAATTCGGCGGGCGTGTTCGTCACCGGCCTGGTCGGTGACCCGACGGCCGATGCCGCCGCCTGCGATCACCAGCTCGACGTCAACGTGAGGGGCGTGGCAACCGCGGTTCGTACGGCGGTGCCGCTGCTCAACGACGGCGGGCGCATTGTCTCCATCGGAACCACGGGCGCCGTGCATATCCCGTTTCCGGGCGCGGCGGATTACGTCGCCAGCAAGGCCGCTGTTGCTGCCTACACGCGCGGCTGGTCGCGCGATCTCGGGCCGCGCAACATCACCGTCAATCTCATCCAGCCGGGCGCGATCAACACGGACATGAATCCGGACGATGGTCCGTTTGCCGAGACGCTGAAGGGCATGGCATCGCTGGGCCGATATGGCCATCCCGAAGATATCGCAGCCGCAGTGGCGTTCCTTGTCGGGCCCGATGCGTCCTATATCACTGGCGCGACGCTGAACGTCGACGGTGGCCAGGCTGCATGACATCGCGCTCTGCACGAACAAGGAGACAGAGATGGCCCAGGTCATTCGGATGAAAGAGGTCGGAGCGCCGAAGGTGCTCCGCATAGAACGGGAAGAGGTCGGCACGCCCGGCGCCGGTCAGGTCCGCATTGTTCAGGACGCGATCGGTGTCAACTTCGTCGACACGATGGTGCGCAACGGCAGCTATCCAGTCGAGCTGCCCGCTATTCCCGGATTTGAAGGCGCCGGCACGATCACGCAGGTAGGGGCTGGTGTGGCTGGCGTGGCTGGTCTGGCGGTGGGCGACCGCGTCGCCTATTTCTTCGCGGCGGGCGCATACGCCAGCGAACGGTTGATCGCCGCCGACGCGCTGATCAACCTTCCGCCCGACATCTCCACCGTCCAGGCGGCAACGTTTCTCGCGAAGGGCTTCACGGCCTGGATGGCACTGCGTGCGTTGCACCCGCTGCAGGCGGGTGAAAGCGCGATCGTCATGGGTGCGTCGGGCAGCGTGGGCAGCATGTTGTCGCGATGGGCGAAAGCATGGGGTGCGACGGTGATCGGTGTGGCGGGATCGCGCGACAAATTGGCGAAGGTGCGGGCGGGCGCGCACCACGCATTCGATGCGGGTGATGCGGCCATCATCGATAAGGTGCGGGCGTTGGCGCCCAACGGTGTCGACGTCGTGTTCGATCTGGTTGGCAATGCAACTTCCAGCCTTGCCGTGCGGGTTGTGAAGGAGGGAGGCGATATTGTCGCGATCGGCGCGGCTTCGGGCGGACCGCTTGGTGAATCCGCAGAAGCCATACGGCGAAACATCCGGATCAGGCGCGGCAGCACACCGCAGTTCGTCAACGCGCAGACCATCGAAACCGCCCGAGAGGAACTGTTCTCGGCGATCCGCGCCGGGCTGTTTCGCGATCTCGATGTCGTGCATTTTGCGCTGGCGGATGCGGTGTCCGCGCATCAAGCCATCGAACAGCGGACGCTTGTTGGCATTCCGCTTCTGGTGCCCAGCGCCGTCGTCAAATGCTGATGCCGGTAACTACATATCCAACCAGTCTTTTAGATCAAGGATTCTCTGCCATGTCCTTTGACCCTAAAGCCATCGCCAGCGAGTTCTTTGCTCACTGGAGCGCCAATCGCATCGACGATGCGCTGGCCATGCTCGCCGATGACGTGCTCTACGATAACGTTCCGTTTCCCGACATTATTGGTCGCGAGAGCGTGCGCAAATTCCACGAAGACTTCGGGATCGGCGGGATCTTCACAGTGAACTGGAAAGTCACACACATAGCCGCATCAGGCAATGTCGTATTGAACGAACGTCTGGACATCTTTCGGCATCAGAACGGCCGCGAAATCTCATTGCCAGTCATGGGCACGCTCACGGTGGAAGGAGGGAAGATTACTGTGTGGCGTGACTATTTCGATCCGGCAGACTTCGATCAACAGTTGCAGCGCATTAAGACCTGAGACGGAAGGCTTTCGGGAATCAGCTCGGAAACCAGACTCTGCATTGGCGACTTCCTTGCCATCTGTCGAGCGAGGAAGCCCGCAGGTAGTCGCTGCCGTTCGATATCAGGCGGTAGTGTTTTTCCAAAGTTGGGACTGCGGCGTTTGCTGGCGGAGGCGGACCTCGTGATCGGGCCGGGCCAGGATGATGGGCGAAGGGTCAAGGCAGCTACTCCCTGATCGCGTTGTCGAAACTCCGCCACTCGTTGTTCCCGCCGGCCGTGATTTCCTGGCCCGCACTCCTCGACACAATCAGGCCAGATCGCGTGCGCCAGTTTCTTCTAGCATCGTCACGGCGCAGAGCGAAATGATGACGCACACGATCATGTACCAGGCCGGTGCCATCGTATTGCCCGTCACCTTGATGAGCCACGCGACGACGAGTTGCGCCGTGCCGCCGAACACCGACACCGCCACGGCATACGCGCTTGCCAGATAGCCTGCGCGCACATGTTTCGGGAAGTTTTCCGGCATGAGCGCATACGCGGGCGCCGAACCCATCGTGTAGAAGAACATCAGCAGGACGATCAGGCCGGTGACGACCGGCAGCGTCGGAAACTGGTTCATCAGCCAGAACGCGGGATACAGCAGCGCGATCAGCACCACGCGTCCCAGCACGGTCAGCGGTTTTCTACGACCCATGCGGTCCGACAGCGCGCCCCAGATCGGGCACATGAGCAGCGAGACACCGGCGGCGCCAATCGAGACCAGCATCGACAGCTTGGGCGGCATCTTCAGATACTGGATCGAGTAGGTCGGGATGTAGTACATCAGCACGTAGGTCGCGACCGTCATGCCCATAATTGCGAAGACCGTCAAAAACCATTTGCGCACGAGGGCCGGTTCGAAGCGCGAGTGCTCCGTTTTGACGGGCTCGTCGTCTACGATATGCCGGCGCAGATACACCCCCACCGGCATGATCAGCGTGCCGGCCAGAAACGGAACGCGCCATCCCCAATCGAGCAGCTGCGGGCCGGTCAAATGATAGGTGAGCAACGCAGCCATGCCCGAGCCGAGCAGCGCGGCCGCGCCCTGGCTCGCCAGTTGCCAGCTTGCGCGAAAGCCACGCCCTTTTGCAGAACCTGTTTCCAGCAGGGTCGCCGTGGCCGCGCCAAACTCGCCGCCCTGCGCAAAACCCTGCACGAGGCGCGCTACCACGATCAACGCGGGCGCAGCAATGCCGATCGTCTCGTAGGTCGGCGCGAGACCGATCGCCGCGGAGCCGACTGCCATCAGGAAGATCGTCAGCGTGAGCGCGGCCCGGCGCCCGCGCTTGTCTGCGTAATAGCCGAGCACGAAGCCGCCGACGGGCCTCGCCACGAAGCCGATCGCAAACGCTGATAACGCCAGCAACGTTGACACGACAGGATCTTGCGACGGAAAGAACAGCTTTGCGATGGTCAGCGCGAAAAAGCTGTAGACCGTGAAATCGAAGAACTCGAGCAGATTGCCGACGACGGCCGCCACGACAATGCGGGTCTGCGAAACCGCAATCGTGCCGGACGACGTAAGAGGCTGGGTTGACATGGTTCAGGTCCTCACCGTAGGTGTATTTATGATGGTTCCGTCTGCGCTTTCTGATGGGCGCTTAGACTTTCGACGCAAGAAACCGCTCGACCAGACGCGTCCAGAATGCGGCGCCGACGGTCAGGTTGTCGTCGTTGAAGTCGTACTTCGCGTTGTGCAGCATGGGTGTGTCCTTGCCATTGCCGACGCGCAGGAAGCAGCCAGGCTTCTCTTGCAGGTAATAGGCGAAGTCCTCGCTGCCCGCGATCGGACCAAAGCCGTCGACCACGCGTTCGTCGCCCATCAGTTCTCGTGCGACCTGTAACGCGAATTCAGTCTCCTGCGCGCTATTGACGAGCACCGGGTAGCCCGGCACATAGTCGATATCGACGCTGGCGCCGTGCGCTTGCGCATGCGCGTTGGCGAGCGCACGGATGCGTGCTTCGAGCAGCTGGCGCACCTCGGGATCGAACGAGCGAACGCTCAGTTGAAGACGCGCCGTTTCGGGGATCACATTGGGCGCGTGTCCGGCATTGAACGCACCGATCGTGACCACGGCTGGCTGCATCGGATCGATGTTGCGTGACACGACAGTTTGCAGCGCCGTCACGAGTCCTGCGCCGATCACGAGCGGATCGGTGGCGAGATGGGGGCGGGCAGCGTGACCGCCGCGGCCGTGGATCGTGATGTGGACGGTATCGCATGCAGCCATGAAAGGGCCGCTGCGGAACATGAACGTGCCCGCCGGTGCGCCGGGATGGTTGTGCAGGCCGAAGATAGCCTCGCAGGGGAAGCGCTCGAACAGTCCGTCAGCGATCATACGTTGCGCGCCGCTATCCGAGCCGACTTCCTCAGCGGGCTGGAAGACAAGATGGACGGTTCCGTCAAAGCGGCGCGTGCGCGCCAGTTGCCGCGCTGCACCAAGGACCATCGTCGTGTGACCGTCGTGACCGCATGCGTGCATCTTGCCCGGATGAGCGCTGGAATAGATCAGGCCCGTGGCCTCGGTGATAGGCAGGGCGTCCATATCGGCACGAACCGCAACGGCCCGCGATCCCGTTCCCAACTTCAGCGACGCAACCATGCCCGTTCCGCCCAGACCACGTGTGACTTCGTAACCCCAACTTGCGAGCGCCTCGGCGACAAGGTCCGATGTCCGGAATTCCTGGTAAGCCAGTTCAGGATGCTGGTGCAAACGGCGGCGAATGCCACGCAGTTCATCGCTCAGATCGCTCGTTTCGTCGAGCGTGCAAAAGTGCTGGGTATTGGACATTTGGATTGACGTGCATATAGAAAGCGAAGCGTCAGTATTTCGCTGCAAAAACGTGCGATCAATGACGTAATTCGGTCGATAATGTTGACTTGAACGTCAACAGTCGAGAAAGCATGTCAACCGACATCGATATCCCTCAGACAGGCGCCTTCAATCCACGGAGCCTGCGCTATCTGCATGAAGTCGCCGTGCATGGTGGCGTGCGGGCGGCGGCGGACGCGCTCGGCATCAATGCGTCGGTGATCAGCCGGCAGGTGACGCAGTTGGAGCGCGCGCACGGTGTGGCGCTGCTCGAGCGGCAGGGCCGGCGCGTGACGCTCACGGAAATCGGCCTGAGTCTCGTCGATCACTTTCGTGAAAGCCGGCGCCGCGACGCGGAGATGCTGGTGCAACTGGAGGACTATCGGGGGCTGCGACGCGGACGGATCGGCATCGGGTGCGGCGAAGGGTTTGTCGGCAATCTGATGGCGATCGTACTCGAGCGGTTTAGCGCGCAGTTTCCGGATATCGTCGTCGACCTGCATACGGGGGCGACGTCGGAAATCATCGCGATGGTTCGCAACGACGAGGTCGATCTTGGCCTCTGCGCGGGCGGGGCGAGGGACCCGGCGATACGCTTGCGCACGTTTCGCGCCGCGCCGTTCTGCGCGTTCGTGAGCCCGCGGCATCCGTTGGCGGGACTGCAGCGTATCCGCTTCGAGCAGCTTGCCGATGCCCGCCTGATTTTCATGCCGCCGCGTTTCGGCGTTCAGCAGTATGTCGACTCGATTATTCGCGCGGAGCGACTCAGCCTCACGCCGGCTTACCGGTGCGATATGTTCGCCGCGGCGCAAGCGATTGCGGCGGCGGGGCTTGGGGTCGCGTTCATGTCGACTGATGCCGCTCGGCAATATCTCGATGCGGGCAAGCTCGTTGCGCTGGAGATCGATCATCCGATTGCACGTGACTTCAGCAGCCAGGTGATACGCCGGGTTGGCCGGCGTTTGGCGCCGGCGGCGGAGTTTTTGTGGAAGCAACTGGTGGGGGCGATGCAGAGGGGGTGGGCGGCGGCTGGGAAAGGCTAATGCCCAACACTGGGCGCGTGAGTTGATAAAACTAGGACATCAGGTCACCCAACCGGCCACAAGGAGACAGTCCAAAGAATCGCGGATGGACGAACGAATCTTGCGGAACAAGAAGAACTTGCGGGCACTGTCGACGAACTCATTCGTGTCGTCGGGCGCGACGCAGTGGTTGCACTATCGCCCGATTACGCGCACGGAGACCGATTGCAGCAACAGATTGAGGCAACCATCAACCGGGCGCACCATCTGCTCAGGGACGGCGACAACGCAGCAACGGCGCTTGCGTCGTTCTCCGGTGACCGGGCTGTGAGGATCATGTCTATCCACAAGAGCAAGGGCCTAGAATTCGACACTGTGGTTCTGCTTGGCGTTGAGCGTGAGACGTTCTGGGGCAATGAGGTGGCGGAGCGCTCAGCCTACTTCGTAGGTATCTCAAGGGCGAAACGCCGACTGTTTCTGACCGTTTGCGAACGAAGGGAGCGCCCCGATGGGGCAAACAACTGGAGGACCGGTAGGACCGAACACAACGAGTTTGTTGGGTACGCCGAACCCTATCTGTAGTTACAGCGCCGTACCGGTGCACCTGCGCGCAAACAGGTGGTAGCCAAAAATAGAACCGCTGCGGCTACCTTTATTTTCTCATCAGCCGCGCCGACTTCGGGTCATATACGTACTGCGTAATCGTCCCGTCCTTGATGCGCTCGACCGCTTCGTCGACGACAAACGTGGGCACAAGGAACCACTCGCGCGGCGCAATGGGCTTTCCGAAGCGATCTTTGATCTCGATATCAAGGCGCGCCGGTTCGAATACGCGATGAATCAGGTTCTCAAGCTTGACCCGATTAATGTTGTACAGGTCATAGGTGGCGATGATCTCCACTTCGGCCAGCAGGAAGGTCGGATCATTCCTTGCATTTACGAACCGCGCGGCGACGTTGTTGCGGCCCGTTACGCCGATCTTGTGTAGCACGTCGCGGTTTGCCGCGACGATCGGCAGTTCGGACTTGCTGCGGACCACGTAGATGGTGCCACTTTCCTGGTCGTCGTCCGATGCCTCGTCAGAGAATAGAGGACCGGCAGACGGGTTGGTGACAAGTCGCGCCGCCTCGTCGCGGTAGAGCGCGCGCTGGAACGATCGTTGCAGAACGTCGCTTTCGGTGCCGTTGTCAAAGACGACACGAAGGCGACTGTCACGGCGTTCGTACGGGGTCCTGATTTCCTCGCCCACTTCGGCAACGTAAGCTAGTTGTCCTCCGACGATGTAGAACTCGCCTTGCAGAATTTCAGCCAGCTTGATTTCCTCCAGCTCGTGGAATGCGCGCGTTTCGCGGATGCCTTCCTTCAGTTCACGCTGAACGTGCTCGAAGAGCGGCTTGAACGTCTCAAAGTCCTCGCACGGCGTGCGCTGTGCGATCTCCTCAGCGGCGCGCTTCTCGGCGCTCGTACGAACATGGCGCAGGACAGTGATATCGTCGGCGCTGGTCGTGCCAGCCAGCTCGGCGGCAAGCTCGTCTATGCCAAAAGGCTTCTCGGGCCCGGCAACGCTCGGCGCATCCGCAAGTAAACCTTGATGGTCCAGCGGTACAAGCAGCGCACGGCAGTCAGGAAGTGAGCGCAGGCGGTCGAGGCGCACCGCGTACAGCCGCTCGAAGGTGTCACGGTCTTCCCCATGTTGCGGGGCGCGGTTGTGCGTCTCGAAGAACCGCTGGATCTCCTCGAATCCAGCGATGATGCGCTCCTCGCGAGGCGGGCGTCCTCCCTTCTTCGCGGGTGCGGCGAAGTCGGAAAGCTCTGCTGCCAGATCGTCGAGGTCGGAGTTACTCATAGCGCCCCTCCGCCTTGAAGCGCATGAAGGCCGACGCGCCTTCGGCCATGCGCCGCTCCCATGGATCCTGTGAATCGAGCGCCGGCACGCGCCCACGCTCTCTCTTGAATTGCGCTGCGCGCTTGGCAAGGTCAAGCGCATCCTCAGGCGTCAGGCTCGTGCGCTTGGCAGATATTGCTGCCGCGACCTGTTTCAGGCTCTCCTCGCTCATGGTCTTGGCGAGGATGGCGTAGGCTTCGCCGAAGGGATTAATACGATCGATAAGGTCAATGTCCAACTCGCGCACGTCCATTGCAAACCGACGCACGCCGTCTATGAGGGCGGTATTGGCCGATGGCTCGGCGCTGTCGCCCCCCGTGGCAACCTGCTTGGCCTGCTGCGTCAGGTTGAGAGCGGCGATGGCGTGCTGACGGACAGCTTCCTGATCCTCAGCATCAAGCTCGGGGTACTTGTCCTTTATGATCTTGCCCATGCGGACCTGCGTAAGCTCTTCGGGCACCAGTTCCTCATCGAACAAGCCCCTCTCGATGGCGGTCTTGTCCTGAATAAAGCTGGCGATCACCTCGTTCAAGTCTTCCTGACAAATACGCGCCGCTTCCTTGCTCTTGGGTTCGGCTAGGCCCTTGATCTCGATCTGGAACTGACCTGTCTGCTCGTTGAAGCCGACATTGCACTTGTCTGGATCGTAGCCGGCCTCGCCATAATCGAAGCCCGGAGCGGGGCCGCTATCGGGATTCTTCGGCTTGAACTCGAAGCGCGGTGCGAGAACCTGCTCCATGAGCAGGCTCGCCGCGATGGCCTTGAGAGTGTCGTTGACGGCCTCGGTGACAGCTTCCTCTGAAGCGTCCGGCTCGGCGATCAGGTTCGTAAAGCGCGCTCGGGTCTTGCCGGGCGCGTCACGGGTCGCACGCCCGATGATCTGCACAATCTCTGTCAGGCTGGCGCGATAGCCGACGGTGAGCGCGTGTTCACACCAAATCCAGTCGAAACCTTCCTTGGCCATGCCGAGGGCGATGATGATGTCCACATGGTCCCGGTTGTTCTTCTGCGCCGGGTCTTTGAGCGCGGCAGATACACGATCGCGCTTCGCGCCATCGTCATCCACAAGATCGGCAATCCGCAACAGGCTACCATCTGGGCGCTTTACGAGTTGGAAGCCCGTCGCCGCGTCGATGCCTTGCCACTCGCCCAGCGCCTCGATGATGTGCTCCACCTCCCGCATCTTGTCCTTCGTGCTTTCGCGCGAATTGACGTTGGGGATGTGGATGATGGTCTTCTCGGCGGGGTCGAGGACGTTGAGGATGTCGTCCACGTACGGCCCACTATAGAAGAAGTAGCCGATATCGAGCTGCTTGAGGTACTCGTAGCCGTTGAGCTGCTCGTAGTAGGTGTAGGTAACGGCGTCGAACCTGGATTCGTCCTGCGGAGCAAGGACGGCCTCGGCGTCGCCCCGGAAATAAGAGCCGGTCATGGCGACGATGTGAACGCGGCCCCGCGCGATGAACTGCCCAAGGTGCAGACCTAGCTTGTTGTCGGGGTTCGCGGAAACGTGGTGGAACTCATCCACGGCGATCAGCCGGTCATCGAACTTCTCTACGCCATACGCATCAACCGCGAAGCGGAACGTCGCATGGGTGCAGACCAGCACCTCGTCGGTGCTTTCGAGGAATGCGCCGACCGACTTCACCTTGCCGCCGTTGTCATTGCCCGGCGCATTGCAGAGGTTCCATTTCGGTTCGACGTGCCAGTCGGACCAGAAGCCGAACTTCGATAGCGGCTCGTCGTTGAAGCTCGCGCCGATGGACCTCTCCGGCACGACGATGATGACCTGCTTCAAGCCCTGATTCTGGAGCTTGTCGAGCGCGACGAACATCAGCGCGCGGCTTTTGCCCGATGCCGGCGGCGATTTGATCAGCAGGTATTGCTCCCCGCGCTTTTCATAGGCGCGCTCTTGCATCGGACGCATCCCAAAGGCATTGGCCTTGGTGGACGCTCCGTTTCGGGCATAGGTAACGGAGACCGAAGGGATGGACTCAATTTTGTCGTTCATGCGTTGGCTCCCGCCTTTCGCTTCTTGGCCCTGGCCGGTACAGCCGTGGCGCTCATCTTGTTGTAGAGGTCAAAAAGCTTTTCCAACCGCTCGGTGTCGTTCTTGAAGCGTCGACCGATGTAGATGCGCTCCAGCACTTCGTCGTTGCGATCATGCGCCGCACGCAGGTCGTCGGGCATATTGTCAGGGTCATAGAGCTCTGCTAGCGTAGCCGGGAAGTGATGTTCACGCGCGAGCAAAATGTCCTCGGCGCACCGCGTCAGGTCTGCCCGGTTCTTATCCGTAAGTGGCGGCAACGGAAACGTGTTGTAGCAGAGTGCGGAAGAATAACGGAGATCCGTCTTCAGCCTACCTGCGACCGTACGAACCCACGCCATATGCAAGAGGCTCAAAAGAATAGCTAGGTTCCACAGTTCAGCATCGTAAATTGCTTGAGCAGAGTCTGAAACGATACAGTCGTCGGCGAGTAGCCCGAACGGAATGTATTGCCTGCGTTCTGAGGATACCCGAGGAACGATTATTAACTGCTGAGTTGCGGTATGTGTGTACCGGAACCGGTGTGGTCGCGACGCAAGCCCACGTGCAACTTGCCCCCCAGATAATCTAAACGCCCTCACTTTTTCAATACGCTGCCGAATCTCGTCGATAGCGGTAGCGCGTCCTAGAGAGGCTTCGTCAATCCACAAGCAGTATCGCAGCTCGCCATTCAAATAGTCCTTCGAACCATAGAGCCTCGCCACAAGGGAGGCTGCGTCTGGATGTCGTGTAAGGAGCTGCAACCTACTTTCGGGAGATAGTAGGAGGTTGCCACCATCATACGGGCTGTTGCCCGTGAGAATGGGTCTTAGTCCTGAGATGGGCGTCAATGCCTGGTCAACAATGGTTTCGCGCCCTGGCACCAAGTACGGGCCGATACAGTCCACTTCTCTCGCCATGCCGTCCGCGAATAATGTCTTGCGCTTCCCATCCTTGCGGTTGAGACCTATGACAGAGCAGATGACGGCCGCATTCTTCGTTGCGTTATTTGACCATCTGAAATCTTTGTGCGCAAAGAAGATTTGAATGCCAAGCGAAAACACTCGCGGCCACAACTGATGTACTTGCGCGCCTTGATTTACCGAGTTGGTGGCTACGAAGCCGACGCTAGAAAGACTGCTGGCGGCGACGTACTCCGCGCCTTTGAGAATCCACGCAGCTACGTAGTCCAGCTCGCCAACGTTTTCGTCCGTACGAAAGACGTTAGCCAACTCAGATTTCTGCTCTGGCGTTTGGCTCTTTCCACCTAGATATGGCGGGTTACCACAAATGTAGGTTTCACCGCCTTCGTTCTCGAAATCGATCTCTGGTTGATCAAATGGAGTGCGAAAGAGGTCATCAGAATAATATTTAACGTCTGTTCCGGTCGGCGGACACACGCTTAGCCAGTCGATGCGCAAGGCGTTGCCGCAGGTGATCCAGTTTTCATTGCGAAGCGGTAAGAACTCAGCCAAAGCCAGCTTCTGCCCGCGATACAGCACGTCACACTGATATTCGGCGATTACCAGCGCGAGGCGCGCGATCTCTGCGGGGAAATCACGTAGTTCGATGCCTCGAAAATTCGTGAGCGGGATCTCGGAGCTGTGATCCGGCTCCCCCCGGCGCCTGTTGATCTCTGCCTCTATCGCCCGCATTTCCTTGTAGGCGATGACAAGGAAATTGCCGGACCCGCAGGCCGGGTCGAAGACCCTGATCTTCGACATGCGCTTGCGCAGGTTGAGCAATGTGCGCGGATTGTCGCCCGCCTCCTCAAGCCGTGCGCGCAAATCGTCGAGGAACAGCGGATTTAGCACCTTGAGGATGTTGGGTACGCTGGTGTAGTGCATCCCCAGCTCACCGCGTTCCTCGTCATCGGCAACGGCCTGGATCATCGAACCGAAGATGTCCGGGTTGATCTTTGTCCAGTCGAGACCGCCGACATGCAGCAGGTAGGAGCGGGCGATCTTGCTGAACTTCGGCACGTCCATGCTACCGGAGAACAGGCCGCCGTTGACGTAAGGGAAGTCCTCCGCCCAGCGAGGAATCTTGGCCGCTGCTCGCTCATCCCGCCTTGTGTTCATCGCGAGGAACAGCGTGCCAATCACGTCATGCGTGTTAGACGAATCCTTCTCGCTCATCTGCGCGACGGTTTCGGTGAACTTGCCGTCGCCGATGAAGATGTCCGTGTCTTCGGCAAAAAAGCAGAAGATGAGCCGCGCCATGAAGTGATTCATGTCGTGGCGGCGCTCGGCCTTGCCCCATTCGGGGTTGTCCTTCAGCAGTTCGACATAGAGGCGATTGAGGCGACTGGTCGCCCTGATGTCGAAGGCGTTTTCGCTGATCTGCCTGACGGTGGTGATGCCCCCCAGCGGCAGAAAGAAACCGAAATGGTCAGGGAAGTCTTTGAAGGCGCAGGCGACGGTCTCACCGCTCGCGAAATCTTCGGCCTCGAAGTCCGCGCCGTCCGTGGCGAGGATGAACTTCGCCTTTGCCCGGGTGGTCGCCGGACTGTCTTTCAGGGCTTTGAGGGTCGCGGTGACCTGGCCGTTGTCGCAGGTCGCGATATGGATGTTGTTGGTCTGGAGAACACCACCGAGATCGGATTTGTTCGTCGCGCCGCTGCGCAGACGCTGGATTGTGGTGGCCTTGTTCCCGAAAGCTTCGAGGAAGGCATACGGGAAGTTCTCGCCGTCGAACGGTCGCTCCGCAAGGTCAGTGATGGCCTGTTCAATTTCAACGGCGTTCAACTTCGTGCCCCTATGGCGTAAATGTTGGGCGAGCACCTCGCCTAGATAACAAGCTGCACCCGTGCGCCCCAGACGTAACTGCGGCTCGTTCCTTGGCTTGGTCTGTCCCTACGCAACTGTTCGCGACATTCCAAAAGGTGTCCGTACTCCTCGCCGACGCTATGCGCAAGGAGCGCGAAGGGGCATCCAAGACGATCGGGAACCTCCGGCGTTACTGGCGGCCGCCATCCGGCCATAGGCCCGACAGGTAACCTGCTCTAATCGTCGTGCATTTTAACCGCTCTACCTCGCCCGTGCGGCCGTTCCTCCGGTGGCGGTAAGGCGTCGGCGCAGACGACAAGTCCAATCGCTCTCTATAGCGGATTTTGGTCGCCAGTGAGTGAGGCGGTCTGCGGACGATCCATCGTTCGCTGTGTGCCCTTGTGTCGCAACTGATCCGCCACGCGGCGCCGCAACCAGCCGGGGTCTCCCGTGAGTACTCCTTGTGGCGCAGACGCGCCTCGCTGGGCCCAGGTCAGGCAATGTATGTCCCGTCGATGTGCCTCGCCGCGTTAATGATGCTGTCACGGCGGTCGAGCGCATCCATCGGGGCGACAGGCTGGCCCTCACGCTCGCCGGTACCCAAGATCCATCCGTTCTGGAAATGGAACCAGGCGGCGATTTTCCATGTGTCGGCTACCGGACCAAGTGCATCGAGAATCTTCTCAATGACCGGCAACGGCTGGCACATGGTGTCGAACTGGTAGCCGGCAAAGTAGTCCTCGCCGCCGACGGATACACTAAATATGCGGCCCTGGTGCGTCCAGTCGTTGGCGGGCTGCCCCTTATTCTCGGGTGGGACGATCTGAAGCGCATTGATCTGCGCCGCCGTGAGCCAGTCACCTCGCGCGAAGACCGCGCGCATGGTCTCCTGGCGCCGAATGCGCTCCTCGATCAGGGGCGCGACCGGCCCCGACAGGCCCGTGATCGCGGCAGCAATATCGTCCGCCCGTCTGAAAACCGCTTCTTCGAAAGTCGTTTTCGTCAGAAGGGCCGCCACCAGATCCTCCAGACCTCGCTTCAGAGAGGGCACGATGGACGGATCGGTGCCGACCGGCAGGCGTACCTTGAGCACGAGGCCTTCGGTCGGGATATCCGTGTTCGGTTTGTTATGGACTCGTATCATGACCGCCTCACTTCGTCACTTACACCTCTGGCATTTCGGTGCGACCGTGAACCTGCAGCTTTTCTGTCAGCTGTTCGCGAACGCGCTTCATGATCCAAGTGATCTCGCCCGAGGATATGTCCCACTGCTCCGAGGAAACTTTCCGGGTTACGTCGGTTTCGATCCTGGAAAGCAGATGAAACAGCGATCGCGATTGATTTTCGGCGCGCTTCCGGCGGCCGTACGACACAAGCTGCTGGACAAGATCTTCGCACGCGTCGTATCGCGTGAATAGCTCCTCATCCGTCGGCCCGGAGATAAGCCGATCAGCGGCCCGACGGAGCAAGACTTTCCTCTGGAACCCACCGACGGCGCCGTGGGCGGGCTCGCGAGGAAAATCATCAGGAATGGCGGAAGAGTTCATGGTCATTGGTCGCACCGACTTCACAAAAAAGCATGCTCTGAGGCTCTATGGGCGCTTTCAGGATAAGACGCTACCGCAAGCGACCGTCGAGTTGCAGCGATAGGGGGGGCGGCATCCGGCTTTATTTTGGTCTGAGAGCCTTAAGCATGCCGGCCGGGCGCGACAATATCAAATCTCCGCTCGCTTATCAGTTCTGTTGGAGATGCGAGACAGCATCGAATTCGTGTGCACGGCCTCAGCTCACCATGGCTGGTCGAATACCATCTCCGGGGTTCATCGCCTGCGTTTGTTTCGCGCTCCCGCCAGATGCCGGAAACCTGGTACAGGTGGAGCCCGATACCGTCAGCCGAGCGATCCAGTGCGTAGACGAGGAACCAATCTCGCTCGCATTCCGAAAGCGCCTCGAGCAATACGTCGGGACCAGCTAATAGCCATCCAGCCGGCGGCACGGCATCACCCCGTCGTTTGGAGGAGGCGATCACCAGAAAATTCAGGGGCTCGTCCGTCCACCCCACGCAGTCCCACACCTGGTGAGGCGTCGCAGGTTGCTGTTTGAACGCGCCACTCCCGGCCCACGTCGCATCCGTCAATAACATCCGTCTTCCTTGAGTTGACTAATTGACATCCTGCCGACGTCCTGTTGTGCATTTCACTCATCGTCGGCTCCTGCAGGCAAACAGTTCCCGCAACGAGACATCTTCGCCACGTAGGCTCCCGCAGTCGCGGCCTGTGCGGGTACGTCTCACATGGGAAATCGCTGATGGTAACAAATGAACACTATAGGTTGTAGTTCTTTAGTGTTCGAAATGAGTACATCAAGTCCTTTACGGGAGGACTTGCATGCGCTCCGAGGCCGAGTTCGGCAACGCACTGAAGCGACTTCGCGAAATAGCCAATGTCACGCAGGAAGATTTTGGGCTGATCTCCAGTCGTACGTACGTAAGTACGATCGAACGGGGTCTGAAGTCGCCTACACTTGGAAAGATCGAGAAGTTAGCGGGAGTGCTTGGAATCCACCCGCTTACATTGTTGACCGTTGCCTACATGGACCGATTCACTCCGAAAGATATCGACGGGGTGACGAATATTCTGCGCACACAGTTACTGGAAATCTTCGGAGAAAGGTAGCAGCAACCCGACGCACGCACTCAGCGGCGTTCAAAGCGAAAGTGGCCCTGGCGGCAGTCAAAGGCGAGCGCACGCTCGCCGAACTGGCGCAGCAGTTCGATGTGCATCCGAACCAGATGACGGAATGGAAACGACAGTTGCAGGAGCGCGCGGCCGACGTGTTCGGTGCGGCCGGCCCGCTTTCGAGCGAGCCACCGGTAGACGTGAAGACCCTGCACGCCAAGATCGGCCAACTCAGCCTGGAAGAAAATGACTTTTTAAGCGGTGCCCTCACCAGGGCGGGATTGCTGAGCGCAAAGCGATGATTGATCGTGGCCATGCGTTGCCGGTTTCTCAGCAAGTCCGGCTTGTTGGTATCGCGAGATCGAGCGCGTATTACCGGGCGCGGCCTGTCAGCGAAGTCGATCAACGCCTGATGCGCCGGATCGACAAACTGCATCTGGAGTTCCCGTTTGCCGGTGCACGGATGCTGGCGTGCCTGCTGCGCCGGGAAGGCCACGAGGTCGGCCGCCGCCGCGTGCGCACGCTGATGAAGCGCATGGGTGTGGAGGCGCTGTACTGCAAGCCGAGCACGAGTCGACGCAACGCGCAGCACAAGGTCTGGCCGTATCTGCCGCGTGGCATGAAGATCGAGCGGGCCAACCAGGCCTGGGCACTCGACGCGACCTACGTCCCCATGGCGCGCGGTTTCGTGTATCTGACTGCGGTGGTGGACTGGGCAAGTCGCAAGATTCTCACGTACCGCGTGGCGATCACACTGGAAGCCGTGCATGCCGTTGAAGCGCTGGAAGAAGCGTTCGCGCGCTATGGGCACCCCGACATCGTGAACACCGATCAGGGTAGCCCAGTTCACGGCGGGAGCCTTCATCGAGGCGGTGCCGGGCCGACGCATTCGGATGTCGATGGACGGCAAAGGCGCATGGCGCGACAACGTGTTCGTCGAGCGCGTGTGGCGCAGCATCAAGCACGAAGAGATTTATTTGAGAGCCTACGAGTCGGTCAGCCACGCCCGGCGCTCCATTGGCCAATACATTGAGCTGTGCAACCGCAAACGTCCTCATTCGAGCCTGGCGGATCAGACGCCCGATGAGGCATACTTCGCGACGCTGCCAGCGATCAAATCGGCAGCATGATCGCCCCGGACGTCCCACTTAAAAATCTCGAGACCCTGTCCGAACAAGCCGCGCGCCTCTAACCGCGCGGATCGAGGAGGAGTCGACGACCACGCGCGACCAGTCTATGCAGTCCGCTTCACGTAGCTTTGCAAGAAGCAGTTCGTGCAGTCGGTCCCAGACACCGGCGGCCTGCCAGTCGCGCAGACGGCGCCAGCAGCTCATGCCTCCGCCGCAACCCATCTCGCGCGGCAGCAGGTCCCAGCGCAGGCCAGTCTGCGGGACGAACAGGATGCCGGTGAGCACGTGAGCACTGCCCGGTCAACGAGTGGTTTGCGTCCGGGATAGCGTGAACGCGTGGTTTGGTTGGGGGCAGCAGGGGTTCAATGAGTGCCCACAGCTCATCATCGAGTATCGGCTTGGCCATATCCTTTCCGTTACAGAAACAATGATGAGGCTGACATCAATCGCTGCGAGTTAACAGACCCTGCATCATTTTGTTAAGGGCTCTAATTAACTCCACGCGGCGTTGAAACGCGTATTTCCACTGCGGGCGCCCAATTGTGACGCAGCCGCCGCCGTTAATCCGCAAGAGCGACGGTCGAATCAAGAGCAAGGTTATGCACCCTATGACAGGTCAAAAACAATTTTTGTTGGGCATGTCTACTACCTTTCCGCTTCGCTGTCTCGCTCTCAATTCCTTGTTTTCCATAAGCAGCATTTCGTTGATGGTAGCCAATCTGGCAACTTTGCTACGGACGGCGTCCAACTCATGGCGAAGTGCGGCGTTCTTTTGGCGTTCCTCTGTAAGCTGATTTTGCTTGGCATCACGCTGTTGCCGGCTGGAGGCTCCTTGTTTGACGCGTATCAACTCCGCGATGGCCGGATAGTGGTTGTGGATCAAGGCGGGGCTGATGCCGGCCTCGCGGGCAACTGACGAGACGCTCAACTTACTGGCATTCGTGTGCGATCGCCCCCGCTCAATGCGGAAGATCGCTAGTCTGAGTTCTTTTTCCCTGGTGCCTGCGTCCTTACGTTGCGTCATGACGCGCTTCCCTGTACATCGTGTCCGATCTTGCCAAGGACGATTGTGCAGCGATCGAGGTCCCGTTTGACGCGTTCACGGCCACCGGGTCCGATATCGTCCGCAGTCTCGAGTTCCTTTAGCTGGATATAGAGACCTTGGTAGATTGCCGCGTGCTGACGGCCAATGACTGCATTGCTGCAACCGTCTCCACAGCGGGTTCGGTCGAGATCGTTGCCAACGCACAGATTGTCATCGGCCGTGCACCACGCATGGCCGTTACTTCGAATAGGCGTGCTTAAGGCTATCGAGCGGACCATGGCTGCGTGGCTCTTGAATAGGCCGATGTTTTCGCTTCTTGAGCGCCAGTCAATAATGCAGTCTCCGTACCCTCCCGCGAGTGGCTCCGATTCCGTGAGCCAAGTGCCAACGACATTTTCCTTTATTTCGTCTACTTCGTCCTGGATTTCTAAATATAAGGCCATCTCCTGCGATTCGTTCAGTGCGTAGCTCAAAGTCATGTCCATGGACCAGTGCTTGAAGTGCTCTTTCAGGTATCTGAGGTCGCCGAATTGGCTGCGAGCGGCATAGTTTGCGAACTTGCGCCGGAATTGATGGGAAGCGAGTGGCCAATTCAGTCCGCACGATTTTCCGAAAGACTTAAGATCGTTGTTGAGTGCTCGCAGGCCTAGAGTACGGATGAGGTTCCCATGCCTTTTGTCAAGTCCAACGAACATGGCATTCAGGTGGTCTTCTGCCTGAGCGCGGCGTAGATCGTCGGGGTTCTGCTTCCCATAACCCTCGATTTCCTTACGTAACATGTCCTGATATGGAGTAGCCCACCGAGCGAGAACGCGCAGCGCGACCACCGCAGCGTCGGGGACCATCCATTCGGTTTCTCCTGCGAATGTTTTGGTCGATTTGGAGCGCATCCACCAGTATTGTTCGCCATCGTCGTCTTCGGAGCTGTAATGACTATCCGAATGTACGTTGGCAAGTTCGTGGTTGCGGCACCCGCTCAGGCTTGCGACGACGATATAGCATGCCGTCCGAATGTCGATCAGCTTTTTCTTCAGCTGTGTGTAATTTCCTTCAAAGCCTAACTTGCCAAGAGCCTCTGTTTTCAACTGGGCAACATAGTTTGGATTCAAATCGTGGTTCGCGTCGGCGATAAGTTGCATCTCATCTCGCAACCCGAGCAGCCTCGGGGCATCTTGGACAACGTTCCACGCCGCCTGAAAGATAGACCCGAAGACGTCGTCAGGAATCAGCGGCGTTTTCGACTCTGCGTTCTGCTTGCTCCTGCTGTAGCCCGATAGGTGGTCGGCGGATGAATCTGGCCACGGATGTTCCGGCATGGGACAATCCGTGTATTGGCTCAGTTCGTAGATATCACTGACGGCTTTGATTCGCTTGTACAGTGAGCCGAGTCCGAGTCGTTTGTCGTCTCGAATTCCTCTCGACTTAACGAGATGCACGTAGTTGGAACACACCAGCGGTGAGACACCGCTAAGTGTAGTAATCCCAAGGGTGTGCACGTGGCGCAGGAAATACCGCATTTCACGGAAGCCTCGTGCGAGCGTAGCGGCGCCGGGCCTCTTGCCACCGCCACAGCCCTTCCTCATGTAGCGGTAGATCATCTCCTTAAGGGGGGCGTGGAACGGCGCAGGAATTGTGGTGAAGTCTAGCTTGATGTCTGATGGGTGGACGTTGGTCGTCGCGCCCGTCGGAAACCAAATGTCGTCACCATAGCGACTGACGATGCGCCAGATGCCTTTAGTTTTCCTCATGGAGATAATAAGGGCATCGCGTTGCGGGCCCTGCAGCAAGCGTCTGACATCGCTCGGTTGGCCAAGAAGGATTGCAGGGAATTCGGTTTCTGCAAGGGGCTGGGTACCAGTATTCATGCCGACAGCGTCCCGAGATCTGCCAATATTGATTCGCTGCGCCAAAACGGATGTGGGTCATGCCGAGCCCGTTCGCGCTCTCTGTCGACAATCTCCTTCTTGAAGACTCCTTTGGACAGTCCCACGGCAATGACATCGCGGTCGATCAACCGGACTATGTGCGCAAGCTGCTTGCGCCATCGCGTCGGATTCATGCGACTGCGCTCAGCCAGGATGCGCCAGTAAAAGCTGAATAGGCGATAGAGGTCGTCAGCAGTAACAACATAGCTCCGGCACCGGAGGCAATTGAGAAAGCTCGTGCAGATAACGCTTTGTTTCTTCGGCGCGTAATCTCCGTTTTTGATATCGGAGCATTGCCCAACGGGCGTTTTCTCCGTGGCGCCGAGGGTATTTGTCAATAGTTCTTCGGTTAACGCTAGTCCGAGGAATTTCCAATTTTTTTGAGCGTCATCGCTCGGACGCAAATAGTTGATGGACGCCACCCTTACGGTATTGCCTGCGGCAGCTGCAGTTGACACAATATCGCCGTCGAGAATTTCATACATCCGATTGATAAAGGTTTTCCGTAGCCTGCTTACGTTGATCCGTAAAGGTCTGCCATCTGTCTCTTTGAGGTCATATTGCTGGACTAACACCCTTATTGCGTTGAGAAGCGTTCCCTCAGTGAGCGCATTTACATCATTGATTCCTAGTTTGCTTCTCCCCGCGCTGCGCATCCGGAAAAGCCATATCCGATCTTTGAAATGTTCTGGAGCCTCATGCCGCAAGCGTGCTGATAGCTCAATAACTCTGAGCACCAGTTTCGCCACCGTTGGGCGCAAAGTTGGCAACGCCTCGATCTCTGAAGCATGAGTCCTCGAGCTACGGATCGCGACCTTGCTCGTCGAGTGTCCGCGACGTTTGTACAGTACAAGAAATGACGTGTCAGCTTTCGGATGTGATCGCAGGCAATCACTTGTCATTTCCAGCAGTGGCGTGGTGTTTCGACCGGTGTGCAGCGCAATGATCAAAAGCGCGTATGCCAGCAAATGCGAAGTTGGTTCTACCCCGTCGGAGAAAATCGGCATCACAGCAGCTTTTACGGCGGCAGAGAACGCTTTGCGTTGCGTTGACGAGAGGGGGCGTTCTCCCGTTCCATAAGCTCCGGGTCCTGTGAATGGACGTTCGGGGAAAGTTGCGTTATCTCCGCCCCTAACTTCCAAGACTAGTCCTCGCTCACACAATGCCTTCAGAACGGCTTTCGTATTTTGGTACCGACTTCTCTTTGAGGTTAGCGAAAGACTTTCGCTTTCAAATGACGCGATGAACCCGTCAATCACATCTCGTCTAATGTCGTCTAGTGTTAGTTCGCGGCGCAGGGCGGCGCTGAGCAAGACCAAATATTTTAGGAAGTGTGCCAGGCCGACGCGGCAATAGGACACCACTGTCATCGGGGCGACCTCGATGTCCTGTTTGGCAAAAAAGCGCTCTATCTGGCGCTGACAGGCATACGTGATTGAATCTATACCGACGCCGTACCATGGGGCAAAGTCGAACGTCCGGCTAGATGTAACCTCCGGCGGAAAAACTATAAGGGTTACTGCCGGCGGACCAACATGCCGAGGTATGACGGGGTTTCCATCTACAACTTGGAGTTCGACTGACGGTATGGAAAGGTCTGTTTTGACGAATGCCTTGCGTTTGGTTGCCACCATTCCGGATCACCTTAGCCGTCGAGTTCGTCGTCGTATGCCAGCACCGCGTCGTCGGCGAGTTCGTTGACTATATGGAGATAGACCATTGTTGTAGCCAACGAGGCGTGCCCGAGTTGCTTTTTCAAGAAAACTAGCGGCTCGATCCTGCTTTTTTCGCGATGTCGTTGCAGCGTGACTAAGGTATGGGTCGCGTATGTGTGCCGCAGCATGTGCGGATGAGTCCGCAGGCCAATTTTCCGCCCGAGGGCGCGTACCATCGCCTCGATGCCTTTTCCATCTTTCGCCCAAGCTTGGCCGTTTTGATTGAGAAACAACTGGACTGGTTCTGTCTCGGCAAGTGAGGCGCGTTCACCGCGATGCTGCACTACGTAGCGATGCAAAAATTTCATTAAATCACGGCTCATAAAAATGACCCGTGACTTTGAGCCCTTTGTCCGCATACCGCTGCCGTCGCATGGGTCTAGCGTTACGCGCACATTTCGCGTGCGGACGCCGACCTTGTCTGGGTCGTACACGTAACGGACGGGAAAGGTGGCCAATTCCTCGCGACGCAGACCTGTTTTAAGCCCCATTCTGATAATGGCGTGATGGTGCACATTTTCGGCTGCTGTCAGTAACCGATTGGCTTCGTCTGCCGTTAGGAACTTGACGAGGTCAAAATGTTTGCGCGGCATGACCGAGCGGACTTTCTGCATTCCACCTGTCGCGTCCAAATGTGCGAAAAAATGACCAGACTGAGTCGGGCGGCGTGATTCGAAGGAATAGGGGAGGTTGGCCACCCAGCCTTGGCTCACGGCGTATTTGTAAAATTCGCAGACGTAAAGGAGCCTTTGTCGGATCGTGTTGCGAGCGAGTTTGGCTACATCGAAGCAATAGTCCCGATATCCGGCGACCAAGTTCTTCTCCTCCCCGCGGCTGATGTCGCGCCAATCCAGTTCGTGCGCTTCGAGGAAACCAAAGTAGTCGTACAACGCGCGACCGATCGGCTCCCATGACCTTGGGGACTCAATGGCGCCTCGCATCAGGTAGTACCGGAGAAAGTCGTTTACCTCCCAACAACTGGCCATGCTTTCCCACAGAACAATTGGGAAACCCGGTCGCGGCAGCCCCCCGAGCCTATAGTCACTGGTCGCTGTTATGAGGTGCACTCAGACTCCCCGGGCGCGCAGCAGGTTGACAGCTTGCTTGAAATTCAAATGCAACAGATGCATCGCTAAATCGACAGCCCCCGCTCCTCCTTTGCCGCTTCGCGTGTCGAAGAACTTCGAATCAGTACACAGAATTTCAAAGTCACGTCCGTCGGCAGAGATGTGCCATCGAGTGGATTCGATGCTTGTCGTAGGGTGAAAACTGACGTCTAACTTGACGTAATCAGCAAGCAGCGGCAGGAGCTCCCCTGCCTTCAGGCCGCGCCATCGGTCAAGCTCGAAGTTATCCACAGGTCTTCTGGCCATCGCCCCCCCCCCAAGACCCCACCCCGCTGCTCGTCTCCAAGAGACTAGGAAAGAATGAAAATCTTTATAACAGAAAAAACGAGCCATAACGAAGCGGCCGGATTCCTTGGGCAAGTCGGCGGGAGCGAGATTGACGGTGATGCGCCGCACCGGAAAGTCGAAGCCGCAGTTCTGCAGCGCCGCCCTTACGCGCTCACGGCTTTCGCGGACTTCCAGATCGGGAAGTCCGACGATCGAAAAAGACGGCAATCCGTTCGCGAGGTGCACCTCGACGGTTACTTCGGGCGCGCGGCCAGAGGCCGGCGCGCGACTGCGCACCACGGCAAGCGACATGTTTTCTCCCGTCGGACAGTGCGCGACTAACGCGCTCCAATCCCCTTAATACGCTGATGACGTCACGGCTCGCTTGCCTGTGATGTGCAGCTAGATGCAGCTACTGCGCTGCCAGAACGGCAAGCGTCAGGAAGTCTGCGTGACCGGAAGTTTCTGTTCGAGTTCTGCGACGCGACGTTCCAGTTCTTCGAGACGCGCGCGCGTTCGCACGAGCACCTGTGTCTGGGTATCGAATTCCTCACGCGTGACCAGATCGAGCTTGGAGAAGCCCTGCGACAGCATGGCTTTCACATTGCGCTCGACGTCTTTGGCCGGCGAATTCTTGAACAGCTCGCTCATGCGCGCCTGAATGTCGTTAAAAACATCGTTCGGTTGTTTCATGGTGTTCCCCTTGGTGCACAAAAAATGTGCAGCGTTTCATTGCGTCTGTGCCTCGCATCTAACGATGCGCTGTGTTGGTGCGCCGGCCTTTTCAACTCACGACGGCGTGAGCCCCTTTGGTGCGCGCTTCCTGTTTCGGAACCTGCGGACACTCTAGCAACGATCCCTGCACCGCGCCACCGGGCGGGGCGTGCGTTAGCCATTCGGACAAGAGCGGCTGAGCCGCTCGCAAAGCCCGCGCGGGCGCAGTTTGACACAACATGGCATATGAGTTGCTTTTACTGCCCCGCGCGCACTGCCGGCACCATTTTCCGGCAGCGAAACGAGACCACGCGGACGGTTACGAGTGCCAGCCTGGCTTCTGCATGCGGAACGCAGACGGATTGAAGCAGGGCTGCAACGGGTTACAGAAACAGGTTACGCAAACGGGTTACGCAAACGGGTTACGCAACTAAGCGAGGGATTTCATGAAACTCATCACCGCAATCATCAAGCCGTTCAAGCTCGATGAGGCGCGCGAAGCCTTGTCGGCGATCGGCGTCTCGGGCATCACGGTCACAGAGGTCAAGGGGTTCGGCCGTCAGAAGGGCCATACGGAGCTGTATCGCGGCGCTGAATACGTCGTCGATTTCCTGCCGAAGGTGAAGATCGAGGCCGCTGTCTCGGACGACATCGTCGATCAGGCGATCGAGGCGCTGGAGCGCGCGGCACGCACCGGCAAGATCGGTGACGGCAAGATCTTCGTCACGCCGATCGAGCAGGTGATCCGGATTCGCACCGGTGAGACCGGCGCGGACGCTCTGTAACACCAAAAGATAGCGACACAGATAAGCGACAAGAGGAAACGAAAGATGCGCAAACTATTGATGTCCCTGCTGATGGCCGGTTCGCTTCTCGCGGGCGGTGTCGGCGCCGCGCTCGCGGACGACGCGTCCGCTCCCGCAGCCGCCTCGGCCGCTACTTCCGATACGGCAAGCGCGCCGGCACCGGACGCGTCGGCCGCCGCCGCAGCTTCGGCACCCGCGGCTGACGCATCGGCTGCACCCGCAGCGAGCGCCGCCGCAGCACCCGCGGCATCGGACGCCGCGCCGGCCGCACCGACCGCGCCGTTCTCGGTCGATTCGTCGAAGATCAATTCGGGCGACACCGCCTGGATGCTGACCTCCACCGCGCTCGTGCTGTTCATGACGATCCCGGGTCTGGCGCTCTTCTACGGCGGCATGGTCCGCAAGAAGAACGTACTCGCGACGCTGATGCAGAGCTTCGCGATCACCTGCCTCGTGACGATCATCTGGACGGTGGTGGGCTACAGCCTCGCGTTCACGCCGGGCGGCTCGTTCATCGGCGGCTTCTCACGCGTCTTCATGGCCGGCATGAACTACATCAAGGGCGACAAGGCCACGACGCTGACCGTCAGCCACCTGGCCCCGACGATCCCGGAAACGGTCTACTTCGTCTATCAGATGACGTTCGCGATCATCACCCCGGCGCTGATCACCGGCGCGTTCGCAGACCGTATGAAGTTCTCGGCGATGCTGGTGTTCATGGCGCTGTGGTCGATCATCGTCTACTCGCCGATCGCGCACATGGTCTGGGAACCGACCGGCTGGCTGGCTAGCGCAGGCGTCCTCGACTTTGCCGGCGGCACGGTCGTGCACATCAACGCGGGTATCGCGGGTCTGGTGTGCTGCCTGGTGCTCGGCAAGCGCGTCGGCTACGGCAAGGAAGCAATGGCTCCGCACAACCTCACGCTGACGCTGATCGGCGGCGCGATGCTGTGGGTGGGCTGGTTCGGCTTCAACGCGGGTTCGGCAGTGGCGGCAGACGGCCGTGCCGGCTTCGCAATGTTCGCAACGCAAGTAGCAACGGCAGCCGCGGCGCTCGCCTGGATGTTCGCCGAATGGGCGGCCAAGGGTAAGCCTTCGGTGCTCGGTATCGTGTCGGGCGCGGTGGCTGGTCTCGTGGCGATCACGCCGGCTTCGGGCTTCGTCGGTACGCTCGGCTCGCTCGTGATCGGTATCGTGGCCGGCGTAGTCTGCTTCTGGTCGGCAACGTGGCTCAAGCACAAGCTCGGTTACGACGACTCGCTCGACGCGTTCGGCGTGCACTGCGTCGGCGGTATCGTGGGTGCGCTTCTGACCGGCGTGTTCGCGGTCAAGGACATCGGCGGCTTCGACGGCAGCGTGCTGCTGCAAGCCAAGGGCGTGCTGACGACGCTGATCTACAGCGGCGTGGTGAGCTTCATCCTGCTGAAGATCATCGACATGACGATGGGTATCCGCGTGACGGAAGAGCAGGAACGCGAAGGCCTGGACGTCAGCCTGCACGGCGAACACGTCGAATAAGGAAGTGGCTTGACGAGCCCGTGCTCCCGGGCTCGATGAATCAGGAACAAGCACGAACAAGCACAGCGCTTCGGCCCGCCTTCATGGCGGGCTTTTTTCTTGCTCGCTATCTTGTTAACAGTTCTTTTTCCTGTCTATCATTGCGATAGAGACAATGCATTCTGGCTAGCTTGCGAATGGAGAAAGCGTCCCCAAATGGGCAAAGCATTTGCTCTACAATCTTTTTTCTCCAGTCTGCGAGTGATCAATGGTTCCGCACCTAGTTACGGCGTTAAACGGCCCGCTGCTCGATCTTGAGCGGAAGATCCTCGACGCCACTCCCGCAATCGAACGCTGGTTCCGCCTCGAGTGGCAGGAGCACACGCCGCCGTTCTATTGCTCGGTCGATCTGCGCAACGCAGGTTTCAAGCTTGCCCCGGTCGACACCAATCTGTTTCCCGGCGCTTTCAACAATCTGCCCCAGGAAGTGCTGCCGCTTGCCGTGCAGGCCGCCATGGCGTCGATCGAAAAAATCTGCCCGGACGCCAAGAACCTGCTCGTGATTCCCGAGCGCCACACGCGCAACGCGTTTTATCTGGAGAATGTCGCCCGGCTGGCCGCGATCATGCGCCAGGCCGGCTTGAACGTGCGTTTCGGCACGCTCGACGAAAGCATCAACGGACCCGTCACCATTGCGCTGTCCGACGGGCAGAAACTCGTGCTCGAACCGCTCGAGCGCTCGCAGCGCCGCCTTGGGCTAAAGAATTTCGACCCGTGCTCGATCCTGCTGAACAACGACTTGTCGGGCGGCATTCCGCCCGTGCTCGAGAATCTGCACGAGCAGTATTTGCTGCCGCCGTTGCATGCCGGCTGGGCTGTTCGCCGCAAATCGACGCACTTCTCGTGCTATGACGACGTGGCGAAGAAGTTCGCGAAGATGGTCGAGATCGATCCCTGGATGATCAACCCGTACTTCGCGCATGTGGAAGGCGTGGATTTCCAGGAACGCACCGGCGAGGAAGCGCTGGCCGATGCGATCGACGGCGTACTGAAAAAGATCGCCAAGAAGTACCGCGAGTACGGCATCTCCGAAAAGCCGTATGTCGTCATCAAATCGGACGCGGGCACTTACGGCATGGGCGTGATGACCGTGCACGACGCGTCGGAAGTGGCCGCGCTCACCAAGCGCGAGCGGGCGAAGATGGCCGCCACGAAAGACGGCCTGGAAGTGCACGACGTCATCGTGCAGGAAGGCGTGTACACGTTCGAGCGCATTGGCGAAGAAGTGGCGGAGCCGGTCGTCTATATGATCGACCGGTACGTGGTGGGCGGTTTCTACCGTGTGCACGGCAGCCGCGAGCGCGATCAGAATCTGAACGCGCCGGGCATGCACTTCGTGCCGCTCGGTTTCGAGCACACGGCGCTGCCCGATGCGCACGCCAAGCCCGGCGCGGCGCCGCCGAACCGCTTCTATATGTATGGCGTGGTGGCGCGGCTCGGGCTGCTCGCCGCATCGGTCGAGCTGGAAAAGACCGATCCGGAAGCGATCCAGGTTTAAGCTCGGCCGCGCGAGGGCGGCCTGCATGATGCGCGGCGGCGCGCATGCCGCCCGCGCCGTTTTCACCCACGACATTCGCGCTCGACTTCACTCGTAAATTCACGCGCAATTTCAAGCGCAGTTACACGCGCAGTTACACGATCAACGCCATGCCCAGCAGGGCGCAACGGGACCTTCATGGACATTCTTTTCATCGCCGATCCGCTTACGCAGTTCAAGATCTACAAAGACTCTACTTACGCGATGATGGCCGAGGCCGCGCGCCGCGG
>Ga0209796_10000404_pt1 | contig 30196 bp, 20 predicted proteins | sample AgamicOrSfrz_FD_187167 | JGI IMG/M metagenome (GOLD analysis project Ga0209796, IMG submission 187167) | Agave microbial communities from Guanajuato, Mexico - Or.Sf.rz (SPAdes) (version 2) | ecosystem: Host-associated > Plants > Phyllosphere > Phylloplane/Leaf | place: Guanajuato, Mexico...
ACGGCTTTATATCATGAAAATAGCTGCATTCAGACTAGCAGAATCCTTGATCGCACCGCCCAGCGGGCTGCCGCGCGTTGAAAACGCCCTGTAAGCCGCTGATTCACAAGCGTCTTTACGAAAATATTCCATGCCGCGCCCCCTCTCAGCCACGATTCACACCTCCGCCCTCGCCAATAACCTCGCCGTCGCACGCCGCTATGCGCCAAAGTCGAAAATCTGGGCGGTCGTCAAGGCCAATGCCTACGGGCACGGCCTCGCGCGGGCTTTTCCAGGCTTGCGCGCAACCGACGGCTTTGGGTTGCTGGACCTGGAAGAAGCCGTGAAGTTGCGTGAATTGGGCTGGGCCGGTCCGATTCTTTTGCTGGAGGGCTTTTTTCGTCCGACGGATATCGACGTCATCGACCGCTACAGCCTCACCACGGCGCTGCATTCGGACGAGCAGTTGCGCATGCTCGAAATGGCGCGGCTCTCCAAGCCCGTCAACATCCAGTTGAAAATGAACAGCGGCATGAACCGGCTCGGCTATACGCCGGAGAAATTCCGCGCCGCGTGGGAGCGCGCGCGCGCGTGCCAGGGCGTCGGCCAGATCACGCTGATGACCCATTTCTCCGACGCCGACAGCGAGCGCGGCGTTGCGCACCAGATGGAAGCGTTCGAGCGCGGCGCACAGGGCATTGCCGGCGCGCGCAGCCTCGCCAATTCGGCGGCCACGCTGTGGCATCCGGAATCGCACTTCGACTGGGTGCGGCCGGGCATCATCATGTACGGCGCGTCGCCTTCGGGCGTGTCCGCCGCCATCGAGGGCACCGGCCTGCAGCCGGCCATGACGCTTGCCTCCGAACTGATCGCGGTGCAGTCCATCGCGGAAGGCCAGACGGTCGGTTACGGCTCGCTCTTCAAGGCGCGCGCGCCAATGCGCATCGGTGTCGTGGCGTGCGGCTACGCGGACGGCTATCCGCGCGTGGCGCCCGAGGGCACACCCGTGATCGTAGACGGCGTGCGTACGCAAATTGTTGGGCGTGTGTCGATGGATATGCTGACGGTGGACCTCACGCCGGTGCCCACGGCGAACGTCGGCTCGCGGGTCGAACTGTGGGGCACCTCGCTACCCATCGACGACGTTGCGCGCGCGTGCGGCACCATCGGCTACGAGTTGATGTGCGCGGTCGCGCCGCGTGTGCCGGTGCGCGCGGAGTGACGCAGGAGCAGCGAGGCGCTTTGCGCGCCGCTCGATGCAACCTGTGCCACGGTGCACAGAACAGCAGAGCGAACAGCACGACTGAAGTAGATCAACTGAAGCAGAACAACTGAAGCAGAACAACAAACAGTAACCCGGGCAGGAACGCGTGGCAAAAGCAAAAACGGTGTACGTATGCAGTGAATGCGGCGCGCAGTCGCCGAAATGGGCGGGGCAGTGTCCGTCCTGTCAGGCCTGGAACACGCTGGTGGAGTCGGTTGCGGAAGCGCCGTCCACGCATCGCTTCCAGTCGCTCGCGAAAAGCGCACCCGTGCGGCGTCTCGCCGATATCGAAGCGTCCGACGTGCCACGCTTTTCCACGGGCGTCGGCGAATTCGACCGCGTGCTCGGCGGCGGCCTTGTGCCGGGCGGCGTGGTGCTGATCGGCGGCGATCCGGGCATCGGCAAATCCACGCTGTTGCTGCAGTCGCTCGCCGAAATCGCCGCCGACAAGCGCGCGCTGTATATCAGCGGCGAGGAATCGGCCGCGCAGATCGCGTTGCGCGCGCAACGTTTGTCGCTGCTTGAACCGGGTTCGAAAGCGAGCGAACTGCAATTGCTCGCCGAAATCCAGCTCGAAAAAATTCAGGCGACGATTGCCGAGGAGCGGCCCGACGTCGCCGTGATCGACTCGATTCAAACCGTCTATTCCGATGCGCTCACGTCAGCGCCCGGCTCGGTCGCACAGGTGCGCGAATGCGCGGCGCAACTCACCCGTATCGCGAAGCAGTCGGGCGTCACGATCATCATGGTCGGCCACGTGACGAAAGAAGGCGCGCTCGCCGGGCCGCGCGTGCTGGAGCATATCGTCGATACGGTGCTCTACTTCGAGGGCGACACGCATTCGTCGTTCCGGCTCGTGCGCGCGATCAAGAACCGCTTCGGCGCGGTCAACGAACTTGGCGTCTTTGCAATGACCGAGCGCGGCTTGCGCGGGGTCGCCAATCCTTCCGCGCTCTTCTTGTCGCAGCACGAACAGTCGGTGCCGGGCTCGTGCGTGCTGGTCACGCAGGAGGGCACGCGGCCGCTGCTCGTCGAAGTGCAGGCGCTGGTCGATTCCGCTAACGCGCCGAATCCGCGGCGTCTCGCCGTCGGCCTCGAACAGAACCGTCTCGCGATGCTGCTCGCGGTGCTGCACCGGCATGCGGGCATTGCCTGTTTCGATCAGGATGTGTTTCTCAACGCGGTGGGCGGCGTGAAGATCACGGAGCCGGCCGCGGACCTGGCGGTGCTGCTCGCCATTCATTCGTCCATGCGCAACAAGCCGCTGCCCAAAGGGCTCGTGGTGTTCGGCGAAGTGGGGCTCGCCGGCGAGATCCGGCCGTCGCCGCGCGGCCAGGAGCGTCTGAAGGAAGCCGCCAAGCTTGGTTTTTCGGTGGCCGTCATTCCGAAGGCAAACGCGCCCAAGCAGGCGATAGAAGGCTTACAGGTCGTTGCGGTCGAGCGTATCGAACAGGCCATCGACCGGGTCCGCACGCTCGACTAGACGGGTGTCGCCGCCTTGAAAGGCGGGCGCCATATGGGGCGCCTGCCGTAATGCACGGTAAATATCTCCGGGTTGCCTGTAACCAACGAGCCCGTCCTTTTTCCTTAAGCTGCAAAGCTATTGCATTCGTTGATGCCGGAAAAAGGATCGCGCCTTGAAACAGTCACATGAAAGCCTGGCCGAGCACCCGATACAGTTGCGCGGTTGCCGGGTCTCCGCGCCCATTCATCAACCTTGGGGCGGCGCTTGCCGGATTGTCGAGTGGATCGACCGGACGGGGCAGATTTCGCGCCGCGTGGTAGCCGGCGACGCCACCGCCGCGGAGGTGCGCGCCACGATCAATCGCCATGTGGAAGGCCGCAAGCACGTGCTTTACGACGACGAAAAGACGCCGCGGCAAACCTTGCCGCGGCTGACGCCAGCGCGGCGGTAGTCGCAGGCGGGTACGGGCTCAGGTACGCGGGCGAAGTATTCCTGGTCCTTTGCCTTCCGCGCTACGCTGGTCGGGCTCGTGGTTCTCTTCACGAGACTGAAGCGCTTGGTCGCCTTGATCCGCCTCAAGTGCTGCGCGCGCCTCGGGATTGAAGAGCGGATGCCGCGCCGCTTCGGCTGCGCTCAGCACCGGCGACACGCAGCAGTCGAGCGGCTCGAGCAGTGCAACCCATTCGTCCAGCGCCCGTGTGCCGATCACATCGGCCAGTTCCTGCATGAGGGACTCGGCGTCCGGGCCGCCGATCGCCTGACCGAGACTCCAATGGCGCGTGGCCCACTCCGGACGGTCGAGCGCCATGCACAGGTTCTCCCAGAACTTCAGCTCCAGCGCGCCGACCGCGAGCCAGCGGCCGTCCTGCGTGCGGTACAGGTTGTAGCAGGGCACGCCGCCATTCAAGAGGCCCTGGCCCGCGCCAGTTCTTGCTGTCGCGGGCCGCGCTGGGTCTGCTGCCGCGTTTTCGTTGGCCAGGGCGACTTGCGCCACCACGTTGTGCGCGTGCGTGGCGTGCGTTATGGAAACGTCGACGAAACGGCCCTCGCCGCCGCGCGACACATGCCATAACGCGGCGAGAATCTGCGTGACTGCGCTGAGCGCGCCGCCGAGCAGATCGGCGATCTGGAAATTCGGCACGATTGGCGTGCCGTCGCGGCTCGTGAGCTGATCGAGCACACCTGCGTAGCCAATGTAGTTGAGATCGTGCCCCGCATGACCGGCGAATGGGCCGCTCGCGCCATAGCCGCTGATCGCGCAGTACACGAGCCGCGGATTGACCGCGCGCAGCGTCGCGTAGCCCACGCCGAGCCGGTCCATCACGCCAGGCCGGAAGCTCTCGATCAGAACGTCGGCTTCGGCTGCGAGCGCGCGCAGGACATTGCGGCCCGCTTCCGACTTCAGGTCGAGGCGCGTCTCGCGCTTGCCGCGATTGACGAGCCGGTAAAACGCCCCAGGCCGCCCGGCTACCCGGTCGCTTGACGACTGCATCATCGTGCGAGTCGGGTCGCCGGCACCCGGCGCTTCGATCTTCAGCACTTCCGCGCCGAGTTCCGCTAGGCGCAGCGCGGCAACCGGACCGGGCAGCAGGCGCGTGAGGTCCAGCACGCGCAGGCCCTGCAAAGGAGGCGGCGCGGCGTCCGCTTTCGCGGAGCCGCCAAAAGGTGCAGCGGATGCAGCGGAAGACGTTGCAGATGACAAAGCCAACCTCTTGTCGATGCCGGCGCGGATCGCAGGGCGCGCGCCGCTAGCCGATTTGTTCGAGTTCCTCGTGCGTCTCGAGCCATTCGGCTTCGAGCGCCTCGAGGCGCGCGTTCACGTCTGCCTGACGGCGGATGGCCTCCGTCAGTTTGCTTTTCTGGGCGGGCTCGTAACTGGCCGGATCGGCGACGAACGCGTCGAGCGTCGCTTTTTCCGCGTTGAGCGTCTCCATTTCCTTCTCGATCTTGCTGATGCGGCTCTGCAAAGGCTTTTTCAGATGCGCGAGCTTCTGCCGCGATTCCGCTTCGAGCCGGCGCTGCTCCTTGCGGTTCACGCCGCCCTCGGCGCCGCCCACTGTAGCGTCGCCACTAGTGGACGCGTTGCCCGCCTTCAGCGCCGCGCGCTGCTCCGCTGCGTGTTGCAGCAGCCAGTCGCGGTAATCGTCGAGATCGCCGTCGAATTCCTGCAGACGGTGCTTTGCGACCAGCATGAACTGATCGGTCGTGGCGCGCAGCAAATGCCGATCGTGCGACACCAGGATCAGCGTGCCTTCGAATTGCGCGAGGGCCATGGTCAGCGCGTGGCGCGTTTCCAGGTCGAGGTGATTGGTCGGTTCGTCCAGCAGCAGCAGGTTCGGCTTTTGCCAGATGATCAGCGCGAGTGCGAGCCGCGCCTTTTCGCCGCCAGAGAACGGCGCGATCTTCGACGTGGCCATGTCGCCGGAGAAATTGAAGCTGCCGAGGAAGTCGCGCAATTCCTGCTCGCGCGTGTCCGGTGCGAGGCGCGCGAGGTGCTGCAACGGCGTGTCGTCGGCGCGCAGCGTTTCGAGCTGATGCTGTGCGAAATAGCCGATGCGCAGGCCCTTGCCCTCGCGCACGTGCCCGCCGAGCGGCGCGAGCGTGCCGGCGAGCGTCTTGATCAAGGTGGACTTGCCCTGGCCGTTCGCGCCGAGCAGACCAATGCGCTGGCCGTTCTGGATCGACAGCATCACGCGCTCGACAATCGGGATCTCCGCACCATCTTCAGCGCGGTAGCCGCAGCGCACCTCTTCCATCACCATCATCGGGTTGGGCGCCGAATCGGGCGTGCGGAATTCGAAGGTGAACGGCGACGCGGCGTGCGCCGGCGCGATCAGTTCCATCTTTTCGAGCGCCTTCACGCGGCTTTGAGCCTGACGGGCCTTGGTGGCCTGCGCCTTGAAACGATTGATGTAGCTCTGCAGATGCGCGACCGTGCGCTGCTGCTTTTCGTACGCACTCTGTTGAAGCGCGAGCTGCTGCGCGCGCAGCACTTCGAATTGCGAGTAATTGCCGCCGTAGCGCTTGATCTGCTGTTGCTCCAGATGCAGTGTGACGTTGCAGACCGAATCGAGAAATTCGCGGTCGTGCGAGATCACGATGAGCGTGCCCGGATAGCGGTGCAGCCACTCTTCGAGCCAGACAATGGCGTCGAGGTCCAGGTGGTTGGTCGGTTCGTCAAGCAGCAGCAGGTCCGAGCGGCACATCAGCGCCTGCGCGAGGTTCAGGCGCATACGCCAGCCACCCGAGAAGCTGCTGACCGGCTCGCGCGTCTGCTCCAGCGTGAAGCCGAGGCCGAGCAGCAATGCCTCGGCGCGGGCGGGCGCCGTGTAGCCGTCGGCGTCCGCAAAGGCGGCGTGAGCTTCTGCTTCAGCCGCGCCGTCGTGCTCGGCGGAGGCCGCGGCAATGCGCGCTTCGATGGTGCGCAACGCGGCGTCGCCGTCAAGCGTATAGGCGAGCGCGGTTTTGTCCGCGGCGGGCGTTTCCTGAGCGACATGCGCGATCTGCCACGTCGGCGGAATCGAGAAGTCGCCGCCGTCCGCATGCAGTTCGCCGAGCAGCACGGCAAACAGAGTCGACTTGCCCGCGCCGTTCGCGCCCACGAGGCCGGCCTTTTCGCCCGGATTCAGCGTGAAGGTGGTGTTGTCGAAGAGCGGCTTGGTGCCGCGCGCGAGGGTGAACTGGTTAAAGCGGATCACAAGGAGGCCGGCTGGAGAAAAACGCCTATTTTAGACTGCCGGGAATCACGCCGGGCCCTTAGACGGCATCGGCCGTTCGGCCGACTGTACCGGCCGCGCTTTTGACATAGACTGACGGCTTTCGTGGGAGAGCACATGACATCGATTTATTCTTTTTCGGCCCGCACGCTTGGCGGCGAGGAAGTGAGTCTCGCGCAGTACGAAGGCAAGGTATTGCTGATCGTCAACACAGCGAGCGAATGCGGGTTCACGCCGCAATACGCAGGCTTGCAGAAGCTCTACGACACCTACGCCGCGCGCGGGCTCGCGGTGCTTGGCTTTCCATGCAACCAGTTCGGCAAGCAGGAGCCGGGCGACGCGGCGCAGATCGGCAGCTTCTGCGAGAAGAATTACGGCGTGACCTTTCCGATGTTCGACAAGGTCGACGTGAACGGCGCGAACGCGCATCCGCTGTTCCGTTATCTGACGGGCGAGGCGCCGGGTCTGCTCGGCCTCGAAGCGATCAAGTGGAATTTCACGAAGTTTCTGATCGGCCGCGACGGCAATGTGGTCAAGCGCTATGCGCCGCTAACCAAGCCCGAGGCGATCACCGAGGACATCGAAAAGCTGCTGTGAAAGCGGCGCCGCGTGGCGACGCGTCAGAGAATGGGCGAGAAGAGCCGGGCCACGTGCATGAGCACGCGCCGCACGGCGCTCGCCTGACGGTACTCATTGCGGTCGATCTCGCGCGATTGTGTGAAGTCTGCAAGCAGCATGGTTTCCACTTCCTGCGCAAATGTCCGATCGACGGTCAGCACCATGATCTCGAAGTTGAGCCGGAACGAACGGTTGTCGAGATTGGCGCTGCCCACCGCTGCGGCCACGCTGTCGATCAGCACGACCTTCTGGTGCAGGAAGCCAGGCTGGTAGCGAAAGATGCGAATGCCCGCGCGCAGCGAATCGTACGCGTAAAGTTTCGAGGCCTCGAACACCACCACGTGATCGCGGCGGGCGGGAATCAGAATGCGCACGTCGACGCCGCGCAGCGCCGCGAGCCGCAATGCCGCGAACACGGCTTCGTCGGGCACGAGATAGGGCGTGGTGATCCAGATGCGCTCGCGCGCCGCGTTGATCGCTTCCACGAAAAAAAGCGAGCAGGTTTCCTGCTTGTCGGCGGGGCCGCTCGGCACGACGAGGCAGTGCATGTCGTGGTTTCGTGTCGCGCTCGTGGAGGCGCCGCTCGACGCGTTGCTGGGCGCAGCGTGGTGCGTGAAGTCCGGCGCAGCAGATGAGACGGGCCCGTCAGAAGCGCCTGACGCGTGGTTCGCGTCATGAGGCGGCACGTCGAGTCGGGGTAACTGCTGCGTCGCCCAGTACCAGTCCTCGGTAAATACGAACTGGATGCTCGCGACCGCCGGCCCGCGTACTTCGATATGCGTGTCGCGCCACGGCGAGAGCGGCGGCTTGCCGCCCAGATACTCCACGCCGATATTGTGTCCGCCGACAAACGCGCGTTCGCCGTCGACGGAAACGATTTTGCGGTGATTGCGGAAGTTCAGCTGCAGCCGGTTGACGAACCGGCGATTGGTGGCGAATGGGTGTGTTTCCACGCCGCCCGCGCGCAACGACGCGACATAGCGGTGCGGCAGATCGAAGCTGCCGATGCTGTCGTACAGAAAATAGACGCGCACGCCTTGCTGCGCCTTGGCGATCAAGGTTTCCTTGAACATCTCGCCGAGCGCATCGTCGCGGACAATGAAAAACTGCACGACAATGTAATGGCGCGCCTGCTGGATGGCCTCGAAAATCGCCTCGAACGTGGCGGCGCCGTTCACCAGCGTGCGCACGGAATTGCCCGGTAGAAAGGGCATGCCGCCAAGCCGCGTGAGCGAATGCACGAGCCTGCCGCCCAGCGCTTGCGCGGGCAGTTGCGCAGACGAAGCGAGCTTGTCCCAGTGCGGCGGATGCGCGTGGGTGCGCAGCAGTTCATTTTCGACGCGGCGGGCGTCGGCGTAGCCCGCGAACTTGCTGCGTCCGAGGAACAGGTAAGGAACAAGCGTCAGGTAAGGCATGGCGACCAGCGACACGGCCCACGCGATCGCGCCTTGCGAAGTGCGGGTGTTGAGGATCGCGTGGCACGCTGCGATTACGCCGAGTACATGGGCGAGGGCCACCAGCGTGCCGACGTGAAGCAGGTCGAATTGCATAGGCAGGCGAAAGGTTGGGCGAGTCGCTGCAACGGGTCGGGGGCGAACGCAGGCAGCGCGCGAGCTAACGGCGCTCATCTTACCGAACGCGGGGGTGTCGGGGCGAGGGTGACGTTTGCAAGCGGGTGGGATGCGGGCGCGGCGGCGGCAAAGGCCGGCGCTGCGCCCCGCGAAGCTCGCCCCTCAAATGCGCGTGGGCTGCAACCTCGCGGCCGCCGCCCGCTTTCGCAGAATGCCGGGGGGCTGCCGGGGCTGCAACATCGTCACATTTCTAGACCGGCAGATCTGCGGCCTGGATCAGGAATACGTTGTCGTCGCCGGCACTCGTCGACAGCCAGACCAGATTCAGCCCGCCAAAGGCCGCCTCCACGTGTTGCCGCTCGTTGCCGATCTCGACCACGAGCACGCCGTCTTCAGTCAGCCAGTTGCGTGCGTCCGCAATGATCCGCCGCACGATGTCCATGCCGTCGGCTCCACCCGCCAGCGCCATTTCCGGCTCGTGTTTGTACTCGGCGGGCAGCTCCTGCATCGACGCAGCGTTCACATACGGCGGATTGCTGATGATCACGTCATAGCGGCGTTGCGCGAGCGGCGCGTACAGATCGCCTTCGAATAGCGCGATGCGGTCCTCGAGCTTGTAGTCGGCCACGTTACGCGCGGCCACTTCGAGAGCCGGCGCAGAAAGATCCACCGCGTCGACATCCGCATTCGGAAACGCGTGGGCCGCGAGAATGGCGAGGCAGCCCGAGCCCGTGCACAACTCGAGCACGCCGCTCACCTGCTCGGGGTCTTCGACATACGGTTGCAGCCCGTCCTGCAGCAGCTCGCCGATAAACGAACGCGGCACGATCGTGCGTTCGTCGACGTAAAAGCGGAAGCCATGCATCCACGCTTCCTGCGTGATGTAGGCAGCCGGCACACGCTCCGTGGCGCGGCGCTCGATCACGTTCAGCACCGCGTCGATTTCCGCCGCTGAAAGGCGCGCGTCCATGAACGGCTCCAGCAGGTCGAGCGGCAGATGCAACGTGTGCAGAACGAGGTAAGCAGCTTCGTCGTAAGCGTTGGCCGAGCCGTGGCCGAACGACAGTCCGGCCTGGTTGAAACGCGACACCGCGAAGCGCAGCAGGTCGCGGACGGTGGAAAAGGGCAGCGTCATCGCAATAGTCCTTGGGTGTGCCTGGAATGTGCCTGGAAAATGCCGGACTCAGGCGATCAGTTGTTCAAGCACGCGGCGGTACACGTTCTTCAGCGGCTCGATGTGTGCGACTTCGATATGTTCGTCGATCTTGTGGATGCTGGCATTCAACGGGCCGAACTCGACCACCTGTTGGCAGATGCGCGCGATGAAGCGGCCGTCCGAGGTGCCGCCGGTGGTCGAGAGTTCGGTCGTCACTCCGGTTTCGTCCTTGATGGCTTTGGCGAGCGCGTTCGACAGCTCGCCGTGCGGCGTGAGAAACGGCAGGCCGCTCACGGTCCATTGCAGATCGTAGGCGAGGCCGTGTCTGTCGAGAATGGCGTGGACTCGCTGCTGCAAACCGTCCACGGTACTCGCCGTCGAAAAGCGGAAGTTGAACATGACCTCGGCGTGGCCCGGAATCACGTTAGTCGCGCCCGTGCCGCTATGGATGTTCGATACCTGCCACGTGGTGGGCGGGAAATATTCGTTGCCGTCGTCCCAGCGTTCGGTCACCAGTTCGGCCAGCGCCGGCGCGAGCAGATGCACCGGATTTTTCGCGAGATGCGGGTACGCAATGTGGCCTTGTACGCCTTTCACCACCAGCTTGCCTGACATCGAGCCGCGCCGGCCGTTCTTCACCGTATCGCCGAACTGCGCGCTGGAAGTGGGCTCGCCGACAATGCAGTAGTCCATGCGCTCGCCACGCGCCTGCAGCGCTTCCACGACCTTGACGGTACCGTCGGTGGCGGGGCCTTCTTCGTCGCTCGTGATCAGGAACGCGATCGAGCCGCGATGCCGCGGATGCGTCGCGACGAACTCTTCGCAGGCCACCACGAAGCCCGCAATGGAGCTTTTCATGTCGGCGGCGCCGCGGCCGTACAGCTTGCCGTCGCGATGGGTCGGCACGAACGGTGCCGAATGCCATTGATCGAGCGGGCCGGTGGGCACCACGTCAGTGTGGCCGGCGAAGGCGAGCAGCTTGCCCGCATGGCCGTCGACGCCGCGTTTGACGGCCCACAGGTTCGTGACGCCGTTCGACTCGATGGTTTCATGCTCGAAGCCGAGCGCGGACAGGCGCTCGATCAGAAGGCGCTGGCAATGCTGGTCGTCGGGCGTGACGGAAGCGCGCGCGATCAGTTGTTCGGTAAGGGCAAGGGTGCCGGACATGGATTCAGTACAAGCCACTTGGAAATGAAAAAATGCCGGCGGGCGGTGTAACACCGCAGCCGGCAACAGCTTTTGACGCGACGCAGCCGGGGCAGGCCCGGACGCGACAGCGCGGCGTGTGAGCGAGGCGCGCGCGGTTGGCAGAAATGCAGCGCACTTGTGCGAAGAGCGCGGCGCATAAGCGAATGTCGCTGCGCTTAGCAAATGTCGCTGCGCTTACCCGACCATCACAACGCTTACGCAAACCTCACCGCACCGCGCTTCACGCAAACAACGCCGCGTATTCGTCCGGCGAAAACCCGAGCGACTTCACGCGCCCATTCACCACCAGCACGGGCCGCTTGATCACCGAAGGCTTGTGGATCATCAACGCGATAGCGCCCGGCTGCGTTTCGGCGGCGGCCTTCATGTCGTCCGACAGGCCGCGCCACGTGGTGCCGCGACGGTTCAGCAGCGCGTCGAGCTTCACGTCCTTTAGCCAGTCCTGCACGAGCGGCTCAGTCACGCCGGCCTTCTTGAAGTCGTGAAACTCGAACTCCACGCCGTGCTCCGCGAGCCACACGCGTGCTTTCTTGACGGTGTCGCAGTTCGGAATGCCGTAGACGACAGTTTTTGTGCCGCGCGCCATCAGTCGCCTCGCAACAGCTCGTTCAGACCGACCTTCGCGCGCGTCTTGGCGTCGACCTTCTTCACGATTACAGCGCAGTAGAGGCTGTGCGAACCGTCCTTGGACGGCAGGTTGCCCGCCACCACGACGGAGCCCGCCGGGATGCGGCCATACGTGACTTCGCCCGTTTCGCGGTCGTAGATTTTGGTGCTCTGGCCAAGGTACACGCCCATAGAGATGACCGAGTTTTCCTCGACGATCACGCCTTCCACCACTTCCGAACGCGCGCCGATGAAGCAGTTGTCTTCGATGATGACCGGGTTCGCCTGCAGCGGCTCCAGGACGCCGCCAATGCCCACGCCGCCCGACAGGTGCACGTTCTTGCCGATCTGCGCGCACGAGCCGACGGTTGCCCACGTGTCGACCATCGTGCCTTCGTCGACATACGCGCCGATGTTGGTGTACGACGGCATCAGCACGACGTTCTTCGCAATGAACGAGCCGCGCCGCGCGATGGCGGGCGGCACCACGCGAAAGCCGCCGGCCGCGAAGTCTTCGGCGGTGTAGTTGGCGAACTTCGAGGGCACCTTGTCGTAGAACTGGCTGTAGCCGCCGGCCGGCATCGGCGCGTTGTCTTCGAGGCGAAACGACAGCAGCACGGCTTTTTTCAGCCATTGATTGACGACCCAGTCGCCGTCCTTCTTCTCGGCCACGCGCAGCGCGCCCTTGTCCAGTTGCTCGATGGCGTGGGCGACGGCTTCACGCACGTCTGCCGGAGCGGCCTTGGGCGACAGCTCGGCGCGGTTTTCCCAGGCGGTGTCGATAATTTGCTGAAGTTGTTGCGACATATGCGTGCTTTTCTGAAGAGTGGAAATCGGAAGAAGGGCGGTGAGGCACGGGCGTCAGCCGAAAACCGGAAACCGCGAACAGGGAACCGGCCACCAGCCGCGCGAAATTCAGCCCGCGAGGCCGCGGCAAAAACTGACGATTCGTTGCGCGCCCTCTGTGCATTCGTCGACGTCGGCAACGAGCGCCATGCGCACAAAATTGCGGCCGGGGTTCACGCCGTGCGCGGTACGCGCGAGGTACGAACCTGGCAGAACCGTCACATTATAGTCGGCGTAAAGACGCTGGGCGAACTCGGTATCCGTGAGGCCGGTGCGCGAGATGTCCGCCCACAGATAGAACGCGGCGTCCGGCAGACGCACGTCGAGCACCTCGGCGAGCATGGGCGTGACGGTCGAGAACTTCTGCACGTATTTGGCGCGGTTCTCGCGCACGTGAGCTTCGTCGTTCCAGGCCGCGATGCTCGCGCTCTGATAGACCGTGGACAACGCCGCGCCGTGGTACGTGCGGTACAGCAGAAAGTCCTTGAGGATGGCGGCGTCGCCGGCCACGAAGCCCGAGCGCATGCCCGGCACGTTCGAACGCTTCGACAGGCTCGACAGCATGACGAGCCGCTCGTAGCCGCGGCCGAGCTGGTGCGCAGCCTGAAGGCCGCCGAGCGGTGGATTCGCTTCGTCGAAATAGATTTCGGAGTAACACTCGTCTGAGGCGATCACGAAGCCGTGACGGTCCGACAGCGCGAAGAGTTCGCGCCAGTCGTCGAGCGTCAGCACGGCGCCCGTCGGATTGCCCGGCGAGCAGACGTACAGCAGCTGGGTGCGCGCCCAGACCTCGGCGGGCACGGCCGAATAATCGCACGCGAAGTTGCGCGCCGGATCGCTGTTCACGAAGTACGGCACGGCGCCCGCGAGAATCGCCGCGCCCTCGTAGATTTGGTAGAACGGGTTCGGACAGAGTACGATCGCAGGCTCGCCCTGCGCGTTGCGCTTGGGGTCGATAACCGTTTGCGCGAGGGCGAACAGCGCCTCGCGCGAGCCCGACACCGGCAGCACCTGAGTGGCCGGATCCACGGGCGGCAGGCCATAGCGCTGCGTGACCCAGTCCGCAATCGACTCGCGCAACGGCAAGGAGCCGAGCGTGGCCGGATAGGCTGACAAACCGCCGAGCGAGGCTATCACGGCGTCGCGTATCAACGCGGGCGTCGGATGTTTCGGCTCGCCAATGCCGAAGCTGATATGCGCAAAGCCGGCAGCCGGCGTGACGTCTTTGAAAAGCGAGCGCAGCTTTTCGAACGGATAGGGCTGGAGGGAGTCGAGTAGCGGATTCACTGGGCGGATCGGGCCTGATCGAAGAGGGCGCGCAACGATGTACGACGGCGCATGCGGTTTTGCGTGCATTGGCGCAGTGCCCGGCGCTGCTGTCCCGTCAGGCAACTGGAAGCGGCGGCGGAACGGCGGCGGGCAGGGGATTATAGCGTGGCGCGCCGCGGCCCGGGGCGGGCGTGGGGCAGACAGTGCAGATCGCGCAGACGGTGCGCGGCGCCACGACGATGCGCCGGCTGGCCGGTTCGCGTGGCAATACAAGCAGGAGCAGCGATGTACGCAGGAGTCGAGGAGAGGTTGGCGGAACGCAGAGGCGAAAACGTCGCTGCCCCGGTCGCCGACAGCAATATGGGCATGAGCGGTATGGCGAAGATAACCGGCGCTGCCGATGAGACAGGCATTGCGAACGCGGCCGGCATGACAAACGTGAGGGGCATGACGAACGTGGGCCGCATCGGGAACGCGAACAGCAACGCAAACACGACCCGCGTCGTCGATCCGAACAGCACCGCAAACATGATGGACAGCGTCAACCCGAACAGCACGGCAACCATAGACTTCACCGCAACCAGAAACCGCACCTCCGTCCCCTCACGGAGCCCGGCGCCATGAGCAACTGGCTTCGCACAGGCTGGCCGACGCTCGCAATCATGCTGGGCGCTTCGGTGTGGGGAATGATCTGGTATCCGTTGCGAATGCTGGCCTCGCTCGGCGTCACCGGCACGGCCGCGAGCGCGCTGACGAGCGGCGCCGGCTGCCTCTTCGTGCTGATCGTGCGTCACCGCGCGATCCGGACCGTGCGCTGGCACTGGCTGCTGCCGGCTCTCGCGCTCGCCGCGGGCATCACCAATCTCGGTTTCGTGTGGGGCTCGATCCACGGGCAGGTCATGCGTGTGCTGCTGCTGTTCTATCTGACGCCGGCGTGGACCGCGCTCTTCGCGCATTTCATTCTCCATGAACGGCTGACCCGGTCTGGCGCCGGTCTCGCCGCGCTATCGCTTGCCGGCGCGATGACCATGCTGTGGTCGCCGCAGGCCGGCATTCCGCTGCCGGCCAATCTCGCCGAATGGGCAGGACTCGCCGGCGGGATGGGCTTTGCGATGAGCAACGTGCTGATCCTGAAGACGAGCCGCGTCCTGCCGCAGATGAAACCGGAGATGCGCACCGCGACCATCTTCGGCGGCGCGGCACTGTTCGGCGCATGCGCGTCGCTGTTCGAGGCCATGCCCGCGCCGCCCGCCGGTGCGCATCTGGTGACCGCCGCGTGGCTCGTGCTGGGCCTCGGGTTCCTGCTCGCGTCGAACAACATGCTGGTGCAGTACGGGCTCGCGCGAGTGCCGGCCAACCGCGCCTCGATCATCATGCTGTTCGAACTCGTGGTCACGGCGCTGTCCGCATGGCTTTTTGCCGGCGAGGCGCCCGGCCCTCGCGAATGGGCGGGAGGTGCCTGCATCGTGCTCGCGTCGGCATTGTCGAGCTGGGTGCATCGCACCAAGGCGCTGCCGCCCGATCCCGCCAATCAGGACGCAGGCGACGTCGAAGCGGGCGGGCTCGGCGACCACCGCGACGACCACCGCGACCAGCGCCACCCCGACGACGGTCAGCATCGGCAGGGCAAGAACCGCCCCCGCGCGATGGTATGATTGCCCCTCATTGGCCGACGCGTGCGCGACGCGCTTGCAGTCGGCGCGCCAATTCCCGAGGGCTGGCAAGGACCGCGGAGCGTGTCGCCGCAGCAGCGAACGGCTCACTCGGCCTTCGCGAGCCACCTATTATTTTTCCTTCTCAAACAGCGAAATCGCCGTGCGTCTGACCTCGATCAAACTCGCTGGATTCAAGTCATTCGTCGATCCCACGCATTTCCAGGTTCCCGGCCAGCTAGTCGGCGTGGTCGGACCGAACGGATGCGGCAAGTCCAACATCATCGACGCCGTGCGCTGGGTGCTCGGCGAGTCGCGCGCTTCGGAGCTGCGCGGCGAGTCGATGCAGGACGTGATCTTCAACGGTTCGACCGCGCGCAAGCCCGGCAGCCGGGCGAGCGTCGAACTCGTGTTCGACAACGCGGACGGCCGCGCCGCCGGCCAGTGGGGCCAATACGCGGAAATCGCCGTGAAGCGCGTGCTCACGCGCGACGGCACCTCGAGCTACTACATCAATAACCTGCCGGCGCGTCGCCGCGACATTCAGGACATTTTCCTCGGCACGGGCCTCGGGCCGCGTGCTTACGCGATCATCGGGCAGGGCATGATCGCGCGCCTGATCGAAGCGAAGCCGGAAGAACTGCGCGTGTTTCTGGAGGAAGCAGCCGGTGTCTCCAAATACAAGGAACGCCGCCGTGAAACCGAGAATCGTCTGCATGACACGCGGGAAAATCTGACGCGGGTGGAGGACATCATCCGCGAGCTGAGTACGAATCTGGAAAAGCTCGAAGGGCAGGCGGTGGTCGCAACGCGCTACAAGGAGCTGCAAAGCGACGGCGAGGAAAAGCAGCGTCTGCTGTGGCTGCTGCGCAAGAACGAAGCCGGCGGCGAGCAGGAGCGTCAGAAGCGCGCCATCGAACAGGCGCAGATCGACCTGGAGGCGCAGACCGCCAGGTTGCGGGACGTGGAAGCGCAGCTCGAAACGCTTCGCGTTGCGCATTATTCCGCGAGCGACGCGATGCAGGGCGCGCAAGGCGCGCTCTACGAGGCGAATGCCGAAGTGAGCCGACTCGAGGCGGAGATCAAGTTCATCGTCGAGTCGCGCAATCGCGTGCAGGCGCAAATCGCCGCGCTCACCGCGCAGCGCGAGCAGTGGCAAGCGCAGGCCGAAAAGGCGCAAGGCGATCTCGAAGACGCCGAGGAACAACTCGCCGTCGCCGAGGAAAAAGCGGTGCTGGCCGAAGAAGAAGCCGCTGCAAAGCACGACGCAATGCCCGCGCTCGAAGCGCGCTGGCGCGACGCGCAGGCCGAGCTCAACACGGAGCGCGGTGGTATCGCGCAGACCGAGCAGGCGCTCAAACTCGAAGCGGCGCATCAGCGCAATGCCGATCAGCAACTGCAGCAGTTGCAACAGCGTCAGGAGCGTCTGAAGGTGGAGGCCGGCGGCCTCGATGCGCCGGACGAAGCGCAGCTCGAGGAGTTGCGCATGCAACTCGCGGAGCACGAAGAGATTTTGCAGGACGCACAGGCCCGTCTCGCCGATGCGCAGGAAACGCTGCCGCGTCTGGACGCAGAGCGCCGCGCCGCGCAGGAACGTGTGCAGGCCGAAAGCGCGCAGATTCATCAGCTCGACGCGCGCCTTGCGGCGCTCAAGCAGTTGCAGGAAAACGTGCAGACCGAGGGCAAGATTCAGCCGTGGCTCGAAAAGCACGAGTTGGGCGGCTTGCCGCGCCTGTGGAAGAAGCTGCATGTCGAGGCGGGTTGGGAAACCGCGCTCGAGGCCGTGCTGCGCGAGCGCCTCGCCGCGCTCGAAGTGTCGAATCTCGACTGGGTCAAGGCTTTCGCGACCGACGCGCCGCCTGCCAAGCTCGCGTTCTACGCACCGCCCGTCGCCGGTCAGCCGGTCGCGGCGTCGCCCGCGCTTCGACCGCTGTTGTCGCTCGTTCGTATCGACGACGCCGGCATCCGCGCCGTGCTCAACGACTGGCTCGGCCTTGCGTTCGTCGCCGACGACCTGCAGCAGGCGCTTGGCATGCGCTCGCAATTGCCGGAAGGCGGCTCGTTCGTCGTCAAGGCTGGGCACGTGGTGACGCGCGTCGGCGTGCAACTGTATGCGGCAGATTCCGAGCAGGCCGGCATGCTGGCCCGTCAGCAGGAAATCGAAAATCTCGCGCGGCAGGTGCGCGCCCAGGCGCTGCTCGCCGACGAAGCGAAGGCTGCCGCGATCCGCGCCGAAGCCGCGCATTCGCAGGCCGCGCAGGCGCTGACCGACGTGCGTCAACAGGCCGAGCGCGCGACCCAACGCGTCCATGCGCTGCAACTCGACGTGCTCAAGCTCACCCAGGCGCACGAGCGCTACACGCAGCGCAGCACGCAGATTCGCGAGGAACTCGAGGAAATCAACGCGCAGATCGAGGAACAGCGCGCGCTGCGTGCCGAGTCCGAAGCGAACTTCGAGCGTTACGACGGCGAGCTCGCGGAGTTGCAGGCCCGTTTCGAAGATCATCAACTGGCTTTCGAGGCGCTCGACGAAGAGCTGAGCGCCGCGCGCGGCCAGGCGCGCGATCTCGACCGCGCGGCCACAGACGCCCGGTTCGCCGCGCGCAATATGGCCAATCGCATCGACGAACTGAAGCGCAGCATTCAGGTCGCGCACGAGCAGAGCGAGCGCGTTGCGGCCTCGCTCGAAGACGCGCGTGCGGAGCTTGAAGCCATCAACGAGCAGACGGCGCACACCGGCTTGCAGGACGCGCTCGACATTCGCGCGGTGAAGGAAGAGGCGTTGCACGCTGCCCGCCTCGAGCTGGACGATCTGACCGCCAAGCTGCGCGCCGCCGACGAAACGCGTCTGTCGACCGAACGCGCGTTGCAGCCGCTGCGCGATCGCATCAACGAATTGCAGTTGAAGGAACAGGCCGCGCGGCTGAACGCCGAACAGTTCATCGAGCAACTTGCTGCGGCCGGCGTGGACGAAGCGCAGTTGCAGGCCAAGCTCACGCCGGACATGAAGCCTTCCTATCTGCAAGGCGAAGTCACGCGCATCAACAACGCCATCATTGCGCTCGGTCCGGTCAACATGGCCGCGCTCGACGAGCTGAAGGCGGCCACGGAGCGCAAGACGTTCCTCGACTCGCAATCGGCCGACCTGACGAGCGCGATCGAAACGCTCGAAGACGCGATCCGCAAAATCGACGCCGAAACGCGCACGCTGCTGCAAGGCACGTTCGACGAAGTGAACCGTCATTTCGGCGAGCTGTTCCCGCGTCTTTTTGGCGGCGGCCAGGCGAGGCTGATCATGACGGGCGACGAGATTCTCGACGCGGGCGTGCAGGTCATGGCGCAGCCTCCGGGCAAAAAGAATTCGACAATTCACCTGCTGTCCGGCGGCGAAAAAGCGCTGACCGCGACCGCGCTGGTGTTCGCGATGTTCCAGCTGAATCCCGCGCCGTTCTGTCTGCTCGACGAAGTGGACGCACCGCTCGACGACGCCAACACGGAACGTTTCGCGAACCTGGTGCGCGCGATGTCGGACAAAACCCAGTTCCTTTTCATCTCGCACAACAAGATTGCGATGGAAATGGCGCAGCAACTGATCGGCGTGACGATGCAAGAGCAGGGCGTCTCGCGCATCGTTGCCGTCGACATGGAAACGGCTGCGGGTTTCGCCCAGAATATCGTTTAAGTTTCATTTGAATATGGAAGCGCGGACGCCCGCGCCGAGCGCTGCGGCCGCCGGCTGCGCGACACGTGGGGCGGGCGTGAAGCCGCGCACCTGAAGAATTGCTGATGGAGCATGCATGGACGAGTTGACACTCGGTTTGATCGGCGCGGGTGCCGTGGTGGTCGGGGGCGTGGTTGTGTATAACGCGTGGCAGAGCGCCAAGGTGCGCCGTAAGATGCCGCGGCCGATGCCGACGGACTCGGCGGAAAACCTCGCGCGCGACGACCATGAGGAGCAGAGCCCGTTCATCGAACCGGCCCGGCCGGCCAGCCGCCGCGAACCGGTGGTCGGCGCGCAACCGGCGGCCGACACCGCGTCCGCGCGCGTTGAACCGACTTTCGGCGCGCCGGTGGGCGCGGCGCCGCTCGATACGCCGGTGGACATTCAGGCCGAGACCACCACACCCAACGGCTTCATTTCCGCGGACGACGAAGACGGCTCGACGGGTCGCGTGGGCAGCGAGGAGACGAGAGACGCCGCTGCACAAAACTCGACACAAGCCCCGAGCGAGCCCGACGAACAGATCGAGCCGATCCTGCCCGCTGCGACCACGATCTCGTCGGCGCCGCCGGCCATCGTCGATCGGCGCATCGACTGCATCGTGCCGATCCGTCTGAACGGACCGGTGGCGGGCGACAAGGTGATTCCGCTTGCGCAGCGCCTGCGCCGCGCGGGCAGCAAGCCGGTGCATATCGAAGGCAAGCTCGAAGGCGGCGCGTGGGAGCTGCTGCAAAACGGCGCGCGCTACGAAGAGCTGCGCGCGGCCGCGCAGCTCGCCAACCGCAGCGGCGCGCTCAACGAACTCGAGTTCTCCGAATTCGTGACGGGCGTTCAGCAGTTTGCCGACGCACTCGACGCAGCGCCGGAATTTCCGGACATGCTGGAAACCGTCGCGATGGCGCGCGAGCTGGACGGTTTTGCCGCGCAATGCGACGCGCAGTTGTCGATCAACGTGCTTTCGGACGGCGCGCCGTGGTCCGCGAACTATGTTCAGGCAGTCGCCTCCCAGGACGGCTTGCTGCTGTCGCGCGACGGCACACGTTTCGTCAAGCTCGACGCGCGGCAGAGCCCGGTGTTCATGCTGCAATTCGGCGACACCAACTTCCTGCGCGACGACCTTACCTATAAGGGCGGCCAGATGATCACGCTCGTGCTCGACGTGCCGGTGGCCGACGAAGACATCCTGCCGTTCCGCCTGATGTGCGACTACGCCAAATCGCTCGCGGAGCGCATTGGCGGGCGGGTGGTGGACGACGGCCGCCGGCCTTTGCCGGAAACCGCGTTGCTCGCAATCGAAAAGCAGTTGATGACGCTCTATGCCAAGCTCGAGCAAGCCGGCATTCCGGCTGGCTCGCCGGCTACGCGGCGCCTCTTCAGCCAGTAACCGGCTACTGCCGCTGCGTACTTTCGCTGCGTAGTTTCGCTTCGTACTTACGCTTCGTGCTTCCAACGGCCGCGCAACCCGCGGCCGTTGGCGTTTTCGTGAAGCCGTCTCGGGCACTTTAGCGCAGTCGCGCGCCTGCTGAAACCTGGCCATTCGGCCGATGTAAAGGGGCACGCTTCCTGCGATAATCCAGTGTCCGATTTCACTGAAGAAGCGTCCCACAGCATGGCTCGAACTCCCGCCTCGAATCCGGCAACCAGCGCTCCGGCCGAACGTGCCGCGTGGCTGCGCACGGAACTTGAACGCGCTAATTACGCGTACTACGTGCTGGACCAGCCCGATTTGCCCGACGCGGAGTACGACAAGCTGTTCAAGGAACTGGAGAGCATCGAGGCCGAGCATCCCGACCTGATCGTGCCCGATTCCCCCACGCAGCGCGTGGGTGGTGAAGCGGCAAGCGGCTTCGAGCCGGTGGTCCATGACCAGCCCATGCTATCGCTGAACAACGGTTTCGCGGACGAAGACATCGTCGCGTTCGACAAACGAGTGGGCGACGCACTCGGCAACAATGCGAAAGAGCCGCCGGTGCCGGTCGACTACGCAACGGAGCTGAAATTCGACGGGCTCGCCATTTCACTGCGCTATGTCGACGGCGTGTTCGTGCAGGCCGCGACTCGCGGCGACGGCACGACGGGCGAGAACGTCACCGAGAACATCCGCACGGTTCGCTCTATTCCGCTCAGGCTCAAGGGTAAGCGCGTGCCGCACATACTCGACGTGCGCGGCGAAGTGCTGATGTTCAAGCGCGACTTCGAGCGACTGAACGAGCGCCAGCGCGCGGCCGGTCACAAAGAGTTCGCGAATCCGCGCAATGCGGCCGCGGGCAGCTTGCGTCAGCTCGACTCGAAAATCACCGCGCAGCGGCCGCTGTCTTTCTTCGCATATGGCATCGGCGTGCTCGACGGTATGGAGATGCCGGCTACCCACAGCGAGCTGCTCGACTGGTACAAGGAACTTGGGCTGCCGGTCAATGCGGAGCGCTCGGTGGTGAAGGGCGCAGAAGGTTTGCTGGCGTTTTTCCGCGCGGTGGGCGAGAAACGCGACAAGCTGCCGTATGACATCGACGGCGTGGTGTACAAGGTCAACCGGCGCGACGAACAGGAAGCGCTCGGCTTCGTGTCGCGTGCGCCGCGTTTTGCGCTCGCGCATAAATTCCCCGCGCAGGAAGCGCTGACAAAGCTGGTCGCGATCGACGTGCAGGTCGGGCGCACCGGCGCGATCACGCCGGTCGCGCGGCTCGAGCCGGTGTTCGTCGGCGGCGCCACCGTCACCAATGCAACGCTGCATAACGAAGACGAAGTGCGCCGCAAGGACATCCGCATCGGCGATACCGTCATTGTGCGGCGTGCCGGCGACGTGATCCCGGAGGTGGTGAGTGCGCTGCTCGATCGGCGCCCCGCAGACGCTCGCGAATTCGTCATGCCCACGCATTGCCCCGTGTGCGGCTCGAACATCGAGCGGCTGCCTGACGAGGCAATTGCCCGCTGCACCGGCGGCCTCATCTGTCCGGCGCAGCGCAAGCAGGCGCTGTGGCACTTCGCGCAGCGGCGCGCTCTGGACATAGACGGCCTGGGCGAGAGAATCATCGACCAGCTGGTCGAACAGAACCTGGTGCGCACGCCCGCCGACCTGTTCAATCTTGGCTTTGCGACGCTCGCCGAGCTCGACCGCTTCGCCGACAAATCCGCGCAGAACCTGCTCGACTCGCTGGAAAAGGCCAAGCACACTACGCTGGCGCGTTTCATCTACGCGCTGGGTATCCGGCATGTGGGCGAATCCACGGCCAAAGATCTGGCCAAACACTTCGGCTCGCTGGACCCGATCATGGATGCTTCAGTGGAGGCGCTGCTCGAGGTCAACGATGTCGGGCCGGTCGTCGCGGAATCCATTCACCAGTTTTTCGCGGAAGAGCACAACCGCACCGTAATCGAGCAATTGCGCGCGCCGGGCAAGGTGACGTGGCCCGAAGGCCCGCCCGCGCCCAAGGCGCCGCAAGGCGTGCTGGCTGGCAAGACGATTGTGCTGACCGGCACGTTGCCGACGCTTTCTCGCGAAGACGCCAAGGAAATGCTCGAGGCGGCCGGCGCCAAAGTGGCCGGGTCCGTGTCGAAGAAGACAGACTATGTGGTGGCAGGGGCCGAAGCTGGCAGCAAGTTGGCGAAGGCCGAGGAACTCGGCATTCCCGTACTCGACGAAGATGGTATGCGTAAGCTCCTGGAGGGGCAGTTATGATCCGCGAAATTCTCAAGATGGGCGATCCACGCCTGCTGCGTATTGCCGATCCGGTCGATCATTTCGACACGCCGGAATTGCATGAGCTCATTAAAGACATGTTCGAGACCATGCACGATGCGAACGGAGCCGGGCTGGCCGCGCCGCAAATTGGCGTCAATCTGCAGGTCGTGATTTTCGGTTTCGGCAGCAACGAGCGCTATCCCGATGCGCCGCCGGTGCCGGAAACGGTGCTGATCAATCCGACCATCACGCCGGTTTCGCTCGATATGGAAGAGGGTTGGGAAGGTTGCCTGTCGGTGCCGGGCCTGCGCGGCGCGGTCAGCCGTTTTTCGATGATCAAGTATCACGGCTTCGACCAGTACGGCAAGCCGATCGACCGCGTCGCCGAGGGTTTCCATGCGCGCGTCGTGCAGCACGAATGCGATCACCTGATCGGCAAGCTATATCCCATGCGGATTACTGATTTCGCCAAGTTCGGCTTTACTGAGGTGCTGTTTCCAGACATGGATCCGAATAGCGACGATTGAGCGACGGGGGCGGGCGGCTGTTCTGCGGTGATAGAACGACGAGAAGAAGCGTGCGTTGAAGGCAGATGCCGCTGTCGCTGCCGATGCTGAGCCTGCATAAGACGACAGCCCGATTGGCTGGTGCCAATCGGGCTGTTCTTTTTTGGGGGTGCACGGAATGGTGCCAACAGAACCGCTTCGTGACGAGGCCGCCGCCAGCACCCGGCAGACGCGCCGGCGCGCCTGCGGATCGCTCGCTCAGAACGACTCGTCCGGGCCCAGATAGCGCCACTGTCCGGGCGGCAGCGCGCCGAGCATGACACGGCCCATGCGTACGCGCTTCAGACCGATCACTTCGAGGCCGACCAGTTCGCACATCCTGCGAATCTGGCGCTTCTTGCCCTCGCGCAGCACGAAACGCAACTGTTCGCCGTTTTGCCAGCTGACTTGCGCCGGTTTGAGCGGCACCTCGTCGAGCGAGAGACCGTGGCGCAGCAGCGCTAGGCTTTCAGGCGGAAAGTGACTTTCAACGTCCACGGTGTGCTCGCCGTAGGCGACACGCACCAGATACTCCTTGTCGATCTCCGAATGGCCACCAATCAGTTGTTTGGCGATGCGGCCGTCCTGCGTCAGTACCAGCAGGCCCGTCGAATCGATATCGAGACGCCCGGCCGGCGCGAGCTGGCGCAAATGCGCGACGGAAAAACGGATTTCCGAACGGTCGCCCTCCCAGCGGTTTTCTGGCGTGACGAGCGTGATGGCCGGCTGATAGCCGTCTTCCGCCTGCCCCGACACGTAGCCAACCGTCTTATGGATCAGCACGGTCACCTGGCTTGCCTGTGCGGCTTCGGCGGCGGGGTCGATCTCGATCCGCTGGTCAGGGCGGACCTTGGTGCCTAGCGTGTCGATCCGTTCGCCGTCGACGAGCACCCAGCCTTTTTCGATCCATTCGTCGGCTTCGCGACGTGAGCAGAGGCCCAGCTCGGACATGAGTTTGGAAAGGCGCAATGTGCCCGGTGCGTCTTCGATGTCGCGGCGCGGCGTGCGTGGCGCTGCCTCGTCATGCTGCGTGCGGTGTTCGGCCGCTACGTTGCTGTGCGGCTTGCTGACGCGCGCGGGGCGCTCCTCGGCTGGACGGCGCGCGGCAGCGGCTGTCTTACCGAAGCTGCGCGCGTCACGGTCGCCACGCTCGCCGCGCTCTGTACGCTCGGCTGCGCGCCCGCCCGATTCCCGGCGGGCCGGTGCCCGTTCGTTGCGGTCGTCGCGTGGAGCGCGTGCGGGGCGGTCCGCGCGGTCGCCATAGCCGCTCTTGACGGGCTTTGCAAAGTTTCGCTCGCCGCGGTCGCCTTCGAACCGGCGTGGCTCGCCCTCGACTCGTGAGTTGCGGTCGCCGCCGCGACGCACTTGTGATGCGCCACGGTCGTCGCCGAAACGCGGACGATCCGATGCATCGCGCTCGCGGCGCGCAGGACGCTCGCCGCGCGAGGCCCCCTCGGCGGGGCGGCCTGCTCCGGTACGCGGCGCACCCAATGGACGGCGTTCGCGGTCGTTCGCGCGCGATGCGCCCCGGTCCGTATTGTCCTCAAAGCGGCGCGGCGCGCGTTCGCCGGTCGCACGGTCTTCAAAACGGCGCGCGCCTCGCTCGCCAGCCGGGCCGCGAGTTGCACGCTCGCCGCCGGCAGTGCGGTCCTCAAAGCGTCGTGGTGTGCGTTCGCCGGTCGCACGATCTTCGAAACGGCGCGGGGCGCGCTCGCCGGCCGGGCCGCGACTTGTACGCTCGCCACCTGCGGCGCGGTCCTCAAAGCGTCGCGGCGCGCGCTCGCCGGTCGCACGGTCTTCAAAGCGGCGCGGGGCGCGTTCGGCGCGCTCGCCAGCCGGGCCGCGGATTGCACGCTCGCCGCCGCCAGCGCGGTCCTCAAACCTTCGCGGAGTGCGCTCACCGCTCGCACGGTCTTCAAAGCGGCGCGGTGCGCGTTCGGCGCGCTCGCCAGCCGGGCCGCGAGTTGTACGCTCGCCACCTGCGGCGCGGTCCTCAGAGCGTCGCGGCGCGCGCTCGCCGGTCGCACGGTCTTCGAAACGGCGCGGGGCGCGGTCGCTAACCGGGCCGCGAGTCGTACGTTCGCCGCCCGCACGATCCTCAAACCGTCTCGGGCCCCGCTCGCCGCCTGCCAGCCCACGCTCACCCCCATCCCGACGCGGACCGCGCTCACTGCTTGCTTCAGAGCGGCGTTGCGGCGCGCCACTCATACCTTCGCGCCGTGCGGGCCGGTCTGCGGCCGCCCGCCGTGCACCATCAGTCCCGTTTTGACGCCCAAACCCGCCTTCCTGTCCGCGCCCGCCAGCTCCCCGCGCGTTGCCGCTGGCCGCGCGCTTGCCGCCCGGCATCGAGCCCGCGTCTTCACCGCGCACCCCGCCGGGGCCGGACGTCGACGCTTTGGGTTCCGCCGGCCGTGTCGGCTTGCGCGCGGACGGGCTGCCGCTACGGACAGGGGCGCGTTCGGACGAAGCCGGTCGCGGGTGCTTGGCTGTTAATTTGATTCGCATGAAATCTCACACTGCGATCGCGCGCAGCAGTTCCGTCTCGACCTGAATTTGCAGGCGGTTGTCCGACAGCCCGTGCCCGTCCAGCAGGAACACGTCCTCGACGCGTTCGCCCAACGTGTTGATCCGCGCCGACGCGACGCCGACCCGGTGTTCGGCGAGCACTCGCGCGATCGAATAAAGAAGGCCCGGCCGGTCGTTGGCCGACACGGACAGGATGTAGTACTGGCCGCGCTCGTCGGCCCTAAGATCGACGCGCGGCGTAACCGGGAAAGTGCGTGAGAGCCGCGACAGGCGGCCTTTTGAGGGTCCCGGCAACCAGGTGCCGTCGCCGGTGAGGCGCGCGGTCAGCTCCTGTTCGACGAGGTTGGCAATGTCGCGGTAATGGACGTCCTCTTCAGTATGCGTGACGAGGAAGTTATCCAGCGCATAGCCATGGCGCGTGGTGCTGACCCGCGCATCGAGCACCGACAACCCGTTGCGGTCGAAGTACGCGCAAATGCCGGCAAACAGATCGGGCTGATCCTTCACATATACGAGCACTTGCAGCGCGTCGCCGATAGGCGAGGGGCGGGCCCGAACGATCGGCGCCGGCGTTTCCACGTAACGGTACAGCACGCGCGTTTGCCATGCGATGTCCGCCGCGTCGTGGCGCAGGAAGTAGCCGACGTCGAGCTTGTCCCACAGGGCCTTCTGCGCGCCTTCGGGCACCGTCTCGAGGCGCAGCAGCGCAAGCGCCTCTTCCTGGCGCGACTCGAGTTCCGAGTGCGCGTCCGGCCGGGCGCCGCCGAGCACTGCAAGCGTCGCGCGATACAGGTCTTCCAGCAGCTTGCCTTTCCACGTGTTCCAGACCTTGGGGCTGGTCCCGCGGATGTCGGCCACCGTCAGCAGATACAGCGCGGTCAGACGGCGTTCGGTGCCGACCAGCTGCGCAAAGCGCTTGATGACCTCGGGGTCGCTCGTATCCTGCTTCTGCGCGACCTGGCTCATGGTCAGATGCTGCTGCACGAGCCACACCACCAGCTCGCCGTCTTCGCCCTCGATACCGTGGTTGCGGCAGAAGCGCCGCGCATCGGCCATGCCGAGCGTTGAATGGTCGCCGCCGCGGCCCTTGGCGATATCGTGAAAGAGCGCCGCGACGTACAGCACCCACGGCCGGTCGAAGCTCACAATTAACTGGCTGCAGAACGGATACTCATGCGCGTGTTCGGCGACCGCGAAGCGCCGCAGATTGCGCAGCACCATGAGAATATGCTGGTCGACCGTATAGACGTGATACAGGTCGTGCTGCATCTGGCCGACTATGCGGCGGAAGTTCAGCAGATAGCGGCCAAGCACGCTCGTCTGGTTCATCAGGCGCAGCGCGTGCGTGATGCCGGCCGGCTGCTTCAGGATGTCCATGAAAAGGCGGCGGTTTTCCGGGTCGCGCCGCCAGTGCTGATCCATCACTTCGCGCGCGTTATAGATTGCGCGCAGCGTGCGCGCCGACAGGCCTTTTACGCCCGGCGTCTGCTCGTACAGCAGGAACGCTTCCAGAATGGCATTCGGCTCGCGCTCGAACAGGTCGTCGCTGGCAATTTCGAGCATGCCCTGCTTTTCGACGAAGCGGTCCGACAGCACCCGCGTAATGCCGCTCGTGCTCGGAAAGAGTTGCGCCTCGATGTTCTGGATCAGGATCGTGGCGAGCTGCGTGACGGCCTTCGCCGCCCAGTAATAGCGGCGCATGAGCTGTTCGCTCGCGCGCTTGGTGGCGGTCGGCTGGTAGCCGAAGCTCTCGGCTACCGGCGTTTGCAGATCGAACACCAGAATGTCCTGGCGACGCCCGGCGGTCACGTGCACGCGGGCGCGCAGCGACTTGAGAAAGCCCTCGTTGCGCCGCAGTTCCTGCGCTTCGCGCTGGGTGATGAGCCCGCGCGCCTCGAGTTCGCGCCAGCTGCTGCCGAAGTCCGCCGCCTGGGTCACCCACAGGATCAGTTGCAGATCGCGCAATCCGCCTGGGCTTTCCTTGATGTTCGGCTCCAACGCGTAAGGCGTGTCCTGAAACTTGGCGTGCCGCTGACGCATTTCCAGCACTTTCGCCTGAAAGAACGCTTTGGCGTCGAGCGCCGCACGGTAGCGCTTCGCGAAGTCGTCGAAGAGCGCAGCGCTGCCGGTGATGCGGCGCGCTTCGAGCAGCGAGGTGCGCACGGTGACGTCGTTGGCGGCTTCCTCGAGACACTGGGAGACGCTGCGCACGCTGCTGCCGAGCTCGAGCCCGAGGTCCCACGCGAGGCCGATAAAGCGCTCGATGCGCGCTTCGAGATGTTCGAGCGGCGCATCCGGCAGCAGCACCAGAATGTCGATGTCCGAGTGCGGCGCCAGTTCGCCGCGCCCATACCCGCCGACCGCGACGAGAGCGAGCTCGGGCGGCAGTTCGCAGGTGTTCCAGGCGGCGCGCAGGGAGTCGTCCGTAGTGCGGGAAAGCGCCGCCATCAACGCTTCTACGTTGGTGGCGGTCTTGAAGCGTTCCAGCAACTGGGCTTTGGCCACTTTGTAGTCCGCCTTGAGCGACGTGGCGTGAGATCGGGCGACGGCTGGAACACTGCTCATGAGCGGCTGGCGGTAAAAAGGCGAAATCGGTCAGGCCGTGGCGGCGACGACCGGCGGACGTGCAGGCGTGCCGGCGGAGACGGTCAGCACGTCGTAGCCGGTTTCCGTGACGAGCACCGTGTGCTCCCACTGCGCCGAGAGGCTACGGTCCTTGGTCTTCACGGTCCACTGGTCCGGCATCGTGCGGATGTCGCGGCGGCCGGCGTTGATCATCGGCTCGACGGTGAAGATCATGCCCGCCTGCAGTTCGAGGCCGGTGCCGGGGCGGCCGTAATGCAGAATTTGCGGGTCTTCATGAAACACCGTGCCGATGCCGTGGCCGCAGTACTCGCGCACCACGCTGTAGCCCTGGGCCTCGGCGTGTTTCTGGATTGCGTAGCCAATGTCGCCGAGATGCGCTCCCGGGCGGACCTGGTCGATGCCGAGCCACATGCATTCGAACGTGGTCTGCACGAGGCGTTTGGCGAGAATCGAGCCCTCGCCGACGATGAACATGCGGCTCGTGTCGCCGAAATAGCCGTCTTTGATGACGGTGATGTCGATGTTGAGCGCGTCGCCGTTCTTCAGCGTCTTATCGCCGGGAATGCCATGGCAGATTACGTCGTTCACGGAAATGCAGGTGGCCTTCGGGTAGGGCGGGTAGCCGGGCGGCTGATAGTTCAGCGGCGCGGGCACCGTGCCCTGTTCCTTCAGCATGTATTCGTGGCACAGGCGGTCGAGCTCGCCGGTCGTGACGCCGGCGGTGACGAACGGGGTGATGTAGTCGAGCACTTCGCTTGCGAGCCTGCAGGCGACGCGCATTTGCGCGATATCGTGTTCGTTTTTGAGTGTGATAGCCATGAGTCGGGCCTGAAATGCGATTTATTCCCGGATTATCGCACCATATGCCGTCGGGCCGCAGTCTTTTGGCGGCCTACCGGCGCCTGGGGCGAACCTGTCGCGGCTCGGCACGGGCAGTGGGCCGCTGGCGGGCGGCGTAGCGGGGCAACCGCGCAGGTGCAACCCCCGGGCGCTACGCGAGTAGCGGGCCGGTTGAGTCGTCCGATAGTCGCATGCTATAATGTTTGGCTAAGTCGATCCTTTTTGCTTTTGTCGTGCTTGCGTTGTCACGATCCAGACCGGGTTCCGGTTCAGAATGTGGCGGCAGCGCGCGGGGCGATCAAGGTGAAGCTTGCCGTGGCGCCGGCCGCCTGAGCCACGGGCTGAATGCAGTATCAAGGCGTGCAGTATCAAGGCGGCAAACTCGCAAGCCGGCGCACCCAGGGTGTTCGCGGCGCTCAGCCATGCAGCACAAGACGTGGCATGGCAGCGCGGCGGATACGGCAGCCGGCTTAAGACCCAACCCTCGCGGAGATTTTCATGGCAGTTACCATGCGTCAAATGCTGGAAGCCGGTGTCCACTTCGGTCACCAAACGCGCTTCTGGAACCCGAAAATGGCTCCCTTCATTTTCGGTCATCGCAACAAGATTCACATCATCAACCTCGAAAAGACGCTGCCGATGTACAACGACGCGCTGAAGTACGCGCGTCAACTGGCAGCCAATCGCGGCACCATCCTGTTCGTCGGCACGAAGCGCCAGTCGCGCGACACCATCGCCCAGGAAGCGCAGCGCGCCGGTATGCCGTATGTCAACGCACGCTGGCTCGGCGGCATGCTGACCAACTTCAAGACGCTGAAGGTTTCGATCAAGCGCCTGAAGGACATGGAAGCAGCGCTGGAAGCCGGTGAAACCGAGCGCATGAGCAAGAAGGAAGCGCTGCTGTTCGAACGCGAAATGCTCAAGCTGCAAAAGTCGATCGGCGGCGTG
>Ga0209796_10000411_pt1 | contig 29493 bp, 29 predicted proteins | sample AgamicOrSfrz_FD_187167 | JGI IMG/M metagenome (GOLD analysis project Ga0209796, IMG submission 187167) | Agave microbial communities from Guanajuato, Mexico - Or.Sf.rz (SPAdes) (version 2) | ecosystem: Host-associated > Plants > Phyllosphere > Phylloplane/Leaf | place: Guanajuato, Mexico...
AAGATAAGAATGCGCTCGTCGAAGACTTCGTGCGCTTCGTCATGGCGGGGCTGGACGCAGTCGCCGCAGCGCACCGGGCGCGCAAGTAATTCTATTGGTCGAACGCGATTGCGCGCCTGCGCAGTTCGCGCATTGCGCTGTCCAGATGAGCGCCTGCGCTCTCCTTGTCGCCGGCGCGCATCTGTTCATAAGTGCGCTGCGCCACGTCGCGCGGCACGGCTTTGAGTGGGCGATTGGCGCTCATCGCTTTTAGCTGAACTTCCGCGGCGCGCTCCAGGTAGTAGAGATCGTCCCACGCTTCTGCAATGCTCGCGCCCGCAACCATTACGCCGTGATTCTTGAGGAACAGAATATCCGCATCGCCGATTGTCTCGGCAATGCGGTCGCCTTCCGAATCGTCGAGCGCGAGTCCGTTGTAGTTCTCGTCGACTGCGGTGCGTCCATAGAACTTGAGTGCTGTCTGCCCGAGCCACAATAGCGGCGGACCTTCGAGCAGACACAACGCCGTGGCATTTGGCATATGCGTGTGAAACGCGGCCTTCACGCGCGGCTTCAATCGATGCAAACGTGCGTGGATATAAAACGCGGTTGCTTCCGGCTGGCCCTGGCCGGCTACGACATGCCCGTCGAGATCGCAAACCAGCAACCGTGACGCCGTGATTTCGGAGAACGCATAACCATACGGATTGACGAAGAACAGGTTGTCGTGCCCGGGCACCACAGCCGAGAAGTGATTGCAGATTCCCTCTTCAAAACCGTATTGCGACGCCAGTTGAAAGCATGCCGCGAGTTGAATCCGTGCTTCGTTGATGGCGTCGGATTCGAGCCGCAACGTCGGCTGCGGATTCGTCGCGCCAATGGATGAAAGCGTATGCGCCATGGTCGTAGTTCCTGAAAGTCACCAGCCGAGCGAAGCGAAAAGCGCCGGTACCTGATCGAGTGTGGAGAGCGTTGCATCGGGAGTGTAGTCGGGCAGCAGCGTGCGGCCTGTTGCGCGATCTATCCACACGCAGCGAAAGCCTATGTCGCGAGCGGCCGCGTGATCGAGATGCGGACTCGCGCAGATATGCACGACCTCGTCGCGCGTCACGCCGAGTTGCTCATGCGCGTAATCGAACAGCCGTCGCGCGGGTTTGTAGGCGCCCGCCTGCTGAGCGGTGATGACGCGGTCGATATGGCCGCCGAGTTGCGCGACATTGCCGGCTATGACGTCGTCGTCGGTATTCGACACGATGCACAGACGGTAGCCATCTTCCTTCAGTCTCTGCAACGTATCAACCACTTCTGGAAACGGCGGCATGGCGGAGATGCGGTCGGTCAATATGCGGACATCGCGTTCGTCAGCGGGCAGCCCGAGTTCCGTGAGTGCAAGATGAAGTCCAGCGCCTGCCACCTCGCGAAACGAGCGATGCGGCGCAGTCTGCTCGAGCCTATGCTCGTGCCGGTCGTACACTGCGATGAGCCGTGCCGGATCGACGTCGTGACCGTGCTTGGTTTCGAGAATTTCGCGGACGGCCGCCTGCAAGCCTTCGTCCCACTGGATCAGCGTGCCGTAGCAGTCGAACGTAAGCCAGCGGGGGCGGGCGGTGTTGTGCAGTGACATGAATGGACTCCGACGTAAGTAGATCTGTGAATGACGTCAGATTAAGCACATTGACAGATATTTGAAAATTAAATTAATCTCTCGACGATAGTTGCATCTTAAATAACGAAGCGAGTCCGCCATGCTTGATCTCGACCTGCTGAATACGCTTATTTGCGTCGTCGACGAAGGCAGTTTCACGCGTGCGGGCGAGCGCGTGCATCGCACGCAGTCCACGGTGAGCCAGCAGGTTCGGCGGCTCGAAAAACTCGTCGGGCGCACGTTGCTGATGCGCGACCGAACCGGCAATCAGGTGACGGCAACCGAGCACGGCGAACTGCTCGCGCAATACGCGCGGCGGCTGCTCGCGCTGGCGCAGGAAGCGCAAGATGCGTTGACGAGCGACGTCGCGGTCACGCCGCTTCGCATCGGCGTACCGGAAGATTTCGACGCGCGCCGCATGTCGGCGATGTTGTCCGGCTTCGTCAAGACGAAACCAGGCGTGCGGCTCGAAACGGTGGCCGGCATGAGCGCCGAACTGCAACGCAGGCTCTCGGGCGGTGAGATCGAGATCGCGCTGGTCAAACGCGAGCCGGCGAGCGGGGAGTGCCTGGCTTCATGGCCGGAGTCGCTCGTGTGGGTGCGAGGCGCGCATGCTCAAGCGCCGGAGGAGTCGTCAGACGAACCCGTGCCTCTCGCGCTATTTCCGCAAGGCTGTGTCTACCGGCAGCGCGCGATCAGGGGCCTCGACAAGGCGCATCGCCGCTGGCGAATCGCATTCGGAAGCCATAGCCTCACGGGTATCCAGGCGGCGGTTTCTTCAGGGCTCGGCATCTCCGTTTTGCCGACCACAGCGGTACTGCCCGAGCACCGCGTGTGCAACGGCTTTCCGCCTTTGCCGCCGACCGAGCTCGCACTTGTCAGTTCCGGCGGCGTGCTCAACGTGCATCAGCGCGCGCTGGTCGACTTCCTGCTGGCGGAGATGGAGGCGTAGAAGGGCCGGCGGAATGACAAGCAAGAACTGAAAAACCGGCCCGACTGCTCGACGCCTACGACAGGTGATGCACTTCCTGCAACCCGAACACAGGCGTCGGAATGCCTTCCATGCGAGCCTTCAGTTGCAGAGAGAGATACTGCGAGTAATGCCGCGACTGATGCAGGTTTCCGCCATGAAACCACAGCGCCTGCTGCTGCGTGGGCTTCCACATGTTGCGCTGTTCGCCTTCCCACGGACCCGGATCTTTCGTCGTATTCGAGCCGAGTCCCCACACCTTGCCGACCTTGTCTGCCACTTCGCGTGAGATCAGATCGGCGGCCCAGCCGTTCATGGAACCGTAGCCTGTTGCATACACGATGAGGTCCGCTTCGAGTTCGCTGCCGTCGCTGAGCAGCACCGAATGCTCTTTCAGTTCCACCACGTCCACGCCGCTTTTCAGCTTGATCTTGCCGTCGGCGACGAGTTCGGACGCACCGACATCGATGTAATACCCGGAGCCGCGACGCAGGTACTTCATGAACAGACCCGAATCGTCGTCGCCGAAATCGAGCATGAAGCCGCTTTCTTCGAGCCGCGCGTAAAACGCCGCATCGCGTTCGCGAATTGCGTTGAAGACCGGGATCTGGAACTCGTGAAGAATCGCATACGGAATGGAAGCAAAGGTCAGGTCAGCCTTCGCGGTTGTCATGCCCGCCGCCACCGCGCGCTCCGAGTAAAGATCGCCGAGCGCGAACTCCATCAGCGAACCCGATTTGACGATGTGCGTGGACGAGCGCTGCACCATCGTCACGTCGACGCCTGCTTCCCACAGCGCGGCGCAGATGTCGTGAGCCGAATTGTTCGCGCCGATCACGACGACTTTCTTACCGTGGTACGCGTCCGGACCGGGATGCCGCGACGAATGATGCTGCTCGCCCTTGAACACGTCCATGCCCTTGAAGCTTGGGATATTCGGCTTGCCCGACATACCGGTGGCGAGCACGAGTTGTTTCGGCCGAAGTGTGAGATTGCGGCCGTCCCGTTCGACTTCGACGATCCATTCGCCCTTGGCCTCGTCGTAGCGCGCGGATTTGCACACGGTCGAGCCCCAGTAGTTCAGCTCCATGACCTTCGTGTACATCTCGAGCCAGTCGCCGATTTTGTCCTTCGGTGTGAACACCGGCCAGTTGTCCGGAAAGGGCAGGTAAGGCATATGGTCGTACCAGACCGGATCGTGCAGGCAGAGCGTCTTGTAGCGCTTGCGCCATGCGTCGCCCGGCCTCTCGTTTTTGTCGATGATGATGGTCGGCACCCCAAGCTGCCGCAGCCGCGCACCCAATCCGATACCGCCTTGCCCGCCGCCGACGATCAGGCAATACGGCTCTTCCGAGGTGCCGAGTGCGTCGAGTTCCGCCTCGCGCCGCTCCTTCCAGCTCGTGCGGTCGCGGCGCGCACCGTGCTCGGCGCCCATAGGCCGCTTCGGGCCTTTCGGCTCCTCGTGCCCTTTGAGTTCTGCCATGGTCGTGAGCAGCGTCCAGATGAGGCCGTCCTTCAGGCGAATGAAACCGCTGCCTCGCGCGACTCCGGTTTCAAAAGTAATCCAGCCTTGCGCAATGCCGTCGGCCTGCGTCGCCGTTTCGTTCTCCGCAAGCCGGAGTTTCGACGGCTTGATCGCGTCCACCTGCGCATCGAGCATCGCGGCGATCTGCTCGCGGCCTTCGAGCGTCTTGATGTTCCATGTGAACGCGACCAGATCGCGCCAGTAACACTCCGGCTGAAACAGGTCGACGGCGGCCTGCGTGTCGCCGCGTTTCAGCGCGGCTTCGAGGCTTTCCAGCACTTGGGATATCGCTTGATTTGCAGTGTTTTCAGACATGGTTGCTCCTCCATTTGAAACGGATAGTCGGACTTCATTGGTAGCGCGGGTTCTACGCCCGCTAGCGGAATCGGGGCAGCGCCGCTAGCACTTGTGCGGCGGCAGGATGCGCAGCTTCGCAATCCGCCGGTACAAGGTTGCGCGGGACATGCCGAGCGCTTGCGCGGCCAGTTCGGTGCGCCACTTGGCGTCGTTCATTGCATCGACGATGCGGCGGCGTTCGAGCGCGTCGCTATCGGACAAAACCGGCGCAGCGTGCGGCGCGGCACTCTCAGCGTTACTGCTATTGCTGTTCTCTCGCGGCGCGGTCGTCCTGCTTCGCGCAAGCCGCGCGGCGGAGGGCTGACGGACGCGTGCATAGAGCGGCGAGCCGGTGTCGCCCAGTCTCAGTGAGACGAGGCCGCGGCCCGCTTTGGCGTTGAAGAGACGCTCGGCGGGAACGTCAAAAATTTCCGACACGTGACGCGGCAACTGGTTGAGCGCCGGCACACATTCGCGTGCGCGGCGGTTTGCGGCGATGACGTGGCCGCGGGCGTCGATCGCAATGAGGATCTCGGGCTGCGCTTCGACGTAATGCCGGTTGCGATGCGCAAGCAGCACCCAGCAATCCGCGGCCGCGTTGAGGAAACAGGCGTCTTCGATCAGAAGCGCGCTTTGCCGCACGATGTGATTGACGAGCCGCTGGCTTTCGCGGTCGTCGGGGGAGCGCACGGCCGACGCATCGAGTACGCCGAGCAATTCGCCGTGCAAACCGAAAATCGGCGATGCGCTGCATGTGAGGGTGGTGAAGGCCGCACGGAAGTGATCGGTTCTATGCACGGTAATGGGCTCCGTGTCGAGCAGCACCGTCGCGACACCGCAGGTTCCTTCCTCGCTTTCGGACCAGCATGAGCCGAGATAGAGCCCTGCGCGTTTGAAGTCGTGCCGGCGGTCTTTATCGACGCGGTAGTCGATCGTGACGCCCTGTGCGTCGGTCAGCATCACGCAGTAGTCGGCCTCGCGCACCATCTCGTGCAGCCGCGACAGGCACTGGCCCGACGCGCGCAGAAACGATTCCTCGCGATGCTGCACGTCGCGCAATTCCGGCACGGTCAGAATGCGCGGACCGGCGGTCGCGCCCGGATCGAGGTGATATTGCTCGAGCGAACGTTTATACGAGGACGCAAGCCGCTTCCCGTCGACGCCCGCACGCGTCGTCCGTCCTTCTATGACGTTGCATATGCGGTCGATATGTCTCGTTGACGGAACGTAGGGCATGACGAGCCTCCGGGCGAACTCAGCGCGAACTGGGTGCTGGAGACATTCTGCGCCGCTATCCTGCGCGTGTCTCCGAAGCCTGAAACGTACGGTACGTTTGTAGCATGCGCGAATCGGCAGAGCACACTGCAGTGCACCATCGTCGCCGGTGAGATTTTTTTCTCAGCGTGCGCACTGGCGCGGGACGCGGCGTGAGCGCTTGCCCGGAGCAATAAAAAACCGGCCCGCAGGCCGGTTTTTTATTATCAGGCGAAAAATTCAGAATGTTTCCCAGCTGTCCGCGCCTGCGCTCTGCAATTCGCGTTCTTTGGGCTGCGTTGGCGCGATGGGCGACGCCACGGCGGCCTTTGTGAAAGTCGTGACCGGTTTTGAATGCGACGGCGCGGGTTTCTTCGACGTCGCAATGGCGCGCGCCGGCTTCATTCGAACGCTGTGCGCCGTGCTTTGCACCGCCTGCTGTACCGCGTCGACACGGAAGATCGACACCGCCGCACGAAGGCTTTCCGCCTGATCCGACATGGCCTGTGCAGCGGCGGTGGCTTGCTCGACGAGCGCCGCGTTTTGCTGCGTGACCTCATCCATTTGCGTGACGGCCACGTTGACCTGCTCGATACCCTTCGTCTGCTCGGACGATGCCGACGCTATCTCGCCCATGATGTCGGTCACCTGTTTGACCGAGCGCACCACTTCGCCCATCGTTTGACCGGCATTTTCAACGAGCTGTGAGCCGTTTGTCACATGAGACACCGACGCTTCTATCAGGTCCTTGATTTCCTTTGCCGCCGTCGCGCTACGCTGCGCGAGCGTGCGGACTTCGCCCGCAACCACCGCGAAGCCCCGGCCGTCTTCGCCTGCGCGAGCGGCTTCGACCGCCGCGTTGAGGGCGAGAATATTCGTCTGGAACGCAATTCCTTCGATCACCGAAATGATTTCGGTCACCTTCGTCGAACTCGAAGAAATGTCTTGCATGGTGGCCACGACCTGCTGAACCACTTCGCCACCCGAGGCCGCCGTCGCCGACGCCGCCGACGCGAGCGTGCTGCCCTGGCGCGCGTTATCGGTGTTGTTACGCACGGTCGAGGTCAGCTCTTCCATGCTGGCCGCGGTTTCCTGAAGCGATGCGGCCTGTTCCTCGGTGCGTTGCGAGAGATCCTGATTGCCTTGCGCGATCTCGCCGGCAGCTACGGAAATCGATTCCGCCGATGTTTTGATGCCGGACACAATCGATGTGAGCTTCTCGCGCATTGCCTCCAGAGAAGCCATCAAACTCGTCCGATCGCCGGGTGCCACTTGCACGCTGACGGTGAGGTTGCCTTCGGCGATCTGTGCCGCCATTTCCTGCGCGGCGCTCGGCTCACCACCCAACTGGCGCAGAATGCTGCGCGAGATCAGCGCGGCGGTGACGATGCCCAGCAGAACGGCGATACCTGCAATGACCGCGACCATCGTGCGGACCTTTGCATAAGTGGCGACAGCATTCTCTCGAGCTTCCTTATTCTGTTGGTCCTCTAGAGCCGCCAGCTCGACTGCGCGTGCGAGCCACACTCGCTGCGGCGGGCGTGCGTTCTGCAACAGTTCCTGCATCGCGCCGGCGGTGTCGTGCGCCAGTGCGAGGTCCATGGCCTTGCGCTGCGGCGCCATCGCTGCGGCTTCGTCCTGCTTGATCTGATCGAGCAGCGAACGCTCCTTTGGCGCGGTGCCGGGCTCGGCGAACATACGTGAGAGTTGCTGGAATGCGTCCGCATAAAGCTGGTCCTGCTTTTTCATGCGTTCCGCCTCTTGTGCAACATCGCGCGGATCGCTGATCAACGCGAGGTTGCGAAGCGCGATGGCGCGATCCTGTATCGACGAGCGCAACTCGTTTGCAAGACGCGTTTCCTCGTTATTCACGCGAGCGATGCCGTCCAGACTCGCGTCCAGTTCCGAGAGACCATAAAAGGCAATGGCGGCGAGCACCAGCATGAATGCCGTCAACAGCCCGAAGCCGGCTTGCAATCGTGTCGATACCTTGATGTTTTTCATTTCCGTCCGCATTCAGAAAGGCGTATGTCTGGTTTACGACTGCCTGACGGAATACTGAAGGTTGTTTGTAATCGACGACGTCAAGCCGCGCCGCGACGGGCCGGTGCGTGGATATGGCGGCAAGATGGGGACCGGCAAAATTTGCCGGATGTATTGCGCCGATGCTTACAGCCGTCATCGGCGTTTCATGATTCGCGGCCCGTTCAAGGCTGAACCGGTTGCCATGTCGGATCGGGATCGAACGCTTTCAGCGCTGCCGCTTCTCGCGCCGAATTCGGTCCCAGGTTCTTCTGATAAACCTGGCCGTCCTGATTAACGATGAAGCTCATCACGCCGGTCTTGCCATACTCGGTCGGCCACGCAACAAGGCCGCAGCCGTTTGTCATCGCGCCGTTCTCGACGTAGTCGAGTGCGCCGTTTTTCGCGTGCGGTCCCTGCGCGGTCAGAATACGGAAGTGATAACCGTGGTAGCCGTCCTTGCTCAACGAGCCGGTTTTCGGCATGGCGGCAGCGAGCGGGCCAAGCGGGCTCTCGGGTTCACCCTCGGCGGTGGGCCAGTAGAGACCGTCATGCTTGCCTGGCGTGCTGAGCAGCCGCTGCGCATAGTGGCCGGTCGACGCGCGGTAGTCACGCTGAGCGTCGAGATAGGCAAGCGAGGTCATGATCGCTGCGCGTTCGTTGCGGCCGATCTTGCGCGTCAGAATTTCGTCGCTGCCTGCCGGTGGATCGAAGCGCCAGCCGTTGGCCGCCTGCACGAGCGGAATCGGCAATGTCCAACCGCTCGTGCCCACCGACAGGTGTTTGCTCGGGCGGCCGTGAAGCGGCGCTGCGTCGTCCACGATCCGATGGCCCGCAGCCCAGGCGCCGAGGAATTCGTAGATGTCTTCTTCGCCGACGTCCTTCGTCGGAATGAAGCGGTTGTAGTTCGTGCCGAGCACGTGCTGCATCGCCGGGTGATCGTTGGTGGCGATCGCGTCGACGAGTGCGTCGGCGGCGGCTTCCGGGGTCGGGTAAACGGCTTGGGCCTGCGCCGGTGCGGGGCAAAACAATAGCGTCGAAAGTGCGATTGCAGCGCTGGCAAGACGATGCGATGAGCGCCGTACGGCGGCGTTCGCTAGGAAAACGCGGATCGAGTGAATGCGGTTCATGAGCGGCTCCTGGGTATCGTTCAACGTTGGCGGCCGAGGTGACGCTGTCCGCCGCCGCCCGCACCAAAGCCGCCGTGCGGCTGTCCGCCTCCACCCGCACCGAAGCCGCCAGTGGGCGGGTGCCCGCCGCCCGCTCCGAAACCGCCGCCGCGAGACTGCCCTCCGCCGCCAGCACCCGGGCTGCCGCCGCGCGCTTGCCCGCCCCCGCCAAAGCCGTTGCGTGCGCCGGCTTGTGCTTGCCGGCTTTCTTGCCCGCGGTGCATGTCCTGCTGCGCCGCCGCGCCGTTGCCGGCGCCGCGTAGCGCATTGTCGCGATTTACATTCTGTGCGCTCGACCGGACATTGCTCGCGTTGGCGCCGCCGTGCTGGATACCCTGCAAACGCTCGCTCGCGCTCCCGCCCAGATTCTGGCCAGTGCGGTTCTGCAAGGTCTGTTGCGCCTGCGCGCGAGATGCCGACATATCGCGCCCGCGGTAAGCGTCGCGCTGAGCGCTACCCATATTCGCGGACGCGTTCCGGTTGAACGTGGTGTCGCGGTTCCATCGGGTCGTGTTGCTGTTCACATCGAGGCGCCGGTTGACGTTCACGTTGTTGTACCGGTTGACGTTGATATTGACGCTGTGATTGTTCCAGTTGACGTCGCTCCACAGCGCGCTCGTGATCGCGATGCCCGCGCCGAACGCAAGGCCCGCGGCGAGTCCGCTCGCGACCGCATAGCCCGGAGGCGGTGGTACATACACGGGCGGATACGCTGGATAGGGCCACGCACCGTAGACCACAGTCGGGTTATACGTCGGCACGTACACGACTTGCGGATTGGCCGGCACGATCTGGATCGTGCTCTGCTCGACGATAACCTTCTGTTGCTCGGAGGTCTTCAGATTGCCCGCCTGTTGCGCCTGCTTGCGCAGCCGTTGCACGGAGTCCATCACGTCGTTCGGCTGCGCAAGAAACGCATTGCCCAGTTGCGCGACCCAGTCGGGCTTCGAGGCCATCGTGGCAAGCACCTGGGGGAAGGCCACCAGTGATTGCACGCTCGGGTCCCACGGCTCTGCTGCGACCGCTTTGACCGCGTCATCGCCCTTGATGTTGGAGTTTGCTTTCGACCAGGCCGCTGCGGCCCCGATGTCCTGCGAAAAGGTGGATGCCATCAGCACCTGGGCGAGCAGTGCGTCGGGGTAGAGCGCGATTGGCGCGGTGAGCGAATCGAGTTGCTGCTTCGACACATTCGCTGCGGTTTGCGCATGAGCCGCGGGAACCGCGACCTGAAGCATGACCGGCAAACCTGCCAGCATGGCGAGGGCGATCAGCGTCGCTCTCTGGTTTGCGCGTGAGCGTTTCACGATGAACTCTCCCTATTCGAAGCTGCGTCAACTCATTACGGCGTACAACGTATATCGGACTCCGAAAGACATGGCGTCTGAAGGAAACATTTCATGCACGCGTTTTGAAGTCCGGTAGTGCGCCAATGGACAGATTATTAACCGGCTTTTATATGGAATTTCAATGCGCGGGAAAATATATTCAGGTTGAAGTTGGCGAAACGATCACCTAAGAGAACGATTTATCTATTGCTTCAGGACATAAAACCGGAGGTCGTGAAAATACAGACACGTCGAATTGTCTGCTTGCGTTTCGTCCTGAGTTTTTCTATCTGCGATGCAATACAGCGCTCGCCTCAACCCGTCGTTCGAATAAGGTGGGTCACTCTGCGACGGAGCCAAGCAGCGATACCGGCACGCCATGACAGCTGACCGTCGCGACAACCCCGACGCCGAGGCCTTCGACAAACTTCACGCGAGTCTCGAACGGCGACACCTGTTTATCGACGCGCAGAATGTTGAGCGGCCACGATGAATGCGATAGCCGTTCATGCGCAATGGCGCCGACCCACAGCGGCACGGCAGCCGCGCCGTCGCCGACCGCATAACCGCTCGGCCAGAAGCGCAACACGTCGCGCTCGGCGCGCGTGTCGCCGGGACGCATGAAAACGAGCGACGACGGCACTCCGTTGTTCAGCTTCGGCAGTACGGGCAGAGCGACCGCGGGTACGTCCGGCGAGGCCAGCGAGAGCAGGCTATGGGCGGATACGTCGGTGCCTTCGAGCCATCCCTCGCTGCGCAATTGGCGGCGGATCGCGTCGCCATCCGATACCCATTGCAGCGTGAGCGGCTCCTTGCGGTCACCGCCCATGTCCGAGCGATAGCATGGTAAGTGCTTCCACACGGAAAGCGTCCATTGTTGTTGCGTCACGCGTGCGAGCGGCAGAGGCGCTGGCGTGCCGGGCGGCGTCATCATGCCGAGACCCGACTGCAGACCCATGCTGGCGAGCACCACCACGAGGACGATTGCCGGCATCCAGCTGCGCGCCGGTGGCGACTCCGGATGACGCAACATCGCAGTCAGCGCGACGATCGCCACCCACACGTACGACAGCGCGGCACCGCCAATCGCGTCCGACACCCAGTAGCGGCCGAAGTACACGCCCGCAAGCGCGACCACGGTCACGACGAGCGTGCTCGCGGTGACCACCAGCAATCCTTCGAGCATGCCGACCCGCCGCGCGAGCAGGAACGCAAGAAAGCCATAGACGATGACCGTGGCCGCCACGTGGTTGCTCGGAAACGCGTAGGTATTCGTCATGAGCGCGTTGGGCGCGGCGCGCTGCATGGCGAACTGCAAGGCGAAGATCAGCATCTGCGAAAAGACGACGGCCGCGAGCCAGTAGCCCACGGTGCGCCAGCGGCGCTCCAACAGCATCCACAGCGTAACGGTGACGATCAGCGCGGCGAGCGTCGCGCTGCTGCCGAGCGTCGCGAGAGCGGCGAGCACCGTGTCGCCCCACGGCGTGCGCACCGATTGCATGAAGCGGTACACGGACTCGTCGACATGGGTGAGCGGATCTCCGGTGATCACCTGATGAAGCACGCCGAAGAACAGTGCGCCGCACACCAGCACGACCAGCGACGCCAGCAGGACGCTGGTGGCGTCCGGCGCTTGCGGGTCCAGCATTCTTCGCGCGACACGGCCAAGCGGTCCGGGATGACGGCAAGCCCAGCTGCCGAGATGCCGCCCAGCCGCGTTCGACCACGCGTTGGCGTGCGACAGCAGGAAAGCAGCGGCGCGATAGCTGAGCCAGACGCTGCCCACGAGCAGCGCGAGGACCACCACGAGCCGGAACGAGACGGCCCCGGCGAGCAGCACCGAAGCGCCGAACACGACGCCCGGCAGGATATGCGCCGGTGCCCACAGCAGCGCCGAGAGCACGTTCATCGCGTAGAAGCGCACGGGCGACATGCCGAGCATTCCGGCGACCACCGGTACGATCGCGCGCAGCGGTCCGACAAAGCGCGCGAGCACCACGCTCTTTGCGCCGTGCTTGTCGAAAAAGCGGTAACCCGCTTCGAGCACTTCGGGATGTCGGGAGAAGGGCCAGAGCTTGACGATCCGCTTCTTGTAGCGGCTGCCGAGCCAGAAGCTGAGGCCGTCGCCGGCGATTGCACCGACGATTGCCCATGCAAGGACCCAGCCGAGGCTCAGCGAGCCGGTGCCGGTCAATGCGCCCGCGAGAAACATTGCGGTGCTGCCGGGAACGAAGGTTCCGATGACCGCGACCGACTCCAGAAAGGCCGCGAAAAATACAACCGTGAGCATCCATTCCGGATGGCCGGCTAGCTGATGCAAAAGGTGAAGGTAGGCTTGCTCCATTGTGCGCGATCAGCCGTTATGGCGTAACGATCGATCATAACGCGCATGGAGCGTTTCTATTCCCCAAGCTGTCCTTTTCGCGGGCGTCGGCTCGAGTGAGGACTTGGGTAGGGCGTCCCGTAGAACCTGTGACGGCGGTGAACGAAGTGGGCAACGGTTCGTCATACTGGTCGAGGGGCGCGTTACCTAACGGAGTGCAGCAGATGAAAATCGCAACTGGCGGTGTGGGGCGGACGGTGCTGATCGCGGCATGCTGCGCCGGCTTTAATGGAATGGCTTGCGCGCAGTCGGGCAGCGCGGGCGCGGGCGTTGGCGGCTTGAGCGCTACGCCGTCGGGAGGAAGCGTCAATGGCGGTGGAGCAGTGGGCACGACGCTGGCCCCCACGCCCGGCCTCGCAACGCCGGGAGGTGCTGCGGGAACCGGCGGGATCGGCGTGATGGGTGCCGGCGCGGGCCGCGTGCCGAACAACATGCGTGCGAACGGCACGAGCCTGAACCAGAACCCCGATCCCCGCGTACCGAGCCTGAGCGGAAGGCCCCCGGCGCCGCGATAGATCGAGCCGCGAGGGCCGGATTGACCGGCGCGGCCGGCTTAAAATGGACGTTCCACCAACCGGTTCATTCGACTACAGGAAGCGCCCATGGCATACGGTGAGCACAAATACGAAGTCTCCGTGCAGTGGACAGGCAACCTCGGCAGCGGCACCTCGGGATATCGCGACTACAGCCGCGATCATGTGATTGCGGCGGGAAGCAAGCCCGAGATTCCAGGCTCGTCCGACGCCGCGTTTCTCGGCGACGCCAAACGATGGAACCCCGAAGACTTGCTGGTCGCATCCGCTTCGGCCTGTCACAAGCTGTGGTATCTGCATCTGTGCGCGGACGCCGGCATTGCCGTGGTGCAGTACCAGGATCACGCCGAAGGCACCATGCTCGACAGTGCGCAGCAAGGGCGCTTCTCGCAGATCGTTTTGCGCCCGCACGTCGTGATTCAGCCGGGCGGCGATGTGGAACTCGCGCGGCGCCTGCATCACGTTGCGCACGAGAAGTGCTATATCGCGAACTCGGTGAACTTTCCGATTCTGTGCGAGCCGGTGATCGAGACAAGCCCGGACTGAGCGATCTATTGCCGGGCGCTGTTGGTTGCAAGTAACCGGAAGCTAGCGCGCCTTTCTTGGGTGTTGAGCGCGTACCGAGCGGCTATTGAGCCGCTACCGCACGGGGGCATTCCCAGCGCGTTAGCGATTGCCGTCGAGCAGATCGCCCAGCATTTCGTCGAACGCGGCCTGCGCGTCTTCCAGTTCCTGCAACGCGGCGTCGAAAGTCTGCAGCGCGAATTGCGAAGGATTGCCGCTGCCGGCCGGCGGAAATTGCGATTGCAACGATGCAAACGCTGTCTTCACGCGTTGCGTCGCGGTCAATACGCGCTCCATTGCAGCGCTCTCTTCGGCGCGGGCTTTTTCGTGATCAATGTTGCCGGTGTTGTCCATTCGGTACTCCGTGTTCGTGGGTGCGGCGCGCCGCGTGAGATGGCGTGACTATGCCACGTTCGGGCTCACGATAGCGGCAAGCCGCCGTCGGCCTTTACTTCGCGCAACGACAATGCCGATTCGACCGACGTCACGCCCGGCAGACTGCGCATCTGGTCGCGCATGAAGCTGCCGTAGTCGTCCAGATCGCGCGCCACCACCTGCAAGATGTAGTCTGCGCTGCCCGACACGTTGTGACATGCGATCACCCGCGGTATGGCCTGCACCTCGCGCTCGAAGCGGTTGGCCAGATCTTTGTCGTGCACGGCGAAGCGCACGAGAATGAATGCGACTACGCCGAAGCCGAGCGCCGAACGTGCGAGCACTGCTCGGTACTGGCCGATGTAGCCGTCGTTCTCCAGACGCTTGAGGCGTCGCGCGCACGGTGTTTCGCTCAGTCCGACCAGTTCGGCAAGCTTCGCGTTCGACATGCGGCCGTCTTTCTGCAGCGCGGCGAGGATCGCGCGATCGGTCTTATCGAGGTCAGTTGACATGGGTTAGCGGGCGCTTTTCGAGTTCTAGTGGGAAGCTGACGGAAACAGCGTGATGTTAGCGCATTCCGCCAAATTTCCAGCCACACCTCTAGAAATTCGCCAGCAAAACCTCCGTCGACAATAGCAAGATAGAGCCTCGAAACAACGAGGCTCCCATGATTTCCGCACACCTTCTTGCTGTCTATATTGCCGCGCTGCTGGTCGTTTATGCCGTACCCGGGCCCGACATGGCGTTGATCCTCCAAACCAGTATTGGGCGCGGTGTGAGGAGCGGCTTTGCGGCGGCTTGCGGACTCGGTTTGGCGCGTGCGACTCACGTCACGCTCTCCGCTTGCGGCGCCGCCGCGCTGTTGCGCAACGCGCCGTGGCTGTACGACGTGGTGCGTTATGGCGGCGCGGTTTATCTCGCGTGGATCGGCATCCAGATTTTCCGCTCGCCGATGTTCGCCTTACCAGAAGGCGGCGCGGCGCGCGACGAAGCTAACCGCCCGACGGACGCAACGGCGACAGCAGGCATGCGACAGTTGAGGGCGGCGTTCGTCAAGGGCTTGCTGACCAACCTGCTGAATCCGAAAGCGCTGCTGTTCTGTTCGGTCTTGTTGCCGCAATTCGTGCGTCCGGAGGCGGGGCCCGTTGCGTTGCAGATGATCGAGCTGGGTTCAGTGCTGCTCGCGGTCGGCTTTTGCTTCGACCTCACGTATGCGATCGGCGCCGCGCGGATCGCGGGATGGATGCGCGCGCACCCGCTTGCTCAAACGTTGCAGCGCTGGACCTTCTCCGCGGCGCTGATCGGCTTCGCATTGCGACTTTCTCTCGATTGACGCGAATTCGACCGGCTCTACCGGTTCAGCTTGCGTTCGCGGCGCGAACGGTCGTCGATAATTTTTCTGCGGTGCTTGTCCTTCATCTTCTTCCAGGTTTTGCATTCGTCGCGGGTGCGCAAGCAGCCAATGCAAAAGCCGGTTTCACTGTCGAATTTGCAGATGTCGATACAGGGCGATGCTGTGCTCATAGCCGGTGGACAGGTTGTGAAGGGCAGAGGAGGTGAGGCGACTTTCGCATGCCGCATGCCTGTGCGCCAAGTGATTGTGTTAATAAAGCCGATAGAGCGCCGATGGAGCGCTCATTCAGCGGCCATGTCCGGCCGGCGATTACACGAACACAACCGCCACGCTTCGCCTTCAATGAAAACATTTCTGCTTTATGCGATTACCGCCGTCGCCGAGATTATCGGCTGCTATTTGCCGTGGCGATGGCTGAAAGAGGGCGGCTCTGTCTGGCTGCTCGTGCCGGGCGCACTCAGCCTCGCGCTTTTCGCGTGGCTGCTCACGCTGCACGGCACCGCCGCGGGCCGCGTGTATGCGGCGTACGGCGGCGTGTATGTGGCGGTGGCGATCTTGTGGCTATGGGGCGTCGACAAGGTGCGGCCTACGCTGTGGGACGCAGCCGGCGTCGCGGTGACGCTGGCCGGCATGGCAATCATCGCATTCCAGCCGCGCGCCTGAGCGCGTGAACCGGCGCGCCCGGGTGCCGCTGCACCGCGGCGCGATTCCGGCGCGGCCCCAGCGTATTCGCTATTCCAATCGCTTACTTCAACCCGCCCAGATAGTCGAGCTTGCCGAGTTCCACGCCGTTGTGGCGCAGGATGCCGTACGCCGTGGTCACGTGGAAGAAGAAGTTCGGCAACACGAAGCCCAGCAGATAAGACTGGCCCGTGAACTCGACGGGCCCGTTGCGCATTTTCAGGGTAACTGTGCGCTCCTCCGATCCGTCGATCTGCTGCGGGCTGAATTCCTGCAGATAGTCGATCGTTTTTTGAAGGCGGGCATGCAGTTCGTCGAAGGTCTGTTCGACGTCGTCGTATTTGGGCGCTTCGACATTGGCGAGACGCGCGGCGCAGCCCTTTGCGGTGTCGCTTGCGATATACACCTGACGCACGAGCGGCAACATGTCCGGCGCGAGGCGGGCGTTCGTGAACACCGACGGATCGATCTGCTTTTCGGCTGCGTGTGCCTGAGCCTTGCCGAGGATGGCCTGCAGATTGGTGAGGCCGCGAATCAGCACGGGCAGTGATGCTTGATACATCGAAATTGACATGGGTTCCTCTGATTCCTCGATTGCCCGCGCGGACGGCGCGTAAGGCAATGTAACGGCGGGATAGCCGCTGCAGCATCATAGCGGAGCGACGCGAACCGCGCATGACGCGCCGCCGCGTTAGCCATTCGGCCTACTGCCGCCTGCGCCGGAACTGTGTTCGAATGCATTGGTCCGAAGGTTTGCGAAGTCCTGCAAGCAGCACCTTGAAATCAGCAACGTGCCGTCTGTCGTCGGGCAGAGAGCGGACAGGGCGCCCCCGCCAGTCCCTCGTGCATCCGGCGCCGTCACGCCAACAGGAGAGTCGACACATGGCCACCAAGCACCCGCTGCCCGGAAGCGAGCGAAAGGTAGAACAAGGTTCGAAACTCATCGGAGCTTGCGATCCGTCGGAAAAGATCGAGGTTTTCGTGATGCTGCGCCGCCAGCAGCAGGCGCAGTTCGACGCGCTGATGAAACGCATAGAGGCAGGCGACCCGAACGTGGAACCGCTGTCGCGTGAGACGTTGGCCAAAGACTATGGCGCAGCCCCCGACGACATCGCCAAAGTCAAGGCATTCGCGGCTGCGCACGGCCTGAGCGTGGTGCGTGAAGACCCGGCCGCGCGCTCCGTCCTGCTGTCGGGAACCGTTGAGCAATTCCAGAATGCGTTCGGAGTCAAGCTTGAAAAGTATCAGCACCATACGGCCGGGGAATTTCGCGGCCGTACCGGCGTGGTCAACGTGCCCGACGATCTGCACGGCGTCGTGGAGGCGGTGCTCGGGCTCGATAACCGTCCGCAGGCACGGCCGCACTTTCGCATCCGCCCGCCGTTCCGCCCGGCCCGGACGCATCAGGCTTCGTTCACGCCGATTGAACTGGCGTCTCTCTACAAGTTTCCCGAAGGCGACGGCGGCGGCCAGTGCGTCGGCATCATCGAACTGGGAGGCGGGTATGACCCGGCTGACCTCTCGTCGTACTTCAAGAGCCTCGGCGTGCCGTCGCCCACGGTTAAGTCGGTGAGCGTCGACCAGGCGCGCAATGAGCCGACTGGCGACCCCAACGGTCCCGACGGCGAAGTTACTCTCGACATCGAAATCGTCGGCGCAATCGTGCCCGGCGCGACCATTGCCGTGTACTTCGCGCCGAACAGCGACGCGGGTTTCATCGACGCCGTCAGCCGTGCGGTGCACGATACGGTCAACAAGCCGTCGGTCATCTCCATCAGTTGGGGCGGCCCGGAATCCATCTGGACCAGCCAGTCGCTGAAGGCGTTCAACAGCGTGCTGCAAACCGCGGCCGCGCTCGGCGTGACGGTCTGCGCCGCGTCGGGCGATAGCGGATCGAGCGACGGCGCGGGCGCGGGAGATCAGGTCGATTTCCCGGCGGCGAGCCCGTATGTACTCGCGTGCGGCGGCACGAGCCTGAGCGCATCGGGGACGTCCATCACGCATGAGGTGGTCTGGAACGACGGCCCGCAAGGCGGCGCCGGCGGCGGAGGCGTGAGTGGCGCTTTTTCGTTGCCGGCCTGGCAGGAGGGCTTGTCGGTTGCGCTGTCGAAAGGTGGCAAGAAGCCGCTTGCGAAGCGCGGCGTGCCCGACGTCGCGGGCGACGCCTCGCCGCTGACCGGCTACACCGTGCTCGTCGCGGGCACACAAACGGTGGTCGGCGGTACCAGCGCGGTTGCGCCGCTTTGGGCCGCGCTGATTGCCCGCATCAACGCGGCGAAAGGCAAGCCGGCGGGCTTCGTGAACCCGAAGCTTTATAAGGCGGCGGGCGTCTGCAACGACATCACGCAGGGCAACAACGGCAGCTTCGCGGCGTCGGCGGGCTGGGACGCCTGTACGGGACTCGGCAGCCCCAATGGTCAGAAAGTGGCCGGAGCACTATAGTCAGCAGGAATCCGCAGCACCGGCACAAGACGTGAACGTACCCAGGGAGTCATCATGACAAGCACAGAGTCAACGTCCGTTAGTCCGCAATCGTCGCAGAATTCTCAAACCTCGGGCACGCCCCCGGCGGCCGGTGGGAAACGCAAGCCGGCCGATCAGCCTTTCTTCGATCCGGTTGCATACGGCAACGGGCCTGACGACTCCGTAACGGCCACGGACGAGAGTGCCGCGATCACGCATCACTCGGTCACGATAGACGGCAAGAAGATCAACTACACAGCGACGGTGGGTCATCTCGTGATCGTCGATCCGAGCAGTTCGGAACCCGCCGCGCGGATGTTCTACGTCGCGTTCACGCAAGACAACCAGAAAGAGGAAACCCGGCCGCTCACCTTCTTCTATAACGGCGGACCGGGCTCGTCCGCGGTGTTCGTGCTGCTCGGCTCGTTCGGGCCGCGCCGCATCAAGACGTCGATGCCGAACTTCACGCCGCCCGCGCCCTACACGATAGAAGACAACCCCGACAGCCTGCTCGACAGAAGCGATCTGATCTTCATCAATCCGGTCGGCACTGGCTATTCGGCGGCGATCGCGCCGAAGAAGAACCGCGATTTCTGGGGCGTCGACCAGGACGCGGATTCGATCGCGCAATTCATCAAGCGCTTTCTGACCAAGAACAACCGCTGGAATTCGCCGAAGTACCTGTTCGGCGAGTCGTACGGCACGGCGCGTAGTTGTGTGGTCGCCTACCGGCTGCACGAAGGCGGTGTCGATCTGAACGGCATTACGCTGCAATCGTCGATTCTCGACTACACGCAGGCGGGCAATCCTGTCGGCGCGCTGCCCACGGCCGCCGCCGACGCGTGGTATCACAAGAAGCTCGGCATCGCGCCGCGGCCGACAGATCTGGGCGCATTCGCTGAAGAAGTCGCGCAGTTCGCGCGCACCGACTACCTGGCGGCGCTGCGCAAATTCCCCACCACCGATTCTGCGACGGTCGAGAAACTCGCCGAATACACGGGCATCGACAAGACGACCTTGCTTGCGTGGAGCCTCGATGTCGCGTCGTACGACAGCCGCGGCAATTCGCTGTTTCTGACCACGCTTCTCAAGCCGCAAGGTCTCGTGCTTGGCGCATACGACGGCCGGGTCACCGCGATCGGAACCGGTATAGCCGGCAAGGTCGATCCCAACTCGGGCGGCAACGATCCGACCATGACGGCGGTCTCGGGCGTCTACACGACGATGTGGAACGTCTATCTGAACGAGCAGTTGAAATACACGTCGAACTCGGCGTTCACGGACCTGAACGATCAGGCGTTCCAGTTCTGGGACTTCAGCCATATCGACCCGACCGGTGCTCAAAAGGGCGTGGACGACAAGGGCAACGTGATTCTGTACACGGCCGGCGATCTGGCCGCCGTCATGGCACTGAATCCGGACCTCAAGGTGCTGTCGGCAAACGGCTTCTACGATTTCGTCACGCCGTTCTATCAGACTGTGCTCGACCTGCAGCAGATGCCGCTGCTCAGTCAGCAGGTTCGGCAGAACCTTTCGGCGCGCTTCTATCCGTCGGGCCACATGATTTATCTCGACGGCGGCTCGCGTACCGCGTTGAAGGCGGATCTCGCGGCAATGTACGATTCGGCGGTGGCGAACACCGAGGCACTGAGCCGTATTCGGGCGCTGCAGGCTCGCGTGGCACAGTAGTCGGGCGGTGGTGGGTCCGCGGCGGCATTTCGTCGCCGTGGAAGCTCCATCGCAACGCGCGCCGTGCATCCGGCGGACAAGCATTTTTTTCGCATGCGTATTGAATGTGTTTTAATTACCTTGCGAATTGACTATTGCGTGCCTCCGCAGGCGCGCCGACGAATGAACGCAGAAATTGCAGACAGGCGTCGCAGCGGCTGTTCCAGCGACCACACAGGTACGATCTTCAGGGCACATCTGCTCGCGCTAGCGTCCCGGCGTCCGCGCTCGTTGCGGTTTGCCGTGGCGCTGAGCGCCACCGCGCTTCTCGCGTTGCGCGTGGGTGGCGCGTATGCGCAGGAGGCGCGCATGCTCGACGAACGCGTCACACAGCAATCGATCGGCGAAACGATATGCCGCCCGGGCTATGCCAGCGCGGTCGCGCCGCCGTTCGATGAACTCATGGCGCACAAGGACCGCATGCTTGCCGAGCGCGGTATCGACGCCGACGACGGCGCCGATTTCGCGCTGGACAGGCGCGTACCCGTCGTGCTGGGCGGTTCGCCGGACGCGCCTTCCAACCTTGGTCTGCTGCCGTGGGCTGGCCGCCAGGGCGAGCGCCGGAAGGCGCGCGCGGCGGTCATGCTCAAGCGCTGCGTCTGCGAGGGCAAGATCAGTCTCGCGGAAGCGCAAGCGGCGATCGTCGGCGACTGGTCGGTGGTCTATTCGGGCTTCAGCCAGACCTCGTGCGACGTCAGCCGGCTGGACGTCGCCACCAGCGCCGAGAGCGGGCGGGCAGCCGGACATGGCTCGCAGCCTTGAGGCTGTGTTCCCGGAAGCCGCGTGCCGCTGATCAAATTCGTTCGCATGGACCTGGCCGCGCTCGTGTGCAGATGGAAGAGGGTTTTCTTTCAACGTGCGCCCGTGAGTCGCTTGCCGTTCATCGCGCCATCTGAACTTATTCCTGGAGAATCATCATGACCCATTCACCTCTTGCCGCGGCGACGCTTGCCGCACTGACCTTCGCGTGTGCCGCCGGCAGCGCGTCCGTATTCGCCGCCGAGCCGGTTCATTGCGGTAAAGCGGACGCGCTGCAAATTCGCGGCGACGTGCCTGCAGCCATCAGCTTCGACGTGTATCGCCAGTTGCGTCCGTTGAATGCGCAACGCGTCGCGCTGTTCCAGTCTGCCGGCGAAGTGAAGCATCTACCCGATGGACTTGCAGTGTGCGAAGTCGCGGACGACGGCGTCGACGATCCGTCCGCAGTCCTGGTCGAACTGCCGCAAGGCAAGAACGCGTGGTGGGTGAGCGCAGCCAACGTTCAACAGGCGGACTGATCCTCCCGCGACAAGCCAGGTTGCCCCGTTGCACCTCGGCGTGATCTCTGCGGTGATTGACGCGGCGGTCCGTTTCTTGCGACCGGCTTCCGCATGCCCAGAGGCGCGGTGGATAGCCCGGCGCACCCAGGGAGCGTGCGGCTTCGCTACCCAGCGAATGTTCCGCTGTTCAGGTACAGTGCACTGACTGCGTCTTTAACGCGGTGTCCTCCAGGACGCCGTGACGTGCTGCATGCATGGTCGCAAGTGGCTTTCTGAAACAGGGCCAGCCCAATTACCGGAGATTCGAATGATTGCCTTCTACCTGTCATTGGCCGCGCTTGGCGCAGCGGGCGCCGCACTCATCCGTGAACTCGCCGCCGCGCAGGCCAGACAGCGTGCCGCATTGCGCCGCGTGCACATACATTCCTCCGACCGCAGTAGCCGCCGAGGGTAGGCCGCATGAACCTGATCGTGCGCAACATCGCGCCGTCGTGCAGCGAGCAGGAAGTGCGCGAATTCCTCCAGCGCGAATTGGGGCACTACGCTCGCAATGTCGAGGTTGTCGACGCCGGCACGCCCGGCGCCTATGCCACGGTCGAACTGGATGCGCAGGTGCCGTATGTCGGCGACGTCATCGCGCGTCAGATTCACGGCAAGCAGTTGGGCGGCATGGTGCTCGAGGCGAGCGCCGATCTTTTCACCGACGAGCCGCCACCGGCGCAGTGACTGCCGGGCCTTCCTCTGGCGTCTTCCGCAGCGAAGGCGCGAGTAGGGTGCGGGCAAGGCGCAGAAAGCGGCGTTTCAAGACTTGAGCCGGCGGTGCGCCCAACCGGTGTTCGCTGTGTCGCTCAGCGGCTCTTGCCGTCTTAGTCTCCCCTTCCAGCCTCAGGCCAATCGAACGGCGTGTACGGCAACGCGCGCTTGTGCCGCGTGACCTCGTAAAAACGCAAGATGATCTTGCGTGCCTCATCGCTTACGGATTTTCCTTCCAGGAAGTCGTCGATCGTCTCGTATGGAACGCCGTAGGCGTCTTCGTCGGGCCGTTGCGGGCGCAACGCTTCGAGGTCCGCGGTCGGCACCTTGTGAGCGAGCGCCTCGGAGGCGCCCAGTGCTTTCGCGACCGCACGCACCCGCCGCTTGTTGAGCCCGGCGAGCGGTAGGACATCGGCGCCGCCGTCTCCGAACTTGGTAAAAAATCCCATTAGCGACTCGGCCGCGTGGTCGGTGCCGATCACCACGCCCATACGCGTGCTGGCTATCGCGTACTGCGCGATCATCCGTTGCCGTGCCTTGATATTGCCGTGGACGAAATCTTCCTGCGCTTCGTCCGCGAACGGCAGGCCGCTTTGATGCAGCGACGCGAGCATCGCGTCCGCGGCGGGCTTGATGTCCACGGTCACGGTCTCGTCTGCGCGAATGAAGGCCAGCGCCTGCTGCGCGTCGGCTTCGTCTTTCTGCTCGCCGTGCGGCAAACGTATTGCGACGAAACGCGCGTCGTAGTTCGCGGCCCGCAACCGCTCGACGGCCAGTTGCGCGAGGCGTCCGGCCGTAGTCGAATCGATGCCGCCACTGATGCCCAACACGTACGCTTTCAGGCCGTTACTGCGCAAATAGTTCGCGAGAAAAGAGACGCGGCGTTCGATCTCCGCGTTGGCGTCGAACTCGGCAGTGACGTGCATTTCGGCGGCGATGTCCGCTTGAATCGCGGCTGGATCGGTTTGCTTCATGATCTTGTGCTCCTCGCGCCCGGGCGCAGTGTCAAAGAAACAACTTCAGCGCGGAAGTGGCGAGCACGTAGCGGACCCGCCGAAGGTCCATCGACAGATTGCCATGCGCTGAGTAACATCCTCGTTCCGAGAGCCGCATCAACTTGCGAGCAACCAATAATAATCACATCAGTGCGAACCCGCGATGAACCATCTCAAGCGGCCTCGCCCGCCTGTATTCGTCTGTCCGACTTTTGCACGAGTTGCTGCCCAGTGCAAAGCCGGCTATATGCCATATGCATTTTCCTTGTCGCGCGCCGCGCGTGAGTTGTATCGCGTAATGCGGCGGACGCCTGGCCAGGCGCTATCCACCTTTGCCGGGTTGAGCAAGCTTACATGCGGCGTCGCGCTTGCCGTCTCCGCTTGTGCGGCCTTCGCTGCCGGGCCGCCTGCGGTAACGAGCGACGCGGCGTTTTCCGTCGTTGCGTCGTCCGTCGCGGCACCCGATGCGGCCGGCGGCGTGGACCCGCGCCGGGCATTCGCGTTGCGTGACGTGTTCGCCCGCCACGTCACGCGACGGCTCAACGTACCGGCGCCCGAGCAGCGCGCCTACGCCGCTCGTCTGCAAACGGCGCTGCATGAGCACGAGCTCGGCGAACTATCCGGAGAATATGTCGTGATGGTCGACCGCAATGCAAATGTGCAGGCGCTCCTGATCTATTTCCGCGCGGCGCCCGCCGACGCCTGGCAGATGATCGGCGCGTCGCCCGTGTCCACCGGACGGCCTGGCGAGTACGACCACTTCGTCACGCCGCTCGGCGTGTTCGAGCACACGCCGTCCAACATGGATTTCCGCTCTGAAGGCACCGAGAACGAGAACCATATTCGCGGCTACGGCAAGCGTGACATGCGCATTTTCGATCTGGGCTGGGCGCAGGCGGAGCGTGGCTGGGGCAAGGGCGGGATTTCGCAGATGCGATTCCAGATGCACGCCACCGACCCCGACCGGCTGGAGCCGTTGCTCGGCGTGCGCCACTCGAAAGGTTGCGTCCGGATCCCCGCATCGCTCAACACTTTTCTGGATCATTACGGGATCCTCGACGCGGAATATGAGGCGCTCGTCGACTCGGGCAAATCGCTGTGGGTGTTGAAGAGCGATCGGCAGATCATGCCGTGGGCAGGGCGGTATATCGTCGTGGTGGATTCGGCGCGCAAGGCTCGTCCAGCGTGGGCGCCGGCGCCCGACGCCAGGACGCGCGCCAAAGTGCCGGCGGGGGCGGATACGGCGGATTGATGCGCGGCGTTTGGTCGGCGGTCAGCGCGTCGAGCGCCATGCGGTCCGCGCATTAGTGGGGCCGGCGCCATGCTATCAGTACATCACCGCATCCATCAACGCATCAGCAACATCGTGCCCGCGCCGAGTATTCCGCCGCACAAAGCGCACGCCCACAACAGCGCCCGCGTGCGCCGGTATTCGCGGCCGATGTCGGCGAGCAGTTGGGCGTTTTGCCGCGGCGAGCGCGCGCGGTCGTGTTCGTGCTGCAGATAGCGCACGGCCAGTTGCGGCACGCGTGGCAGCATATGCGCGAGATGCGGCAGCTCGCGTGAAATGCGCTGGAACCAGCCGCGATGATCGACGTCGCGCCGCGCGATGTCCGCGAGCACGCGCCGCGCGATGTTCCAGGTATCGACGCCCGGATGCAGCGCGCGCGCCAGCATCTCCGCCTGATGGAACGATCGTTGCGCGGTAGCGAGCCGGCCAGAGACAACACCATCGAACGGAAGCACCGCGTGCAGCAGTTGGTGGAAGAGCGACCCGGCGGAACGATCTTGCGCAGCCGCCGCAAAGTGCGCTTCGGCTCGGGTACGCAATTCAGCTTCGAGCATTTCGGGGCGAGTCTGATGCGGCACGTTCCCGGCGTCGCGGTGCAGTTCTGCGAGCCGCCCGTAGTCCTGCTCGAACAGGGCGGTCGCGCCATGAACGAAGAACTCTCGCTCGCCGGTCGAGAGGCTGGACATGATCGAAAATTCCGCCAGCACGAGTCGTCCTAAAGAATCGGGCTCGACGCTTACGCGGACCCGTCGCGCGTCGAGTGTCGCGTGAAAGAAGCCGTGTTCGAATGCCTGCTCGGTCACCACTTCCACAATATGCGCGGCGAGCGGTGCAAGCTTTACCTGATGCGCGTGCAGACCGCTCAGGTCGGTAGCCGGCAGCGTGTCGATGCGCTGCATCGTGAGCGTGTGACTGGTGCAAAGATCCCAGATCACGTCGGGTACGACGAGGCGCGTGTCGCCCTCGAAATGATGACCGGTCTGGCTCAGGTTGGCGGCCTCGGCGCGCAGGTCGAAGCGGCGCTGAATCTCGTCCGCGAAGGTTTGAGCCAGCGCCCGCAACCGCAGGCGGCGCGCGGTGCTCGACAGTTTTTCCAGCCAGCGGGCGACCCATCGCAAAAGCGCAAGCTCGTCGCCGATCTGCTGCAACTGTCCGGCACGCAGCAATTTGATCGCCACCTCCCTATGACCGTTGACCGGCATCAGCAATCGCGCGAAATGCGTCTGTTCGGCGAAGCCGCTGCGCACCGGTATCAGGTCGACCGCGCTGAAGAGGGTCGCGAGCGGCCGGCCGAACGCTCGTGTCAAGGCTTCCTCGGATTCGCGCGGCGGTAGCGGCGTTTCCATATGATCGATCGCGTCGATCGCGTCGTGCAATGTAGAGGTTGCCAGTTCCGGGCGCTCGACCAGCGTCTTCGCGAACTGACCCGCAAGTGGGCCGAGCGCGGGCAGCAGGCTGTGAACGCTGCGCGCGCTGCGTGTCGACGAATGCACGCGGCCGACAAGCTCGACCAGCCAGTGCAGCTTGCGATTGGCTGGCGCGGCGAGCCAGATCAGGCGCGCGCCGTAACGCAGTGCGTGGTAGAGCAGGAGTAAGCGGCGAAACAGTGGGGGCATCGGCAGTTCGATTGGCGGCAATGCGGCGCACAAGAACTGGGCGCCGCGGGGCCAGGACAATCAGATTATCAGGAATGCGCGCCGACGGGCGCTTCTGCGAACCGGCAGCCCGGTCTTGCTATGGAGGCAGCGTGCTGGACGCGTCAGTCTCGCTATGCGCTCTTTGGTGATCGCATCTGACCATTGTTCGAACTTCAACGCTGGTTTTTCTCGAAGCCAATGATGCTCGTGATTGCGCAGATCGATTCGGTATCGAGCAGATGCACGAAGAGCGAACGAAGCTCATGACCCACATAAGCGACACGTGTGAGCGCCGCTGTTTTCTGAGGAGAGCAGTTCTCGAAATAGTGTTCGTGCGGCACAGCGGAGAACATACATCCGCCACGATGGTATGGCGAAAAACTTAAGGAAACCTGAAGAAAATTGCTTTGCAGCCTTTATGACAGTTTTTTTAACGACGCAGTGACAAATGTGTTCTGGCGCACAGTTCGGAACAACTAGACCACTATTCTCGGAGAGGGAAGTGTATGCAGTGCGCGTTGCGTGAACGTATCGAGCATCCAAACACATTCACACGAGGAAATGATGGCCGAAGCGAGCGTACCCCTTTGTGTCGATCTCGATGGAACGCTGACGAGCACCGACCTCCTGGTGGAATCGTTCCTCGTGCTTGTAAAACGAAATCCACTGTACGCGTTCTTATGTATTGGCTGGCTGTTGCGCGGCAAGGCTCATTTGAAGGCGCAGATTGCTCAGCGTGCCGCCATCGACGTGACGGTGCTGCCTTATAACGCGCGCCTCGTGGAGTTTCTGCGAGAAGAACGGTCGTATGGCAGAGATCTATATTTATGCACCGCTGCAAACCGCAAGTTCGCTGAAGAGATAGCCTCGTATTTCGGCTTCTTCAAAGGGATTCTGGCAAGCACTGACGCCCACAATCTGTCGGGTGTTCACAAAGCTTCTGCGTTGTCCGAAGAATTCGGTCCGCACGGTTTCGACTACTGCGGCAACGCGCTATGTGACGTGCCGGTGTGGAAGCAATGTAGACGCGCGATCGTTGTAGGGACGCGCCAGATTGCCGAGGCGGCCGAAATGGTCAACCACAAGGTTCTCTTCTTCGAGGATCGGCGATCGCTAATCGGGCTCACTGTCCGGGAAATGCGTATTTACCAGTGGGTCAAGAATCTCCTGATTTTTGTGCCGCTGCTCGCATCGCACCGATTTACCGAAGCAGACACGCTGCAAGCCGAAATCATTGCATTTTTTTCTTTCTGCTTCTGCGCTTCGTCGGTATATCTGCTCAATGACATCCTGGATCTCGACGCGGATCGACGCCATGTCCACAAGCGCGATCGGCCGTTTGCGTCGGGACAGTTGTCGCTGGCTTTCGGCATGCTTCTCGGATGTGTGCTTCTTATCGCGTCTGCGGGATTTGCTCTGCTGCTGCCTTTTACTTTTCAGCTGGTACTGGCCGGCTACTTTGCGACCACGCTTGCGTATTCGCTCAGGCTAAAACGGTTCATGCTTGTCGACGTCTTTGTTCTCGCGGCTCTTTACACTGCGCGAGTCGTGGCCGGCGGCGCCGCGGGGGACATCCCGCTTTCCGACTGGCTGATCATGTTTTCAATTCTGATCTTTCTGAGCCTCGCCATGGTCAAACGCTATGCGGAACTCGACGCGCTATTGCGTGAAGCAAAAGTCTGCGCAGTGGGGCGCGGATACGTCACGCAGGATCTGGGCATTCTGCGTTCGTTCGGCACGGCTTCCGGTTATGTCGCAGTACTGGTTCTCGCGCTGTATATGAATTCATCCGATGTACGCCTGCTTTATCGACATCCACACGCACTGTGGTTTCTATTCGGACTGCTGCTCTTCTGGATCAGCCGTGTATGGATGTTAGCCTTTCGCGGCGAGATGCATGACGATCCAATTGTCTTCACCATCAAGAATCGCCTGAGCTTGCTCGTAGTATTTCTTTGCGTGGCGACGGTGATAGCGGCAAGTTGACCTCTGAGCATTCAATCGATGCAACTAGGTTTCTCTATTCTTTTCGTCAGCACTCCATTGCTATAAGCGCCCCCTCGGTTAAATCTGTGAGCAAGCGGAATGCCCATATCTTCCTTCAAAAGTGCGGGCGCTGCGGCGCGCGCTTTTCGGCCGTAAATGTCCCCCGCTTGTGCGAGTACTTCGCACGATATGTTGTGTTCAAAGGCAATGCCCGATGACGGCGATTAATCGGCCGACGTCGACTGGAGCGCTCGAGGGCAATCTGAAAGCATTCCGCATTTTGCGGCCGGAGCGCAGATTTTTCTTCATTCTTACGTGCGCCAGCGCGCATTCGAGAGCCGGTTCCCGGCATCGTACGGTGGCAAATAACATAATCTGGGTGTACCGCAGGCAGCAAAGCGACTCGTTGGGCGGGCCTACTCCGCAAGACGGATGGTCACCGTCCTGTCCCAGTACGTACCTTATTGTCTACGCGAAAAATGAATAGCTTCGACACGAGCATCGAGACTTTTTTTAGCGGATTCCATTCTTGTGTCCTGTGCAATCATGCGGTGCAAGCCATCGCGGACATGTACACATTCAAAGGTCTGGTACTGATTCCCGTTTTATGGTGGCTATGGTTTCAGTCGGCCGAGCGTCGGCAATGGCGGCGTGAAGTCGTCATTGCGACTACCGTGAGCGGGCTATTGGCTCTTCTTGCCGGAAGACTTCTGGCGCATTTTTTACCGTTCCGCACGCGACCGGCGTTTTCGCCCGATCTGCATCTTCATTTCCCAGTTGTCCCGCAAAGCGAAAGCTTGTTATCAGCGTGGAGCTCATTCCCGAGCGATCACGCAATGTTGTGGATGTCGGTTGCGGTAGGCATCTTCATCGTTTCTCGCCGCGTTGGCATTCTTGCGCTGCTGTATGTTGCAATATTCATTTGCATGCCGCGCGCTTACCTCGGCTTCCATTACCCAACCGACCTGTTGGCTGGAGCCGCGATTGGCATCGTCATCACCTACATCATGACTCGCGATTCCGTGAGAGCGCATTACGCGACGCCCATGTTGCGCTGGATCGAGCGCAATCCTGGACCATCGGCCATGTTGGGATTCGTGCTGTGCCTGGAGCTCGTTACCCAGTTCGATGAAATCAGAGCCTTCGCCACTTCCGTCTTCAAGGTTGTCTGATTCGTTTGTCATTCAGACGGTGGACCGAACGATTCAAGCGGAGCGCGTTACGCGAATGCCGGCCCTCTCGACTCTTATCCCGCACGTAGCATGC
>Ga0209796_10000412_pt1 | contig 29375 bp, 23 predicted proteins | sample AgamicOrSfrz_FD_187167 | JGI IMG/M metagenome (GOLD analysis project Ga0209796, IMG submission 187167) | Agave microbial communities from Guanajuato, Mexico - Or.Sf.rz (SPAdes) (version 2) | ecosystem: Host-associated > Plants > Phyllosphere > Phylloplane/Leaf | place: Guanajuato, Mexico...
CGGCATATGTCCTGAAGCCGCCGAACTTCTGGGAGATCGCCAGTTCTCAGTAGACCTCGCTCGCGCAATTCGAAAAATGAAGCCGACGCGGCAGATGGAATGCGTCGAGCTGATGATAGCTGCGAACAACGTGACTGTGCCTTATGCCGAAGCGCTGCTTGTCGCAACACCCGCAGCACGCCTGGTTGATGGAAAGAAGCCGCCAAAGCTGACCGGTGTGACGCCTGAGCAGATGGCGAAGATGGAGCGGGAGATGAGTAATCTTCAGGGGCAATACAAACTTGTCGAGCAGACCTACGGGCAGGATGTACTGAACCTGGTGCTCGCAAAGGGATACCTCGCCAGACTCGTGGAAAATGACCTGGTAGCTCAATACCTGCGCCAGCGCCAACCAGATCTATTGGCTGAGTTCGAAACGATTGTCGAGACAGTTTCGCTTGAACAGCAGCAATTCAGTGTTCTCGGCTAGGTGGTCTCAGCATCCCCATTGCGATGCGTGGTGTCACATTAGAGCTCGAAATGGTAGGTCGTCCGCCGATAGTGAAAGGCACTAGTTTTGGGAACAGTTCGCATCGGTGACAGGCAGCACGAGGCCAATTGTTGCCGTTCGTGCATCCGCAAAGCCATCATTCGAATGACTGGTTCACTCCGGAATCTCCAGGCCTAAGCAGCCATCGCGGATACCGGAGAGCAGCCGTTGTGAGCGTCTGCAAGCAGGAACAACGGCTGTTGAGCAAACTATTTAGCGAGACAGTCCCTAGACACAGCAACGATCAGCCGCGCGAGTTCCCTGAAATGTTGCAAGTGTTTGGGTGAAAATCTGGCGCTTGGCGTCCGACGATATTAGGGAGTATCGAGTGACGATGGAACGCGAAATAGAATTCAAGTTTCACGATACGCTGCAGAAATTGCTTGCTAGATGGACTCCTACACGTGCATGTTCCTAGGCACTCTCTCGCGCCATCGCCAACTTCTCTTCCGTTGAGCGCCGCCGGTGCTCCGGCCCTGTCAACACTTCCATCACTTCTTGCTTGTTGTCAATCAAAAACGCGATCGCATGTCAACCCGTTATTCTAAGCGGAAGACTGTGTCCGGCGATTCAAGGGGCTGCTCCAGTTGCTCCTTCGGAGCGTTTACAAATTGCCGTTTAAGTTTATGGCCTAAGCCGCCGATAAAGTAAGAAGTCGGGACAAGCGTTCACGGATTGCGAACAATCGCTCCTCTGCGGTCAACGATAAAAATGCATGTCCCTTCGGAACGGCGTTGGGTGGTCGTCGCGCGGACCGAAATATGGGCGACGCGCCTCGAGATGAACGAGAACTGTTTGACCCTGCGGTATCCGCGCGTGGACATCGGGTGGCCTCTCTAGGGTCATTCAATCAGCATGTTATGCGCTCTCCAAGTCGACCATATGTGTAGATTGGTCGATACTAGTTAGCCTCAACGCTTGGAACTATCGATCAAGAGACGGCCTGATATGACAAGACCAAAACCTCCCGCTTCGAAGGCTACCAGTGGCTTAAACGCGGCAGGTTTCTTATATCTCTCGGAAGCTGTGTTGGCTAAGGTCAAGGAGGCGACAGGCGATAGTGGCAAGGGCACGGTCGACGAGTTGAAATTCGGCCCATTGTACGAAACGATGTCGGAAATCCTGTTCCCATGGTGCTCGACCCTGACATCGAGGGCACGTTACTTCTATTTTGGGTACGCTGTTCTTAAACTTGCGCTAGACGCGACGATTTCCACGAAGATGGTTAGCCCGAGCTACCAACGCCAAGAGGTGTCGTCCTTGGCCCGAGGTAAGTTACTCGAGTTCAGACGAAACACACGGCGTATCGAGAAGTATCTTTCACTTGCGTTGAACCTCATGGGAAATCAGGACGGCGCGGCCGGTCGCAACAAGGTTACGCGCTGGTGTAGCCAAGGCCGTGATGCCGTAAAGGCGCCATGCCATTCGATGATCCTGTCGTTGGATGGACGATATCCGAATGCGATCTATCGGGCCCCCTGTAAATCGCTAAATTTATTTGTCAAGGAGAGCCACAACCAAGCGCTGCTTCAATCCCGGCTGCTGGGAATCGATCCTTTCCAACCTGATTGGGTGAGCGCGGGGCAAAATTCGCTATGGGAACTTGAAAGTATCGTCGAGTTCTGGGAGGCGCGAGCAAACGATAGTCTGATTGACGTCGCCACGGCCTTTAGAGCTTCACCGGCGTTCAAGAGATTCAATGGATTCAACCTCCGCTCAGGCGAAGCAATCTTTCTGTATGACAAGATCCAAGAGAAAACCACTTACTGGAAATCGGTGACTCCGACAGCGCTTATGACAATGTTCGGTGGTGACGTGGATTTTATACTTCTAAAAGAATACGTCGACGGAAAGGAAAAAGACTATTTCGACATTGCAGGCCATATTGATGTAGCCACTCGTCATTTTCGTCACTATTACGCTGAGATCGTCGCTTCCTCAGATGTAAATCCATCGACTGGTGACATTGCCGCGGCGCTGCCGGAAATCCTCGCGTCGATTTCATGGCTGGATAGCAAAGCCCAGGTATCTCGGCCAAAGGTCGGGTGGGAGGATATCTGGGTGACGGGGTATTCTAGATTGCTACGGAGTTGGGCAACGTCAATTCCGCTCGGTCCCAAGAAGCTCGCGAAAGATTTGAAGCTTCGGGCAGAGTCAGTTGTGGCGATGCGGGGTCGGGGCAAGGAGGCGCCTCATTTGCGGCAGAAACCGGACGACGGTGACATTGACAAGGAACTGGAGCTTCAGCCGAGCAGTTTCCGACTCTCCAATGCAACGCGAATTCTGCGAGATATCTCAGTAGGGATGCGTGATGATTAGGCTTCCAACGGTGAACCTGCTTGAATGCCTGACGCCGCCACCCGGGTTCCAGTTGGACTGCCTGGTCGGCACCACCTACAATCTCCACCCGAATGTCCTATTGTCGATCGTTGTTGCCGCGACAGTGAGCAACGAGGGCGATACCGAATTCGATCTCGAAGACCGCTCGAAGGAAGAAATTCTTTCCGCTATACGAGACAGCCAGAGCAAGGTATTGATTATTTGCGATCACCACGGGCCCTTCGACGGAGACGGAACGTTCTCCGCGCACGAGGCACTCGTATTGAACTCAGTGGTAAAGAAGGAAGGACGCCAAAGCGGTCTTGGCGGCAGTTTGCATTCGAAGTTTTTGCTCGTCCTGTTCAAAGATTCGCAGCATAGGTATCTGGGTCGAGTATTTGTCGGCAGCAAGAATCTGACGGCTGCAACCTTCCAAGAATTTGGCCTCGTAATGGAACTCGAGCAATGTGCGGCCGCTACAAGCGATCAGCCATCCGCCGCAGTTGCACGCTATCTCGTTTACCTGCGCGATTTCGAGGCCGCAAACGTCGGCAGCAGTGAAAAGCTGATCCCGCTGCGTAGCGCGATTTCGATATTCAACAAAGCCAGATTCCGCTGCGTGATGCCCGGCGTGGAGATTCACTGGCAAGGGCGCGACCTGCGCGCAACGCCTGCCAGAACATGGATATCGTTAGCTGAAGCATCACGAAAGTGGCTGAAGGGTTGGATCCCATCCGAGGTGTATGTGCACAGTCCTTGGACACGCAAAGCAGCGGTCGCACATTTGATGGAAATTTGCGGGAAGGACACGATATTCCGCATTAAGTGCATGGATGAAGATCGACTATCGACTGTGAATAGCCCGAGAGTGCTCTACCATCTCTATCAGGGTGACAATGACAAGCTGCAACCGTATAGCTCGCATGCGAAGGTCTATCTTTTCAGGCTTAGGCAACAGGTTTTGGTTGCCTTCGGATCCGCCAATCTCACGCAGGACGGGTTGGGAATTGCTGGGTACGGCTGTCGGCCCAATGCGGAAATGATGGTGACGATGCTTGGAAAATATAGCGAGTTCGCAGAACTGGCTGACATCGCGGGAGCAAGAACGGAGGAAAAAGAACCCATATTAGTTTCACCGAGCGCAAGGGAACATACACTCGACTTCCTGAGTAGTCTGCAGGTCGAGTTGATATATGACCCCGAAACAAGACAGCTCCTTTATTCCTTCGATACCATCAAGCAGCGCCCTGTTGGGATGAAATCCGTCGAAATCGTCAACGATATGATCGAGCCGTTCGATGGAGCAAGCTCGTTCACTGTTTTCGAGGGCCGGGCGCTACCACCGTCTGTGTCGATTGCCTGGGATCAGTCGCTGTTGTATCTCATATCACCGGTCTTGCGTCTTCGCGAGCCCCACACGAACGCAGAAGTGCATTTGATCCTTGACCTGGACTTTAGCTTCTTTGCTGGCCGAACAAAGCTGAAGTGTCTTTCGTACACACCGCAGGAATTCGTCAACTCGTTGGCTCGGTTGATGGAAGTCCACTTTGTTGGAGGCTCCGCCGTTGGCGATGGAGACGGTAAGCGTCGCAATACTGTTTTAAGGTTCTTGCACGCATTGCGGTTGGAGCGTTACATCTACCGTGTGGCTCGACTGCGCAAGAGTAACGTGAACGAATTTGAGATGATAGTGTCGCGAGTCGACCGTCTACTCGATATGGTGCCGCCGGACAAGGAAGTGCACGGGAAAGAGCTTGAATCTGCCATAGTGGCGATTCGTCAATGTCACGAGGTACTTCGTGCGACTTAAGGACTTCCAGAAAGACTCGGTCGAGGCGATCGTTGACGGACTTGAAAATCCAAAGCAGCGAGGAGTTTACGCGCTGGCAGATGAAGTTGGTCTGGGGAAAACCTTGGTGTGCGCAGAGGTCGCACGCAGGCTGATTCTCGCGTCGCCCGACGAAGACAGATTCGTGATCTACTATGTGGCTCCGTCAATTGAGTTACTCGACCAGAACCTGAAGAGCATCGCGTCACATCTCGAAAGGGAGTTGGGCGGAGGGTTCAAGGTCCATCGCACAATCTCGCGTATCTCGAAAATTCCACTGGATTTGAGCGAATTCGACACCAATGCGCGGAACGTGTTCGTGATTGGATTAAGTCCAGCGACGTCGTTCAAGGTCAGCGGTTCAGGTTTGATGTCGGAGCGTGCCTACCTCGCGGGGCTGTTCGGTTTGAACTGCCAGGAGGAATGGAAGACCAGATTAAAGAAAATTTTCTGGGCCATGAAGCGTCCGATGAAACCCGGTTTTGCGGAAGCAATGCTTTCATACAAACATTTTGGATCACTAATAAAATGGCGTTTCGAGGAAAACGGCGAGTGCGCGGTGTTCACGCGCCGACTTCGCGAAGTTGACACCGAGAGACCTGACGTCGACGTTGTGCGCAAGCTAATAGCGGAAATCCGTGGGAAGATTGTCAGCTATCTGATTAATATGCCCGAGGCGCTACCCAAGTTCGTTATATTTGACGAATGGCATAAGTACAAGGACACTTGCTTCGAGCCGGAGCCGGGCACGCCAGCCCACAATCGACTGGTCGCGGATCTATTGGCGGCGGTAAGGGATGCGCCAGACTCGAAGGTTCTATTTGTGTCGGCGACCCCATTCACGGTCGATTACAAGGATGCGGACAAGGAAACCATGTCCCCCACATCCAGTGACCTGAAGAGCCTCATCCGGCTCTTTTGGCATGAAGATCAGTTTCTCGTTGAGTACTGGAAGCTCGAGGCAAAGCAGAGGGCCTTCGTGTCTTCAATTGGTGCGCTGCTGGGGCATGCTAATGGGGAGCATTTGGAGGCTGCAAGAGATGCAGCGCGTAACTGCGCGAAATTGTATGAGAAGGAACTGCGACGGTATTGTGTTCGCACAGAGCGTCCGCGGGCTGAGCTCGCTGATGATGAGGTTCGGAAGATGCCAGGATGGTCCGAAGCAATGTTTGCCTCCGGTTCCGCTGCTCAATTTATTCGGCAATTTGGGCAAAGACAATCGAATCCGGTGCGATCTCCTGTAACCGCGATGTGGATGGATGGACATACCTTTCCCAGCGCTGGGTATGATGGGTTGGCCGGTCTTAAGATCAAGAATCTGAGAAAGCAGCACTGGAAAATAGTGCAACTCGAAGACCTCCTTCGCGCGAGCTTCAGCTACCGCGATAGGCTGCATTCATTTCACCGGCCGCCCTTGTGGCTTCCTCCCGAGGAGCCCCTGCAAGGTCGCAAGCAATTGATTTTCTCGGAATTTCGATTCGTACCCGACGAAATATGCGAACAGCTCAAGAAGCAGGGCTTTGGGACGACGAGAGGTAAACCGAGCGGCAGCGTTCTCGGCGTTTTCCCGTCTGTGGTTGGTCGGGAAAAGCGAACTGCGAGCAGAGATCAGCTTCAAGGAAGCATCTACTTTCCGTTTTTCTACCCGTTCCTTTTCTGGGAACTCGAACCTGCAGAGCAGGCCAAAATTCTCTTCGACCACAAGGCTGCCATCAAGGACAGGATACGGCTAGGCGGCAACGCGGTGAGTCTTATGCTCGATATCGATGGCATGCTGATTCGTGGGACGCCCTTAACCGGGTCCGGGCACCATCGGCAGCGTGTGATGGACCTAACCAGTGACATCGAGGCGAGCCCGCGCTTCCAGGAGTTTATGAACGCGCTCTTGTTCGAAAAGACTGGCCGATCGGCGCCAGGTAAGGCTGCCGCGGGTGTCATAAAAGGCCAGCGCGCCAGGCACCTTTCCAAGGGTAAGCCAGTTCAATTTGAAGCGGCGGCGGTTGGGCTGGCACAGTCGATTTTTCACTTGTTCGCATCCCCGGAGGCACAACTCCTAGAACAGGCGGCAGTGATTCCCGCTCGCGCGGGCCTGCCTAAACGGTGGAAAGCGATGCTGCGTTTTTCGCTGTGGTACTCCCGCAAAAATCGCCTGGCGGAAACACTGTTGGATTTCAGTGCCTTGCTAGAACCGGCATCCCAGGATGGGCTTCATGTCTTGACCGACATTGCGGGGGCGATGTCGCTTCGGCGCGGAAGTGTGGGAACTAGATTCGTGCGCTCGTTCCACGATCGGAAGATCAATGATGCAAAGGGAGATCAGACAGCGACGGCGAATGCAAAGAGTATTCGTGCCGCGTTCAACTCTCCGTTTCCTCCCTATGTCCTAGCCTCCACCAGCGTAGGCCAGGAGGGGCTGGATTTCCATAGATATTGCGACTCGATTATTCACTGGACGCCCCCGAGTAGCCCCTCGATCCTCAGGCAACGCAACGGACGGCTGGATAGATTTCGGTCGTTACAAGTCAGGATAGCGAAGGAAACGGTCGTTGACGGGACACAGTCTCCTGATAGTTCTTATCGGGAACTGAGTCCCGATTTCGTTGTGATGCGTGGCAAACAGAGGGTGAACCGGCCAAAGATTCAGGTCTGGTATCTTCCGTATACGTCACAACATGCTGCATGGAAAAGGTGCTGCGAGCGAATGCATTACGATGACTTGTTGATCGGTGCGCCTGATCCGTTGGCTGACGAGCGCGCTTGGTTGGAGGTCATAGACCGGCACGAAGCGGAGGAGCGGGCACGTCGATTACAGATTCTAAGGGAATTTTCGATTTCCTTGAGGCCGAAGATCCGCAATCTAAAATAAGCGGATGATAATTGCGTCGGCGGTGGAATATCGACAGCTCACCAGTCGATACCTAGGTGTTGAATTGCGTGCAATCCTGACCCATCCTACGCGGAGTCTCGGGTTGGGACTCCATGCAAACAATGGCAACTTGCACGAAAAGACGATCGTTTTACAGTAAGCTCGAAATCAGCCGACAGCCACAGGTCGCCTTGTATCCATTGCGGGCAATTGGTACGCCTTCATCCGTAATTGCTTCGTCGCCGTCGACAATGACGTTAGGCTTGACGTCATGTTTGGGGCATGAGACTTCGTCACCCTTTCGGGCGACGAACCGGCCGTCGAAACGCATGGTCGTCGACGCACTGATAACCTTGCCACCGTGATCTGTGTCGTCTCCCAACCGGATAAGATCCATCATCGAAAAGCACCGCCACTTTCGTTTTCAGTTAGGTTCGTCAAGGCTACTTCTGCAACTGGCAAGAGGGGATCGTCGGTGTTATGGGCGTAACCTTTTTTTCATCGTCGCTCAACAAGAATATCCGTTCCCGGCATTCCTCCGGTTTGCTAGCCGACGGGTCGATATGATACTGAGCGACCACCATCTTGCTGTCGGGGCGACTTAGCAGCTCTGTAACATAGGTTCTTCCATCACTTGTTTTTTGCGGCTTCTCGCCATCAGAGGAAAACATGTCCAAGGCTTTTGAGTCGTTGCCGGTCGTCAGATCAGACATCGTGTAGTACCTGCACTCCGTTCCGCAGCTATGAACGCCGATATAGTACTTTCCGGCAAAGTTGACTTTGGGCGGCGCCACCGTCTTGCCCATGTCATCTCGCCACATGTCGTCTGATTTCACGTAATACGAAGGAATATGAAGCTTTCCTCCGTACACGCCCGCAGGGAAGTCCGAAAATTTGGGCGTTACGGTCGTTTCAGCTGCAGATGCAGTGGCGAAGCAAATCGTGGCCAGTAGAAGGGAAGGTAAAAGTCGTTTGAACATAGTGGAATTTCAGTTACCTAGCAAATCGTTCAGACCACCGATGGCGACCGACAGATCAGTTTTGCCATCGAACTCGTCCGCAAGATATTCAGCGAATTTCTTATTGACTGTATCCATCGACACTCCGCCTTGGCCGTACATGTCGCCGGGTAAGCTGGCCCATTCCTTGTTGCAATTATGCTGAAATATCGCGCTTTGCAGATTCCCGCTCTTGACGGCATCAAGGGCATTTCGCTTGAACTTTAGCAGGATGACGCAAAATCTATCTTGCGCAGCCGGGGAAAAATCCTTTATCCCGTATTGTCTTCTGTAATCAATGTAAGCGGGGTCATCCCAAGTATAGCCCATTACCTGGTAGGCTCCGGCCGCTGTAGACTTCAGCGTTTTCCCCTTGCTATTTGTCCTCGTAATAAGAATTCTTGGGTGATCGCTAAAATCCCTGCCATAGTCCTTGATAAAGGACTCGCCGCCGAATAGGCGCTCGTAACCCGCCGGTTGTTCCGTACCTTCTCCGACTCGAAGCATACGCAAGAACGCCCTGACGCGTGCCTCCTCGATCGTAAGGCTGCCTCCCGAAAAATTCGCGATCAGGCCAATCGGGTGGATATGATAGACGGTAGGCTCTGTTGGAAAACCCTTCACCGTCTTGACTTGATCCCACCATTGGAGCTTCTGGATTCGCTCCAACTCGGTTTGCCAGATGAATCCACGGTCCTTCATCAGCGAAGACAGTTGGTCCCACTTGCTCATGCCGCCGCCCCACTCGCTTTCGTAGCGCACGATCAAATGGGACAGAGCTTCAGCAAGCCACCGGGTGCTTTGTGCCTGTGCCAGCTCATTTGCGGTAACGGTGCCGTCGGCATTCCGGTCGATTGCTTTTTCCAACTTCCCGATAAGTTCGCTCGCATTTACATTCAAAGCAGTAGGCTTGAACGAATCCGCTTCTCCGTCAAGCAGTTGGCCACTGACAAATAAAAAGCGTTTGAAAGCGTTGACGACCGACACGCTTGTATTGTCGACGATCTCGAAGCCCGGCCATGCCCATGGGCTCACCCATTGAGTTTGGGGATGGGTCTTTTCGCAGACCCACCCGGTCGTGCTATCGCCCTGTCCGGTCCCTACTGAGATGCGCCACCAGTGAACGCCATTGTCGTCTTGCGCACGGGCAGCATCACCCAGATGGTCCAACTCCGCCCGAGAGAACACATCCTGAAAACTGGCGGAAGGAGCTTTCGCGTTCGCGACTTGCAGGGGGAAATTCTTCCATGCGTTTACAGTACCCACAGTTACCGTACCGCTGAGACTCCGATCGACCCACAGCGGATCCCCCTCCGGTGTCTCGGTAGGGCGGGGGTGGGCGTGTGAATGTCCATGTGCGCCGCCGTGGGCAGTGGACGGAGTGCTGACCTTGACTGGTTGTACCTTTGCCCAAGGCCCGCTCTTGGGGTCATTCGGTGCCGGCCTGAGTTTGAGTCCCGGCGCAATTGTTTGATCGGATGCAGCGGGGGTGACCAGGTTCGCGCCCGCTGAGATAACCAGCATAGTGCTTTGGTCTTTCGGCAAAGCCTCAGCCCGTTTTCGGCTTTTCTTGATAAACGCTACAAGCGAATCACCCGCGAAGACTTCAAGGTGAAGAAGTGGTCTCTTCGGCTTAGGCGGCAGCACGCTAGCGTCACGATAACGCTGGTACTCTCCAAGGTAACCTAATACATCGCCGGCTTTGATCGGAAACGGTTGCTCCAGAACAACCACCGCATCCAGTGGTTTCGGCTCGATGACCGAGTCGAGTTCGTCAAGAAACACCCAACCCGTTCCAGAATTTGCATCTGCGTCCTTGCCAACGACGAGACCGACCGGTGCCCCTTTAGTGATTTGGGCTATTTGTGCCCAGCCGCTCGTCGCTGCGCCGCTGATCGTGATCTCACTACCTCGTGGGAGTAATCCAATTTTCTTGCCCTTGGCAGCATCCCGAATGTTAATACCCGTCGCGACCGGAAGGGTGTTCGCTCCGGGCAGTTTCTTTACCGTGTCCAGCAGCGAACCCGATACCTTAAAGTTGTTATTGATCAGATCAGCGATCGGATCGTCGCTTTTTGTCTCACTGGCTGGATCGGCAACGTTAATGGTTGGCGCTGGCTGATCCTGTGTGTCAGTCGCTTTTTTCCCAACCCGGAAGCGCTTGTCTCCCTTCCAGAAAGGCATGTGCTGAATCGACGGCGTAGCCTGCGCTGCTGCCTTGCCGGAGGTTGCCGTACTCTGATCAGACGCTTGATAGCCTGCCCAGTCCAGCTGATGCATGTAGAGACTGTAAAAATCCAGGATCTCGTCTATCGGTTGCACAGGCGTCGCGGGTGCTGCCGGCGGATTGCTGGATGAAGTTGTCGCGCTGCTTGCAGAGGCGGTTGATGAGGTTGGCACCGGCGGAATGGCAAGCTTATGATGCACCAACACAAAGCCGGTAGAGTAGGCCGCCTTCTTGCCGTCGCTATACTGCAGTTCCGGATATTTCGAGTTCAGCCGGTAGGCTACCACTTGGCCGTCGGCGATGGCATGGACGCCATCGCCCTGTCTCAGCGCTCCATCGGTACCCGCCCCAAAATGTATACCGCCGTGCCATATGCCATTGGCGCCGAGTGGATAGAACCCATCCTCGGCATGACTTAGGGCGGTGAAATACGTTTGCGGATTCGCAGATGCCTTACTGTCACTCGGCGCAAATGGGTAACTCCAGTTCTTCAGTGGTTGAAGTCCTTGAGGCTGCGGCGCAGGTGAGGCCGCAGGGGCAGGAGCTGTAGCGTTAGCTGCCGGCTGTGGATGATGGGGGTGGTGCGGATGGGTCTGCGTTGTCGAACTCATGTCCGGTACGTCCAATCTTGGTTTTTTACTTGGTGGATCCTTTCAGGTCGTCAACGATCTGACTGAAAAAGGATCGCCGTGCTCTTGCCTCGGCCGGATAAATGGTCAGCCTGAGTAGTCGAGGAAGTGCCCCGCATGAACGACCGCAGGAGTCGACTGCAGAGGGTCCTTCACGGTCGCTGTAGCGGCGGCAGGTTTATCCCAGGAGGCGCATTTCTCGAGAATCTGGCCAGGAGTGCCGTTCTCTATCTGATTTGCGGTGATCCGGATATAGGAACCTCCTGCGCCAATCCATACCTCCTTCGAGGCCGAGAGCACCAGCCGACCTTCGGCGCTAGAAATCGTCACGTCCTTGAGTGCAGCCAAAGCCATCTCATCGCTCTGAGCCTGGATCTCGACCTTGCCTTTGGCCGCAAAAAACTTCATACCGGCGTTCTGGACGAAGAGGCTGATCTTCTCCGACACGCTTGCGATTAGCGACTTGCCGCTGGCGATGTGCGTGCTTTGCCCACTGACGATATTTACCTGCTGGTCCGCGGCAATCTGCGCCGACTGCTGCGTCGACAGTGCCACGCCCGAAGGACTTGCTGCCAGCAGAATCGGTTTGCTGAATCCGTTCGCGTTGCCAGTGCCACCGCCTGCAGTGCGTCCGCCGGACGCTGCGCCAACTACGCTTTGTTGAGTTGCATCAGTGAACGCTTTTAGCGCATCTTGACCGGCCTGGAGGCTTTCCGCGTGATTGGCGACGCTCGCTTCCGACATCGCTTCAATGACGCTTTCAGCGTTGACGAGTTGCCCGCTCGCCTGGCTTGCGTCGAGCGGCTGAACGGTAGACGCCGGATAAGTCGACACATACAGCCCCTGACCCGCGCGGATCGCACCGTACGCACTCGATTTAAGATCGAAGCCAGTGCCAAGAAAAGCCCCGCGGCTGTTATCCGTATGCTGGATCAGGTAGCCCAGATGCAAATGTGAATTTGCACTGCTGCTGTAAAGGTGGACGCGGCTCTGCCCGGTGGAATCGTCCATCACCATCTGGTTGTAGCCGCTGCCTCCATACTCCTTGGAGCGGTAACCTGACAGAAGCCCGTTCGAATGCCATTGAGGTTTCGTCGCGCCGTTGTACAGACGGGACACCACGACCGGCCGGTCGCAGTCGCCTCCGATATGGTCTATCAGTACTTCTTCGCCAATCCGCGGCATATGAACGCCGCCGTATCCGCTTCCTGTATCGGACTGTGCGGCGCGCACCCAGCACGATGCCCGCTCGTCACCACCATTCAGCCGATCCCAGATGAATTGGACTTTAATCCTGTTCAACTCGTCCGTGAAGACCTCCTCCCCGCTCGGCCCCACGACGATCGCAGACTCCAGATGCATCTCCGGTTTGTTATGTTCAAACGGGCTGCGGTAAGGGACGGTCGTGCGCTGCGCTTCAATTTCGACCAGATAGAAGCCATCGGAACCGTCTGCATGGGGCACCTTGAATGTCGCCTCGCTGGCGAACCTTGCGCGTGTCTGCGCAAGTGTGCCCTGGAGGCTGTGGGGAAAGCTTTGACCCTGTCCGGAGAGCGGCAGGTTATTCTCAATAATCCACTCGGTTTCGATTACCGCGAACTCGCGCTGGTCCTTGTTATCGCGATCGTGTTCCGGATGTCCAGTGAGCGTGAAACGCCAACCTGCGTCGACACGTCGCAAGCCACCGACGCCGTGGAACCGCTTCGCCCGGGACTCCCATTCTTCCATCCGGATCCGGGATAACTGGTCGCCACGATCCTGCTTCGAATAAGTGTACGCACCGGTATATTCGTATACCTCGCTCTGATCCGGCAACGCACCCTGGTTCGGCATCGTCGGCACGTTTGTACCTTTCGGATTGTGGCCGGTTGAAGGGCTTTTATAGTCAAAAGTACGAGTCGTGAGCGTAGCGCTTTGCAGAGTGCGCGTGCCCGACCACTGCGTTAGTGCGTCCGCCTCGCTGCTCGTGCCGGCGCGGTAGAACTTCACCGAATCCGATGGCAGCGTATCGAACGTTTGCAGGCGATCCGTGATGACCAGCGTATGCGACTTGCCATCCTCTGCCTGCCGCCAGAAGCCGTACAGTCCCTCAGATTCAAGCAGCCGGTGCACGAAGTTCCAGTCATTCTCATCTTGTCGGCAATAAGATCGGGACGGCAACACGTTCGACAGTGCGAACTGGAACATCCCCTGTGCCTGCGGGTGAGAATTGAAGACATCCGTGATTATCTCGTCGGCACTCTTGTCCTGCCAAATGCGCTGATCGCGACGAAATCTCAGGAAATGCATCCATGACGCGAAGACCAACTGGTAACTTGTGAGCCCGCTGTCCGAGCCAAGCCTCCTCGCGGTGTGCACGTAACCGTTATGCGGCAGGTACGACTTGTCCGCCTGCTGCATCCATAGCGTGACTGGCTGCGCTATTAGCGACTTGAGTTCAACGCTGCCTGAGGTGGATACCACATCGATCGTAAATTCAAAGTGCCTTCCGATGCGTGAATGGCCCACTGCCCGTTGCGGTACCAGTGCGTTCGCCCCCAGCGGGGTATCCAGCTTGAGCAGCCGATCTTGCTGGACTAAACCACCCGTGATGCTTCTTATCAGGTCTTGCGCGTTCATCACGAACCCTTTCTTTTTAGCTTGCGAGTCTCGCTCGAAATGACTGTAGGACTGCCCGCTCTTTGCGAACGACAACGAGGGAAATAGCGAAAGCGCTTCAGCGCAATTCCCGCATATCAACCGAAATGAGCCGGATCACCGACATCTCATTTTCCGATTGACAATGCACATGCGCGCCACTTTTGCACGCTGGCATTTCTCAATCCCGCGCGATAATACAAAACATAATACGATTACCGCAATTGATCCGTGAAAAACAATTGTAAAATCGGAATTTTTTACTCTTTCTTGGATGCCATTTGCATAGCAGTAAAAAATATGCGTAAACCCGGCGACAGAGGCGGAGGGCGCCCACGTCTCACCAGTCTGAAGGACATGCGGGAGTGTCTTTTTTGCACAGTAGCTTTATAGCTTCAGACTTCACGCGTGTGAAAGATAAGGCAGCGAGATACGTGCTGAATGTGCTTGCAAAGGGATACGTTTGCTGGGGAAGGGGCGGTCCCGCATGAGGCATTAAGTTTCCGCGGGACACTTGCCAAAATATCTTGCCGAGCGCGTCTGGTCGGGCGGGAGCGTCGCATGACAGGCGTGACGCTCGGTTTTATACCTGAGCCACTCTCAGTTCCAGTCGTATGCATTCTCCCGTCGCGCCGGACACCGGCGGCGATCATTGATTCCCGTAAATTCAAACAGATAAAGGCCTCGATCGAGGAGATTGGACTGATAGAGCCACTGTCGGTCACGGCTGCGCATCGGAGTACGGGTCAACACGTGTTGCTCGATGGCCACCTGCGTCTCATTGCGATGCAGGAACTCGAGTTTGTCGAGGCATCGTGCCTCGTTGCTATCGACGACGAAAGCTAGGCTTGCTCGAAACTGCCGATGAACGTAACAATCGACTGAATCTCCTCTATCGTTGTATCGAACCATTCGGTGCCTGGCGCGTTCTCGCGCCACTTGCCGCGCGATTGCAAGACCTTGTGAATAGCCGACTCTACTGCGCCCACTCGTTTAACTTGCCAGCGGCCGAGAATGACGGGATTTTCGAATGTCGCCGATCCCTTGCGCTGCACTTCAACGCGCTTATCGACATCGCCCGTCGCTTTGCCAACTTTAATTGGGAACGGGGCACCAGTTTTGACTAACGCAGGAAAGCTGAACGCGTAGACTGTGCCATCGAACGTGTCTGCCTCAGCCGTGTCCCCTTCCGCCACGGCTTCTTCCAACTCTGCGTCCTGTAACTCGTCTTCGTTGAGATATTCCCCGGTCGGGAGTCGAAAAAAACCGCCTCCCAATGGAATCAACTGCTCGGTGTTTTTAGCAATGAAAGGAATGTAAAGCTTATGATTTTTAAGATTGGCTCCGCCCGATCAGATTGTTGCTTCTTGACCATTATCGCTTGCTGGCCTGACGTCAGGTGCCGACCCGTGACTTCCGAGCGCCCCAAGATTTCCGGTATAGCCTGGTAGCGGGCAAAGTGATAGCAAAATGATCTCGATGGTTCAACGGTTTTATCATGGTTATGTTGGCTTTAGGTGCGATGCATAGCATCGGTACATTGAATCCCTGCCGAACTCCAAAGCCTTTCTAGTTGCTCTCGGCGCGTTGCTGTCCGCCTCCCTGCAGGGGCGGACGATTCGTCGGAAGGGCGTCCAGGGCGTTCAACTGACTGATCCGCCTTCGCTCAGATCGAACTGCTCACATTAACTTGTATATGCCATTGCGAAGCCAACCTAGACCAATCCTTTGAATGCGGAAAGTGGGTTTGGTCCCGCTGCGGCAAGCATGCACACACTAGGTGTGCGGAAACGCGCGCTTACAAATAGCCAGAACCCTTGACTTCTCGCATGCGAGAATCGGGAGCGATGCGTTAGTCCGTCGCTTTACGTCCATTTGGCGCGCTGGTTGATACGGGCCAAACATCGCGATTTGGCATCGTCCAGCGTCATTTCGCCGTTGGCCCAGGCCTCCAGATCAGTCACGGTTTCCGTGTCAACGGTCAAGCCCTCGAGTTGTTGCGTAGCGATCGCATTTTTCACGGTGAAAAGGCGGTCCGCGCGTTCCTCATTGCTGATGTTCACGATGGCTCCCTTCGCGGAGCGCCTGTGGTGCCCGGTTGACTCCCGCCCAAATCAGCGAGACGTTGGGCAGCACTACCCGCCTTAGCTGGTAGGAACTGGCGCAGTTTCGTTGTCAGTTCGATTGCGTCATCAGGCAATGATAACCATGACGCGCACAAGCTATCGGAGTAGCTAGCCCACGCGAATGCCAGGTCATGGTCCGTATAGAAGCGACCTTGTTCACCGAGACAATCCCTCATTTTCCGAATGGCGTCGGGGTACACTTTGACAGACTCGTTGGCCTTGACATGCAGGTCGTGGTGCCACACCGGGTCCATCCACGGCTCAGGTTGCGAGATCCGCAGCCATGCTCCGAGCGTTTCCTTGACACACTGCTGGCACAGGTCGATTTCGACCGTGTACCCATCACCGAAAATCGAATCGAAGCCCCCGCGGAAAGAGACCGACAGCTTTTCTTGCCACTCTGGAACGTCGGGCGTCATGCGGCGCTGGCAGCGATCGCAGGTACAGGCGGCAACGTCCTGCACGACCTTATCTTGATATTCGAGCATGTTTCACCAGTAAGTGTGCTTGAGGAGGATCGCCACCAAGACGGCCATCGCGACCGATGCGCCGACATGCCACCTAATGATGCTCCACTTCATGCAGTTGATCGAACGGGAAATCTTCGCATTGAGCGCGACAAGATCCGTCTTGGACGCTGGGTGTTTCATCGCGAAGAATCCATGTTGTCGAGTGCCTCCATGGCTTGATCGAGCTTACGCCGGTCGGCTTCAGAAAACACGGTGCGGCAAAGGAATATCGCTGCGCCGACGACGGTAGCCAGCCTAATCAGGTTTTGTTCAAGCGTGTTCATAGAACCTCCTTTTCCCATGTCGGCGGAACAAGCCCAAGCTGTTTGGCGGTCGCGACTGGTAGACGCAGGAGCACGGTCCCCGGCGCTCGCTCCAAGTTGCCCGTCATCGTAATGTCGGCATCGACACCATCGAGTTGAAGATAAACAAAGTCGGCCTCGACCAGCTCGGTGCAAAGATCCCAGCCGGGTAGGTCGCCCTCTTTGTCGTGCCTGCGAATGCGTTCTTTCGTCTTCATGGGTCGCGCCTGCACATGGCGCTACGCGACTCCGTGCTGGTTACGAAGACTTTCATTAAATCTGCCCGTTTGAACAAGGTAAGCCGACGCTTGTTGTAAGTGACATCGATGGCTGGCTGTAGGCCAATTTTTTCGATGTAGCTACGTACCGAAGCAGTTTCTGCATGCGCACTGCGAGCAAATTTGGAGACACTGACGAAGTCTTGGCGGAACTGCATCAGTTTTTCCGATTCGACCCAATGCTGTGTTCGGGCTCCAACGCGATGCTCGGCTACAGGAAAATAACCCTCTCGCACCAGCAGGTAAAGCAATTCCTGCTTGATAGAAAGTTCTTTTGCGGCATCAGGAATTGAGATCAGGCCACCTCCAGTGACCTTACGCTGACGCTCAGCCTCGACTGCCCGCATGTCCACGTACATCTCGCATAACCGCGCGCCTCGCTCGGGGCTGAGGAAACATCGCTTCTTGTTGATGATGGCTCCCTGCATCAACGAAATAATTTCGTCGTGTCCACCCACGGATCGAAGGAATTTCCCGACATGCATGTAAAAAGGTTTGTGCCTGTAGACCGAGCCATAACTGCTACTGATCGACGACATAAACTCCGCGAGCTCCGAACTATTGAACATAGCCACAGAGGATTGGTCAACTCGAGTACGTCTCACCAACCCGGCGGCTAAAAGGCGATAAAGAAATCGGCGCGTGACGCCAAGGTAGCGAGCAGCATCCCTTGTGTTAACGAGACATTCTCGTTCGTGTTTGTGCGCGCGGAGCGATTGCCAATCGACAAAACAGATTTCTCGTGATGTGCCGTGCGGCACGATCTCGCCGGCAACCACGCCGTCCCGGACGAGTTCGATCACGCGTGTTCGACGCATGTGCAGTGCCTTCGCCGCCCAAGTCGCTGTCGTAAGTGGAGACAGTTTTCGAATGAGGAAATCTACCGGTCGGTTCATAGCAACAGCATACGACCCCAAGTCGGCGAGGAATCCGTCCCATACCGTAAGCAGATAACCGGTCGGGTCGCATTTCGCTAGCTTAAGAAATGCAGTTTCAAACTGACTCATAGGGTGCGCACTTTGCCTGCAAGCGCTGTCCAGCATCTCGCGGCGTCGCTTAAATTCTGCGTACAGTGACGACGGCCAATCAGCGAAGTATTTACCCGCTGCCGCGCAATGCTTTTGCATCTCGCCGGCATTATCGTAAGGAAACTCTGACTGGGGTCTCAAAGCCCGTCGTTTAATGGTATGCGCTCCGAGGAGCATTACCAGACGACAGATCACACGGTTTTCGAGAGGTCCGTCAGCAAACAGAGTTTCCGCAGTCTGCCCCTGAAACGTCTGCCAGACTGCCACTGAAACGATATGTTCTTCAGTGGTTGATTCTACGCTTGGCCAATCTTCTATGGCCTCACCACATTCGCATTCGCTGAACTTGGGGCGCCCCCAGCGTAGCGGACTTCCGCAGCGCGGACATACACTCAACAGGCGCACCTCGTGAAAAGGACAAACCGTGAGTACCGTCAACTCCCATTCACGCCTCCACGTATTGCTCAATCCCCAACAAAGCGCGCAGAAACGCGGGTGATAGTAATTCCACACGCGAGTACGCTGGCGGGGGCGCGTTACGTCTTTGGCGTTGGTCAAAGATCTCCGCCAAGATGCTGCTGCAATACCGTCTATTCCATTGAGTTCACATGCCCTAAAGAAGTAGCCGTCGTCACTTTCATCTTCTTTTCGGCGACATCGGATCGGCAATTGAACAAGGAGCACTTGATCTATGTCCATAGGACCTCCAATGCGACCAACGCGCCAATTTCGATTCTTCCCTGTCCCGTCATGTCTTTACGTCAATTTAAAGTTGCGCACGAGAACGGTTCGCCATTGCCGTCAAGACGCCTGAATTTGAATGTCCTGCCGAACGGATTTTTGTCTCCCACGCCCCCCGCCCAGATCTCTTCACGGAATGCAGTCGCCAGGTGGGAAAGCCTGATCGTGCCAATATCTTCGTTAATGGCTTGTCGGAGCGCGCCAATCAGCAACTCTTTGAGGTAGCCAGGCAATCCATCCGACGCATAGTAAATGCGCTCGGCCATTTCACCATCGCTCAAACGAGGATCAGCCTTGAACTGCATGGTGCGCTCAAATGCCGCCAGGAGATGCCTGAAGTCAAGAAAATCGTCTGGATCATTGATATCGAAACGGCTTAACTCCACCTTTGCCGCAAACCGGCGACGGAGTTGTTCGTTCACTTTGAGTACCTCTTCCGCGCGAGGGAGTCCCAGAAGGACGAAGTTTGCCGTAGCCTGATCCATTACCTCCTTGATCCAATCGGCGACCCTGGATATCCCCCGGTATCTACTGGAATCGGCAAGGTGCTGCATTTCGTCTAACAAGACGATCCGCATCGCGAGACCGCGCAGCAGGGTGACTGCACGATGAGTCAATTGCGGAGCGGTTCCTTTGTGCCACAGGGGATCTCCCATAGAACACAGGACCGTGTTGGCCAGCGACTTGATCGTCGGAATGGAAGGAACGCTTACGCAGACTATGGGCTTTTCGCGCTCGGTGGCGGCAATGCGACGCTGCATAGCGATCACCTGGTTTCTGAGCGTTGACTTCCCGCTGCCGGACGGGCCAACGATTAACAACCCTCGCGGGGTAGCCAGATTCACGTTCTCGAAAAGGCACCCCTCTATGCGGTCGAGTGCCTTCCGAAATCGTGGATGGATTACGACCAATCGATCGATACGTTCTATGCAATCCTTCAACGATTGTTGATTGGACATTGCGGGACCTCCTCCTTCTGGAGCAGAACTACCTCGAACGCATTCTCTTGCAACGGCCTGTTGTCCCATTTGCGTCCAAGATTTGTTGACAGGCAAGAGTCTTCCAATTTTCCATTCGCGATCCCATGTTTTTCCTGGGGTTGCAATCTGTTCGCCTGCTTTCGGATTGCTCTTTTTTTATCGCGAGCCCACCACATCAATTCATCGGCAAGCTTGACACGCTCTCTAGCGAGCGCGAGTTCGTCTACATGACGACGACCAGCCTCTAGAAGCCGTTGTCGAATGAACTTATGCTGTCTTAGTGGCAAGCCCTCGGCGTAGGAAGGGTTGGTATTGTTGACCCGAATGTAAACACGTTCGAACGGATGCTGCACGAAGATATAGCCAATATCGTCAGGAAAGTATTTGATGGTGAGCCGAAGTTCGGGACCAATCTGCTTGCGCAGTGCTATTAGTTCTTCTGACTGATATCTCTGGTTACCGAACAGTTTGATTCCCTCGTGATTCAGTGTCCGAGTTTCAATCAAACCGAGATGCTGCCGAAGGCTATCGATCGACGCGTGTGCTTTCGGAGCGTGCAGCTTCAAGTTTTCGTTCCATGCGTCTATCGGTCGAGCTCCTATGCCCCGGTGGTACTCCTGGCCATAAATATCGACTATCCACTTGTGGACTAATCGCTTGATAGCAGAAAGCGGTACGCATGCATGCTTGGTTGCGTCGTAATCTCCTCTCTCTTTTGGATTGGAGCGGGTAGTTCCTGGCGCATGGTGCGCGATTGCCCGGTTTAACGTACCGAGAAAACGTTCAATTCTCCCTTTGTATTCTGGTTGCCGGCGGATGCAGTGCTGAACCGTACAACCGAGTTCATGGGCGGCGTCTTCAAGCGACTTCGAGTGAAACTCTAGGCCATTGTCGGTAACAATTTGCTCGGGGACCCCGTACGCCGGCCATTCGCATGTGACGTCATCAAGCTTTTCTAGTTTGGGCGAGATAACGTGGACCAGACATTGGAGTACGGTATGCGCGCTCGGCGTAGAGAAGCTGATGTGATATCCACAAACCATGCGGGAATGGGCATCTATTGCGAGCGTGAGCCAAGGCCTGCCAAGGGGCAGAAAATGTTCATCATCGACGATGATGGAGTCAAGCAGGGTATGATCGAATTCGATCCTTTCCATCAGGCGCGTCGTGACAAGACCTCCGTTCACCGCTCGGAACCGCCGCTTGGCAGCTTCACGTCCCATATGAGCAACTGCTCGTTCGTACGCAGGGACGTCGGAGATTCGCCTGTAGAGAGTCGCTAGAGATGGGGGTTTCAGTTTGTCATGCGGCTCACGCCATTTGTTTTCCTCGGTGATTCGCAGCAGGATGCGATCGAGAATATGGCGAACGCTCGGTGGATTGCGACGTAAGTAGTGCGTTGTCACCTCGTCTTCCACGACTGACTCGACGGTCTCAGGGAGTCGAGATCTGGCTCGGCCGCCCTTTCGCTCAGAAAGTGCAACCAGCGCCATAGTGTCACAACCAGACGAGGCATACCTTCGCCACCATCGGCACACGGATGAGACACTTGGTAGAGCTGGATCACTGTGCTCGGCAGCGATACGTGCAATCGCGTCCTTCAGAGGCAGACGCACAGTCGTTGATTTCCAGCCGACGTCGAGCAGGCCCTTAATGTAACGCCATCGCCGCCTCGCGTCGTCCTGATCTTTTGGTGAATACGATTCGAGGCTGCGCGGTATCCATTTGGGTCTTTCTTGGCGCGAGCCTTTACAGATCGAGAGCGTAATCGAACCAGCGAGATAGTTCGCCATAAACTCAGTAGACGATATCTGCCGGTGCTCGCGTCGATCGACTTCCTCTGCCAGAACAGTCCCATCGCTCGAGATAGCCAAGACGAAGAACTCGACGCCGCGAAGCGCGAACGCGTCACCTTTATTGATGGGTAAAGAAATCATCGCAGATCTCCTTGATCGTTTTCTCGGCGAACACACGATGGCAAAATTGCCGTGAGTCATGTGCGACTCGCGCGTGGTAGCTCCGCTTCAATTCTGTTAGCTCCGGCTGGCGTAGCAGAGGGTGTTCACTCCAGACTGCGAACTCAAAACCGCAAGACGCTGCTGCTTTTCGAACCATGCAGTGTTTTGCCCTCAATTGCTCTAGCGCTGCCCTAGCCAGAGGCTTCGCTTCAATCAGCCAGTCTCCCAGACTCGCGGTTCGAACAAAGAAATCCGGGAAATATCGTTTCTGTTGGTCCGACCATCGCATTTCCAGGATGCCCGGTTGCGGTCGGTAACTAACGACGATGCCCTGAGCAACCAATGCCTCCAGCCAGTATGCGGCTGCCACCTCGAGTACTCCCTCGAGGTGGAGCATCCTGCCGGCCGCTCGTGAGGGGAACTTGAAGCGGTTACAAAGGCGAGATCGTGATATCACGCGGCGGGCGGGTCGATCGCCAGCAGTATGCCAACCGGCATTCTGGAATGGCGAGTCGGGGTAGTCCGTGGAAGATTTAGAATTCACACCTCCTCCTCGATCGGCCGATGCGGCAGATTGATATGTAAAGGGTCCCGCTTTCGACGGCAAAACGATCACCGTGCCCGGTGAAAACGCGGGCAAAAAGACGCGGTACCTGGATTCGGAGGCTTGACTACTGCGGACGGGTTGAAGATACTGAAGGTGCGAGCCTTGGGGCGTATCTCTGCCCCATCCAGAGCGGGGCAAGCCTGCGGTTTGTCCCGTTCTACATTTGCATATCCTCCTCTGTGTCTTCCAAGACGCTGTGCCCGACCGGTGGTTGGGGGTGCGGCGTGCCGCTCATTTTGATGACCTCGCGAATTACCCGTATCTGCGACTCACTGAGACGGGGCAACTCACGCCATAGCTCGCTGTAGAGCTCGAACAAGGCTGGGTTGGAGCTTGCGGGGAGGGAATATCGGCGCTGAGAGGCTCGAGCCGCATTTCTTATGGCGGCGAGTTCAGCGCCAGACAGTGCAAGGACTTCTGTAAGGCGGTGCACAAAGCGGTCAGTTGGCGGGCCTTTCGACCCCATTTCCAGCGCCGAGAGATAACTCTGCTCGTAGCCAAGGTTTTTCGCCAATTCCTTCTGACGAATACCACGTCGTAATCTAAGCGCTCTGAGCGATTCAGCGAATGGACTCACGTTAACCCGCTGCGGAGAAATATATGCTCACAAAGCGTAGTATTTAACTCCAAAAAAGTCAAGTAAGACCATGATTTGAAAGCGTTTTCCAATATCATGCGATTATGCGATCATAATATCATCGCGAGGTCGCGACACTCATTTTGGCCGCCTCTGCGGCCGCCAAGCAGCGAAAGCGAACTCGTTTTCTCGCCTTGAGTTCACGCGCAGTCAGCGCCTGCAAGCGTTTCTTTGGCACTCTCAAGGGCATTTGGGCAGCCGACCAAGGAGTTGTTAGCTGTGATTTCGGGCCTCGGAAAAATTGTCGTCGACGATTTGTACATTCACCGCGACACTGTTGCGGAGCTCAAAGTTGAGCACCGCGCAGTGGTCGAGTCTGCACTTGACCGAGCGCCCGACGACGCTCGAAACCGTGCGAACGTAGTCAAGCTCAACCTCAAAACCCATCGCGTATCGCTGCTCGCATACTGCGATTTCTTCGAGGCCCCATTTCCGTCGCTCGTGGAATCGTGGAGTGTCGAGCACGAAGGCCGCTCTCCAGTTGGCTACCGTAGGTACGCCGAGTCCCTAAATCCTCCAATTCTCCATCGGAAAGAACTGCTCCTGTCCGTAGGCCACCCGCTGCGGCCGGCGTTTTCCAACATCACACGTCAGGCCGAAGATCTCGGGTTATTTGATAACACAGCGGTCATTGGCTTTCGCCTTAACTGGGAGCAACTTATTGCCGAGAAGGGCTACCGACTCGAGGGTGAGCGGTTTCTCCCGCTAGGTAATGCCGAAGTACCGGAGTTGATCACTGGAAATGGAACACCGTCGTCTGGACCAATCCTTCGTCATCTGACTGCCTTAAGTCGAAGTGGCCTTTCTGCTCCGGTTCAGCTTCTGATTAGACATGGGCTACTTCAACTTGACTCGCTTTTTTTTGACTACGGATGCGGACGCGGCGACGACATGGCGGCCCTTCGCGAGAGTGGATATTCCGCAAATGGCTGGGATCCACATTACGCCCCAGACAATCCTGTGACACCAGCTGACGTTGTAAATCTCGGATTCGTACTGAACGTGATTGAGGATCCTGCGGAACGCGTCGAAGCGTTGCAACGAGCGTTCAGCATCACGAAACGAGTGATGTCGGTCGGCGTTATGCTTCGTGACGCGCGGGTGACTGGCCAGCCGTTCGGCGACGGCTGGCTGACGTCGCGGAATACCTTCCAGAAGTATTTCTCTCAAGATGAGATTAAAGATTACCTTGAGCAGGTACTGCAAAGGGAAGTCTTTCCTGTTGGACCGGGCGTACTGTTGGCATTTGCAGACAACGAGCTGGAGCAACGATTTCTGGCCAACCGCTATCGCGCACGCGGAATTGGACGACGGCTAGTAGCGCTTGCCAAAGTCGAAGCTGCGCGTGTAAGAAACAAACCGCTCATCACACAGGCAACCACATTGTCGGAGGCCGCGCATCCACTGCTCGACAGGCTATGGGAAACGGCATTGGACCTCGGCCGCTTACCTGAACGTGACGAAGTTGAGTTTGCAGTTGAAATTGAGGAGAAGCTTGGTACATTCGTCAAAACGATGCGTGCGCTGCGTAAATCATACGATTTCGCGCAACTCCATCGAGCGGCCCTTGTTCGAACCGACGACCTTAGGCTCTTCTTTGCGATGCAGTGCTTCGCAAAGCGAGCTCCCTATCACCGCCTGGAGATACGGCTGCAGCGGGACATCAAGGCATTCTTCGGCACCTATCGGGTGGCGCACGCAGCAGGCATGGGGCTTTTACTGGACGCGGCGAATCCTGAGTTAGTTAAATGCGCCTGTGAGGCAGCAGCTGAAATTGGGCTCGGCTGGCTTGATCCCGAACATGCATTGCTGCTGCACGTCTCCATGGTCGAACAATTACCGGCTTTGCTACGTGCGTATGTGGGGTGTGGGCTCCTTCTTTACGGTGACGCGGCCGAAGTGCAGTTGGTAAAGATTCACTCATCATCTGGTAAGTTGACCTTGATGCAGTTTGAAAATTTCGACTGCTCGCCACTGCCGCAAATGGTCCGACGCGTCAAAATCAACATTCGCACACAGAAGTTCGACGTCTTTGAGTACGGGAACGAGTACGAAAAACCGTTGCTTTACTATAGGTCACGGTATTTGGGCGAGGAGTATCCCGGCTACGCCGAACAGTACGCATTTGACCAAGCGTTGGCTGCTCTCGCTCTGTTCGACCCATTGAGCCACGGTATGTCGGCGCATGAATTCTATGAAGAGCTCGAGAAACATCGCTTGTCGGTAGAAGGATTTGAGCTGGTACGCAGCCGACATATCCCGGAGCTCGACAAACCTTGCGGATCCCATTTTACGTACCGCGATTTTGTGGAGTGCGGGGACACGCAGCAACGACTTGGCATCGCCAATTTGCCTCGAAATCCAGAGACCTATAACGCGCTTCACGATCTGGCGACGAACATACTAGACCCGCTCATCGAATATTTCGGGCCGATTCGGCTCACGTACGGCTTTTGCTCACACGAACTGGGCAAACATATCAAGCTAAGAGTGGCGCCGGCGCTAGATCAACACGCGGCGCTCGAACGCGACTTAGCGGGCCGACCCATTTGCGATCGCGGCGGAGCGGCGTGTGACTTTATCGTCGACGACGAGGACATGGGAGAAGTTGCAAACTGGATCATGGAGAATCTGCCATTCGACCGGCTCTACTTCTATGGAGATCAGCTGTCTATACACGTCAGCCATTCCCCCGATCCCGCTGGCAAAGCTTACGAACTGACGACAGGTAATTCTGGACGGCGCACGCCTCGTCCGTTCCGGCGTCGGTAGAGATATCCGGCGACCTTTAACCTGCCAAGCTGCACACGTTTGTATATCGATAAACAAACATGGTACGATCGCGCGTACTATGGCCAATAACTTTTCGTACGTATTCCCGGCGATTCGGGGGGTTCAGGCGGGACGTGAATATTACGTCTCGATGTGCCCGATGCGTCTGCTGCCTAAGCTGTTCCTCTTCGATGAGGAGGAGCTTGTGCCCGAGCTGAGAGCCCAGCGCACGCTGAATAAAGCGCGCGTGCCCGAGATCGCGCGATATATCGTTGAAAACAAGAGCAGCTATACCTTCTCTGCCATTACTGCGTCGATCGATGGCGCAGTAACGTTTGAAGCAGTTGGGACAGATACATCGTCGACGTTTCGTATGGGAACCCTTTCGGTGTCGATGGAAGCAAGGTTCATCGTCAATGATGGTCAACATAGACGTGCGGCGATCGAAACCGCGCTCTCGACAGCGCCCGAATTAGGCGACGAGACGATCGCGGTTGTGTTTTTTCTTGATCGCGGTCTCGAGCGCTGTCAACAGATGTTCGCGGATCTGAACCGGTATGCGGTCAAACCATCAGCCTCACTCGGAATCCTTTACGATCATCGGAGTGCGGCGGCGAACGTTGCGAAACATCTTAGCCTCACATCGGAACTTTTCAAGAATTTGATCGAAACCGAGCGCTCTTCACTTTCCGCTCGATCGCGGAAGCTGTTCACGCTGAGCGCACTCCATTACTCAATTGTGGAATTGCTGTCGGAAGCAGAACTGGAGGACTTCACTGCGGCGTCACGCAAGTGTCAAGAGTATTGGGAATTGGTCGGCCAGCAAATCCCTGAATGGCTCTACGTGCGCGAATCTAAGATGACGGCAGGGGAGGTGCGGCGAGATTTCATTCATTCTCACGCAATTGTTCTCCAGGCTCTCGGGCGCGTTGGATATGCGCTGTTTCAGTTGCCTAATCCGGACCTCGCAAAGCGCGTCAAAAAGTTGCAGTCGGTTGACTGGTCGAGGAAGAACGCAACCACTTGGGAAGGTAGAGCAATGGTCGGAGGCGCAATGGCGAAATCTGGCCAGAACGTCACGTTGACAACGAATGAGCTGAAGCGAGTCCTCGGACTAAAACTGACCGAAGATGAATCAGCTGCCGAACGAGCCCTACAGGCGTCCCGTGGCCCAGTGGGACGTGGACAGAAAAAAGGTACAAAGTGACTACATCCGTTGCACACATTATTGAAGAGATCCAGGAACTGTACCTGTCGGACCCCGTGCCATGGATCATAGGATATAGCGGCGGAAAGGATTCGACTGCTTCGTTGCAGCTGATTTGGAAGGCAGTAAGCGCCATTCCGAAAGCGCGGCGTCACAAACCGATACACGTGATTAGTACCGACACGCTCGTGGAAAATCCCGTGATAGCGGCATGGGTCGAAAACTCCCTTTTGTGCATCAAGCTTGCAGCCACGAACCAGGACCTTCCTTTCAAGGCGCATCGCCTGACTCCGTCGATTGAAAATCGATTTTGGGTGAACTTGATTGGGAAGGGCTATCCCGCGCCTCGACCAAAGTTCCGTTGGTGTACCGACCGTCTGAAAATCAGCGCGTCCACCAAGTTCATCCAAGACCTCTCGGAATCAAATGGCGAGGCTATCCTCGTGTTGGGGCAGCGCCGAGGAGAGAGCCAGGCTCGAGACAAGGTAATGGACCATTACAGCGGCAGCACTCGGAATCGTCTCAGCCGTAACAAGGATCCGCGGCTATCGCGAGTTTGGGTCTATTTACCTATCGAAACGTGGAGCAGCGACGATGTGTGGGAGTACATCATCACCGAACCCAATCCGTGGGGCGTCGACAATCAAGAGCTGTTTAGCATTTATCGCGGAGCGACAGCGGACGCTGAATGCCCTGTGGTGGTTGATACCTCAACACCCAGTTGCGGTGATAGCCGATTCGGATGCTACGTATGCACGATGGTGACTCAGGACAAGTCGATGCAAGCAATGGTTCAAAACGATGAGCAGAAGCGTTGGATGCAACCGATCCTTGACTATCGAAATCGTTTCCTGGCCGTTGAAGACAAGCCACTAAGGGATTTCCGTCGCCTGAACGGAAGACTGACCGTGTTCAAAGACGGTTTGGTTCATGGCCCTTACATGCAGGATTACAGGGCTAAATTATTAAGGGAATTACTCCAAACCCAAAAGGTCGTCCAGAGCGCAGCGAAAGCTCACGGGAGTGCCTCAATCGAACTCATCTCGATTAGTGAACTTGATGAAATTCGCAGGATCTGGGTCGAGGAGAAGCGTGAGATAGAGGATTTGGTGCCCGAAATTTTTCAGCAAGTGTATGAACGCCAGTATCCCGGACAAGAGCTTGAGCCGATGCCACTCGATGGAGCCGATCTAGATATCCTCAAACAAGTGGCAGAAGAGCTTGATCCGGAAGCTCCGGCGGAGCTTTACAAACTAGCCCGATCACTTCTCGCCGAACAGTTCCAAACTATGCAATCCCAAAAGCGTTCAAAGCATCTCGACGAGCTAGAGAAGATTCTACAGTTCCATGCATTCAGGAATGAAGGTGAGGCCCTTGCCTTTGCGCTTTCGACCGACCAGGCGGACACGGGCGCGAACACAGAGTTGGAAATTCTGGAGGGCGAACTCGGCCGATCAGACAACCAGTCGCCCCCCCTTCACTGAGTCGCGCTATGGCAAAGATTACATTTTCGAGTATTTCAATTGAAAATCTGGGGCCGTTCCGCGACCGCCAAACTTTGGATTTGTCTGTAACATCCTCGCGATCGGTCATTCTTGTTAAGGCGCTTAATGGAAGCGGCAAGACGACGCTTTTGACCGCTCTCCAGATAGGACTATACGGAGCCAAGGCGATCAACGCTGTTCGGCGAACCGAATATGAGCAGCTCATCGGCGGATTGCAGCGAAAAGACGCAACGGGGAATGCCGTGGTGACGATCGGTCTGATTGTGGATGTGGGGGGGGCGCGAAAGGAGCTCGCGGTGCGCCGGGAATGGTCCAGTCGTGGCGGTTCCTTAGCGGAGGCCTTTTCGGTCAATGCCGACGGCATCGAAGATCTGGAATTTACTCAAAACTGGGACGAGTTCATCGGGAACATTCTTCCAGCAGAACTAGTGCAGCTGTTTCTCTTCGATGGCGAGAAGATAGAAGCGCTAGCGAACCCTGATCGCCTTCCAGACTTGCTTCGGAGAGCTACAGAGGTGTTCCTCGGCATCGGCGGAATCGATGTCCTTGGAAATGACCTCAAAGCTGTTGAACGCCGGGCTGCACTCCGCAACAAGGAGAACTCCGGTCAGTACGAGGCGTTAAGAGCAAATCTGGTCGAACTTGAAGGTCAGGCCGAGACACTGACGCAGAAACGCGCCGACCTCCTTCAG
>Ga0209796_10000416_pt1 | contig 29093 bp, 26 predicted proteins | sample AgamicOrSfrz_FD_187167 | JGI IMG/M metagenome (GOLD analysis project Ga0209796, IMG submission 187167) | Agave microbial communities from Guanajuato, Mexico - Or.Sf.rz (SPAdes) (version 2) | ecosystem: Host-associated > Plants > Phyllosphere > Phylloplane/Leaf | place: Guanajuato, Mexico...
ACCTTCAAACCCGAGCTTCTGAAGATCAAGCTCATCTACAAAAACATCGACTACGCGTACGGGATTGGTGTCCGTCACGTAGTCGTCAAGTGCTTCGGGAAGGAGAAAGCTTTGTGAACGACTGCCGCCCTGAACGAACCGCTTCATCTCGCTCATCCTCCGCTATCGGATGAGAGATTCTAACGCGTCAAAAATGGCGTTTTGACACGGTCTGGGCCGACCGCTGCCCTATCAGCTCGACCGAAGTTGACTGCGGATTCTGCGCGGCTCTGCTTGAAAGCTACCGACCGTGACGCCCGTCGATGAGCATCGCTTGGAGCCATTTGACTCTCACTGGTGCAAGGGCGCTCTCGAAAGCGACCATCCAACGTACGTCGAGGTAGTCGTCCTCAATAGACACAAGCCGCAAATCTGGACGCGCAGTTTGCAGTCGTGCTGCCGATTTCTCCGCAGACACCGGCCAATCGAACATCTCACGGGCATTCGCTGCCGTTATTAGCAGCGAATTGTCATCTGCGCTATGAGTGACTGAGATGCGAGCAAGCAATTTAACAAAATCGGCTTCCTTCACTGACTTCTCTCCACGCTGTCTAGCCGCAAATCATAATTGTTGTCGATTTAGGTGTCCCCGTCGGCTGTCCTCTCATGGCCGAGAACGGCAGATCGGGCGAGTAAACAGCAGCGCACTGATACACTTGCTGCGGCCAAAGCAACTTTACATCTCCCGAATGACTGAACCCGCAACGGCCGCCGGATCGTCTGCGGCCCATTCTCCCGTGATGCAGCAGTATCTCCTTCCTGCCAGATAAGCCTTTGCGCGACGGCCTACGCCATAGCCCACGCTCGCCAATTTCTGCCGGACCGTTCTCGACCTTTTGGTTGTCGACCCAAATGATTTCGCGTTGGGTACGAACTTATCAAGTAGGCTGCATCAATTCGATGGTGATGCCATCTGGGCCGGAGACGTATGCAACCACGGTCCCCGCGCGAGGGCCCGCAGGGATCGGTTGGGGCGAACCATTTACCTGCCAGCCTGCCGTCTCTACCCGTACGATAGCCGCTCGGATGTCTGAGACCGTGACAGCGAGGTGCGCTGCGCCAATTGCGCCCGCGTTTCGGGGCGCACGGCCGAGCTTTAGGCGGGTCGAATACTCAAGGAGTTCAATAGGGTAACCGTTCGGAGCCGTCACTATTGCCATTCGACATTTCGGATCATCAATACCCGTCGCCTCGCGCAGAAACGCTCCTCCGATTTCACCTTGACGGGAAAGATCGAAGCCCATCGCTTCGGTCCAGAAACGAATTGCCTCTTCAAGTGAAGAAACCGAAAAACCCGTATGGTCGACTGCCATTACGCCCGCGATATCTGTCATCTTTAGCTCTATTTTCAATACAGATTCGAAGAATTGTGGCACGAATTTCGACTGACCGCGTTCGGCCGATCGTCGTCCCACGTGGAAATTCTGCGGCTTTCGTCGGTGGTCAGAGCCCAGGCCGATCCAGCTTGACCCACTGCTGCACTGACGCTCGTTCCCATTGATGCGTTGCGTACGACGCCAACTTTGCGGGGACGTCGTCGCCATTCATGACGAGGCGATTTAGCATCAAGGCCAAGTCGGTGTCAGCGATGCACCAGTCGCCGAAGAGGTTCGATGCATCGTTTGAGAGAAGCCGATCTGCCGCAAAGTACAGCTTCTGCACCGCGAGCCGCGCCTGGGCACTGAAAGGCGGGGCCTGCCTCTTGTAGAACACGACCTCCGTCGAGCGCTCCTGACGAATGGGCATCAGGTCGCTTCTGAGCCACGCCTGGAGTTGACGTGCCCTAGCCCTGAGATGTCGGTCCTGCGGATAAACGGGCGTCTCAGCGAAAGTATCGTCCAGGTACTCAGTGATAGCCGATGACTCGGAAAGCGCAAAATCGCCATGCGTTAATGTGGGCACTCGCTGGGTCAATGAGTTAGCGGCGTAGCGCTCTTCACGATTGGCGTCAGTCGCAAGGTCCACCGCGAACAGTTCAAACGGCAATTGCTTCTCCTGGAGGGCGACAAACACGGACATCGCGTACGGGCTTGCGAATTGTGCATCGGCATACAAACGAAGGGAGCCCTCAAGCATGGCACTATCCTTACAGTTGGTTAAATTGCGGATCGGTGAACGCGAACCGAACGAGGAACTCGTCGATTGTTAGCGATCTTGGGCCTGATGTCGAACGGCCGCTCGTGGCCGGTAACGGTACGTCTGCAACACAACGGGAACAGCCAATTCGCCAATCGCGACTCCGGCACCGCACGCACACGGCACATTTTCTGCACAGTGCCGATGGTCCTATCGAGCGATCCGTCAAAAGTGTCCAGCCTCTTGACTCGCGCAGCACAGCTATTCCGCCTGTCTATCCCTCTTGCGGCGGTGGAAATTCCAGTCGCCGCGACGGTCGCGATCGATACTATCCTGCTTGGCCGGCTAGGCGCGAGCGCGGTCGCTGCCGGCGGAATCGGGGCCGCGGTGTTCATATTTGTGGCGTCGATCGGCGTCAGCATAATTTCGTCCGTAGGACATGAAGCCGCCTATCGGGCCGGGAAGAAAGACCAGAGAAATCCACTGCCGTTACTCCGGCCGCGACAGCGGAGGGCGTTTGAAAGACCGCTCAATTGGCCGCCTGCCATCCCTCGTTTGTTAGGGTGACGGGCAACGTTGCTTGCCCTTTACCTGCCATGTCATTCCCGAGGTCCTGGTATGTGGCCCTCAGCTGCTCGTTGACAGCCCATTTGGGGGCGTCGGTGATTTCATATGCGTAGTAGACGGTGGTGCCGGTCGCGCTTCCGATCGTCACCGGCGAATCCCATTTCAGTATCTTCGTCAGCTTCATATTTCCGTAGCAAAAGCGGCCGGTCTGTTGATCCGGATATGGCTGAAACGGTTCGCGCATCAGGATCTTCTTGCCCTCATCGGTGAGGGAGAAAATCGCCTTCTTACGGAAGTTAGTCGATGCATTTGGGCCCGCTTCTTTAACTGTCGCCAGCCCCGCGCTCACGAAACCGACGCCGGCGTCGTAAAACGCGTATGGGTTGCCATGATCCGCGGGCTCTGCAGAGGCCGGCCACGACACGGCGGGCAGGCAGCGCTGTGGACTTGAGGCCAGTTTCTGTTTTACGACCGCGCTGAAGTTTTCTTCGTTAGCGGTTGACCTGTTCGAACAGGCGGTCAGGGACGATACAGCCGCAATCGAAACGACAAGGGCGAGCACAAAGCGGATTTGCATAATTGGCGGTGGGTGAACAAGAGATCGGCAATCTATCACGCCGCGCCATAACCGGCACCAGTCGGCATAGCGACCCAATTACAACGGAGTCGGACGTTTTTATTCCAGAGCACGTTTACGAGTTGCACCGGTGCAGCGTCGACCGGGCAATATGACCCCATAATTCCAAGGGACCGGCGCTGACGGTCCAGGCCGTACTGTGTTTTTATACAGTAGTTGCCACCGGAGGGGGCCATGAATGCCGTTATGCTGCCCGAGACGATTCACCCGGATCTGTGGCGCGGCAATCAACTGGCGCACGCACGGTCGCGCGTCATTGATTGCGGCGACGAGAACTTCGCGCGGGAATTGCCTGGCGGTGGCTGGCCACGCGGCGCACTGACCGATCTGCTTGTGCAGCAGATAGGCTGCGGCGAATTACGGCTGCTTTGCGCTGCATTCGAGCAGTTGTCGTCAAGGCCTGTCGCCATGCTGCAGCCGCCTCATGACCTTCAGCCGAAGGCTCTCGCCTCGTGGGGACTCGATCCTTCGGATGTCATGACGGTCAAGGCGCCCCGAACGGCCGATGCGTTGTGGGCCGCGGAGCAGATTCTGCGCGCAGGCACATGCGGTGCTCTGCTGGCAGAATCACGTGCGACCCGAATCGCTGCGCCGACTGCATCTGGCTGCACAGGCGTCCGAGTCGCTCTTTTTCATGTTGCGACCGCTTGCTGACGACGCGCGACGCCTCGCCGGCGCCGCTTTGGCTTGCGATGCGAGCCGCGAAGGATGGCGTCGATATCCGGTTCGCTAAACGCCGCGGCGCCGCAAGCGATGAGCCGCTCTTCGTCCCTTTGACGCCCTCCCCGATTCTCAACGCAAAACGCAATGCAACTGTGGTTAGGCGTCCATTTCCCCGTCGCTGTGCCTCGAAGTGTTCCGGCCGAAGTGGTCGCGTGAGAGCTTGGACCCATCGAACGGTATTGCCGTGATCGAGAAAGAGCGCGTCATCGCCATGGACGCGCGGGCGCGCGAGGCAAGCGTCTGTATGGGCATGCGCCGCGGCGGCAACTCACGCTTGCCCCCGCTACTTTCATGCACGAGCGCGACAGCGCGGCCGAGGTCAACACGGTCCGCGAGGTCGCCACAGGCCTGTTGAATCTTTCGCCGCAAGTGGTCATCGCTGAGGAAAGCACTGTGCTTGTCGACGTATCAGCAAGCCTGCGGCTCTTTGGGGGCATCCGCTCGTTGCTCTGCATGGCGCGCCGGGTCGCGGATGCTATCGGCATGACCGCGACCGTCAGCGTTGCACCAACGGGACAGGCGGCATGGTTGCTCGCGCGCTCGCGGGGGTGTGGCGCTGTCGCACGATTCTCTCCACCGTATGCTGGCTGGATTGCCGGTGGGCCTGCCGCCACCCGCCCGTCGCCGTATGGACTGGCTCACTGGCATCGCCTGCGAAACGGTTGGACAACTGATGCGACTGCCGCGTGCAGGTTTGAAGAATCGTTGCGGGACAGCGTTGTTGGATCTGCTCGACCGCGCCAATGGTGAGGCACCCGAAGTGTTCGAATGGTTTGAGACGCCGCCGACCTTTCAGGCGCGCGTGGAACTGCCGGATCGCATAGAGCACGCCGAGGCCTGTCTGTTTGCAGTGCGCCGGCTCGTGGTTCAGCTAACCGGCTGGCTCTCGCAGAAGCAGCTTGCCGTGGCGCGCATCGTTCTGCTGCTCGAGCACGAACGCGGTCGCGATGCAACCGAGCCGACCGCCATCGAAGTCTCGCTCGCAGAGCCGGCGTGGCGCGAGGATCACCTCTTACGATTGCTCGAGGAAAGGCTTGCGCGCGTGGAGCTCTCGGCGGCCGTCATTGCACTGCAACTGGTTGTACAGGAAGTGACGGAGGCGGAAGCGGCGTCCGATTCGCTCTTCCCAGAGCCGGGCGGTACCGCCTCCGACCACGCGCGGCTGCTCGAACTGCTGGTTGCGCGCCTCGGCGCGGAAAACGTGCTACCCTGGCGCCGGTTGCTGACCACCGGCCGGAAGTCGGCGACCGCGCCGACGGGAGGGCGGCTGCCGACCCACAGCGGTCCTTCGCCTCCACTACAAGCAGTCAGTCAGTGAGTGGCCGTTCACTAGTGCAGGGTGATAACTCGTAACGTCTTCTTTGCAGGCACATATTCGAGCGCAGCAGTCATCCGCGTCGGATATCCATTGGACCGTCCTATCTCGACCATAATGTTGAACGTCATAACATCATGTTCGTCTCGGTACACCAAGTTATAAATATAGCTCTCGTTTACCTTTGCTCGGATAATTGACTGGATCATTGCGCGATCTGCCTGCGCCAAACCGGCCTTATGCATCTTGCCAAGTTTCTCGTTGATTAGGTAGCCGTGTTTCGCTTCGTCGAGTTGAACATCGAACTCCCTAAGAGGCTGAGCTTGGCTGGAAATAGCATTCAGCGCAAGTTCAACGTCCGCTTGATCGCCTTCGAAGACAGGACGTTCAATCTTATAAGTGAGGAAGATACTAAAATAATTCGATTGCAGGCTTGACACCCTGTAACCACACTGATCTAGGTCATATAAAGTGATATTGACATTTTCCGTGTTGGATCTGTCATCTTCGTGAGCCATAATCAAAGTTTTACCCTTCTTCAGCAGGAATCCGGCCATACATGTCGAAAGGTAAACCTTCGCCCGTGACGAAAAAGTAGTCGGGATGTAACCGAGGTACGCGCGAAAGTTTCTAAGTTCTTGATGCAAACGCTCTACCATCGCGTCTGTGAGGTTATTGAGGTAAACACCGTACAAAAGCGAGCTGTGTTTGAACGTGAATGAGCGGGCGAGAATCATTGACTCTTTGAGTATTTCGAAGACTAATTGCTGATCACGCCCTAACAAATCGCCTACGAGAATGCTTTGAGTGGTACGCGGATCCAATAAGGGCAGCAGATGGTTAAACACTTCACGGCCGTAATTACTCGAACTAATCTCAGTCGAATCAAATAGGAAAGCTGCTTCGTGCCGGTCCATGGTCGGAACGAGAGCGTTGCGAAGGCCCGAGTAGTCAATTTTCTTGGAAGCCAGGATCCTAGTGGCATCGCTAAAAAGCAACTGAATCTCGCGCTTCATTCGCTCACCAGTAATTCCGAAATGATCGCGCAAGAATTCCAGCAGCATATGGCCGCGAGAGTTAAGAGTGTGAATTGGCTGCATGGATGGTGTTGTATCAACCTAACTATTCGGACGAAGAAATGCTGATCGGAAGCCCCGGAGTGAACCACAAATTGTCAACGACCTAGGCAGCGGCGTCCACCGGCCGAAGTTGGCCGGTGGCTATCAGCGGCGGTTGCCCTGAGGCTAACGCTTTTTTGTGCCAAGGGCGTCGTTAACAGCCCTGCCGCTCACGGCAACGGCGTAGTAGTCTCAGCGTGCGTCACGAAATCGTAGGGATCAAAGTAGTCGGTGAGAGGCGCAATCGGTAGCCATTCCTGTGGAACCCATGGCGTATCAACCTTCACCTGGAAGCCGTGGCGCCATGCGATTTTTGCGTAAATTACAGCGTGCGTCGCAATAAGCTTTTCCGTAAAACCAAAAGCTTGCTCGACGTTCCTAACCTTGGAGACCTTGGGCGACGTGAGCTCTTGGAGAACTGCTTCCATGCCCGGTATGTCCTGTCGGGCCAGAGCCAGATAGAACCGGTGGTCAATCTCGTACTTCTTCATTTTCGACGGCGGATGGCCAATGGTCCGGAGGCAGCGTTCTTCCAATGCGTGCCACTGCCCACGGACAGCTAACAAAGCCTGAAACCCGTGAAATTCTGGCGTTGCCGAATCATTGGCGCGCGCAATATCGAACGGACGGTCGTTATGACCAAACCATTGAATCAGTTCTTCATGATCGGACAAGAGGGGCATCAGTAGCAAATATGCTGGATACGAAGCTTTTGGGTCCATTTGAAACAAAACTCTTTCCAATCTGGCGCTGACGTAGCTCCATTCCTTGAAAGTCGCCAGATCGTTTTGTCCAAACCATGAAATAAGCGCAGTCGTGGTCGCGTGGTTGCGCAAACTACGCAAGCAGTTGGACCGGCTACCTTCGTTATTTTGGATCATTGCGACCAGGTTAGCTCGCTCTCCATCCAAGAACTCGCGATGCTTGGCAACATGATCCAGTCCTTGCCGCGCGACCGCCGTGTACTCTCTCGGTTTCATATCGCTTCAATCCTAATGCCATTGCACTTTTGACATCGATTGATTGCCAGATGATTCTGGCCCAGGTGTCGAATGACGGTTCATGGCCGGGTAAAGTCTTAGGGGGCGGATGACATCGCGCGTTGCACGCTGGGATCGAAGTGGTTCTGGTACCAATTGATCATGCCTCGCATATACGGCTCGGCCGGTGGCGTCTCCCCGACACCTATAAGCTCCGTACAGGCGGCGGTTACCGCGATGAGAATCCGCGCTGCCTCTGGAACATAAGGCAGGTCGAGCGCCTTGCCATGCCGCGTCCGGATTACTTCGTAGCGAGCGTTCTCCGGCAACGTCCACGCACTGACCAGGAACTCCTGCAAGCTCACTTCCTGCCGGTTTACTTGGACAGAGCGACTGCGATGCTGTTCCGTATAACCTGCTTGCTCTAATCGCTCACAGCTATCGATAGCCGCATTCAAAACTTCACGAACCAATCGCCAGTCAGTTTTCATTTCGCGCCTTCCGGGTAGCTCCGATGACATTCAAAGCGTTGGACCGCTTGAGCCAACGCCCGATGATTGTCACCGATTCAAGCCAATGGCTGCTGTCATCGAGCCTGCGGAAGCTCGGCGACAGCTGACATCAAATCACAACCGGGAGACGCTCGCTGTTTTGCAGTGGCCTGCAGCGGGCGGGCGCGGTTAGGACAGATCTGTGGATGACGTTAGCCTCCCGCCAATGCCTTATCAGAGAGAAGACTACGACCCTCTCTCCTCACCAATTGCGGATCGTTCCGTACGCGCGTGTAAAGGCCTCGAGAAGATGGCGCCCGTCATGAAATCCGACTTCCCGAGCAATGGTTTTCCACCGAATGACGGCCACGTTCGATCATGTTTCTCGCGGCTTCGAGTCGAACCCGCTCATTTGCCTTGGCACGAGATTCGTCCGTCCCGGAAAGAAAAATACGTGCGAATCGGCGAGTACTGGGGTGCGCTGCTTTCGCCAGATCGGCGACCCGCAGCGGCTTTGCCAGATTGAGGCGCGCATATTCGAGCGCCATTTGAAATCTCCCCACCAAGTCCCGCTTCTTCAAAGTCGCATCAATCCTCCATCGACCACGAGCGTCTGTCCGGTAACGAACCGAGCATCGTCGCTGGTCAAAAAGGCGACCGGACCTGCGATGTCTTCGGGTGTGCCGAGCCGCTTGATCGCCTGCATCATGTAGACCTGCGCCTTCTGTTCGTTCGGCATCCCGCTTGCGCCTTCAGTGTCGGTGATTCCCGGATGCACGGCATTGACGATGATGTTGTCAGCGGCCAGCTCGTTGGCGAGTGCGCGAACAAGACCTATCGCACCCATCTTCGACGCCACGTAATGCGAGAAACCCATTCCGGGCGGAGTCACCATGTTCACTGCATCCGAGCCGATGGCGACGATCGAGCCACCTCCGGCCTTGCGCATCAACGGTACGATCGCGCGGACGCCGAGTACGTGCGCGTCGAGGTTCACCGCCAGCACGCGCCGCCATTCCTCTTGCGTCATGTGATCGATCGATGCAAGCGGGTAGATGCCGGCGGCGTGCACGAGAATATCGGCACGCCCGAACCGTTGTTCAACCTGACGCGCGACGTCGGCCCAGTCGGACTCGCGCGTGATATCGGCGGCGATCGCAATGGCGCCGTTGCCGATCGACCGCGCCGCATTTTCAGCATGCTCGCGATTGACGATCGCTACCTTCGCGCCTCGTGCAGCGAGAAGTTGAGCGATGCCGCGACCGATGCCTTGCTTTCCGCCCGTGACGATTGCGACTTTGCCTTCATGCGTGTTCATAAGGGGCTCCCAAATTGAATTGAGGATTGGCAAGCGCACGCAATCGTGGCTCGCCGATTTGCGACAGGAGATCGAGATGATCGGGCCGCCAGCCGAGTTCGGCTCTGGTTCGCGGATCGCGCGAGCGGCTGCACGCGGATTGAATCAGCGCGCCGAAAGGTCCGAAGACTTCTGAAGCTTCGTCCATCGTCAGGCTGCGGGTTGCGACGCCGAGGTCGCGCGCCACGGCCTCGGCAATCCACCGATAGGGGATTTCGCCGGCGGCCGCGTGATAAAGCGCGCCCGATGTTCCTTGTTCGATCGCATTAGAGAACAGGCGCGCGAGATCCTCGGAGTGGACGTTGGAATAAGCGGCGAGTCCCGCACCGATGTAGCACGCAGCGCCCGTCTGTGCGACGGAGCGGTAGACGCTTGCGACCGGGCCGTTGTCGCCTGGTCCCCAAATCACAGGCGGTCGGATCACGATGCTGCGCAACCCGTCGGAGGCCGCCGCACGCACAATGCCTTCTGCCTCGACCCTTGGCGTGGCCAATGGCTCAGGGGCGAATAAGTCGTCCTCGGCAAAGCTGGACGAGCTCCACGCGCCGCCAGTGCGCTGCATGAAAACGCCGGTGCCGGAAAGGAAGATAAACGTCTTGCCGCTTTGAGCAAGGTGCCTGGTGAGCGCGCGGACAATGTCCGGCTCGCGTTCGACAGCAATCTGAGCGGCGTAGATGATTGCGTCGGCTGACCGCGTGGCGGCGAGCACAGGTGCGATGTCGGTGTCGAGGTCGCCACGGACAGGATGGACGCCTGCAGCGCTCAGGTTGGCATGCGCGTGATCCGAGCGTGCGAGGCCGAGCACCGCGTGCCCCGCATTGAGAAAGTGTCGCGCCAATGCTCTCCCGACGAAACCCGTTGCTCCGATAATAAAAATGCCTTTTGTCATGAACGGCTCCTAGTTCCGTTCACGATACGGATGCACAGTCCCTCTGGGAAGCCTATATTATTGGATACAAACCATCTACGGAACAGATACATGCTCGATGGCGTTTCACTCGATCATTTGCGCACCTTTGTCGCCGCGGCCGACACAGGAAGCTTTTCCGCGGCGGGCCGTGCCATTGGTCGCGCGCAGTCGGTAGTCAGCCAGACCATCGCAAATCTCGAAGCGCAGCTCGGCGTTACCTTGTTCGAACGAGTTGGGCGCTATCCGCAACTGACTGCTCAAGGGAAGAATCTGTTGGACGATGCCCGTGGCGTGATCACGAGCGCCGAAGCGTTGAAGGCGAAGGCGCGCAATCTGTCTGCTGGCCTCGAGCCCGAGCTGTCGGTCGTGATCGATGTCATGTTTCCGCAGCCATGTCTGACCGATGCTCTCGGCGGTTTCAAGAAGCAATTTCCGTCCACGCCTCTCAGGCTTCACGTTGAAGCCTTGGGTCGCGTTGCACAACTGGTGCTCGACGGTGAATGTAGCCTCGGCGTGACGGGAACGCTCCCGTATCTGCCCCCAGGGCTCGCCGCCGAACGCTTGTTCAGCGAAGAAGTCGTGACCGTGGTTGCGCCTGCATCGACCCTGGCATCAGCGCCTGGGCCGGTTGCGCTGCGAGACTTGCAGGAAGCCACACAACTGGTCCTCACTGATCGCTCGTCGCTGACGAGCGGCGTCGATTACGGCGTGCAGGGCAGGAACATCTGGCGGCTGGCCGATCTCGGTGCGAAACACGCTTTGCTGCGCGCGGGTCTCGGATGGGGGCACATGCCGCGCTGGCTGGTCGAGCAGGACCTGGTAACGGGCCGACTGACACGCATAGAACTGGAAGGTCCCTCTGCAGGCCTGATGCCTTTTCAGGTGGTCTATCCGACTGACCGCCTGCCGGGCCCGGCGGGCAGATGGCTGCTCGAACGTTTTCGACCTGCCTCGGGCTTCTTCGCCACGAAGTCATTCGAGGCGTAATCAAGCATCAGAGCGTCAAGAATTTTTTCGCCGACGACGATCTATTGCTGTCGCAGAATCGATGCCCTGAACGGCTTGGAAGCGGCCATCGGTGGCCCCGCATCCAGAACGACTCTTGGGGGTCCGGCAAAAGCCGACCTCACTTCTCAAGCTGACCGCCGGAAAGCGGCCAGTGGAATTCCGCTTCCCCGAAGCGGCCAGTCGGCACTGCGTACTCCCGACCCGTTGCGGTCGTTCGCGTTTTGCCCATGAGTGTCCATAGATGCGCTCGAAGCGGACTTTTCTCGTTGATCATGTCACTCTCAGGCGGGCTCCAAAGAGACAAGGGCGTTGCGCTTGTTCCCGGACCACCATACTCCAGAGATGAAAAGCGGGCTTGAGGTGAACAATCCGCAAGCCCGACATCTTCGCGCTCATCCCAACATCACGACTGCGTTTCCATCTTCACGATAGTCAGCGTCCCGTTGACGTTTTCAACGCGCACCTTCACCTTGTCGCCTTCGTGAACCTGTTTGACCATCGCCGCATTCTTTGCCTTGAACGCCATGGTCATCGGCGGCAAGCCAACGTTTTCGAGTGCGCCGTGTGTCAGCGTGACCATACCCTTGGCGGCATCGACGTTCTTGACCTCAGCTTCAGTCAGAGCCGCGCTGGCCGATGTCTTCGCCACCGAAGGTTTCCCGGACATACTCATGCCGGCCATGTCGTTACCTGCGAACGCGGGTGCAGCCACAATGGCTGCCATAGCTGAAAACGCAACAATCATCTTCTTCATTGAATTTCGCCAGTTTCGGTTGATGGCACTTTCGTGCCGGAAGGTACTACACGGGAAAACCGCGTGACCTCGCTTCGCGCGACGCGACGGCGCTGCAACAGCAACCAGGCTGCGGGAATGACAAACATCGAGAGGATGGGCGCGGTCACCATCCCGCCAACCATGGGCGCGGCAATGCGCTGCATCACTTCGGAGCCAGCTCCATGGCCGACCAGGATGGGAACAAGGCCGGCTAACACGACGGCAACCGTCATCGCTTTCGGCCGCACGCGCAGCACGGCGCCTTCGCGAATCGCGTACAGCAGCGTGGTCTCGTCAAGAGGCTCACCGACTTCGAGGCGCCGGTTAAGAGCGCCCTTCAGATAGAGCAGCATGACGACGCCGAACTCAGCCGCTACACCAGCGAGCGCGATGAATCCCACGGATGTCGCGACCGATACCGCATGGCCCACTATCCAGATGAACCAGAATCCGCCGACCAGCGCGAAGGGCACCGTCGACATCAGGAGGAGCGCGTCGGCAGCAGAGTTGAACGTCAGAAACAGCAGTACGAAGATGACCACGAGCGTCACGGGAACGACGGTTCGCAACTTTGCCTCCGCGCGCTCGAGGTACTCGAACTGGCCCGACCAGGAAATTGAGTACCCTGGCGGAAGCGCGACCTTTTCCGCCACGGCCTGCTGCATTGCTTTCGCCGCTGACTGCAGGTCCACGTTCCGGATATCGACGTAGACATAGCCTGAAAGCCGTGCGTTTTCGCTGCGAATCGACGGCGGGCCGTCGGCAATGCTGATGTCGGTCACATCGCCGAGCTGGATTTGCGCGCCCCGGTCCGTAACCACCGGCAACTGACGCAGCTTCTCGAGCGAGTCGCGGACCTCGCGCGGATAGCGGATGTTGATGGGAAACCGCTCCCGTCCCGCAATTACTTCGCCGACGTTTTCGCCCCCGACGGCCGACGACACGACGGACTGGATATCGCTGACGGAAAGGCCGTAACGTGCGGCGGCCTGGCGGTTGATGTCGACGTCGATGTACCTGCCGCCATTCAGCCGCTCGGCGAGGGCTGACGTGACGCCTGGCACATTCCTGACTGTGGCCTCGACCTGCGCAGCCACCTTGTCGATTTGCTTAAGGTCGGGCCCGGATATTTTCACGCCGACTGGTGACTTGATACCCGTCGACAGCATGTCCAGCCGGTTACGAATGGGCGGGACCCAAAGGTTCGACAGCCCCGGCACCTTCACGGTCCGGTCGAGTTCGTCCATGAGCTTCTCCGGCGTCATGCCGGGGCGCCACTGGCTGCGGGGCTTGAACTGAATCGTGGTTTCGAACATCTCAAGGCCCGGCGCCGGGTCCGTGGCAGTCTCTGCACGCCCCGACTTGCCGAAGACCGTGGCCACCTCGGGTACCGTCGTGATGAGCCGGTCAGTCTGCTGCAGTAGCTCGGCCGCTTTCTCGGTCGAAATGCTGGGCAGCGTCGTCGGCATGTACAGCAGGTCCACCTCGTCGAGCGGCGGCAGGAACTCGCCGCCTAATCGCGTCAGCGGAATGGCAGTGAGCATGAGCGCGACGACCGCGAGTCCGATGGTGAACCAGGGACGCCGCAGCGTGGCTTCGAGCAATGGCCGGTAGAGGCGCACCAGCACGCGATTGATGGGATTGGACGTTTCATGCGGGATGCGCCCGCGAATCAGGTATCCCATCAGCACGGGCACAAGCGTTACTGACAGACCGGCAGCAGCGGCAATCGTGTACGTCTTCGTGAAGGCCAGTGGCGCGAAGAGCCTGCCCTCCTGTCCCTCCAGCAAGAACACCGGAATGAACGACAGTGTGATGATGAGCAGCGAGAAGAAGAGCGCCGGCCCGACCTCCGCCGCTGACGAGGCGATGAGCTCCCAGCGTTGAGCGGCCGTTATACGCGTGTTCGGATGCTGGTGCTCGAACGCCTCCAGATGCTTGTGGGCGTTTTCAATCATCACGATGGCAGCGTCAATCATCGCGCCGATGGCTATCGCAATCCCGCCTAGCGACATGATGTTCGCATTGACGCCCTGATAGCGCATCACGATGAACGCAGCCAGCACACCAAGCGGCAGAGACAGGACGGCCACGAACGCGCTGCGCAGGTGGAACAGAAACACGGCACAGACAATCCCGACGACGATGAACTCCTCGATGAGCTTGTCCTTCAGGTTGTCCACCGCGTTTTTGATGAGCTGTGAGCGGTCGTAAGTCGTCACGACTTCGACGCCGGCCGGCAACGAACGCTTCAGGTCAGCGAGCTTTGACTTCACCGCCTCGATGGTCGTCAGTGCATTTTTGCCGGACCGCATCACGACGACACCGCCGGCCACTTCACCTTCACCGTTGAGTTCGGCAATGCCCCGACGCGGCTCGGGCCCAATCTGGATACGGGCAACATCGCCAAGCAGCACGGGAGTGCCAGCATCATTGGTGCGAAGGACGACATTACGGAAATCATCCAGCGAGTGAAGATAGCCGGATGAGCGAACCACGTATTCCGATTCGGCTAGTTCGAGGACCGAGCCGCCAGAATCCTGGTTGGCCTTGCCGAGCGCGTCGGCGACCATCGTCTGCGTGATGCCGTATGAACGGAGCTTGTCCGGGTCCAGCACCACCTGGTACTGGCGCACCATCCCGCCAATGCTCGCCACTTCCGACACGTCCGGGACGGCCTTAAGCTCGAACTTCAGGAACCAGTCGTTGAGCGCGCGCAACTGCCCCAGGTCGTGCTTCCCTGTTTTGTCGACGAGCGCGTATTCGTACACCCAGCCCACCCCGGTTGCGTCAGGGCCGAGCGAAACGGTCGCTCCCTGAGGAAGGCGGCTTTGCACCTGGTTCAGATATTCGAGCACCCGCGAGCGGGCCCAGTACGGGTCAGTCTTGTCATCGAACAGCACGTAGACGAACGCATCGCCGAACGATGAATACGCACGGATGGTCTTCGCGCCAGGGACACCCAGTAGCGTTGTCGTGAGCGGATAGGTCACTTGGTCCTCGATGACCTGCGGTGCCTTGCCCGGATACGACGCCTTGATGATGACCTGCGTATCAGACAGGTCGGGCAACGCGTCAAGTGGCGTGTGCGTCACCGAGTACACACCCCACGCCGTGACGAGCACGGTCGCAAGCAGCACGAGGAAGCGGTTATGAATGGACCAGCGGATGAGGCGCGCAATCATTTCGGGCCTCGTGCCGGTTCAACCTTCGTCACCTGGTAACCGTCATCCGACTGTTTAAAGACGAAGTGGACGGTCTGGCCAGGCTTCACGTCCGGGAATGCATCGGATGCCGGCTTGCTGAACGTCATCGTCATCGCGGGCCAGCCGAGCGCCGGCACGGGTTGATGCGACAAAGTGATGTCCTTACCTGTGACGTGTTCGACCTTGCCCGTTGTATCGTAGGTTGCGGCCGCACTCGCAGTCGCAGCTGCTGCGGGCGCGGACGCTGCTGCCTCAGGACTTGCCCCAGCACCCGTACTGCCTTCGAGCCGTGGCAGCACCGATTTCAGGCTGGCTTCCGAATCGATGAGGAACTGGCCGGATGCGACGACCGTCTCGCCATCGTTCAGACCGCCGAGTACCTCCGTTTCGTTGCCAACATCGTTTCCGACCGTCACTGCCACAGGTTGCAGACGGCCATTCTGGTTCTTCACGATGACCACCGAGCGCTTGCCTGTCGTGATGACCGCCTCCGAGGGTACGAGCAGCCGCGAAACGGTCTTCTGTCCGCCGACGCGCACACGCATCAACATGCCGGGCGTTAGCTTCAGCGCAGCGTTGTCGATTTCGAGCCGTGCCTGAAGCGTACGGCTGGTCGTGCTGATGCCCGGCAGGATTTCACGTATCTTCCCGCTGAAGTGCCGCTTCGGGTCGCCGGAGAACGTGGCATCCACCGTCATGCCGGGCTGCACGCTCAAAGCGAGGGCCTCAGGAATCTCGACGATGAGCCAGAGCTTCGAGAGACCCGCAACCTTGGCAAGCGTCTGACCGGGTGTCACCTGGGCACCGTCTCGCACATTCAGTTCGCTCACGACGCCGGTTCCGGGCGACGAGAGAACGACGTGTGTCTGAATCTTTCCTGTCCGGTCAAGGCTGGCGATGAGTCCGTCAGGAATCGAGAGCGCACGCATCCGCGCGCGTGATGCCTCGAGCAGGCTCATGTCCATTCCGCCGCGCTTGAGCGACAGGTACTCTTCCTGCGGCGCGAGCCAGTCGGGCACGAACAGGGACGCTATCGGCGCGCCCTTGCTTATCCGCTGCATCGGGGCGCTGGCGTACAGATGGTCGATGTAACCGGTGACACGCGACTGCACGACGTCAGCCCGTGACTCATCGAACTGTGTAGTGCCCACCGCGTCGAATCCGTCCGAGGTGTCCTCCCGGTGCACGGTCGCATAGCGGATGCCGAGATTCTGCTGCAGACCCGGGTCAATCTTGATGCCCGCGGCACCACCGCCTTCATCCGCGTAGACGGGCTCCAGCTCCATATCCATAAAGGGCGACTTGCCGGGCTTGTCGAAATGCTGCGCAGGCACCATGGGGTCGTGCCAGTAGAGCACATTCTTGCCAGTTTTCGGGTCGACCTTGTCGGCCGTTGAAGTTGTGGCGGCACCATTCATGGATACGCCCATTCCGTTTGTTGCGGCGTGACGTGTGCCCGCGAAGTAGCCTGCGCCAAGCAGCGCCGCGCCGGCGAATACCAGTAGAACCGCGCGGACCAGTGGTTTATTCATCATCGTTCTCTCCTTCACTGGCCAGCCGCCATCGTCGAGCGCACAACCTGGTACTCGAGTTGCGCCCAGGTCTGGGAAACATCGCGTTTGAGGTCGAGCACCTGAAGCTGTGCGTCGAGCTGCGCACGGCGCGCGGCGAATGTATCGGCAAGCGCTCCTGTCCCTGACCGGTAGGCGGCATTCGCAAGCTGCACACGCTGGTCGGCCGCAGGCAACAGCGACTGGCTGAGATTGGCGATGCGTTCGCGGCCGCTGGCGAGATTGGCTGACTGGGCCTGGACGTCCGCTTCGACCTGACGTTGCGTATCCTCGTACAGCAGGCGCGCCTTGGTGGCGAGCTCTGCCTTCTCGGCGGCATCCCTGTTCTGACGATTCTTGCGGTTGATGGGCAGCGGGATGCTCACGCCAACCGACACCATGTTCGAGTAGGCACCACCACGTTGCTGGTACGCCACCTCCCACGTCCAGTTGGGACTGCGCTCGCTGTTCGCGACGGCCGTGTCGGCGTCGGCGACAGCGATGTCGTCGGCTGCGGCTACCAGCGTGGGCTGGACCTGCTTCAGTTCCTCGGGGGGCAGCGACGACACGAACGACGCCGGAGCGGGCGGTTCGCCTGTGACGTCGGAAACGGGCGTGGCGGTCCAGCGCGAAAGCGCGATGAGGGCAGTCCTGTACGTCTGTTCGGCCTTGAGGACCTGGTCCTGCGTCTGCGCGAGCATTGCCTGACCCTGCACGACATCGGCAGCAGTGGCCTTTGCGCCCCGGTACGAGGCTTTCGTCGCGGCGAGTTCGTGGTTCATGTGGTCCAGCAGTTCCTGCTGCAGCGACACGGCCTTCTTTGCATAGATGGCGTTCAGCCATGCACCGGCCGTCTGCTGACGCACATTGGCGAGTTGCACCAGATAGCCATCGTGTTCACGGCCGACCATCTGGTTGGCCAGCGTCGAGCGCAAGCGTCGCTTGTCACTCGAGACCCACTCCTGTTCGATGCCGATGCGGCGCATCGTCATGAAGTCCTGGCCGATCGTGTATTTCTGCGGCCCGGAGACGGGCAGATTGTCGACGCCTGCCTTGAGCGTCGGGTCAGGCAGCTGGCCAGCCTTCACGGCGGCTTCCGAACTGGCGCGTTCTGACGCCTGCGCGGCCTGCATCGCTGCCGAGCGGTCGGTCGCGGACTGCAACGCCGCCTCAAGCGTGAAAGGCGCGTTCTGCCCGTGCGCGGCGGCGCTGGCGAATATCAGCGCAGCGACGAGTGAATGCGCGCGCAGTGCTGCATGCCAGCACAGTGGCGTGCAGATAAAGTTTGTTTGCATGTCTAACCCCAACGGCGGAATCCCAAAAGGAATCCACGTCCTGGACGCAGGACGACCTCACCGCGGTCGCGGTGAACCAGTCAGCAAGGGATCAGATTGCGCGGGGAGGCCGCCACAGCCCGCCCGGTTCACAGACGGTGAGCGACTGCGCGTAGTGGAAAACAACGCGACTTCCCACCGAGGCTGGGTGGCTGACAATCGCGGTTACTGCGGAATAGTACAGACTGCCGAACTGGCACTGGGCCGTCACCTTGCAGAAGCCGCCTTTTGCCTTGTCGGTCGAGGTCGATTTCATCGAGTCACAGCCGGGCATGGCGGCGGACATGCCGTCGTCCATTGCCGCGGTCTGCTGCATCGGACAATCCCCGGCCATGCCACTGGCTGCCAGCCCACTGATGGGCAGCACCGCGCAAAGCAACAGGATAAAAATGGTCCGAAGGAATTTCATGATCGCGATTGTAGTGCGCGTATTCTATACCGTTCCGGAAAATCCGTGCCTGAAGCGGCCTGCAATAGCATCAGGCATAAAAAACGGCTACCGGCCACCTCGGTAGCCCGATGTCGGTTCGGCTACGCAATGTCCGAAGACAAACTTCAACGGAAGCCATCGTAACCCTGCATCGAATGGGCATCGCCACCGTGATGCTGACGTGCGATACCGGCGCACCGCCGACGCGATCGGTAAGACGCTTGGCTTACGGCCTGTCTCAGAACTGTTGCCCGACGCCAAGCTGGCAGCAATTGCGGCGCGACATGAGCAAGGCCCGTTGCGATGGTCGGCGATCGCATTGATGACGCGCCAGCGCTAGCGGCATCATCAGTCGGCATCGCAATGGGAGGCGGCACCGACGTTGCACTCGAAACCGCAGACGCAGCGCTAGTGCGTAACGAAATAGCGGGAGTCGCGGAACTGGTCGCAGGATCGAAGGCGACGCTGATCAACATCAGGCAGAACATTGCGCTCGCTCTTGGGCTGAAAGCAATATTCCTCTGCACAACGCTGCTTGGTGTCACCACCCTGTGGATGGCCATCCTGGCGGACACCGGCGCGACCGTGCTCGTGACGGCTAATGCGTTGTGACTGCTCCGCTGGAAAGTCTGCCGACGCTGAGCGTCCGGAAAAGCCGCATTTCATGCCGCGGATCGGCCGCGAGCGTAGCAGGTATCAGCAACACGTCGCGAGCTAGCACTGCCGATTCCGTTTGGGCCATGACACCTACGAAACAGGACGAGCTTCGTATGCGTATCGACGAGGCCGTCGTCCAACTACGACCAGTTTCAGTAGTTGAGCGGACCTCGGGGCGGCTTATAGCAACGACCGTTCATAGCCGGGCAGCGACCCGCCGCTGTCCGGCCTACGTCCCTCACACGTCGGTTTGCTCAGCCATCTCGAGCGCATCATCGACCTCAATTCCAAGGTATCGAACCGCGCTCTCCAGCTTCGTGTGTCCGAGCAGTAACTGTACTGCCCTCAGATTTTTCGTGCGACGGTAAATCAGCGCAGCCTTGGTCCGGCGCATCGTATGCGTTCCGTAAGCTGCATCATCCAGTCCGATCGCTCGTATCCAGCGATGGACCTGTCGAGCGTATTGTCGGGTCGACAGGTGCAGTGAGTCGTGGATGCGACTCGGAAACAGATAGTCGCCACCCGAAAGCGCGGCGGCTTGCATCCACGCCTCCACGCTCGTACGTGTCTGCTCGGTAATCTCGAACTGCACCGGCCGCTGCGTCTTCTGCTGCATGATCGTCGCCCGCGCCGCGACGCGCGAGCCCAGGCATATGTCCGAGACCCGCAACCGCGTGAGATCGCACGCTCGTAGCTTGCTGTCGATCGCAAGGTTGAACAGTGCCAGGTCTCGCGTCTTTCCGGCGAGCTGTAAGCGGATACGAATCGCCCAGATGTCTCTAAGCTTAAGTGGTGGCTTCTGGCCTGTCAGTTTCCCCTTGTTCCATGGTACGCGCCGCGCGCTGCCTACCCTAATGGCTTCCATGACGACTCTCCTTTCGACGGAAGGAGATTCAGTCTGCGCCGCTCCCATTCGGCCATTCGCGAACGAATGCACAATGAGAGCACGCACCCTTAGACGCGCGGGGAACGGTATTCTTCGAAAAAGTGACCGGTTCCCATGGGCAGGTGGAGCAGACGCGCGCGATATTCCACATCAATGCTGCGCTGGACGATCAGATCACCGTTGGTATCGATCCGCAAAGTATCTTCTGTTGTCTCGTGATTCGGCCCATAGTCGGATCGTGTTTCTTCCGGTGCGAAAGTCAGATGCATCACACCACTTTCGCAAGCGACATGCTGCACGTTTAAGAGGCCGGTTCGATACTCGCCGATCTTGACGTCGCCATAGAACGTGGCGACGACGTACTGATTCTCGCCCGACTGCGTGACGGTGGCGTAGTCGGGGGGCGTGACGACGTGGTGATCGTCTCTCTTGTAACGGCCGACCATTGCACTCCATGCATCTACGTCGCCGATAGGAAAAACGGAGTAGATCGGCAGTCTCGCGCCGATCTGTTGGGTTGGATCCCCGCGCGCCATGCGCCCAGCACCTCCGTACCGGCCACTTAAATCGGGACATGCAGCCAGCGAGGCATTCGTCAAAGAGTGCGACTGAACGGCAGCCGACGTGTGCCGCGCGCACCCTCCGGCATATAGGAGTAATAGGATCGACATGGCAGGAAGCGCTTGCTTCATCTGCAGCCTTTATTCGAGTGTGCAATCATGGGTGTGACGAAGATGTGGGCACTAAATCAAAGGCTACGTCGCTGGCTGTGCTCAGCGATAACGTGATCGGCCGCCCGGCCGGAACAACGTATTCGCGGATCATGTCCTTGAAATGCAGACCTTCGATCCGCATCCATGGTCGGGGACTCTGTGGCATGCCAATCACAACGCTGCGTGACGAGTATTTGTAGCGCGCCCAGAAGCCATCGTCGACGCTGACCCGCTGCGGGTCGCTCTCCCACCCATCGGAGTAGCGTGCACCTACTCTGAGCGAAGCAGCCGGCAGGTCATTGCCCGACTGGATACGTACACGAGCCGAAATTCGAGGATCGTAGTCTGGAGTCGCCGTTGCTACGTGATGCGTTGGCGTGCATCCGACGCAGAGGGCATCGAACCTTACTTTCCCGGATTGAAGATCGATTATGGCTTTACTCCCGGTATCTTGCTGACAAACGGAATCGCTCTCACTCGTTCTGGCTAGCCCGCGGACGGGTTGTCGTACACGGCACCCGCATTAGCGTCATTCACGGTCGCAGTCGAATCCGGTGTTATCGAGTTGCCTTTGACACCCGCCAGCCACAACATATCGGCCATCTGTTGTATGGTGCACGGGACATTGCTCGAGCCTGCCAGCTTCCTAGCAAGGGCCTCCTTCTTGCCAGGAAGCTGGCCGTTGTACATGTTAGTCATCCTTGCGCCCGAATCTCGCGCGGAGCGGAAATTTGTCCGGCCAAAACCACTTACCAAGCACGATAAAAAGGAAACTAGGCCAGCCAGTAGCACAAGTTCTCCGAGCAAAGACAACACATCGCGGAGCGAAAGAGCAGCCAAGTGAGGCCACGGGTGGCCGCCCAAATAGTGGCCCGCGGCGATTTTTAGCGGCAGTAACAAAAGGACCGCGATAGAAATCACGCTTGTTAGAAGACACCAGATGGTCGAACGTTTTCGCACAGATCTATTCCCTCTCTGTCTTCGACGGGGAAACATAATTCTGCATAGCACCACTTCCCCAGTTAAGGAGTTCTGATGCACGGAAGCTCATCGATCGGATCAGCCATGCGACGAAAAAACAAATCTTCGTCGCCACGGATAGCAGCATTATCTGTACGCGCTTGAACCTGCGTAAGGCAATCATTCTCAGCGAGACTGATCCAGGAAGTCCCACGTCGTTGACGCGGGCTGCCTACGGACACCGCGTCGTTTTTCATGAAGGCCCCAGACAATAACGTGCTTGAACTCGCGCTGTGCAAGAAGGCGATTCTTTTCGAGGGAGACGCAGAATTCATCCTGATGGAGACTCTGTACAAGAAGCACGCGGACGGAGGCTCACTCGACAAGGACGGTGTGCACGTCATCTCGGTTGATGGTACCAGCTTCAAACGCTATTTCGATCTCGCCAAGATTCTGAAGATCAGGGTGGCGGCGATCCGTGACAACGACGGGGCGTATCTGAAGACCTGCGTTGACACTACGCCAACTAAAACGAGCCCACGATCAAAATATCTTTCGCCCCGGACGATAAGCGATCCACCTTCGAAATTTGCATGTACGAGGACAACACAGTCGCTTGCGAAGACGCCTTATCAGGGTGTGAGGCTCCGGAACTCCCAGAGCCTCATTCTTTTGTCGGAATCCACACTTCAAAGATCGTCTCCAAGCAGCCCGTCGATCCAACCAAACTGCTACGGCGGCTTTCAAGAGCTACAGCGAATCCAAATGTCGCTTGGTGGCTGCATTGAAGCTTATCACCCGCGGCGGAAAGAAATGAATTTCGTTCTTGACATTGGTTGCGCTCGCAAGTTTGTAGTTGAGGATGCAAGCCTGCGCGCGTTGCGCCCGGAATCCTAGGCACACGTAATTACAGATCAAAGTACTCCCCCAGTTTGGGCAAATTGCTGCTTCAGATCAGGCAATACCGAAACGAGCTTACCGACTTCCTGCATACGCTTCGGAGCCATCGTTTCGAATTCATCGCTGCAATACCGCTCAACAAAGTCGAAATTGCCCAAAATTATCGCTGCGAGGCAATGAATGATTCCATCGGTTTCCTCGTAGAAAGAGCCCATTTGTCCGGAATTACCGATGCCCTTGTCCATCCATTGGTAACTGGCAGGCAGATGGCGAAGCAGGCTTTCCTCGCTGCTCAGATCAAAGTATTTCTCAATGTAACTCTGGCCATCAGTCAACACGCCTTCCAGATAAGTAGACGCCTCGGCCCGGACGATAAAACTGTCAGGCCAGCACTTTGTGCCCCCGTCGGCCGTTGTGATAGGCACTTTCTGAGGATAGATACGCTTGACACTTCGGACTCCGCGGTACTTCTCGGACTCCAGTTGAAACTTCACCGATAGCGTCCAGAACGGCTCGCGTCCGAACAGCTTTTTGTAAAGACGAACGATCTTCCTGTTCTTTATGCCTGCAACCGGAGAGACTGAACAGCTCGGCTCGGTGTTGAACACGAAGCCCGGACTAATTAGCAGGTCGGTGTGCTTCAACGCCCTGTTCACGAATTCACCTGACGCCGCGAATTTCCAAGGGTGGAAATTCGCGGCGATTTGGTGGCAGATTTCGAATATTTCGTTTTTGAAAGTCATTATGTTTTGGGTCGAATGATTACGACTTGCGTGGGGGCAACCGTGCCGTCTACATTTGCGTTCGCTGCGTTCCTGCCAGCTCCTGTTGCATTGCCTAGTTGGCTGGCGGGATAGACCGTTGCCTGGTTCGGAGTCAAGTCACCAGCACCTGTCTTAATCTCGACAATAACTCTACCAGCAGAATTGAGAGGAATCGACGTCAATTGATTTCCCTGGAGGTCATTTGCCACGTAGCCGGGCGGCACGTCTAACGTGCCATTCGGCGTGCCAGTTACGACCTGATCGGCGCGCGCTCGCACGGTTGATCCGGTTGCGCCGACGGCGTCCAACGTGACTTCTGGCTGAACCGATGCGCCTTGACCCGTGAAATTGTCTGCCACCTCTGCTGCGGCGTTATTATGAGCCGCTCTCGAATTGGCGAGAGTCTGCCCTGGGGAATTCGGACTTCCTCCACTGCTGCCTGAGGCCGACGTCCCCGTGCTACTTCCCGGCGAGTTCCCCTCCGATAGTAGCGCATCGACGCCAGTTCCGATCGCTGATCCGATGCGACCGCCGATTTTTGCTCCGCTCGCCACCTCTGCAGCAGTCCACGGCACATTTCCGCCGACCGTTACTTCGTCAGCGAGCAAAGAGGCGAGGAAGGCTCCCGCGCCACCGGCAAGTGTTCCTAGTAAGCCGAGTTTCTTGCCGCACCCTTGCGGATCACTACTACCGCAAGTATTGTTAAGGGTTTCATTCCCGGCTGCGTTCGCGGCTGCGTCGGCGTTCTGACCAAGCGCCGCGGCAACTCCGCCCCCAGCTAACATCGACAACGACGTGATGAGCGCCAGTTGAGCCGAGTTGGGATTTCCTTGTCCCCCTGTTACACCGTAAGCGATTGTTTCAGCAGCTGCGGCGGAAAACGCGCCTCCGATGGCCCCCCCGGCGCAACTAGTTCCCCCCGCTGCCGACAGCGCACACCCCAGTGCTGCATGGCTTGCCAAGTACCCCACACTATTCGGATCGTAATGTCCGGGTTGCCCGTTGAATTCAGTAGCAATTGCACTCGCACCAACGACGCCTGCATCCGCAATTACACTGTTCTCAAAGGCTCGACCAAAGCTGCCTCCATACACAGCAGTGTCGATACCAGCAGTCACCAACCCTCTCTCAGCAATTGTTCCCAACGCCTGCCCGACTTCGGTCGCAGTCACGGTGCCGTTCGCTATCTTGCTACCGATCTGCTGAAGGCCCTGCGTGCCAGCGCCCAGCGCGGAGAACGCGCCTGCGGTCAAGGCCCCGGTTAGCCCGGCCTCCAGCATCTGCCCAAAGTTCAACCCGTCACCGGACGCGATCTGTCCAGCCGCGCTGCCGGCCATCGCACTAAGTGCGCCGACCGTCATTGCCATTGGCAGTGACATCGAAGCCAATGCAACGCCCAGTGCGGCTGCGGCGGCCCCTGCAGTCACGATCGACGCTGCAATTGCAATCGCAGCGACCATGAACGTCGGCAAGCCACCGCCGTCCTTCACAAAGTCCGTGTGCAGGTTGTCGCTAACCGCAGTCTGCGTGAAATTCGTACCAAGCTGCTGCTGAAGCGCAGCCAGCACCTGCTCCGTACCAGCCTGATCGACCGTGCCGTCCGCGTTGAGCTTCTGCAATGCACCACCGATCTGATCCAACGTCTGAACGTTGAGATCCATGTTCGCCGCGCTCATGAAGCCGCCCGGCTGAACTGTCGTGCCAGTGGTATCGACGTAACCACCTTTGACCTTGGCCCAAATCTGACCGACGTCCACCTGGTTCGCCTGATTGGTCAATGTGTCGGTATTGACCGTCAGCGTGTCGGACGCAGTAATGCTTCCGGTATTCAGAATGCTACCGCCGCGACCCTTGCCGAAATTGAGCGTAACGTCCCGTCCGGAAATGTTGCCACCGGCCGACATCGCGCTCGTATCGCTCGGCAGATAGACCTGCGGCATCAGCGCCGTAATCGTGGGACATGTAGCCGTGCCAGTTACCGTGCACGATGGGTCCGGAACTGTCTGCTCCACATACCAGAGCATCGGCTTGTCGAGCGCGTTGATCTGCGTCTGCGTCAGCGCAGTGCCAAGCTGCAGGTTGTTCGTCGTCGCGTAGTCGAGCGCGCTCTGATACAGGTATGCCTTTTCCTGCTCCGTGACGGACGTATTCCTCTTGCTGTCATACGACAGCCCGTCGATAAAGCTGGCCTTGCCGGTCTGCTGCAACGCCGCCTGCTGCAGCATCAGGTCTTCTTCCTGCGGGTTGTAGTAGAACAGCGTCGAGTTCGGTTGCAGATTTGCCGGCAGTGCCGTGAGCAGATCCTGAGGCCCCAGATTGCCCAGCGCCGAGCTACCCAGCGAGTTGTCTACAAACGACGCCTTGCCAGCAACCGGTGTTGGAAGCGCGCCGCCCACCGCACGCGGCAGCGAGAGGTTCAACCCTGGCAGACTCACAGGACTGAGCGAAATCACCTGCGACGGCGCATTGACGCGCGGCGTATAGGTGTTCGCCGTCGTGATGCCATTGATGAGCTTCTGCCCCGTCAGGGTTACTGACGTGCCGATCACGTTGCCGACGTTCTCGATCTGACCACCCGAGGTGATGGTCAAATTGGGCGCCTGAATCGTCGCCGCGATATTGCCGACGGGCTGCGGCGGATCGATCGTGCCGCCGGTGCTCGTATAAGCGCTGCCGTACAGCGCCGTACATTCAGCTGGCGATCCGCACGCCCACACATCGTGACGCTTGTCGCTGCTGAACATGCCCGTCTCCTGCACCCAGTGCGAGTGCCAGTAGGCGTTCAATGTTTGCGCTTCGTTGACCACCGGACCTGCGACTGAAATCGTAGCCGTATTTCCCGCTGCAATCAGGCTCCCGATGTTCGTCAGGCTGCCAGCGTTGATCTGCAGATTGTTGCCAGCGCTGATGACTGACGAGCTGCCCGATTGCTGATCGACATAGCCTTCGCAGTAGCTTTCCTTGTAGCCACCCGCGGTCATACAGCCCGAATACTGTTCCTTCGAGCCGTAGTTTTCATGCACTGGAACAGGCGGCGGCAGATTGTTGGTAATCGCGCCCGACACGTTGAGCGTGATGTTATTGCCCGCGACGATATTGCCCGACGTGTTGTTCAGACTGCTGGCGGGGGTCGTCGAACTCGCAGTCGAGCCAACGCCGCCGATCACGATGTTGTGACCTGCCAGCAGATTGCCGAATGTGTTGTTGATCTGACCTGCGGCGATTACAAGGTCGTTGCCGGCGTATATCGTCGCGTCGTTCTGGCTATAGCCGAACGTCGTCGTAGTGGGATTTGAGCCGCGTGTGAAGCCAGCCGTGCCGCATGCCGAATTGGGCACGCCTGTGGCACACCCGGTCTGCGTCGAATAGTTCTGCTGGTTGCCTCCCTGATTCGTCAGGCCGGCAGCGCCGATCTGAACATTGTTGCCTGCGTATAGCAGTCCCTCGTTGACCAGGTTGCCACCATAGATGCCCAGGTTATATCCCGCTGCGATCATGCCAGTCGGGAACGTGGATGTGGTGTAGCCAGTCGCCGTGGGAGCTGCACCGGGCGCAATGTTGAACTCGTTGGGTGGCAGGACGTCGACAATGGCGCAGTAGTTCTGGGCGTCGCAGCTTGTGCCGGACGCGTTACCCGTCCCTGCTACCGCGATCGTTCCAAGCGATTTAAGCTGCGCGAAGAACGCGGAATATTGGCCCTGGTCTATCGTCTGGACGGATTGGTTCAACGACGCAGGCGCAACGGCACCATTGCTCAGCGACTGAACATTAAGCGTCACGTTCCCTTGTGCCGCGATCTGGCCGCCACGGTTGGACAACGAATTGGCAGTGAGCGAGATCGAGTTACCGGCCGAAATGACGCCCGACGTTCCAGCTTGTTGCGTGGTCGTCGTTTGATTGATCGTGGGCAACGCCAGAGTAACCGACGCTATCGCGGTCGGGTCCGGCCCCGTTCCCACATACCAGAGATCTTCATACACGGGCACACTGCTATCGCCGCTCGAGCTCATGCCGACCTGGACATGACGTTCATAAAAGGTCACGGTGCCTGAGCCGGCTACGGGCTGCGAGGCGTTTGGCGCTGACGCATTAGCGCCAATGGCTTGTGTCCCTGTGGGAGAAAGAAGATCGCCGAGCGTTGCGCTCGTTGTCCCGGATGCGGGTTGCAGAAAGCCGTTCTCTCCGCCGTAGCTCTGCTCGTACCAGTATGTCTGCGTCCCCGCCACAGCCGACCAAAGCAGCGAAGGATTCGTGACTGTCGTTGTCGAGGTGGAGGTTGCCCCACTCGGCGCCGTCTGATCATTGACCACCGCCCCTGCATTGATATTGACGTTATTCCCGGCAAAAATAGACCCACCGGTATTCAGCAGCGTCCCTGCAATATTGAAGTTTGCGTCCCCTCTGGACTGGGTCGTCGCACCCTGATTGTCGTAGTTCCCGCCGGTCACAGACAGAAGACCGCTAGCCTCCACGGTCCCGCGGTTCGTCGTGTTGCCATTCAAGGCAAGGGTACCGTCCGCATGCATCACCGCCCCAGCAACGTTATTCAACGTCCCATTGAACGTAACGTTGCTACCGGTCACCTGACCGAAATTCGTGAACGTGCCGTTAGTAGACAGCGTCAGCGGAGCGGTTCCCGTCATCGTCCCGTAGTTATTGATGCCGTAGACGCCTGTCAGCGTCACCCCCTGCCCACCATAGTTCCAGGTACCCGTATTACTGATCGACCCGGCGGTAATGGAAAGCTGCCCGCCCTGGCTGATGGTCCCCTGCGACGGATCAAACGCCATGTTCATCGCGCTGATGCCCATGTTGCGCTGTGCGAGCAACTGGCCGCCCGGGTTATAAAAGGAGCCGTTGCCGCCGTTGATTGTCAGTGAGACGTCGCCGGTCGTCGGTCCACCGGGCGCATTGGGATTGCCCGCAAAAATAATCCCGTTCTGATTGTTCAGCGATCCGGTGTTGATGTTCAGGCTATTCACCGCCATCAACGATCCGCCGCTGTTGTTCAGCCCGCCCGCCACCGTGACATTGGTTGTCGAGCCGTTCACCAGACCCGCGTTGGTGAAGTTCGTGGCGTTGATCGTCGTGGTAGTCGTCGAAGCCAGCGACGCATTCGCCGCGTTCGTCACATTCGGCGCCGACACATAGAGTGCGCCGCCCGAAAGCACCTGACTCGCGTTATAGAAACCGTTGCCCGCGGTCAGCGTCGCCGCACCGACCGCGTCCACTGCGGCGCCCACGAGCGACAACTGGTTCGACGCTGTGGCCGTCAAGGCGCCGCCGACAATCGCCGTCCCCAACGTTACGTTGGTGCCGCTGAACTGCATGTTCTGCGTCGAGACCATCGACGCGCCGCTCGCATCGAGCGTCCCTTGCGCAGTCACGCTCACGTTCTTCGAGCCGCCCTGTGAGCCGCTTAGCGTGACGTTGCCGCCGCTCAGCGTGAACTGCCCCGCCACCGTGCTAGTGCCGCTCAGAGTAAGCGTCTGACCTGCGCTCATCGTCGTGTCACCGTTCGACGACACGCCCGCCACACTCACATTGCCCTGCGTGCCGGTGACGTTCACAGTGCCCATCGACGACACAGCGCCCGCCACCGTCGCACTCTTCGCGGCCTGGATCGTTACATTGCCGCCCGACTGTAGATTGCCGCCGACGCTTACGCTGCCGCCCGTCGACTTCGCACTTACATTG
>Ga0209796_10000417_pt1 | contig 29092 bp, 30 predicted proteins | sample AgamicOrSfrz_FD_187167 | JGI IMG/M metagenome (GOLD analysis project Ga0209796, IMG submission 187167) | Agave microbial communities from Guanajuato, Mexico - Or.Sf.rz (SPAdes) (version 2) | ecosystem: Host-associated > Plants > Phyllosphere > Phylloplane/Leaf | place: Guanajuato, Mexico...
GCGCCTGCCGTCGACGGCGTACGACGTGATGGGCTATTGGCGCGGCGGCGCCGTCCGGCAGCCCCGCGCGGTCGACCCCGGTCCGATCTGGCGCGCCGGCAAGGCCGCCGGACTCAGCGACCAGGAGATCTGGGCCAGCTACGACCAGGCCCAACACCAGGCCCAACACGACGCCCAACAGGGCGCCCAACACGACGCCCAGCAGGAGGCGCAGCAATGACCGGATCCGGTACGCCGTTCCGCAGCGGATTCGTCAGCTTCGTCGGCCGGCCCAACGCCGGCAAGTCGACGCTGACGAACGCGCTGGTGGGCACGAAGGTGGCGATCACCTCCGACAAGCCCCAGACGACCCGCACGGTCGTGCGCGGCATCGTGCACCGCCCCGACGGGCAGCTCATCCTGGTCGACACCCCCGGCATCCACCGACCCCGGACCCTGCTGGGGGAGCGGCTCAACGACCTGGTCGAGGCCACCTGGACCGAGGTCGACGTCGTCGCCATCTGCTTCCCGGCCAACGAGAGGATCGGTCCCGGGGACCGCCGCATCGCCGAGAACGCCAACAAGCTGAAGAAGTCGATCAAGCGGGTCGCCGTCGTCACCAAGACCGACCTCGCCAGCCCGGAGCGGATTGCCGAGCATCTGCTCGACATCGCCGCCCTCGGACAGGACCTGGGCATCGAGTGGGCCGAGATCGTGCCGGTGTCCAGCGTGGCCGGCTCGGAGGCGGGGCAGGTGGAGCTGCTCGCCGGGCTGCTGCTGGCCCAGCTTCCGGAGGGGCCGCCGCTCTACCCCGAGGGCGAGCTGACCGACAGCCCCGACGAGATCCTGGTGGCCGAGCTGATCCGCGAGGCCGCCCTCGACGGCGTGCGCGACGAGCTCCCCCACTCGATCGCCGTGCTCGTCGAGGAGATGAACCTGCGCGAGGACCGCCCCGCCGACAAGCCCCTGATGGACATCCACGCCTCGCTCTACGTCGAGCGCGACTCCCAGAAGGGCATCGTCATCGGGCACAAGGGCTCGCGGCTGCGCGACGTCGGGCAGCGGTCCCGGCTGCAGATCGCCGAGCTGCTCGGCGTACCGGTCTTCTTGGACCTGCGGGTGAAGATCGCCAAGGACTGGCAGCGCGACCCGCGCCAGCTGCGCAAGCTCGGCTTCTAGGAGTACATCCGGTCTCAGCCGGCGTCCGGCGCCCAGCAGATCCCGTAGGTCTGGCCTGCGGTCCACTGCTCGGCGGTGGGCCACTCGTAGCCCCACTGGTAGTTGAGCGCGTCCTTGGCGACATCGCGCCCCGCGCTCTGGCAGGGCTGCTGGCCGGCGGCCTTGACCGCGGCCTCGCCGGGGTAGGGGCCGCTCGGCAGCGCGACGGTCTGCAGCGCCCGCCAGGTGTGCGCGGAGCGACAGGGCACCCGGGCGAAGCCGGCCGTGCCCGGCTGGGCGGTCGCGCACATCGACCAGTCACCCGCCTTCGGTGAGTCCAGCACGCCCTTGAGCGAGCCGGTCACGGTCGCGAGCTGGCGGTCGCCGGCGAGTGCGATGACGTCGCAGCGGTACCAGTCGGCCCCCGCCTCGGCCTGCGCCACCGTGGGGGTGAACCAGACCGCTCGCAGCATGCTGAGGCGCAGCTTCTCCGCATCGCCCCCGACGTACGCCGCCAGCCGCGCGGGGCAGGTGCGCGCGACCTGCCGGTTCACCCGGTCGGAGTCCACGGCGAGCAGATGACCGGACACCAGGGTGGCGAGGCCACCGACGGCGAACGTCTCGGACGTGTGGCCCGCGCTGCAGGGAGCCGACGGGTCGGAGGCGGGCAGTGTCGGGGCGACGGCCTGGTCGTAGGTCAGCTGGGCGCAGCCGTTCGCGGCGGGCCGCGGAACGGCCGAGGCGGTCGGCGGCGGGGCCGATGGAGTCGGCTTCGGGGCGGGGCCGGCAGAGCCGCAGGCCGCAAGTCCACCGAGCCCGCACAGGATCCCGGCGACGGCGAGGGTGCGAAGGACGAGCCGCAGACGGGTCACTGGGTCGTCGCCGCCCAGCAGACGGAGCGTCGGTTGCCCGCCGCCCACTCCTGCGCGCCGTACCACGTGTAGCCGTAGTCGTAGTCGCTCGGGTAGCCCAACCAGGCATCGACCGAGTCCGCGCAATAGGTCTTGGTCTTGGCCCGGACCGCCGCGTCGCCGGGATAGCGATCGCCCGGCTCGCCGAGCCTGATCGTGGTCACCGCGCGCCAGTTGTGGGCGGCCGAGCAGGGCACCTTGGTGGAGGTCGCCACGGTGCGGCCCTTGGCGCACGCCATCCAGTGGTCGTCACCGCGGCCCTGCAGGAGGTTCTTCGTGGTGGTCGGGAGGTCGACGTACCTGTCCTGCGTCGCGGCGCCGCCGAGGATGTCGCAGCGGTACCACCGGGCGCCGCGCTTCCAAGCGGCCTGCGAGGGTCGGAACCAGATCCAGCTCAGCAGCGAGCGCATCGCGGTGCTGTCGTCGGTGTCGAGGTACGGCGAGAACGCCGCCGAGCAGGTCGCGTAGGCCCAGCGGTCGAGCGCGGGGTCGTCGTACGCCTTGTGGCGCAGGCTCTGGGGCAGTGTCCCGACGGCGAACGTCTCGGTATCGTGCGGCTCGCTGCACGCCACCGGCCGGCTCGCGTTGCTGGGCCGGGACACGTCGGCGGCGCTCAGCATCCGGCATACGCCCACGACCGGGGGCGACGTCGAGGCCGAGGCGTCCTGCGTGGCGCCGCCGCCACACGCGGTGAGCGTCACCAGGACGGTCACGGCGAGGACGAGCAGGCGGGCCACGGGGTCCAAGGCTAGTGGTCCGCGCCCACCCGCCCTCAGGCGGCTGCGGCGCCGAGCGCGCTGCGCAGGTCGCGCAGGATCCGGCTGAGCAGGCGGGAGACCTGCATCTGGGTCACGCCGAGCTGCGCGCCGATCTCCTCCTGCGTCTGGTCCTCGAAGAACCGCAGGTAGAGGATCCGCTTGTCCCGCTCGGGCAGTTCCTTCAGGACGGGCGCGAGGGCCGTGCGCGCCTCGGCCGCCTCGAGGTCTCGCGGCTCGCCCGCGTCGTCGGCCAGCAGATCACCGACGGTCGCCGTGCCCTCGGCGGAGATGGGCTGGTCGAGCGAGGCGGGGCTGAAGCAGCCGAAGGCGACGATGGCCTCGTCGTACTCCTCGCTGGAGATGTCCATCTTCTCCCGGATCTGGCCGTCGCTCGGCTCGTGGCCCAGCTCCTGGGTGAGGTCCTCGATGCAGCGGTTGACGCGCCACTGCAGCTCCTGGACGCGACGCGGGGGGCGCACCGCCCAGCTGTGGTCGCGGAAGTGGCGCTGCAACTCGCCGCGGATCGTCGGCACCGCATAAGTGAGCAGGTCCTTGCCCATCCCGGGGTCGAACCGGAAGACGGCCTTGACCAGGCCCTCGTACGCCGCCTGCTGGAGGTCCTCCATCGGCACGCCCCGGCGACGGTAGCGGGACGCGACGGCCTCGGCCACGCCCCGGTTGATCAGGACGACCTCGTCGAGCAGGCGGCGGCGCTCGGCCGGGTCATCGGTCGCCTCAGCGCCCGCCAGCAGCTCGCAGGTCCGGTCTGCCCGCTGGGCCCGCGTCAGTCCCCGGTCGCCGTCCGGGCGCCGGACCCGCCGAGCAGGGCTCGTCGTCCCTGCGGTGGGCTCGCCCGCCTCGCCCTCCTGCGGCGTGGCGTGCGTCATCGGTTCTGCCATCTCCAGCCTCCATCCCGAGTTGGTGGTGGTTGTGCAGTTCGTGATCCACCGTAGCAATACCCCGGAGGGCACGCGACCTCGCCCGGAGCCGGCGTCAGCTCGCGCTGAGCAGGGCGCCGAGAGTGGCGCCGAGCTCGTACGCCGCGGCGCCGACGCTCTCGTCGAGGTCCCCGAGGACCTGCAGCACCGGGGCCGCCTGCCGCCAGGAGAGCGCCGTGACGATGCTCTGCACCGACCGCACCGCGCCGGTGGTGTCGTAGCGCCCGTGCACCCACAGGCCGTAGGGCTTCCGACCACCCTGGGCGGCGCGGGCACTGCCGTCGTCGCTGAGCGCGCCGCCGGCCTGGAGGAAGATCGTGTCGAAGAAGTGCTTCAGGGCACCGCTCATGTAGCCGAAGTTCGCCGAGGTGCCGAGCAGGTAGCCGTCGGCGGAGAGAACGTCCTCGGCGGTGGCCTCGAGCGCGGGGCGCACCACCACCTCGACACCCTCGATCGCCTCGTCGCGCGTGCCGGCGAGGACCGCGTCGGCCAGTGCGGCAGTGGTCGGCGTGGGGGAGTGGTGCACCACCAGCAGCCGCGACGCGGCGCCCATGCCGCTCAGTCCTCGCGCAGCCGCTTGCCGGTGACGAGGTGCGGCCGCACCTGCACCCACAGCGGGCGTACGCCGGCGGCCCAGGCACGCAGCGCCTTCACGTCCCCAGGCACCTGCTCCTCGCGGTAGACCGCCTCGGCGCGGCCGCGGACGACGACGCTCCATCCCACATGCGTGCCGGGGTCGAGATCGTCGATCTCGAGGGCGACCGGGCTCTCGTCGACCTGCTCGGCGATCGAGGAGTGCGCCGTGGTCCGGATCCAGATCGCGCCCTCGTGCGTGACGTAGTTGACCGGGAGGATCTCGGGGCCCGCCGCCGTGGTCCAGGCGATCCGGGCCAGCTCACGGGTCTGGAGATGCTCCCAGCACTCGTCCTCGGTCAGATCCACCAGGTGCCGTCCCATGCGGCCAGTCTCGCAGGCTTTCCAACAGCACGCAGGCGCCGCAACCCGCCCATTCCATGGCGCGAACCTCACGGGCTGGATGCATCTCCCCCTGGTTTCGCCAACAACGGCACCACCACAGGGGGTGTTCTGACGGTGGGCTACTACGCCAACGACATGGTCGCCACCCAGACCCAGACCGGTGCCACCGCCACCCTGTCCAAGTCCTTCACCCGCGACCCCGGCATGCGGCTGCGTGGCGCGACCGACACCACCACCCCCACCGGCGGCACCGCCACCGAGACCCGGCGCACCCTCAACCACTACAGCGACGACACCGACTCCCCGGCCTGGATCGCCACCAGCACCGACACCGGCGCCACCTGGACCTGGGAACGCAACGTCGAAGGGATCGACGGCAACCTCGCCGCCCTGCAAGAGTCCGACACCACCAAGATCCCCGAACTCCAGCTCACCAACCTCCACGGCGACATCACCGCCACCATCCCCGACACCACCGGCGCCGCGGCAACCGACTCCACCACCGACCCCACCGAGTTCGGCGTCCCCCGCAACCCCACCAACCCGCAGCCGCGCTACGGCTGGGTCGGCGGCAAACGACGCTCCAGTGACGACCTCGCCGACCTGGTCCTCATGGGCGTCCGCCTCTACAACCCCGCCACCGGACGCTTCCTCTCCACCGACCCCGTCCCAGGAGGCAACCCGAATGCGTACACCTACCCGCTCAACCCAATCGATTCATATGACACCACGGGTCGGACAGTGGAGTCTGGCGACGGTGGCTCCGGAGAAGAAGAATATCTCGACGAGCTGTTTCCTGGCCCCGGCTACCCTAATGAGTTCTCGGGCGGTGGCGACGAGGGGACAATCGAACGTCCGACCCGGTCAAAGACCTCCAAGTCAAAGTCCGGGCCAAGGGCGGATGAGAACACTAAGAACACTGGAAAGTCCTATCCAAATCGAAAAGCAGCGGAGAAGGCAGCGAAGGCTGATGCCAAGAGAATGTCGAACACCGGCGGCCGGAGACCTTGCGAGTACCGCGCGGAGTGTTCAGCGGGCGGACACGTGCACGTCGACGTCACCAACGGAAGCGGAACTCGCGTTACCCAAGTCAGGCACTATCGCTATCCTTAGGATCCAACATGAGTGATGTAACTTATCCGCGCGACCCGCGTGAGGCGTTGTCTCCCGAGTTCGGTGAATGGCTCCATCAGTTCCTCTATGTCTCCGACATAGAGGTCAGTTGGGCACACTGCGAAGTGCTCGACTCGGTCCTAGCTGAGATTAATGAGGGCGAGGACGAGGCCGGCGATCCGGAGTTCATTCGGACGTGGTGCGCAAACGTGCTCGCCTCGGCACCTGGGGTTGATCTCCTTGATGAGCCGAGGCGGCGCATGGCCGCGGAGCTGGACCGCAACCACGGCGAAGAAGCGCACACGCTGGTTATCGACTCGGTCGATCAGATCGTTCGCGAAGCGCATGAGGCGAGCTACGACGACGAGAAACTTCTTGGACACCTTGTTCTGTCGCACGCGATCGACTTGGCAGATCTTCGGAGCACGAATGACGCAAGGTACGAGCAGCACGTGCGATTGCACATCGCGGGCCGGCACCACACGAACTTCAACAGCGACGAGTGGTGGGGAGAACTTCTTCCGAGATGAAGGGGATGCCGTCGTAACCTTCAGGCCTCCAGCGGGATGAAAAGGGCCCTGGGTGTAGGGGCCGCCGTAGGCGCTGGCGTGCTTGTCGTGGTTCGCTGGACGGGTGAACTGGGCTTATGAACGAGAATATGATGTCTTTCGAAAGGTCCCCTTCGTGCGAATATTTTTTTGCTTGCAAACCCCCCCCTTGGCGCGAGCGAGGGTGATTTGGCGCTGCTCCTGGAGCCGGGTGGCAAAAGAGATTCGGCTGCTCGGCGACGTCGAGATTTTCGATGTCAGGGTCTCGGCTGAACCGCAGCCCGCTGGCCCATGGTGGGAAGCGTCTGTGTACTACGCGCGCCGACAGTTCTGGCCAGATGAATCGCCCCGCGTTTCGTGGAGGCTCGGTTAGTTGGAACCAGCCCCGGTCGGGGCGGGTGTCTGAGGGTAGTGCTCGGTGGTGATGGTGGCCCAGTGGTTTGCCTCGAACTCGGCGGGCGGGACGAGCCCGATCTCGCCGTGAAGGCGTCGGTGGTTGAACCAGTCGACGTATTCGGCGACCGAGATCTCGACGTCCCGACGGACTTCCAGCCGCCTTTGGGGCGCGTGGCGGGGTTGCGGATGCACTCGGCCCTTGAACAGCGAGTTGAGCGCCTCGGCTCGGCCCGTCATGACCGGGCAAGCTGCCCACCCCCTTCGTCTCGGGAGACAGCGTCACCTACCAGGTGGATGCGACCACGCATTGGTGCTGAGCGCGACGCCAACCGGCTTCGGCAGGCCATGAACCTCGTCGGTTTGACCGCGGCATCAAAGTCAGACGATGGGACTATCGACCTGGTCGACGGTAAGGGCCATGCGGCCCTCAACGTGGGGCCAGAGGGTGGTGTACGACGCTCAGCAGGACACCGCCCGTCGAAGCAATGGAAAGGCAGGGGATCGACGTTGAGGAATCAACTAGCCCAAAACACGCGAGCCTACGTCTGCATCCACGTGTACGAAGACACGCGGCCCATCTTGTACGTCACCCGTGCCGACGGAGACTGGTGTTTTCTCTGCGGCGACGGCCACCCCGACAACGCAGATCAGTATCGAGTCGTCGGACGCGGCCACCTGATAGATCGGGATCCCGGATTGCTGGAACTAATGGACTTAGCTCCGGAGCAGGAGGCAAACCGGGATAACGTCGGGAGTCCCTGGATTCGAGGCAACGTAGAGCCCGAAGCCGAATCCACGACTGATTGAGAGGTGCTGGAGTACGCTGTCGATGACTGGTTCGACGTCGTTACCGTTTACAGCGTCTTCCACACCCAGCGCACCGAAAGCCCTATCGATGTCCGGAATTGGGCACTGGGCCTCATCTGCCGCCTCCTGACGGCTGGTCTGATCAGACCCGGCGACATAGTCGGTGGCGAGTTTTGGGTTTGGCTGGGCATCGCGTCAGACTGGCTGGGGAGGATTGCGCAAGACTGGCTCTCTAGAGAAGACCCCCTATTGCACTTCGGCGAGGTTGCTTGGTTCGATATCACCGAGGAGGGTGAAGTACGAGCGGGGCAGTTGGGTATCGAGAGTTAAACGTCGCGGCCAGCCCTGGAGGATCGCTCATCTCGATGCGGACGCGGACACCCTCGCCGGAGCCAACCCCGCGCCGGCGGCTTGACACGACATAGAAGCATGCCGGGGCGGATGCCCTGGCGCTCGACGATGCCGAACCAGACCGAGCAGGCTCATCCACGAGGCGTGGGTTCGACCGCTGCCGATCGGGTGAGAGTCAAGATGCCCCCGCGCCCGCGCTGACGGTCTCCCGAGGTGCGATAGAGTGGCCCGCATCATGATGTGCAGCCTCCTCCTTAGCTGCCGCAGCGGGGCCTGAAGCCGGACCCCCTCGCTGCGGAGAGTTCGCGTGCGCCCGGCGCCCCACTCCTAGCTAGCGAGAGACCATGACCAACCTGAGCAACACCCGCAACAGCCAGCAGTCGTCCCCGATGCCGTTCGGCCGCTACACCGCCTTCGTGCCCGTCGACGTACCGGACCGGACGTGGCCGACGAAGAAGATCACGAAGGCTCCCCGGTGGCTCTCCACCGACCTGCGTGACGGCAACCAGGCGCTGATCGACCCGATGACGCCCGCCCGCAAGCTGACGATGTTCGAGCTGCTGGTGGGGATGGGCTACAAGGAGATCGAGGTCGGCTTCCCCAGCGCGAGCCAGACCGACTTCGACTTCGTCCGCAAGCTGATCACCGAGGACCGGATTCCCGACGACGTCCAGATCTCGGTGCTGACCCAGGCCCGCGAGGACCTCATCGAGCGCACCGCCGAGTCGCTGGCCGGTGCACCGCGAGCCACGATCCACATGTACAACGCGACCGCCGAGCTGTTCCGCCGCGTCGTCTTCGGCGTCACCCCGCAGGAGTGCATCGGGATCGCGACGCGGGGGACCGAGCTGGTGATGAAGTACGCCGAGAAGCACCTCGGCGACATCGTCGGCAGCGAGGACTTCGGCTACCAGTACTCGCCGGAGATCTTCACCCAGACCGACACCGACTTCGCGCTCGAGGTGTGTGAGCGCGTCTCGGACGTGTGGCAGCCCGAGTCGGGTCGCGAGATCATCCTCAACCTGCCGGCGACGGTCGAGATGTCGACGCCGAACACCTACGCCGACCAGATCGAGTACTTCGGGCGCGGGCTCACCCGCCGTGACGTCTCGGCGATCTCGCTGCACCCGCACAACGACCGCGGCACCGCCGTGGCTGCCAGCGAGCTGGGGCTGATGGCCGGCGCCGACCGGGTGGAGGGCTGCCTGTTCGGCCACGGCGAGCGCACCGGCAACGTCGACCTGGTCACGCTGGGCATGAACCTGTTCAGCCAGGGCATCGACCCGCAGGTGGACTTCTCCGACATCGACGAGATCCGGCGCACGGTCGAGTACGTCACCAACCTGCCGGTGCACCCGCGGCATCCGTACGCCGGCGACCTGGTCTACACGGCGTTCTCCGGCTCCCACCAGGACGCGATCAAGAAGGGCCTGGAGGACCTCGACCGGATCGCGGCCGAGCGTGGCGTGCCGGTGGGCCAGATCCCGTGGGAGGCGCCCTACCTGCCGATCGACCCCAAGGACGTCGGCCGCACCTACGAGGCCGTCATCCGGGTCAACAGCCAGTCCGGCAAGGGTGGCGTGGCCTACGTCCTCAAGGCCGAGCACAAGCTGGACCTGCCGCGCCGGGCGCAGATCGAGTTCAGCCGCGTCGTCCAGGAGCACACCGACGCCGCCGGTGGCGAGGTCAGCCCGGAGGACATCTGGTCGATCTTCCGCGCCGAGTACCTCGACAGGGACGCGCCGCTGAAGCTGAACTCGGTGCACACCGAGAGCGCGGTCGGTGAGCAGGACGCGCTCAAGGTCGGCGTGTACGTCGACGGCGAGCGTGCCGAGCTGACCGGCCGGGGCAACGGCCCCATCGCTGCCTTCGTCGACGCCCTCAACGGGCTCCCGCAGGACTGGGACATCCGGGTGCTGGACTACGCCGAGCACGCCCTCTCCTCCGGCGGCGACGCCGTGGCCGCGGCGTACGTCGAGTGCTCCATCGGTGGCACGATCTTTTGGGGCGTCGGCATCGACGCGAACATCGTGACCGCTTCCCTCAAGGCCGTCGTCAGCGCCGTGAACCGCGCCGCCTGACTCGCCGTCGCCGGGCCTGTCGAGCCACTCGACGGGCCCGGTGACCGACCGAGCAGGGCGTCTCAGGCACCGCGGCGCCGCACCGCCTGGCGCAGCTGGGCGGCGGAGTTGCGGATCACGTCGCTGATCAGCTCGGTCGTGCGCGGGTCGTCCAGGGCGCCGTCGACGATGCGTAGCACCGTGTCGGCGACCATCTGCACGATCTCGTCGTGGAACGGGACGTAGCGCAGCTTGCCCGTCGTCGGGTCGCGGCGGACCAGGTCCAGCACCATCGCCTCGAGCTCGATGCGGTTCTCGTCCAGCGCGGCCCTGACGTTGGCCGCGTAGGTCCCGGTCTCGATCACGGCGATCACCTCGTCGAGCACCGCGACGGTGATCGGCCGCCTCACCGCGTCGACGATCGGATCCATGAAGTGCTGCACCAGCGCGGCGGTGATCCTGTCGCCGACGACGTTGTCGGTGCGGTCGACGGTGCGCACGATCCGGGCGAGCAGCACCACCCACAGCAGCCAGTGGTGCCCGTCGGCGCCCGCAGCGGTGACAGGGATCAGCGCCGGCACCTCCCACCAGTGCCGGCGCAGATAGACCCATCCGATCCGGAAGCGCAGCCAGCGCCAGCAGATCGAGAGCCCGAGCAACGACGTCACCGCGACGTCGATCAGCTGGAGGGCGTCGTGCCAGTCACGGCCGCGCGGCTCGGCGAACAGCAGCCACCCGTTGGTGCCGAGCGAGACCCAGGTGAGCGCGACCAGGAACCAGTCGGTGAAGGTACGCCGGCGGCCGCTGATGTAGGCCATCAGCTCGTCGAACTCGCGGCGTACCTCCTCGCGGACGCGTTCGTGCGGCGCGGCAACGATGGGTCCACCGGTCATGGGGCGCAGAATAGGAGACGTGCCTCTCTACCGCGACGAGGCGATCGTGCTGCGCACCCACAAGCTCGGGGAGGCCGACCGCATCATCACCCTGCTGACGCGACAGCACGGACGGGTGCGCGCGGTCGCCAAGGGTGTGCGGCGTACGACGTCGAAGTTCGGCTCCCGGCTCGAGCCGTTCACCCACGTCGACCTCCAGCTCGCCGAGGGCCGCAACCTCGACACGGTCACCCAGGCCGAGACGCTCGACCTCTTCCACGCCGGCATCGGGCTGGACTACGAGCGCTACACCGCCGGCACGGCGATGCTCGAGACCGCCGAACGGCTGGTCACCGAGGAGCGCGAGCCGTCGGTGCAGCAGTACCTCCTGCTCGTCGGCGGGCTGCGGGCCCTGGTCGCCGGTGACGGCCGGGCGCCCGGGCAGGTCCTCGACTCCTACCTGCTGCGCTCGTTGGCGGTCGCGGGCTATGCGCCCTCGTTCGAGCACTGCGCGCGCTGCGGGTCGCTGCCAGGTCCCGGCGGTCAGCACCGCTGGTTCAACCCGTCGATGGGCGGGATGTTGTGCGTGACCTGCCGGGTGCCGGGCTCTGCCTCGCCGTCCGCCCCGACGATCGCCCTGCTCGGGGCGCTCCTGGCCGGGGACTGGGAGGCGGTCGAGGTCAGCGACGAGCGCAGTCGCCGGGAGGCGAGCGGGCTGGTGGCGGCGTACCTGGCCTGGCACCTGGAGCGCGGCCTGCGGTCCCTGGCCTATGTGGAACGCTAGGCGCTTGTGAGCAGGCCCCTTCGTCGTCCCACCCCCCATCCCTCCGGCGCGACGCCGCCGCCGATCCCGGCCGAGCTCGTGCCGCATCACGTCGCGGTGATCATGGACGGGAACGGCCGCTGGGCCAAGGAGCGTGGCCTGCCGCGGACCAAGGGCCACGAGGCGGGGGAGTCCTCGCTGTTCGACGTCGTGGAGGGCGCCATCGAGCTGGGCGTGAAGGCGATCAGCGCCTACGCGTTCTCCACCGAGAACTGGACGCGCAGCCCTGACGAGGTCCGCTTCCTGATGGGATTCAACCGCGACGTGATCCGCCGCCGACGCGACGAGATGAACGAGCTCGGCGTGCGGGTCAAGTGGGCCGGGCGGGCGCCGAGGCTGTGGCGCTCGGTGATCAAGGAGTTGCAGGTCGCCGAGGAGCTGACGAAGGACAACGACGTCTGCACGCTGACGATGTGCGTGAACTACGGCGGCCGGGCCGAGCTCGCCGACGCCACCCGGCGCATCGCCCAGGACGTCGCCGCCGGCCGGCTGAACCCCGACAAGGTCGACGAGAAGGTCTTCGCGCGCTACCTCTACGTCCCCGATCTGCCCGACGCCGACCTGATCTGGCGTACGTCGGGGGAGCAGCGGCTGAGCAACTTCATGCTGTGGCAGGCCGCCTACAGCGAGATGGTCTTCACCGACGTGCTGTGGCCCGACGTCGACCGGCGCCACCTGTGGGCGGCCTGCGAGACCTACGCCCGCCGCGACCGCCGGTACGGCGGAGCGCTGCCCAACGAGCTGGAACGCCGGACCGGCGACGCGGTTTGACAAGAGTGAGAATCATTCTCATTATTGGCATGTGACTCCGCTCCGACTCCTCGCCGTGGTCTCTGCCGCGCTGCTCGCCGTACCTGCCCTTGCCGGCTGTGGATCAAGTGCCTCCTCGGCCGGCGGCCCGATCCAGGTGGTCGCGGGCGAGAACTTCTGGGGCGACGTGGTGAGCCAGATCGGCGGCTCCCACGTCCACGTCACCTCGGTCATCAGCAGCCCCCAGGACGACCCGCACGAGTACGAGTCGTCGAGTCGCAACGCCATCGCCGTCGCGACGTCCCGGCTGGTGGTCGAGAACGGCGTCGGCTATGACGACTTCATGGGCAAGCTGGTCGACTCATCCGGAGCCCACCCGGCGGTGATCGACGTCGCGCACGTCCTCGGCGTCAGTGGGACGAACCCCAACCCGCATCTGTGGTACGACGTCGACCGCCTGCCGCAGGTCGCGGCGAAGATCGCCGCCGAGCTGGCCGCGATCGACCCGAAGGACAAGGCCGAGTTCGAGGCCAACGCCACCGCCTTCGATGCCGCCCTGCAGCCCTGGCGGGACGTCATCGCCCAGATCAGGCGGGAGTTCGCCGGGACCGAGATCGCCTACACCGAGCGCGTCCCCGGCTATCTGGTCGAGCTGGCCGGGTTGAAGCTCGGCACGCCGGCCACCTTCTCCCAGGCTGTCGAGGACGGCTCGGACCCGAGCCCTGCCGACACCGTCGCCTTCGACGACGCGATCCGCAGCAGGTCGGTCAAGGTGTTGCTCTACAACGCCCAGGTGACCGACGCACAGACGACCGAGATCAAGAAGCTCGCCACCGACTCCGGGGTCCCGATCGTCGGCGTCACCGAGACGATGCCGCCTGGCTACCACCACCTCCAGGACTGGCAGGTCGCCCAGGCCCGGGCCCTGCTCGCGGCGCTGCAGAGGTCGGCGCGATGAGTCCGGCGGCCGTCGAGCTCCGAGGGGCGTCGCTGCGCCGCGGCGACCGGCTGCTGTGGCACGACCTCGACCTCGAGATCGCTGCCGGCGAGTTCGTCGCGATCCTGGGTCCCAACGGCGCCGGCAAGTCGACGCTGCTCAAGGTGCTCCTGGGCCTGTTGCCGCTCTCGTCCGGCACCGCCCTGGTCGCGGGCCGGACTCCGCGGCGCGGCAGCGCCGATGTCGGCTATGTGCCGCAGCAGAAGGGCTTCGACACCGACCTGGGAGCGCGCGGCCGCGACCTGGTCACGCTCGGCATCGACGGGCATCGGTTCGGACCGCTGCGCACGCCGGGTCGTGCCCAGCGCGTCCAGCGCGCGATCGACGCGGTGGGGGCGAGCGCCTATGCCGGCCGCCCGATCGGCCGGCTCTCCGGGGGTGAGCAGCAGCGCCTGCGGATCGCGCAGGCGCTGGTGGGCGATCCTGCCGTGCTGCTGTGCGACGAGCCGCTGCTCTCCTTGGACCTCAACCACCAGCGTGGGGTGGTCGAGCTGCTCGACCGGCGTCGCCGCGAGGCCGGTACGGCGGTCCTCATGGTCACCCACGAGATCAACCCGGTGCTGCCCTTCGTCGACCGCGTCGTCTACCTCGTCGACGGCCGGGTCGCGGTCGGTGCGCCGGACGAGGTGCTGACCAGCGACCGCCTCTCGAGCCTGTACGGCACCCGGATCGACGTGCTGCGCATGCGCGACCGGATCGTCGTACTCGGGGCGGAGACCGAGCCCCACCACGATCACGACCACTTCCATGACCAGAACACGGGAGAGTGGCACCGCGATGAGTGACATCTGGACCTACCTGCACTTCCCGTTCGCCCAGCATGCGCTGATCGCGGCCACACTGGTGGCCCTGGTGAGCGGGCTGATCGCGCCGTTCGTGGCTGCGCGCGACATGGCCTTCGCGGTGCACGGCAGCGCCGAGCTGGCGTTCCCGACCGCGGTGGCCGGCCTGCTGGTCTTCGACGACGCGCTCACCGGGGCGCTGCTCGGCTCGGTGCTGGTCGCGGTCGCGATCGCGCTGCTGGGCCAACGGCGCGGGGAGGGCAACACCGCGATCGGGGTCATCCTCGCCTTCGGGCTGGGGCTCGGCGTCTTCCTGCTGAGCTTCTACCACGGCTATGCCAGCCAGGCCACCAACATCCTGTTCGGCTCGATCGTGGCGGTGACCGGACGCGATCTGGCGGTCCTGGCGACCGTTGCCGCGGTCGTCAGCCTGCTGGTGCTCGCGATCTACCGGCCACTGTTCTTCTCCTCGGTGGATCCCGAGGTGGCTGAGGCGCGCGGCGTTCCGGTGCGGGCGCTCGGGCTGCTGTTCGTGCTGATGCTGACGGTGACCGTCACCGAGGTCGCCCAGGTCGTGGGGACGCTGCTGGTGCTGAGCCTGGCCATCACGCCGGCCGCGGCGGCACGCCGCTGGACGGCCGCACCGCTGCTGGTCACGGGTCTGTCGGTGCTCTTCGCGCTGGTGGCGGCCGACGGCGGGTTCCTGCTGTCGCTCGCCTTCGTCGACTCGGGTGTGAAGGCGAGCGTCTTCATCACCTTCATCAGCTTCGGCCTCTACTTGGTGGCGCGTGCTGCGGGGGCGGTGCGCAAAGTCTGATCGGCTCAGGCCGGCGAGTGCGGCGGGCGGGCTGCGCAATCGGCGCAGGTGCCGAAGATCTCCAGCGTGTGGTCGACGTCGGTGAACCCCGCGTCAGCGGCCACCTGCGCCGCCCACGCCTCGACCGCCTTGCCCTCCACGTCGACCGCACGACCGCATGCCCGACAGACCAGGTGGTGGTGGTGATGGTCGGGTCCCTCGGCCGCGGACTCCCCACAGAGCCGGTACGTCGTCTCGCCCGATGCGGTCCGGATGACGTCGGCCTCGCCGGCGTCCGAGAGGTGCTGCAGGTGGCGATAGACGGTCGCCAGCCCGACGGTGTCGCCGCCGGCGCGCATCGCGGCGTACACGTCCTGGGCGCTGTGGAACCCGTCGAGTGAGCGCAGCGCCTCGCGGACGGCGCCGCCCTGCTTCGTACTGCGCTGTGGCCGGGTCATGCCACCAGCCTACTGGTAATCGTTATCGGCTGGGGCCGGTCCCGGCGACGGGGTGCGCGGCGGGCCCGGGCGGCTCGATAGGCTGCGGGCTGCACCGCTCGACGTACTCCAAGGAAGCAGGACCCCGTGGCCAAGCCGCCCGCATCGACCGTCGACCACGTCGTCTCCCTCGCCAAGCGCCGGGGCTTCGTCTACCCGTGCGGTGAGATCTACGGCGGCACCCGGTCGGCCTGGGACTACGGGCCGCTGGGTGTCGAGCTCAAGGAGAACATCAAGCGCCAGTGGTGGCAGTCCATGGTGCAGATGCGCGACGACGTCGTGGGCCTGGACTCCAGCGTGATCCTGCCTCGTCAGACGTGGGAGGCCTCGGGCCACGTCGACACGTTCTCCGACCCCCTCACCGAGTGCCAGAGCTGCCACAAGCGCTTCCGTGCCGACCACCTCCAGGAGGCGGTGGCCGAGAAGCAGGGCCTCGACGATCCCGACGACGTCGACCTCGCGACGGTCGCCTGCCCCAACTGCGGCACCCGTGGCGCCTGGACCGAGCCGCGCCAGTTCTCCGGTCTGCTCAAGACCTATCTCGGTGTCATCGAGGACGAGTCAGGGCTGCACTACCTGCGCCCGGAGACCGCGCAGGGCATCTTCCTCAACTTCGCCAACGTCGTGACCAGCCAGCGGATGAAGCCCCCGTTCGGCATCGCCCAGATCGGCAAGTCGTTCCGCAACGAGATCACGCCGGGCAACTTCATCTTCCGCACCCGCGAGTTCGAGCAGATGGAGATGGAGTTCTTCGTCAAGCCCGGCGAGGACGAGGAGTGGCACCAGTACTGGATCGACACCCGCACCGCCTGGTACACGGGCCTGGGCATCCGCTCGGAGAACCTGCGCCACTACGAGCACGCCAAGGAGAAGCTGTCCCACTACTCCAAGCGCACCGTCGACATCGAGTACCGCTTCAACTTCACCGGCTCGGAGTGGGGTGAGCTCGAGGGCGTCGCGAACCGCACCGACTTCGACCTGTCCACGCACGCCAAGCACTCCGGCGCCGACCTGTCCTACTTCGACCAGGCCAACAACGAGCGGTACGTGCCCTACGTCATCGAGCCGGCGGCGGGTCTCTCGCGCAGCCTGATGACCTTCCTGGTCGATGCCTACACCGAGGACGAGGCGCCCAACACCAAGGGCGGCGTCGACAAGCGGATCGTGCTCAAGCTCGACAAGCGCCTGGCGCCGGTGAAGATGGCGGTGCTGCCGCTGAGCCGCAACGCCGACCTCTCCCCGAAGGCCAAGGACCTCGCGGCGGAGCTGCGTCGCAACTTCAACGTCGACTTCGACGACTCGGGCGCGATCGGCCGTCGCTACCGCCGCCAGGACGAGATCGGTACGCCGTACTGCGTCACCGTGGACTTCGACACCCTCGAGGACCACGCCGTCACCGTGCGCGAGCGCGACTCGATGGCGCAGGAGCGGGTCTCGCTGGACCGGATCGGCGCCTACTTCGCCGAGAAGTTCCTCGCCTGACCGGCAACCGGCGCGGCGGCGGGGCATGATGTGCGCCATGGGACCTGTGGGACGGATCGCCGGCGCCGCTCTGGGCACCCTCCTGCTGGTCGGTACGGCGTCCGCCTGCGGCGGCTCCCCGGCTGACAGCCGGCCCTCGGCATCCGCGGCCCGATCGGCCTCGCCGGCCACTGCCGCCTACCCGCCGGTGCCCAGCGGTCTGTCGCTGACCACACCGGGCACGGCGCTCCGGCTCGGCCAGAGCGCCACCGTGGCGTGGAAGCCCACCCAGGACGTCGTCGGGGCGCTGGACGTGACGGTGCAGACGATGTCGAGTACCACGTTCGAGCAGTCGTTCAAGGGGTGGCAGCTCACCGACGCGACGCGCACGAGCGCGCCCTACTTCGTCACCGCGACCGTGCGCAACGCCGGTTCCACCGACCTCGGCGGTCGGCCGGTGCCGCTCTACGGCTCCGCCGCCTCCGGTGCCCTGATCGAGCCGTCGACGTTCGCGGCCGACTTCAAGCCGTGCAGTCCCGGGGTGCTCCCGACGCCGTTCCCGGCCGGTGCCTCGGCGCAGGTGTGCCTGGTCTTCCTCGTGCCTGCCGCCGGCGCGCTGGAGGGTGTCAGCTTCCGGCCGACCGAGACGTTCAAGCCGATCACCTGGACCGGCACCGTCACCCCGCTGCCGCAGGGCAAGAAGCACGGCAAGGGCGCGGCGGCGTCGGCGAGCCCATCGTCGAGCCCGTCGGCGAGTCCCTCCTCCTGAGGTTTTGGGCGCGCACCGTGGCGCCCTGACAATGGGTTCCATGTCCCCGCTGCGCCTCGGCACCCTGGAGATCGCGATCCCGGTCGTGCTCGCGCCGATGGCCGGCATCACCAACGCCGCCTATCGGCGACTGTGCGCGGAGCAGGGCGCGGGGCTCTACGTCTGCGAGATGATCACCTCCCGCGGCCTGGTCGAGGGCGACCAGCACACCCGCGACATGCTGGTCTTCGACGACCTGGAGACGGTCCGGTCGGTGCAGCTCTACGGCACCGACCCGGTCTACGTCGGCAAGGCGACCGAGATCCTGTGCGCGGAGTACGGCGTGGCCCACGTCGACCTCAACTTCGGCTGCCCGGTCCCCAAGGTCACGCGCAAGGGCGGCGGCGGCGCTCTGCCCTGGAAGCGCAACCTCCTGGGGGAGATCCTGCGTCATGCGGTGCGGGCCGCCGAGCCCTACGGCGTACCGGTGACGATGAAGACGCGCAAGGGCATCGACGAGGACCACCTGACCTACCTCGACGCCGGTCGCATCGCCGAGGAGAGCGGCGTCGCCGCGATCGCGCTGCACGGCCGCACCGTGTCCCAGGCCTACTCCGGCACCGCAGACTGGGATGCGATCGCCGAGCTCAAGGCGGCCGTCGGCTCCATCCCCGTGCTCGGTAACGGCGACATCTGGGAGGCGGCCGACGCGCTGCGGATGGTGGAGCACACCGGTGTCGACGGCGTCGTCATCGGTCGCGGCTGCCTGGGCCGCCCGTGGCTGTTCCGCGACCTCGCCGCCGCCTTCGCGGATCCGGAGGTCGAGCCGGTCGGGACCCAGCCGCTCCCGACGCTCGGCGAGGTGACGGCGATGATGCGCCGCCACGCCGAGCTCTTGTGCCAGCACATGGGCGAGGAGCGCGGCTGCAAGGAGTTCCGCAAGCACGTCACGTGGTACCTCAAGGGCTTCCGTGCCGGGGGAGACCTGCGGCGTGATCTGGGCCTGGTCGGCACACTCGCCGACCTCGACCGGCTCCTGGCCGACCTGGACCCGACCGAGCCGTTCCCGGTCTCGGAGCTGGGCGCGCCCCGCGGCCGCCAGGGTGCCCCACGCCACAAGGTGGTGCTTCCCGAGGGCTGGCTCGAGGACACCGACGGTGTCGGCTGTGTCATCGCCGAGGACACGGCCTCGGGCGGTTGAGCCCGTCACGGGGCGCATGCCCTAGGGTGCGAGCGTGCTGATCACCGCGCTCGTGCTGGCCGGCCTCGCCGCGCTCCTGCACGTGTACATCTTCGTGCTCGAGTCGCTGCGGTGGGAGCACCCCGCCACCCGGCGGGTCTTCGGCACCACCGCCGAGACCGCGGCCGTGACCAGGTCCTTGGCGTACAACCAGGGCTTCTACAACCTCTTCCTGGCCATCGGCGCGGGTGTCGGGATCGCGCTCTCGGGTGCCGACCGGCATGCGGCTGTCGCCCTGATCGTGCTGGCGACGGGGTCCATGCTCGCGGCCGCCCTCGTGCTCGTCCTGTCCGATCGGGGCAAGGCGCGGGCCGCCGTCATGCAGGGCACGCTTCCGGCGCTCACGCTGCTCGCGCTGGTGGTGCACGCGCTGTCCTGACCCTTGCGGGCGATTTGGGCCAGGCTCGCACGGGTGTGTTCTACTCGTCGGACGCGCCGGTCCGCCGTGGGGGTGGCGGCGCGGCCCGTGTCCGCAACAGCAAAGGATCAGCGCTGTGGCCGATGGTCGCCACAAGCGGGACACCGATGCCCGCCCCGTCCTCGTTCGTCGTCCCCGATTCCGGCTCGTGGCCGCACCTGTCGCGCTCGCGGTGACCGGTGGCGCCGTCGCTCTCGGGATGACGCTCCAGGGGTCGCCGGCCACCCTGATGGCCACCGACGCCTCAGCGGGCGGCGCGGCCGCCGACGCCGCCGTGGCAGCCCGCCCGACGAGCACGCCCCCGGCCGACGCGGCGCGCTCGGCGAGCCGACGGGCAGCGACCGTCTCGCGGTCCGTCTCGCGCACCACGCTCCTCCTGCAGGGCGGCCAGACCAGGCTCGCGGTGGAGGAGGCCGGCGCCAAGCAGTACGCCGAGACCGCCCTCGACCTGTGGTCAGCGCCCGGTGGTGCCGCCGACAAGGTGGGCGAGCTCGCCACCGGTCAGCCCGCCGTGGTGACGGGCCGCGTCCTCGACGGCCGCCAGGAGGTCGTCGTCGACGGCGTCGCCCGCTGGGTGACGAGCGGCCACCTCGGCGACGACAGGCCGGACCCGGCGACCGGCCCCGACGCCCCGCTGTCGGACGCCCCGTGTCCCGACAGCAGCGTCGAGCGCGGCCTCAAGCCCGAGACCGTGCGCGTCTACCGCGCGTTGTGTCACGCGTTCCCTCAGGTGACCCAGTACCTCGGCTTCGCCCCGCGCTCCGAGCACGACACCGGCAACGCCATCGACGCGATGGTGTACGGCGACAAGGCCCTCGGCGACCGGATCGCCGCCTGGGCGCAGGCGCATGCCGCGCAACTGGACCTCTTCGACATCTTGTGGTGGCACCGCATCTGGACGCCGGTGCGGGCCTCGGAGGGCTGGCGGATGTTCGCCGACCGGGGGTCGCCGACCGCGAACCACATGGACCATGTCCATCTCGGGACCAACTGAGGTGCTTCCAGGAGAAAGTCAGGTCGGCCGGCCTACCGTCGACCGACGATGAACACGACACCGTCCTGGGACGACCGCCTCTTCCTCTCCGTCAACCACGTCGCCCGCGAGACCGGCTGGCTGCACCGGCCTGCCGAGCTCTTCGCCAGCTACGGCGTGGTCCTGTTCGGGCTGCTGCTGCTCGCATCCTGGTGGCGGGCCCGCGCCGAGGGGCCGGGCGTCGTCACGCGCGCCGTGTGGGCGCCGGTCGTGACGCTGGTCGCGGTCGCGCTCAACCAGCCTCTCGTCCATCTCGTCGCCGAGCGACGGCCGTTCGTCGTCCATCCGCATGCGCTGCTGCTGGTGAGTCACTCCGCCGATCCCGGCTTCCCCAGCGACCACGCCACCATGGCAGGCGCAGTCGCGATGGGAGTGCTGCTGACCCGGCCGCGCTGGGGCGCCGGGGCACTGCTGCTCGCCGTACTGCTGTGTGTGGACCGGGTCTACGTCGGCGTGCACTACCCGCTCGACGTGGTCGCCGGCCTGGTCTTCGGCGGCGCGGTGGCGGCGGTGCTCCTGTTGCCGCTCGCGCGGCTCACGACCCCGCTCGTCGACCGGCTCGCCGGCACCCGGCTGCGGCCGTTGGTCGCCACCGACGCCTGAGTCGGCGTCGAGGGCGGCACGGTGCCGACCGTGGCGACCGAGTGTCGGTGCTGTCGCATACAGTCGGCCGCGATGGAAGCCCTCTATGACGCGCACGCCGGCGAGCGCCTGGTCGCCGAGCCGCCCAAGCGGGTCCTGGCACCGGAGCGCACCGCGTTCGAGCGCGACCGCGCCCGGGTGGTCCATGCCGCCAGCTCGCGCCGGCTCGCGGCGAAGACCCAGGTGGTGGGGCCTGCCTCGGACGACTTCGTCCGCAATCGGCTCACGCACAGCCTGGAGGTGGCCCAGGTCGCCCGCGACGTCTCGCGGGCGCTCGGGAGCCAGCCGGACATCGCCGAGACGGCAGCGCTGGCCCACGACCTCGGTCACCCGCCGTTCGGTCACAACGGCGAGGAGGTGCTGGCGGCTCTCGCCGCCGACGTCGGCGGCTTCGAGGGGAACGCGCAGACGCTGCGGATCCTGACGCGACTCGAGGCCAAGACGTTCGACGAGCGGGGTGACTCGGTCGGCCTCAACCTCACGCGCGCCACGCTCGACGCGTGCACGAAGTACCCCTGGGCCCGGGGCGAGCGGCCGGGACCGAAGTTCGGCGTCTACGCCGACGACGTGCCCGTCTTCGACTGGCTGCGCAGCGGTGCGCCCCGGCAGCGTCGCTGCCTCGAGGCGCAGGTCATGGACCTGGCCGACGACGTCGCCTACTCCGTCCACGACGTCGAGGACGGTGTGGTCGCCGGCCGGATCGACCTGACCCGGCTCGACGTCGCCGCCGTCGCCGAGACCGTGCGGGGGTGGTACGTGCCCGACATCAGCGACGAGGCGGTGGCAGCCACGCTCGCGGGCCTCGGGCGGGTCGAGTCCTGGCCCGCCGGCGCCTACGACGGGACACGTCGCAGCCTGGCGGCCCTGAAGAACCTCACCAGCGACCTCATCGGGCGCTTCTGCGGGGCTGTGCAACAAGCCAGCTTCGACGCCCACGAGGGGCCGTTCAGCCGCTACCGCGCCGACCTCGTCGTGCCTGAGGAGACCCGGCTGGAGATGGCGGTCCTCAAGGGCATCGCCGCCTACTACGTCATGCAGGCCGACGACCGGCTCGCGCTCATGGCCCGCCAGCGTGAGCTGCTCGCCGAGCTGGTCGCCGTGCTCGCCGAGCGGGGCAGCGACGCCCTGGACCGGCAGTACGCCGAGGACTGGGCACACGCCGCCGACGACGCGGCCCGGATGCGGGTGGTGATCGACCAGGTCGCCTCGCTCACCGACGCCAGCGCCGTCGACTGGCACGACCGGCTCGTCCGCACGGGTGCGCGATGCTGAGGCTCGCAGCCGTCCAGGCCGAGCGCAGCGCCGCCCGGACCGAGGGCCTGGCGATGGGCGACATCGACCCCGAGCGGATCGCCGCGGTGCGGGCACAGCAGCGGATGTGGGCCGACCGGCGTACCTCCCTCGGCGCCCGCACCCGGCCCTGACCGTAGGATCGCCGCGTGGCAGGCCGGATCCGCGAGCAGAGCATCCAGGAGGTGCGGGACAAGGCGCGGATCGAGGACGTCGTGGGGGAGTACGTCTCGCTACGTCGCTCCGGCAGCAACCTGATGGGCCTGTGCCCGTTCCATGATGAGAAGTCGCCCAGCTTCAACGTCAACCCCAGTCGCCAGTTCTGGCACTGCTTCGGGTGCGGTGAGGGCGGCGACGTCATCTCGTTCGTGCAGAAGCTCGACGGGCTGTCGTTCGGGGAGACGATCGAACGCCTCGCCGACAAGTTCGGGGTCACCCTCGTCCGCGAGGACGGCGACGCGCCCCGCGAGCGTCGTGGTCCGGGCCGCGGCACCCTGATCGAGGCGCACAAGGTCGCCGCGGAGTTCTTCGTCGAGCAGTTGATGACGCCGGAGGCGCTACCGGCGCGCCGGTTCCTGGCCGAGAAGGGCTTCGACCAGGCGGCTGCCGCCCAGTTCGGCGTCGGCTACGCACCCACCGACGGCAAGCGGCTGCCGCAGCACCTGCGCGGCCGTGGCTTCAGCGAGGAGGACCTGACGGTCGCCGGCATCGTCGGCACCCGCGGCTTCTCCCGCTTCGAGGGTCGCGTCATCTGGCCGATCCGTGAGTCGAACGGCGACGTCATCGGCTTCGGCGCCCGCAAGCTCTTCGAGAACGACCGGATGCCCGGCAAGTACATCAACACCTCCGAGACGCCCATCTACAAGAAGAACCAGGTCCTCTACGGCATCGACCTGGCCCGCAAGGGCCTCCAGTCCACCCACCGCGCCGTCGTCGTCGAGGGCTACACCGACGTGATGGCCTGCCACCTCGCCGGCGTGCCCACCGCCGTCGCCACCTGCGGTACGGCGTTCACCACCGACCACGGCAAGGTGCTGCGGAGGCTGATGGGCGACTTCCAGGGCTCGACCGGGGAGATCATCTTCACCTTCGACGGTGACGCCGCGGGCCAGGCGGCGGCGATGAAGGTTTTCGCCGCCGACGAGGACTTCCACTCCCCGACGTATGTCGCGGTGGCGCCCGAGGGACAGGATCCCAACGACCTGCGTCTGAAGGAGGGGGACGAGGCCGTCCGGGCGCTGATCGAGGGCCGGCAGCCGCTCTACCGGTTCGTCCTCGCCAACGTCGTCGCCAAGTATGACCTCGACCGCGCCGACGGCCGGGTCGACGCGCTGCGCGAGGGCGCCCGGCTGGTCTCCAGCGTGCGGGACCGCTCGAAGGTCGACGCGTTCGCGCGCGAGCTCGCAGGCCTGGTGGGTGTGGATCCGGACCAGGCCCGAGCAGAGGTACGCCGGGCGTCCGCGCGCGACTCGCGCGGGGCTGCGCCGTCGCACACCGCGCAGCGCGACGGCGCAGCCGCGCCTCCGGCGCCACCGCGTCCCACCGGCCCCGATCTGCGCGACCCGCGCTTCGCGGTCGAGCGGGAGACGCTCAAGGTGCTGGTGCAGCACCCGATGGCGATCGGCCGGCTCACCGGGGACATCTCCACCGCCGACTTCCAGCACCCCGCCTACCAGGCGGTCTGGGCCCTGATCGAGGCGGCCGGCGGGCCCGGCGCCGGAGCGGGTGACGCCTCGTGGGCGAGTCGCCTGGGCGGCGCGGCGGCCACCCCGCAGCTGGCGGCCGTGGTGAGCGCCCTCGCGGTGGAGCCGCTGCCGTCACGCCGGGAGCCGGACGCCGCCTACGTCACCGAGCACGTGGTCCGGCTGCGTGAGCTGTCGCTGCAACGCCGCATCGCCGACGCGCACAGCAGGCTCCAGCGGGCCAGCCCGAGCGAGGACCCCGACGGCTACACAGCACTCTTCGCCGAGCTCGCCCAGTTGGAGCAGCAGCGCCGGTCACTGCGGGCCACCCTCGAGCCCGGCGTGTGACCTCCCCGGATTTCGCCGCCTCCCGGCGCCTTGCTATGGTTTCGCCGCTGCCAAGGCAGCTGATCCCCGATAGCTCAATTGGCAGAGCTTCCGACTGTTAATCGGACGGTTGTTGGTTCGAGTCCAACTCGGGGAGCGATCGAAGGGCCCGACCACGCAGGTCGGGCCTTTCGCGTCCGGGGGCGGTAGCTCAGTCGGTCAGAGCAGAGGACTCATAATCCTTGGGTCGTGGGTTCGAGCCCCACCCGCCCCACCAGTGTCCGCGTGGCTCGGACGACGGCTAGCGCTGAGGGCTCGTCTCGCCGGTGGCGTCGCCCGCCGTGAGGTCGCCGGCCTGGAAGACGCGGGCTCGGCCCGCTCGCTTGGCCTGGTAGAGCGCCGCGTCCGCCGCCGCGTACAGGGAGCTGAGGTCCTGCGCGTCGCTCGGCGCATGCGCCAGACCCACGCTGATCGAGAGCCGCAGCGGCTCATCGACGCCCTCGATCTCGAACGGGTGGGACCCGACCGAGTCCAACAGCTCGTGGGCCCGATGCCAGGCGGCGGCGCGCGCGCACGCCGGCATCAGGACGGCGATCTCGTCGCCGCCGAGCCGGCACACGACGTCCACCGAGCGGGTCCGCTCGACGATCACGCGGGAGAGCTGGATCAGCACGGCGTCACCGGCGGGGTGGCCGTGGGCGTCGTTGATGGCTTTGAACTCATCGACGTCGAGCAGGATCAGCGACGTACCGTCCGCGCTGGAGGCACCGGACAGGGCGGACGTCGCGGCCTCGTCCAGGACGCGTCGCGTGACCAGGCCGGTGAGCGGGTCGACCGCCGCCATCTGCTCCAGCCGCGCGAGCAGGCGAGCCTGGCGCTCGGTCGAGACGGTCAGCAGATAGGAGGTGGTCACGAGGACGGCCACGACGTAGCCGGCATCGACCAGGGCGTCGTCGAAGGGTAGCTGGGAGGCCACCACCACGACCTCGGCGACGATCGAGGCGGCAGTCATCACGACCGAGCCGAGGACCGGCAGCTGAGAGGCGCCGTAGAGCACCGGGAAGACCGTGAAGATCTGCGCCGAGACGGCCGCGTCGTGGGTGGCGAGGTCGAGCGCGACGATCGCCGTCACCGCCAGCAGGGGCCCGGCGGTCCACGCCACGTGGCTGGTCTCGGCGAAGAACCTGGTCGACAGCGCCAGCAGGATGACGACGACGACCACACCGCCGGCCACCAGCATCGCGCGGGTGCCGACGTGGTGCTGCTGGGGTTGGTAGGGCGCGAAGATGAGACTCACGAGCGCGCCCACGGCGCAGAGGATCGAGACCGTGCGAGCCGCGGCCCGATACGAACGGGGAATCATGCAGTCCAACTGAGGATCTTCCTGGGAGGTCGGTCATCCTTGGTGCCCGCTTGGCGCCCATGCTGCACCGTCGATGCTCGGTGCGCCGGTAGGCAGACCGGCGGTCGTGGATGCGTGTCGCGGGGCACCGGCCTCGTCCAGGAGCGGCGGTGTCAGGTTCCGTCGATGAGATAGCGGCCGTCCTGGTAGACCAGCCGCAGGTGGACCTCCTCGGTCCGCTTCCCAGATCCGCGCAGGGTGTAGCTGTAGCGGTAGGAGACCCCCAGCGGGTCGAGGGAGGGCGTCACGTCGGCGAGGTCATGGACATTGCGGACGTTGCCCCAGAACCGCTCGTACCCCTTCAGCCCACCGCTGCGTGCCTGATAGTCGGGGGTCAGCATCGCGAAGCCCCTGGCCGGATCGGTGCTGGCGGTCGTGAGGTACGTCGACACGAACTGGCGGATGCCGTCCTCGGTGGGGCCACCAGCGGGTGACGGCGAGGCACTGCGGCTGGTTGCGCCGGTGGACGTGTGCGGGCCCGCCGTCGGGCTGCCCCCGCGCGACCACGGGTGGGTCAGGACCAGCGCCAGCACCAGCAGGAGCAGCACGAGCAGGCCGGCGAGCACCGGCCACACCGCAGGCGGAAGGCGACGCCGGCGAGCGGCCGGCCGCGCCCGGCGGCCGGCAAGCGCGCTCCGAGGCGGCCCGGCCGGCGGCGCGACCGCCGCCACCGCGGGCAACGTCCGCGTCGCCTCGGTCGTGTCGCCTGCGAGGAAGGCCTGAACCTGCCGCAGCGTCCACCGCTCGGCGGGGTCGCGCGTCATCGCGCCGGCGACCATCGGCGCGAGCCAGCCGGCGCGATCGGTCCGCGGCGGCTCCTCGTGGACGATCCGGTACATCGCGCCGACGACGTTGTCGCCGACCTCGTAGGGCGGGCGGCCGCTGAGCATATGGAAGGCGGTGGCACCCAACGACCACACGTCGCTTGCCGCTGTGGCGGGCCGACCGGCCGCCACCTCGGGCGCGAGATAGGCGGGGGAGCCGGTGACGAAACCGGTCTGGGTCAACGTCATGTCGGCCTCGTCGCTGCGCGCCACCCCGAAGTCGGTCAGCTTCGCCGAGCCCGTGACGTCGAGCAGGATGTTCGACGGCTTCACGTCGCGGTGCACGACGCCTGACGCGTGCGCGGCCGCAAGGGCATCGGCCACCTCGGCAAGCACCGGCGCCGCCTCGTCGGGGCTCATCGGCCCGTCCGCCGAGATGCGTGCGGTGAGCGTGCGCCCCTCGACGTACTCCATCACCAGCCAGTGATCCTCGCCCTCGGTCACGAGGTCGTAGACCGCCACCACGTTGGGGTGGCTGAGTCGCGCGGCCAGCCTGGCCTCGCGCTCGGCGCGCGCGGTCGAGGGGCTGCCCGCCGGAGCGAGCCGTTTGAGTGCGACCGGTCGGCCGAGGACCTCGTCGGTGCCGAGCCACACGGCGCCCATCCCGCCGCGGCCCAGCTCCCGCCCGAGCGCATATCTGCCTGCGATCACCCCCCGACTCTAAAGGGCGCGCACAGGCCGCCTTCCGAACCGAGTGTGCGCGGGGGTGCCCCATGCGGCAGGCTTGCGGTGTCGTCCGCGCACGTGCGGCTGTGTAGAAAGGCCTGTTGTGTCCATCGATCCCACCCTCCTCGACGACCTCGAGTGGCGCGGCCTCGTCGCCGACTCGACGGACCGCGACGCGCTGCGTGAAGCGCTGACCGCCGGGAGCGTGCGGTTCTACATCGGCTTCGACCCGACCGCGCCGAGCCTCCACATGGGCAACCTCCTGCAGATCGTCACCGCGATGCGCCTGCAGCGTGCCGGGCACACGCCGTACGCGCTCGTCGGCGGTGCCACGGGCATGATCGGCGACCCGCGTGACTCAGGGGAGCGCACGCTCAACTCGCTCGACACCGTCAAGGACTGGGTCGAGCGCGTACGTCGCCAGATCGAGCCGTTCCTCAGCTTCGAGGGGCCCAACGCCGCGACCATCGTCAACAACTACGAGTGGACCGCGTCGCTGTCGGTCATCGACTTCCTGCGCGACATCGGCAAGCACTTCCCGGTCAATCGGATGCTGGCGCGCGAGACCGTGCGCAAGCGCTTGGACAGCGGCATCTCCTACACCGAGTTCAGCTACGTGCTGCTCCAGTCGATGGACTTCCTCAACCTCCACCGCGACTTCGGCGTGACGCTGCAGTTCGGCGGCTCGGACCAGTGGGGCAACATCACCGGCGGCGTCGAGCTGATCCGACGTGCCGAGGGTGCGACCGCCCACGCCTTCACCACGCCGCTGGTCACCAAGGCCGACGGCACCAAGTACGGCAAGACCGAGGGTGGCGCGCTGTGGCTCGATCCGCAGATGGTGTCGCCGTACGCCTTCCACCAGTTCTGGCTCAATGTCGAGGACGAGAAGGTGGGCGAGCTGCTGCGCCTGTTCACGTTCCTCTCCCACGAGGAGATCGAGGACCTCGAGCAGCAGACCAAGGACAAGCCGTTCCTGCGGGCCGGGCAGAAGGCGCTCGCCGACGCGGTCACCACGCTCGTCCACGGCGAGCAGGAGACGGAGCAGGCGAAGGCTGCTGCCGGGGCGCTGTTCGGAGGCGGGGACCTGTCCGGTCTCTCGAGTACGACGCTCGCCGCCGCGCTGGCCGAGGCCGGCACGGTGACGGTGGATCGATCCGAGGGCCTCATGGTCGTTGACCTCCTGGTCGCCAGCGGCTTGGCCGCGAGCAAGGGGGACGCGCGCCGGACCATCTCGGAGGGCGGTGCCTATGTGAACAACCTGCGCGTCAGCGACCCGGATGCCAGCGTCGCCGAGGCCGACCTTCTGGGCGGCAACTGGCTGGTGCTGCGCCGTGGGAAGAAGCGCTTCGCCGGCGTCGAGGTGCGCTGAGCGACCCCTTCACGTTCCGATTTGGCAAGGCCGCTCCGACGGCGTAATGTTCTCCGGGTCGCCAGGGAGCGGCGGGGAGCAAGACCGCGAGGTCGGGCTTCCGGCCCCGAGGCGGCCACCTCTCTCGATCACCTTCTCCGGGTGGACGTGTGTGCGCGATAGCGGCCACGAAGATCCGGCAGATCGGTGCGCGGCGAGGTGGGGAGATCCGCGAAATTGCAACGAAGCGAAAGTCTCCGCTAAGGTTCTAACCACTGAAGCGGAAACGAAAAGCGCGAAATTGCGAAGCGCGAATCGATCCGATAAAGTAACACCAAGCCCCGCAGGGGAGAGGGAAACCTCGAACCACGGTGCGCGTGTGATTCTTGAGAACTCAACAGTGTGTCATAGTCGACGAATTAGTTTGTTATGCCCTGTCATCTTTGGGTGATGGTATTCGGCAATGAATGATTCTGACAATTTTTTGTCGGGGT
>Ga0209796_10000418_pt1 | contig 29068 bp, 38 predicted proteins | sample AgamicOrSfrz_FD_187167 | JGI IMG/M metagenome (GOLD analysis project Ga0209796, IMG submission 187167) | Agave microbial communities from Guanajuato, Mexico - Or.Sf.rz (SPAdes) (version 2) | ecosystem: Host-associated > Plants > Phyllosphere > Phylloplane/Leaf | place: Guanajuato, Mexico...
AGCGGTTTGGGCTCGTCCTCGGGCCAGGCTGCCGAGAGCGCGAAGGTTGCCGCCGGATTGCTGTGACGCAGGCCGACGTCGACCAGATGGCGGCACAGCCGGTCGATCAGCTTGACGTAACGCAGGCGCGTGGTCGTCCCTGGCGCACAGCGGTTTTCGACGTCGTCAAAGAATGAATCAAGGTGCTCGGGCCCGAACGTCGCGAGTGCCACGCCTCGGGCGAGCAGATGGCGCAGGAACCGGTCGAACATCGCCTTGTGCTGCACGATCGAGCGTTGGGAGAACCGGCGGCGGTCCGCGCCGGCCGCCTCTGTCGTCTGCCAATGCAGATAGGCGGCGTGCGGCTCCGCTACCCAGAGATGCGATTCGTTCATAGCATTCAGCACCTTATATACTGAATTGGCGTCAACCCTGCACCTGGCGAATCTCCGATCCGCCATCTTGCCTCCAGGAAGAGGGGGCTGTCGTACCACCCTCATAGGCGACGGAGATAGCACGCAGGCATGCAAGCGGACCGCCCTGGACGATCGTTGCGGCGCACGCGAGCATCAGGTTGAGGGAAAGCCCGAAATCCTCGACCAGAAAGCCGCGTTCGCAGACATCGCCGAGCACGGTTGCACTGCATGGTACGCGCTCGCGCAACGCGGTGACATCGTCCCTGTAAGCCCAGATGGGCTTCCCAAGCGCAGCCGCAAACCCGATCTCGAACGCGGTGCCGCTATCAGGCTCGCCCGCGCCGCGAAAATCTGCCACGTTGGCCATGACAATATCAGCGCGGCGGATCGCCGCCAGATTGGAGCGATAGATCCACGCAGCTTTTTCACACGGTGACAGGTCCGCCGGCGCCAGCGCATCGAGCGGGTAGAGGCCCTCGAATCCGGCGTCCGCGCACATCCGGCGAAGCGAGCGGCCGTAGTCGAGCGCATCGACGCGGAAAACGTCAAACCCGGCGAGATAGATCCGGGCCTTGACAACGTCGTCCTGCGCGCCACTCATTCTTTGATTCGAAAGCGTTCGAGGTCCTGATCCTTGATCCAGTGCGGTGCGCGGCCGCGCCCGCTCCACGTGTCTCCGGTCTCGGGATTGCGATACTTCGGCGCCACGGGCACGCCGGCATCTCTCCGACGCTTTCCAAAGACGTCTTCTGGCGTGAAACCGAACTCCTCGACGGCTTCGCGCACCCGTTCGAGCTCGGCTGCGGCCTCTTTCGTGCGGGCTTCGGCGATCAGCTTTTCGAGTTGCTCCTTCTGCGCAAGCAGATCTTTATAGCGTTCCATGTGGTTGAATTCTCGTTGAGTATGATGGACGATTCTACCAGGCGCGAGTTGCTGTCAAGTCTGCTGCTGGTTCACGCTAACGAGCGCGCGTTCGACATTCACTGAAACAGGTACTGATGAAAAGAATTGCTGTTCGCCGCTCGGGCGTTCACGGTCGAGGCGTTTTTGCGCTACGACCAATCAGCGCGGGCGATCTCATCCTCGAGTACGCCGGCACGGTCATGAGCTGGAAGCAGGCCATCACTCGCCATCGCCGTTTCGGGAAGGAGGGACACACATTCCTTTTTGGACTATCCGATGGGCGGGTCATCGACGGCTCGCTTGGCGGCAATAGCGCGCGCTGGCTCAATCACGCCTGCGTCGCCAATTGCGAGGCCATCGAGTCCGGTGAAAGAGTACACATCCATGCGGTCTCGGATATCAAGCCGGGCGAGGAGCTTTTCATTACGTATGGGCTCTCAGTAGAGGGCCGCCTGTCTGCTGCCATACGCGCGCAATATGGTTGCCGCTGCGGTCACCGTCGATGTCGCGGGACGATGCTCGCGTCCACGGGATGCTCCGGCTAGCAACGGTCTGCAGAGCCACCGTCTATCGGGTCGATCCGGTTAGGATCGCGGCTATGCGACGCGCCATGGATATGGACGAGTCCGCCTGGCCGCAACGGCCTCGGCGACGTACTGCGGCGCCGGGCATGGGCCCCAGCGACGAATCTGCAGGTCAAGTTCTGGCGGTACGAAACAACTTTTATCGCATCGGCTTCTCATGCCCGCGTCTTCTGCCAGACAGGAAATATTGCACTGTGCAAGGCTGTCTCAGCTTCAATCATCGCGCGGTGGTCAAAATCCGGCAGCGACATCAGTGTTTCAACCACCATCGTCTCGCCGCGCGCGCCTTGGGGAAACGCACATGCCAGTTTGCCGTCAAGCCCATACAGGAGCCACCACATATCCGCCCTGTAGGGACCGTCATCAGTTGTCTCGATAATCACCGAATCAAGGCTGTCCAGCGCGATCTCACGTTTGCTCTTTGTCGGGTCGAGCGCAACAACCCGGCCATCCATGACGGTAACCACCCATCGACTCAGTGGTCCCACCTGAACGTTGGGGCGCGCACGCGGCATTGTAGAGGCGTCGTCACGACTTGGCCTGGGCCGACGGAACGACAGATTTTGCTTCAGGAAAGTTACGGACGGGAACTTGAGAGGCTCTCCAAGGAACGGGACCACGGCGGCGCCGATCAACGCAAAAAGCCATGCATAGTACCCTGGCCCGAAATCGCGGATGTACTTGGTAGTGGCATCCGTGGGAAGTTCATGCCACAGAAGCGCCGAGATCGCGCAGAACGTCAATATGGCAGACAAGGCTCTCGACGGCCGAATCAGGGAGATCGCGATTGCCAGGTTGCCGAGCCACGCGAACTGCAGATTGAAAATACCCAGCCAACCCATCGCCAGGACGCTATAGCCCTTCCACCAGAGCAGCTTGTGCGCGCTGTCGGGTTCGGCAAACGCCGGGAGCAACATCGAGGCAACGTACGAGAACCCGCTTACGATTCGGACCGCGTTTCGGATTCCAGAAAATGTCACGACGGAAACAGAAAACCGGCTATGGCATTCGGCGCGACAACCGATAGCGCTGCCGATGCACGGCGCATATTCAGCCCCTTAACAGGCCATTGTCGCCGCTTTGCTGGCATGATGCGTTCTCTCCAGAACGTTCCTGCATGTATGGCTCACGACACCTCGCACTCGTGCAAACACTTTCTTGCCGCCGCGTTTGCGGCCTGCCTGCTGGCAGCCGTTCAATCCACTGCGAATGCATCGACCCAGTTGTCCGCCCGTGCCCGGACTTTGCCACCACCCGGCACCACGTGGTGCTATAGCACCGGCAAAGGACAGACGTTCCCGATGACGCTCAAGGGTTCGTCCGCCGGTGTCGCGAGCTACGATATGGGCGTCGGGCATGGAGCTTCTGTCATCGAAGAGCAGTCCGACACCTACACGCCGACCAACGGTACGCGGCAGGGGTCACGAAAACTGATCGTCTTCCCGATTGTCAAGGACAAGACGTGGTCCGACGAGTTCAGCGAGGTACTCACCGCGCGCCTCGGCCACGACATTCAATGGCAATACAGCTATCAGGCAAGATCGCTGAGCCACGTGATTGGCTCGGAGAGACGACGTGTCGGTGCGGGAACGTTCGATACGTTCATCATTGAGCGCAAGACGGCGTGGACCAAGCGCTCGCCGCACTCCGATAGTTCTGAACTGCGCGAGCAGCATTGCGACACGGACGACTGCAGCGTCGACGGCTACAGCAAGGAGGTGTTGTGGTATGCGCCGTCCGTGGGCCGCGGCGTCCTGAGAGCCTATGCGCAAAGCGGGGACAAGTCGGTCTGGGATTATTCACCCGACGACCTCATCCGGAACGCAAGCTCGCTCGTCACCGAGCTTGTGGGCTACGGAAACGACGCGGCTTGCGCTACCGCTCAACCACCGTTGTTGGGCAGCATTCCGATGGCTCCATGGTATGGCTTTCCGCTGCTGATGAACGATACATGGGAGTTCCTGATGCAGAGGGACATTGCGCGCGAATAGCAATATTCGGCGCCCTCATTGTTGACGACTTTTTTTCATTCACTCACTAATGCAAGCCAACTTCATTTTTTCCAGCGGTGAACTCGATACCGGCGACGGACTGGTGCTGGCGCCCGGCCTGGCAGTGGCTGCGGATGCAATCAAAGCAAACTGGAAGCCGCTCGACGCACGGAACGGCTGGAACAGTTTTGCCATCAGCGAGCTGATGATCTGGCGGCACTCCTTCGCCGTGACAGCCCGGTTCCATCCGGACCGGCTTGCGCTCATCGACTGCCTCTGGAAGGATGGAAGCATTCGCAAGCAGGACTGGTCCGCGACCGAAGAGGACCTTCTGCAGGAGAAAAAGACGCTGGTGAGATTGATCATGAAGGAAGCGCAAACGACTCCGGCAGCCACGTCGCTCGGTGTCGATACGTTCGCGTTCAACTGGGGGACCCTGTCGGTGCGAGCAGATCCGCGGTCCATGATGGTGATGCTCACCATCGCATATAGCATGTAACTGACCGCTTGAATCGGCCGTCGCCGCATGCCGTGGGCGATGGCTGGAAAACGAACATCCCAAACCTGCCCTGGTAGTCGACCAAGGAAACCGGCAGACGCTTTGCGTGAAGGCTCCCGAGAATGAGCATGGCCGCCATCGCACGAGTGACCAATGCTGCAATCGGTTGCCCATCAATTGCATCGTCCGTCCTCATCTGTTGTTGTTCACATGCGGGCGAATGGTCGCCTATCAGTGCGCTGCAGAGCTCGTAGCAATACGACGGTTGACAGAAAAAGACTTATCGCTCACATGAATCAATCGATATCCGTGATATGAGAACAACCGATTCAACTGAACCGTCGCGCGTTCCGGCCCGGCCCAGTGACCGGCGCATGCCGGTCGAAGATCTGCCCTACCCGATCGGTGAGGGGGACGCTGGGGAGTCGCCTGACGATAACCGTCTATGGGGTTTGCTTGGCGAGCAGGCGCTCTTCAAACATATCGAGTTGTGGCCACATAGCACGAACGGTAACCTCAATGACGAGGCGGCCAGAAACGGACGCATGAACGGCGACTTGTATGCGGGTTTGAAAAAAGTTTTTGGCAGGATCACCTCAATCGAAGTCGGCGCGTTAGGGTCCGCCGGGTCAATGACCACCGCTGCTGAACTAACCGGCTTTCACACGTTGCAGAGGTGGGTGCCGGGCGTACAGGACGACCGCCATCTGTTCGTATTCCGCTCCCGAGACGGAGAGTGGGCAGGCTTTCGCTGGCGCGAAAAAGCTTCCGCTTTCGCAGGAGCGCCCTGGTCGGATTCTCTTTGACTTCCGCAATGCCTGCAAGAACGTCTGGCGGATTTGAACTGTGGGCCGGCTGCTTGCCGCCGGGTGCGGAAGCGGGAACTCGTGCGAGCTGCAAATACTTTGAGGCAAGCTCCTGTTATCTGTATGACCGTTGGACAGCAGAGGTGGCATTTGCCCTGCTCTCTGTCATGACTCGTGTGGCAAATTTCCTCGGTACTATGTTGACCACGCGCGAGGTTATGGACGTCTGACAGCTTCATACGATGGCGGCAACAGTGGATCCAGGGAAACGCGTTCACCGCTCTCGGACTCGCCGAAGTGCTGCTTAGCGGCGCGCACCTGCAAACCACACCTCGAAGGAGGCTATGTGTTCCGCATGGGGCGCTGATCGGCCATCACGCGTCATTCCTACGAGTTGTAACTGCGACGTTCAGGCGGCCGCTCCGTAGCCGGAAGCTGCCAGTCGTCGGGTGGTTAGCGGGTCCGTCTTCGCCGTTAGGCGGAGCGTGATTTCACCGGCCGCTGAGTTAAGCCGCCACGGACAGGTGCGCCAAATGCCAGACCTAAACATCCCCCTTGTTTCGCCGACCTTGCTATTCTCGTCGATACACGGCTACTGAGATCGTTTACACGCCGTTGCGATCATTCCGGTGAGTCAACGCCTTGCCTTATCGCAGAAGAGATAGCTATTTGGCCGATAGGTTGAGATGCAGGATACAAAACGTCAAGTAAACGAAGCATGTCATTGACGATCGTTACGGCGTCACTTTCCATCGACGTTAGTCGGCGATGGACGACACGAGGTATTCGATGTAAGCGATGCAAAGGATTCTGACAGGTAATGAAGTTCGTATCCCTCACAGCACCCCAGTGGGAGTGTACGAAGGTAGACGACCAAGAATAATACTTGTCGTAAATGTCCTTGGCGCCACACTGCTCCGCCAAGGTCCGGAGATTTCCTCTCGCCCAATGACCGATGTCGATGTCCAAGTATTCTTGCCACTTGTCCTCGTTGGCTATCTGATGCAAAACATCTTCATCAATAAAACTCGGTAGATCGCCTACCGCCTCTTGCACCTTGAGGAAAGCGAGCTTTGCTTGGCCTGCGCCGAATACGCGCCATCCGGACCAAAGCTTTTCATCGTCTTTTTGGCAAAGATAGCGGAGTGTGACATACGCTTCTACCAGCGCTCGCAAGCCCAGCCTTCCGAGTATGCCTTCGTGGCACTGACCGCCACCGATCTCATCGAGGATCGCCAGCGCGTAAAAGACTAATCCAAACGAGGAATCGAGTCGGCTGTCAGTTCTGACACTTGTTCTACGCTCCATGAATCGATTAAACACGTCACGTCGGGTCGACAAGACGTTAGCGCGCTTAAGGGCAGTAGGTGCCAGTCTTTCTTGCCCCGGATCAGTCGGATCAAGACAAATGGTTTTATCTGAACACTCTTGCCAAAAATCACTAACCCATTTCGCACCCGGTTTTCGACGGAAGGTCATTTCCATAGACCGGATGGACGGGCGCACCGAGCGCATTTCTCCTCTGTTTGGGAATTCAAAGAACTCACGAATGCGCTCTTCGAAGGCCGGTCCGAATCGAACTCTCTCAGCCAAAATTGCAAGCATTACCTTGAACCATCGGATATCCGTTGAAGCCTCCGACTGATGGTCGATGGTTTGCCCGATCGCTTTCGCGAGTGTCTGCCAGTCGCTTGGCTCAGGCTTAATGTCTAGGAAATGACGCCATCGATCGATTCTCGGAATTGAATCCAGCAGTATGAGCGGCCTTAGTGCCGCATATCCCAAAGGATGTCGGAGTGGGATGCGGAGGAAAATCTCGAACTGCTCATCGGGTAGTCTCGCCAATGCTTCAAGATCGAGGATAGTAGAAAAGTACAACGCGTCTGCTGGATTTTCATTCTCCGGCGGCACCTCAAAGGCGACTCCACCTTCGGCGAACCACTTCGCGACGTTTTCCAAGATCGTACGAAAGCAGCCTAGATATTGCTCGCGGGGTAAAACTGCGCATAAAAGTGCGGCCCACAGCATCGGCGGCAGATGATCGTCCGTCCACGATGACATTTGGACCTTGTCCATTTGCATAAACGGTGGACGAAGCTTAGTGCCATCCCGTTTATGCCCGCTTAAGTCACTGTAGTTGTAGTCGCGATATTTGGATTTTCGCCTCGCGCCCTTCTTTTTATTCATCTAGCATCCCTCGCGCCCTTGGGGTCGCGAAAAAAGTTCAGGTGACGGCATGCATTTACCCCGCTCTTGGCGGCTGCCAGCCCAAAACAGGCCCGACATGCACCGAAATTCCATAGGCAAATGAATCCTGCTTATAAGGAGCCCCACAATAGAGGATGGCCAAGCATTCTTTAGCGAGCATCTTGTAAATACCATTTCCAGTTCCGCAGCTGTACAGCAACGCGACACTGAAAAGTTTCTCGCCGTAGGAAGCATCGACGGTCATATAGAGTGCCTCATCGTCGGGCTCGTTGACTTTTACATTCCAGCCAGCATCGCGTAAAGGCCGAACCAAATCAGTCATACATTGCTGGGAGAGGAGCCCCTTACGGAGCAGGACGCCATTGTCTGCTGGCAATGGCGGCACTAGGCGCCCGTGTCTACGGAAATGATCCTGTTCAGCGAGCTTCAGCTTCATCTGAACATCGCCCCTAAGCAGCGCCTGTTGCCATAGCAAGGTGCTGTCTTCATTCATGTCAGGGAGAATAAACGAGACGCTATGAGAGGCGTCGTACCAAGATTCGATGGCTGCAAGTGTCGCAAGCGCGACCACCATGCGAGCGAAGTTCGCCGGTTTCTGCCATGACGCCGCGGTGCCGTGCGCAAACATGTGCCGATTCAGCCAGGTCACCCCCCGGTATTCGTCGGTATTGCAGAAGAAATGATTCTTGAGCCACCTCCGAAATGTCTCAAAGGCGAAAACACGTTCGTCCTGCCCGAATAGATAGTCACAAGTCTTATATTCTGACGGAACCCACATACGGTCAAAATGGAGTTGTGCAGCAGTTTCGATCGCGCGGTTCACTGCATGATCAATCCTGTCCGGGGCAGTAGCCTTAGTTCCGAGATCAGAAACAATTCTTGTCAGACTGCCTTCGATCGCCGGTATCAACGCTCCGACACTAGTAGCCCAGTAGCCGCTATATGCGCCTAGATAAGCTTCCCGCACCAGCGGCACGATCTCTTTAAGGCTGCGAGCAAGCGGCAAGATCTGTTCGATGCAAACCGCCTGAAAGGCCAATGTATAAAGCGTTGACGTGTGATATTTGAAAAGATTGAGCGCCCGCTCTCTGGTTACATGCCTGATGGAAGCAAGTAGCTTAGAGATCTCACCCATCGGTAGCCATAGTGGCATAAACCACTCGACCTTGTCCCAAAGAGCGGCTTGATCGTCGTGTTGTTTTCGCCTTATTTTCCAGTTCTCATCGCCGGAAACCGGAATGATCGGGAAGCATGCTTTGCCACCTTCGACGGTCAGGATAATACATGGCGTCGGATGGAAGGCTCCGACATCCGCCAACTTTGCGACCGGTTTGATGAGCCGCTTGTCGCCAGCCCATTTTTCAATGAGTTCTGGTGTCAAAGCGTTAAGCGGGGTTTCATTAAGCGCGCGCCACCAAATTCCACTGAATCTGTCGTCGAGCTTGGAGGAAGACATTGAACCCATCCAAAGTGCAATCGTCGTTAATTTTGTTCAGCAATTTACCACCGATTTCTGGACACGGTTGCCGCCAAGCATGCGACTAAACGAATGTCTGTTCCACCTTGAAAGCGGCCCGACATGTCGCGCTGAGTCGACCGGCCGCAGTGGGTCGGCAGCCGCCTTCCCGTCGGCGAGGCCACCGACTCGTGGCAATGTTGCGTCAACCATGGCGAGACAGAAGCTCCGCAGCCTCATCGAGTTCACTGTGGCCGACAACGTCTTCGGGCGCCAGACTGCGCCCACATTTCGGGCAGCTTGGGCTCGTCTCGGCGAACAAGCTGTCGGTGCCCTCATAGGTGCCCTTGTTCGACAGATCCCGCAGCCACGCGTGATACCACCCTTCGCGAGGGGCGGGGTCATACGTCTGCACTATGGTCCCGCGGTGCTCGCATGGACAGGCGACATGCGTGAAGCATGTTTCTCCATGGAGGACTCCTATGAGAAGTGGCTCGCACGGAATCTAATCAGACAATTAGCGTTTCTGTGGTTTCCCAAACCGGACATGTCAACCGCTTTCGAGATAACGCTTTACACTAGGAAAGCTCTCGTCATTCCCGCCCGGACGGTACTCACGATCGCCGATCTGCCGGCTGCGGATCTTATAGCCACTCCAAGAGGGAAGGGCGGTAACAGAAGGTTGGCCGCTCGAGCCAGTTCGTAACCGCCGCCCGGACCTCCGGCAGGAAGTCTTCGGGGTCGAAAGGAAGAGCTACGACTGACGCCTCGTCGAGGGACAGACTCGCGCCAAAAAGCTTCCCGGCGTCCCAGTACAACACTGCGTCGCTGGTGATGTCTGCGGTCGTGCCGGGGGGCCGGTCGCGAAGCAGCATGCCGATATTCGCGCAAGCGTTCTGCAGTTCGAGGTCCAGTCCGGCGCTTCTGTAATTGCGACGGCCTAACCCTGCGGTCACATACGCCAGCCTGACGAAAGCAAAGGCTCGCGGACCAAGTTCCTGCTCGTTGCAACCGGTGTACGCGCAGTACCCCAGAACGAGGTTGCTATGGACATGCCTAGAACGCCCGGATTTGACGGAAAAAACGTTGGCCACCGGATGTCCATAGAAAACGGCGCTGGAAGGCAGGATACGCGCGTTCACGTCCATGCTGTCACGTGGCTCGCTGCCAGCTACTGCCCGGCGGCAGAAGATGCGGACTTCACGTGTCCGCCGCCCGCTCATTGGCCGGTTTCCGGGGATCAAATTGCCAGTGGCATTGCCTCAAAGCGGCCACGAGCCGCCGGTCGATGTCGCCATCCAATTTGAATAGCCGAGGTCTCGTCCGGCCCCCGCTCAATGGCCGGTTTCCGGCGGCCGAATTGCCGGTGGCACTGCCTCAACGCGGCCATCTACGGCCATTCGGCATCGCCTGCCAGATCGTTAACACTCAGCGTACGCACTGTTGACGCGAGCTACACATCTTCCAGATGTCTGCCGACGAATTCCATCGCACTATTCCACGCTAGCTTGATTTGCGCTGTGTCGGGGTCTCGATACCAAGCGTCATTCCAGACGTTATTGTTGTCCCATTCCCAGGCGACCCTCTTCCCCTTTTCGAAATGCGTCTTTGTCGTGGGAAAAATCCGGAAGAATCGGCGCGTGCCTCCCGGGGTCTCGGTTTCTAGGATAACCCCTCGCCCAGTGGGCCAAGGAACCGTACACTTGGCGTCGCGATACACTGCCACCCCCGGGTGGTAAACGTAGTTTGTCTCTCTGGGCAGAGCACGCAGCGCTTTAAGGATCGTGATTCCCGAATCGATAGCCCGAAGAATTTCCTCTTCGTCAGCTTGCCGTCCATGCACGATCCGATTCCTAACTTCCCAGAAAAGCTTCAGTGATCCGGGGATATGTCCGGGGATGCCGCCAAATTGGTTTTGGAGGACGTCAAGCGCTTTCGATAAGGGAATAAGCCTTTGACCTTCTAAGCGACCGACGCTGGCAAGCACTTGCCGTGCCTCACGCTCCAGCTCGGAAGCGAGCAACAGCAAAGCTGCCTTAGGTGCGCGACCAGCTTCTCGGAGTATGCCGGTTACAAGACCGTCAGTTTCCGCGGGTTTCGACGGACCATCATCGATCGTCGATAGCGGGAGTGCGGCGACCTCCTCAGCTGCAGCAGCGGCTGAACGCTGCAGATTGTCCAACGACTCGTCCAGCTCAACTTCCTGACCAAGTAACTTTCCTTTCCGAAGACGGGCAATGAAGTTAGCGAGTTGCTCGATCAGCGCTCCGATCTGACGTCTATAGATCGCCAAGGTGACGAAGGCAAGCACCGGCCATAGAAGAGATGCAACCGCAGAAACCAGATCAGCGTAATTCTTCATACGTTCTCCAGAGAGGCGCTAAAAGATAAGTCTTTGAGGGGATTTTTGCAATCCATGCGCCTTCGGGAACTCGACATTCAGTTGATCGCAGGCGTCGTTAGTGAATGGCCGCTGGTGAGCGCTGCGAATGTCGCTTTCGGGTCCAGCCTGTGTGAAAACGCATTGATCGCCTAAACTGAATCAACGCGCTGAGACCGGTGACTCATGAAGCGATTCGTTGGAGGCGATGACCGCAAGCAGGTCGCACTACTTCCCGAATGTGTCGATGACTACGTCGGGCAGGACAATCCGGTGAGAGTAATCGATGCCTTCGTCGACGAACTTGATTTCGCAGAGCTCGGTTTCAACGGTACTACACCGGCGCTCACGGGCCGGCCGTCTTACCATCCTGGCGTGATGCTGAAGATCTATATCTGCGGCTATCTGAACCGGATACCGTCGAGCCGGAGACTTGAGCGCGAATGCCAACGCAATGTTGAGCTGATGTGGCTGACAGGACGGCTTGCTCCGGACTTCAAGACGATCGCGGACTTCCGCCGTGACAGCAGCGCCGCGATCCGCAACGTATGCCGGCGTTTCGTCGAACTGTGTCGCGGACTCAAGCTGCTATCCAGTGACATGGTGGCTATCGACGGTAGCAGGTTCAAGGCATCGAACACCCGCGACAGGAACTACACGGCAAGCAAGATCGACAAGCGCCAGAAGCAGATCGAGGAAAGCGTGCAGCGATATCTCGATCTGATTGAAAGTGCAGACCGCACCAGTCCTACCGGGTTCGATATCAAGACGGTCAGGCTCTACGAGAAGATCGCCGTGCTGCGCCAGCAAATGCGCGAGCTCAAAGCAGATCGGCAGGCCACTGGAAGAGCAGCCGGACAAGCAGTTGTCGCTGACGGATCCGGACGCACGCTCGATGGCAACGAGTGGAAGAGGCTCCGGCATAGTGGGCTACAACGTCCAGGCAGCAGTTGATACGAAACATCATCTGATCGTTGAGCACGAAGTAACGAATGTCGGCAACGATCATGGACAACTCAGCAAAATGGCGATATCCGCGAAGCGCGCGATGGGCAGATCGAAGCTGAAGGTTGTTGCGGACCGCGGTTACTTCAGCGGGCCGGAGATAAGGGCATGCGATCTGAATGGCATCAGCGCGTATGTTCCCAAACCGCTCACGTCGGCATCCCGGAAAAAGGGTCTGTTTACGAAGGCCGACTTTATCTACGTAGCGAAAAGCGACACGTATCGGTGCCCTGCTGGCGAGCGGGCGATCCATCGATTCACGACTGTCGAGCATGACCTGAATCTGCAAGTCTACTGGCCCAGCGCGTGCCCACGTTGCCACCTGAAGGAACGATGTTCACCGTCTGACTATCGTCGAATTCGGCGATGGGAGCACGAGAATGTGCTTGAAGTGATGCAGCGTCGGCTCGACCGCAAACCTGACGCCATGACCATCCGCAGAAGTACCGTTGAGCACGTCTTCGGCACGCTCAAGCACTGGATGGGCCCCGCACACTTCCTGACCAGGACGCTCAGGCGGGTGAGTACGGAGATGAGCCTTCAGGTGTTGGCTTACAACCTCAAACGGGCCATGAACATACTCGGCGTTCAGGGAACATTGAAGGCTATGAAGATGGTCGAAAGCTAAAGCGAACCGAACGAGGAACTCGCCGATTGTTAGCGATCTTGGGCCTGATGTCGAACGGCCGCTCGTGGCCGACTGCGGTAGTTCGAAGATGTTTGCGTGAATCACTTCAACTGGCCCTTGTAACAGCAGTGTTGACGAACTGCCAGCAAATATGTCGGGCCCCGCTTCTACGCACTCTCCCGGGTATATCACGTAGGACGCAACTATTCGCCCCTAGTCTCGCGTCGGGTTCCGTTCAGGCCCGGTCGATTTCCCTGCTTGAGCAGCACATGCGTACGGTAATTTCATCGGTCGCCTGGGCGCCTTCGCCTTGTCCGAAGCTGATACGACTTCGCCCAGTATTGCGATGGCGCCCGGAGCGTGTGACTTTAGCCACGCTGTGACAACGTCATCACGCATCCAGCCTCTGACGAAGCTCGCGGCCAGGGCGAGGCAGTAAAGGTCGTCGTGATAGCCCTGCCTCAGGGACTGCACCGTCTCCTGCATGTGGCTAAGACGCTTTTCCATCCCGGAGAGCAGTCTTGTGCGATGGCGGTCAGCCTGCCGGCCGCGCGGATCGTCGACGCGTTGTGATGCAGGCGTGGCCGCAAGTAATGCACGCGCAAGATCGCCCGAACAATTGTCCTGTCCAACCATCACCTGCGCTGCAGTCAGCTGACGTTCCCTGACCATCCGCCTGAGCGCAGCAACGGTACGCTCAGGTAGTCGGTATCCGACCAGCACGGCGAGCGCCTCCGGACAGATGCCTACTGGGGCCGCGCGCCCGTCCGCGGACTCCGCGGCCCGGGCGACGAATCTGACACGTCGGCCGATTGTCATGAGTCCCTTCCGATGAGCCGGTTCCAAAGCAGCCGCGGCATGGTCACATGCCCTTGACGGTTGAGCAACGCTACAAACGCCGGATCGGACAACAGCTCGAACAGTAGGCTTTCAAGAATGGCCATGTCTGCCCGGACCGATTCCATCCGTCGAAGAAGCGTCTGTTGCCGCGCGCGTTCGAGGCCCAAGACTTTTCGCGCCTTCGCCTCGGGCGTCGATCTCCTGCTCCCGGAGCACCGGTCGTCGCGCAATGAGTTCCGGGGTTCTTCCGCGGGAGCAGCCAGATCAGGACCAACTGGAGTCGTGCGTGTCACGGCATCGACCTCGCCTCAGAATTGCGAACCGCTGGTAGCCCGTCGAGCGAAACAGTATCCGTCAGCGCAAGCAGTGTTTTCAGATCGGGATGCGCGTACGCTTTGAAATGCGACTGCCCGTGACGGAGCACAACGGTATATTCGCCTGCACGGAGACTGCCTCGCGGCAGGATGTGGAAATCCAGCAGCTCGGCGCCATCGCGCTCCATGCGTCCATACACCAGAAAGTCGATCGCGAAGCAGTCCGGCCAGCGCGCGATCCAGTACGGCAGATGCCCCTGGATCATCCATGGACGGCGCACCACCAGTTGCATGCGCAGCGCGCCATCGACGCACAACGTGGCGGTATGCTTTTCATACCTGACGTCGTGTCCGAGTTCACGCAGCATTGCAATGACGCTGTGCGCGACGTGCTGTTCCATACGGCTCTCGACACACCGGTTTTCGGAGCGCGCGGGGTCGAGGTTCGGCGCATAGCCGATGACCTTGTACGCTTCGTTGAGACTGCCAAACTCCTGCGCCACCTGCTCCGCCGACGGGGCGCTCCGATAGCGCTTCAGTAACTTCTGGTTGATCCTGCCGGTACGGCTTATCACCTTGCGCATGCCATCAATGATTTCGTCGCGCGTCGGTCGCCGCCTGCTTTCCGCAAGCTTCCTCTGGACGGTCGCGAACAGCCGCCTGTCCACCACAGGAGCGAATGCACCGGTCACTCTTATCCACTCATTAGCTGGGAGTCGCTGCCACGGACCATCGAGTTTGGAGCTCGTGCGGCTGTAGACGTTGGTGCCAATGTATTTCTCGTTGCGCAGAATCTGCATGACGTTCTGCCCCTGCCAGGGACGTCCTTCCCCGTTGACGATCCCAAATTCGTTCAGGCGCCGTGCAATCCCGGTCGCCGTCACCGGTTGTGTCGCGTACCACTCAAACATCTTGCGCACGATCGCTGCTTCGCCCGTGGTGTCCGGGACGACGATGACGCGGTCGGTCTGCACGTTCTTGTATTCGTGACGGGCAAGCGGCTGTACAGCCTCCGCGTGGGCATTGACGAGCACACGCCGCAGACCGTATCCCACGGGTCCCGCAGTGTGATATCCGCGCTGGACGTTCAGACAGTGGCCAAGAAATACCTTGCGCGACATTTCCCGGCTGAATTCGCCGGCCATTGCCCGCTTCATCGCTTTTAGTACCGATGCGAGTGGACCGCCGTCGTTCTCGAAGGGCTCAGCGACATAAATGACGTTCACGCCAGCGCGGCGGCACGTGTATTCATAGAACGCGCTCTCATCGACATCCTGAAAACGGCCCCAGCGGCTGACGTCATACACCAGAACGCTGGAAAACTTCCGGGCGGGATTTTCGACATCTAGCAGCAGCTGGATAAGCGCCGGGCGCTCGCGCAACGTGAGACCGCTGATGCCCGCGTCTTCGTAATCGCGTACGATCCTTATGTTGTGTGTGGCGGCATACCGGGCAATCGCTTCGCGCTGGAAGAGCGGAGAATATTCCTGGTGATCCGTGGACATGCGAATGTACTGTGCAGCCCGGGGCGGCGCAGTCGGGTGAGCAGAACGCGTCTTGGGGGAAGGCATGGAAGCTCGACTGACGGGTAAGCTTCAGTGCTAGTGGTTTTCGCCGTGAAGTCAAGGTCAATGACGGCGTCTGCCGGGAAAAGAGGCTGGCACTATTGCCCTGCGCCCACCCCAGTCCCGAGTCCGCGGCATTCACTGCAACGACATACCCGGCATCACCTTCCGCCAGTAATTCGCAGCTTTGCGAACGCGCGACCCCGCGACGCCATGCTCACCGTATGCGATGGAACCAATGATCGAATTTGAAGGACTGGACGACGAAGGGCGCGCCGAACTGCTCTGCTATCTTGCAATAGCCCAGCTCGTTGCGAAGGCGCGCAGTGGTGCCTGGCTTCGCACTGACCACCTCGTTGAGTCGATCCGCATCTGGCTTATGGCAAACGGCGCGAAGGCGAACTGGCCAGAGCGGCTTCGGCTTGGCTCGCTCTCAGAAAGGCTCGCACTCGGCCTGAGGGAATTGCCGGGTATCGCCGACGAGGAATCCCTCGCCAGACTGTTCACAGACGGCTGGAGACTGGACTATCGATCGCCTATTGTGCGTGCGATCCACACAACCTGTGTGGCCGAATTGAAAGGGAAAACATGACCTGCCAGCCGCATTTCCCTCTGCCGTCTGTTTACCGATATTGACGAAGATGTCGCACTCGTTGGATCGAACGGCCGACAGATGCGAAGTACCTGAACGGACTTGAAGGAAACGCATCTGCAGGACTGGCGGTCGCGCGCGACGCCGTGGCCATTGGCAAGTTTTCGGCCTCGTCGCGCTCACACGGCACACTTTCGCCCCTACGGTCAGAACCCATCATTCGCGTCTGCTGTAACCAACCACTCCACCCTCGCAGCCGGTGCTCTATCCAGCGAAAATCTGCCCGCGCTGGGAGAGGACCTTCACCACGTTCGCGGTCGCGCTTTTGTACCGCCCCTCTTCGATCATCCCGCCCGTCGCCTGAAGGTACGCGGGATCGGTGATCATCTTGAAGCCTTCGTGGATCGACGCGAAGGCCACCTCGAACATCTGCACCGCGATGACCGCACGCCCGATTACCGCGTAAGCCTGCTCCATGCGTTTCTCCCGTTAGTGAGGCTTCGCGAGAATTGTACGTCCGATGCCGCCGCTGCCTGCTCCCGCACGTGCATCTTCGGGAAGAGTTCGACCATGGCTTGGCGCTAGCCAACATCAATTGGGTCGAACTACCGGAACGCGTCGCGTTTCAGCCATATGACACCGTCTAGCGGGCGTCGCATCATGGCCGACGGAGTAGGTGGCGAGCCCGCGCGGCGACAATTTTGCCGATACCTGAGCTTCCGAAATCGACCCTGAGCGGACCATACGATCTCTCGAAAGCTGCCGTTCTCGGCAATGTCAGGATCCCGCGCACGTGCGACAGCGCCATCCACAAGTTGCATGACTGCATGAATACCAAGCCGACATGGCCGCCAATGCTACTTCCCTCTTTGTAAGAACGCGAGAGCTAGCTGAAGCAACTCGTGAATGTATGGTGCCGTCGAGCCTATCGCTTGCTTAGCATTCTCATAGTACTCGCGAAGCACCCGATCTCGGTTAACTGAGTCGAGCTGCGCGGCGACCTCGGATGTATTACCTAGATAGCCATAGATCCTTTCAAGCGTAATTCTCAATGTATCTTCGTCTTGATAAGGGATTTTGATGCAACGCTGGCCCTTCCTGTCGACAAAATAAGCAACGTTTAACTCGTTATGCTCAGGAAGGCGGCACCGAAGCTCCGTCAGTTCATCGGCTTGCGATAACACCTGATCCCGTCGCATGATCACACCTTGGTTCGTTCGATCGTTGCCGATGCGCTGTGATAACTTTTTGAACTGCTGAACCAACTGGGGCGATACTTTGGTAGTTGATGCGATTATGACCAGCGTGTCACATGACGGGCACTCCTTGATGATGCCATTGGAGAAAAACGGATAAGCCGGAGTTGTATCGTCCCATTGATTGAGCGTCTGGTCATCAGCGCGGGCAATATTGCTGGAAATTACCAATATTATTAAAAAAGCTAACTGCATATACTTCATCTGGTGCTCCCAGAAAATTTCAGTGAAATGGTCGCAAAACTCAACGTCCACATGTTTCCGTCGCTAGTTGTGAAGCTGAGTTGCGCCGAGTCGGCTTTATCGAGCGCGCGGAGAACGTAGTCATGTACTGCAAGATTATCAATAGTCATATCGCCGGCTAGTGCCTGGACCCGTCCAGGAGCGAGATAAGCTTGATACTCAGAGGTGAGATCCCGGTACTTGACGAGCCGTGTATCGATATCTCGCGGCGAGCTGTCCATGCCAGTCGGCAACCGAGAAGCCGTGAGATTGGTCTGAAGCCGTCGGCTAACCAGTGTATCGATTGCGATGCCCTTCCTTTCAAGCGATGCCAACTCCCTTAGTCCGTCCGCGCGGGCTGGCGATGCGTTTTCAAGGCTGTCCAGCAACGAGGCCGATTCTCGCAGTTGCTGTGGTGTCATATGAAACGCGCGCGCTGCTAAAAGATCGACGAACATCTCATCGGGTTTTCGCATGATGGCGTACAAGGGCGAAAAATCAACTTTCCCACTGGCAAAATAGGTGAAGGCTTGCTGCAAGAAAAAAGTCTGACAGTCCAGCCCAAGTGCGGAGACATGGGCCGCCTCGTGGTCAAGTATCAACTCTTGCTCGGCCTTATCCCAAGTTTTCTCAAAGGTATCGGGAACGTACAGATTGCCGAGAAAATCAACCTGCGGCGAGAAACCTTCTGCATGGACAACATAGACGTCCCGGCCTAACGTTGATAAAGAATCGTTGGTGAATTTTTGAAAACGCTGAGCGGCCAACTCGCGACGAAAAACCCCGGTGAGATCTGGAAGCTCATCTGAGGATTGTGATGCGCTGTCGATCAGATTCGCCAGCGTATGGATATGGTCCGGAGTTAGAACAGTCGCGCAGTCTTCCGGAACACCATTAAATGCGCATTCCCCAGCCGCGTATGGATCGTTGTGCAGCCGAGAAGCCCATTGCCGCACGGCCGAATCCTCGATCTGAACTTTGAAAGGGGATAAAGACACGTTGGCGAACACTGGCAGATCTTGATGCTGCATCCAGCTGAGCGCTTCCTCGTCTTGGGGCAGGTAGGGTGTGTTCGAACTGTCAAAAACGGAGGAGGCAGCAACAACCCCAAGTTTTGCATGCCAGCGCTGCGCTGTCGGACTTGCAACCGGAAGGATCTCTATGTTCGAAAGCGACACGGTGGCGTGCCTCGCTACGATCTCTTTCGCTATCCGTCGCCGGTCCATTGAGGTGCTGTCAAACGCCTCGTAGAATGGCTTTGATATGTTGTCGCTTTGTGCATCACAAATTCGTGCGAACCCCAAACCCATGCAGGTTGCAGCGCCGGAAACTATCACCTCCCCGACGCCTCCGCTACGAGTAGTCGGATCTGAAGCACAGCCCGTTAAAGCGAGACTGATGACGAAGACTGCGCAGTGCGCAAGGCGCTCTATAAGACCAGAATGCCGTTGGGCTATATCTCCGGCTGAGGGAGCATTGTCTTCGACACTTTTCATTTTTTCGGCCGCGTCGGCATTTTTGAATATTGTTATCAGGGGACGTGCACTCGGTGGTCCTGCAGCGTGTAGTGTCGTGAACGCGGCGGCTTCGATTGATTTCCGCCCATCTGCCCCGCGCGCGGTCGGCGAGATGTTGCGGTGTCGCGTCCCTCCACGGCTCGAACCAGTGTTCGAGTTCGTCCGTCGCTCGCACCGGGTGGGGCTCCGTCCTTTCAGTAACTGCATTGCCGCTGCCCCGAATCTTGCAAGTTCTTGGCAATGAAGCGCACTCGAACCTACTGCACGAGATTGTCAACGATTTAGCCTCCGTCGTCGAGCGACCGTATATGGACTCCTCCTCGTTTGCAAACATGTCGCCCCTTGAGCCTGAGTGTCGATCGCTCACGTATATCCGGTCTCGTACAGTTATGCCTCAATGAGGCAAGGACCCTGATGGGCTATTCGCGCGCTGACTCCCAATCGGTTGTACGGGCTCTAAGCCTCGGTCATTCGCGGGTTTGATCAGCGCCGGTTCGACCTGTTGGCCATCGTGCGGCTTGTTTTGCAATCATTGAGAAAGGTGCTGCTGGGTACTCACAACTTCAACATGCTGAAGGTTCCGGTTGATAGTCCGTTCCCCGCGTGATCATCGCCCAGGCGATGCGGGCAGTCTTGTTTGCAAGGGCTACGGCGGCCACGTTTGGATGTCGCTTGCCGGCGATACACATGACCCACACGCTGAGTGCGTCGGTGCGTCGTCTGGCCATCTGGATCATCGCCCGTGCACCGTGAATTAGCAGACAACGCACATAGGCATCGCCACGCTTACTTATCCCGAGCAGCCGCTCCTTGCCCCCTGAACTGTTTTGTTTTGGCGTCAGCCCGAGCGACGCAGCCATCTGCCGGCCATTAGCAAACTGTTTGGCATTGCCCACGGTTGCAATCAACGCCGTCGCCACCATCGGACCAACGCCACGCAGTTGCTGCAAACGCCTGGCAACTGGATCGGATGCAGCAATTTCCATAATTTCACGGTCCAGCTCGTGAATGCGGTCGTCCAGCGAACGCAGTCCTCCCAAAGGCCTACAAGCAGACGCCGGAAACGATCGCTCAGACCGCAGTTAATGTCTTCCAGCCAAACCGGAACCGCACGACGCAACTGAGCAATCTCCCTTGGCGCCACGACACCGTACTCGGACGTCAGGCCGCGGATCTGGTTCGCCTTGGCGTTACGCTGCTCCATCAATCCTGAGCGGACGCGGTGAACGGCCTGCACATCTTGCTGCTCGATCGTTTTAACCGCGACAAACCGCATCGCCGGCCGGCTCATCGCTTCACAAATTGCCTCGGCATCGTTCGCGTCGTTCTTGTTACTTTTGACATATGGCTTCACAAACTGCGGGGCAATCAGTTTCACCGTATATCCGAGCGCCTGCAGGCGCCTAGCCCAATGGTGCGCGCTGCCGCAAGCCTCCATGCCGATCTCAGCATGCAGAGGAACAGTCTGCTGCAAGACCTCGAGCCATTCCGAACGGCTCAGCTTGCGGCGCCATACCGCCTTCTCGCTTCGATCGATTCCATGAACCTGGAAGACGTTTTTGGCGAGATCAATTCCGACGCGAATCATGTCCATTTCGGGTTCCTCCTCGTTGACCAGTCGAACATGTCGCTAATCATGCGCCACGTCTGAGTCGGGTGAGGAGGAGTCCATCCCATTGGTTGTGGCCGGGTTGAGGCAATGCCGCCGGCAATTTGCTCGCCGGAAACCGGCCATTGAGCGAGGGCGGACGAGACCTTGGCTATTCAGATTGCATGGCGACCCCGACCAGCGGCTCATGGCCGAACTCAGCCCGCCGTTTCCCAGCGGATGCTTGCCAGCGGTGGTTGCCCGCTAGCGACGTTCGCCGCACATTCGTCGTCACCTGCCGCGCGCGACGAGATGACCCAGAGCGGCACCTACGCCGCTTTGCCGTGCTTCGTGAGCGACGTTGCGACGTTCCACAGCAACACGAGCAATGTGAGCCCAAAAAGCTAGGCGGCGCTCGTCTACTACTGCAGCGCCGGACGTGCGGAAATCTACAACTTGATCGCCGGGCGAACACCGCGCGGCGTCGGTCTCCGGCGACGAAACTATCTGTTTGCCGGCGCCGACTCCGGTGGCGAACGTGCGGCCGCGATGTATAGCCTGATCGGCACAGCGCGCCTGAACGGCCTCGATCCCGAGGCATATCTCGCCTACGTGCTCGAGCGCATCGTTGACCATCCGATCAACCGCATCGACGAGCTCCTACCTTGGTGCGTGGCCCCGTCGCTGCTGTCTACCGCTCAAGTCGAGGCCATCCGATAGCATCGCGGATACCGTCCGTCACCGCCATGCGCTACGGAGCGGATCGGATGCTGACTGTCCGGTGCCAGCCATCGCTGAACTAAAGTCGACAAAAGCGCCTGCGAGATACTGCTGCCCACGCCATCTACGTGGTGCTGTCAGAAAGCAGGACCGCAGGGCGGGGCCTGCGGGCGTGAGATCGAACGTCGCGTCACCACAAGACCAGCCGTTTATATTGACGTTCTCGCTAACCTCGACTCTGACCTGGCCGCAGCAGTTCTCAGGAATGTAGATCATCGCGTTGATTGAAACGTTGCCCAACATGACAGGACGAGGGCTATGAATAGCGTGCAATGTGCGGTTTGCACCCCAACTGAAAAAGCCGCCAGTTTGCTCGTACTCAGCATGGCTCCCGGGCGGGAAAGTCACCCCAAGTACATCCGAGGATTTGGTCGTGATTTCCGTCCGGGTGCTGGTGTATTCGCCGAACGCATATTCTTTGAGGAATTCGCCTCCGAGCAGCAGTACTGGGAGAACGAGAAACAGCGCGGACAATCCGATCCGTTTTAGTATTGGCAGTCTGCGACGAAACAGCAGGAACACCAACAGGGTCAGCGTTACCCAGATCAAGCTGCAAACGGTGACCGCGAACACGGCGACGCCGCCCAGTTCCCCGGCCTCGGCATGGCTCACCGTGGGCAACAGCAAAAACAACAAAGCCGATACGGCAAGCTTGCTGAAGCGGGATCGGACGTATCGAGGTCCTTCTACGAGGACCTCGTTATGCCGTTGCGTTCGTGCGAACGGTGACGGTCGCCTACGCCATTTGAGTGCCACTGTCATCTTGACTTCCTAGCCGTCGATCAGGCTTCATTTGTCCCTGCCAAAGGCCGCAATTCACCGCGTGCGACGGCTTCCGGCATTGAACACGAATAGCACCCGCGCATGTTGATCAGACTGGCTATGGCGCGCGCTCCCGAGCAGACGGTACCTGTCGGGCGCTTAAGTTGGTTTCCTAGGGTATGGACGATAGCAAGCTTTCTCGCCTCCGTTAACGACCACCTGCGGTGATGGTTTCCGGCGACGGTCACTTATCCGCCCCACATTTCTTTGGCCATGGCGCTTTGCGCCGGAGTTGACTCACCGACACGCCGCAAGCGCCGCGGGTAATTGTCAGCGATCTACGCCTTTCGTCGAATGGCCCTTGTTGCCGTACTCAACCTCGTTAGCGCAGGATCCCTCGGAAGCGACTCCAATCAAAAAGCATAACGACAACCGAGGCGAGCCCGAATAACCTTTGCCGAATGTTCGCCGTCAGACCAGGACCGGCTGTTCCAAGCGCTGCCACCGCAAGTGCACCGCGCATCCCAAGCGGGATTGCGAGCATGTAGAACGCTACAATGCCCCTGCCCAAGCTATCCCAGATGGCCGTTGTGCTGTCCGCAGGTTCAGTCGCCAACGCCGCCAGCGCAATCTTCTTGCGGTACCGGGACGTGCTTGAGATTTTCGCCAAGAGCGCGACATGCGTGGTGTAATTTACCACCGTCTCGCGGTGGCCTCTCCAGTTCCTCTAGTCAGCCACCAACACAGGCTTATGATGTTCCTTTTCCAGCATTCTAGGCAGGCTGACCATCACTAGATAGATGCGGATAATCATTCCGGCAAGCCAGAGCGATACCGGCATGCTCAAAGCTGCCAGAACGAACAGCACACCATTCGCGCCAAAATTTGAAGACAGAAGCCGGCTCGCTACGAGATAGAACGGCGCGATACCGAAGACAACATAGGAATAGATTTTTGGGAAAGGCGAGCGCTCTTTGGTGAGTTTCTCGAACAGTGCCATCCCCGCTTGCCTTCGGTAGCGGAAGTCGACTGCGTTCTCCTCGAAAGCCCGGCGGACAAACGAGGTCTTTGTGATCGTGTGCATCACCGTTCGCCTCGACGTGACTGCCCAGTACAGCGTCAGGACAAGGCCGCCAACGAGGCCCGGCCAGCGGAGCAGGGGAGCCATCGGCGCAAATAGGAAATAGAAGAAGTACGCGAATATCCCAAAGAAAAAATATACGGCAAACATCGCAATCGATAGGACCAAGCCGCATACCCACAGCAGGTTTGAATTGCGGTACACCATCGAGACAGCGAACGGTAGGAAGATGCAGACCAGCGCAACCAATAGCCCGACTTTCCAGGGCCATTCTGACACTGCGAGATCATCTGCATAGGCCGCGTATGACACGCAAGCGGCCAGTAAGGGAAACATGAAGTTCACCAGCGTGGCTTTCTTGGTCACTTCCCAAACCGCGTCTTTCTGTTCGGGCGACAGCTTCGTCGTCGATTTGCATCGTTGCATTTATGCTCGTTCTCCGAGGTGGTGGCGTCGCCCACGGCATACGGCGACTTCTGATTCAAGCAACTGCCGGTTCAAGCGGTCAGTCACCCGCTGTATGCGATGCTGAGCATGACCATCATGGACCGCGGATCGGCCCGCACCGATAGGGTCCCCCAGTTGAACACGAATGTATCAACACCGAGTGACGTGGCCGCCGGAGTCGTTTGCGCTTCCTTCATGATCAGTTTCACCAGCGTCTTTTTTTCCCGGAGCAGATCATCCTCGGTCGCGGACCAGTCCTGTTTGCGAATGCTTCCATCGTTCCAGATGGCAGTCGATGAGCACCAGGCGGCCTGGATGAAAGCGGGCTGACACGGCGAAGGAGTGCCGCCAGATCACCAGTTTACTGATGGCGAAGCTGTTCCAGTCGTTCTGTGCGTCGAGCGGCCTCCAGCCTGCTTCGGTTACATCCGCAGTTGCGGTGAGGCCGGGCGAGAGCACCAGGCCGGTACCGGTATCAAGTTCGCCGCTGCTAAAGTTGAAGGTGGCAGGCATTCGTGAGCTATTGCGTAAAAAACATCGATAATGAGGGTTGCTAGCATGGCTACTCGCGCGCAAAATCCCTGTGCATTACATAGGAAGCTACCGGTTCTTGCGCAGGAAGGTGAATACGGTGCCGCCGCAGCACTGGCCGTCACGCAGATAGAGCTCGAACGTCTTGCCGACGACCGAGTAGCGGATTGTCGCGATATCCATGGCGTCGTCAGGCAGGTAGCTGCCTGACATTGCCGGTACGAAATCGATCGCATCGCGGGCGAGCAGGTATAGATATTCGTCCCGGACAGTGGTTGCGGGTGACAGCTTCTTCAGGTCGTTTTTCTACAACGCTGTCGTGCGACAGGGCAATCTCGTACTGCATGCCAGCCTCGCGGTACGGGACCGACAGCAGGACTTTCCCATCGACCGTGAGACGCGTGGTGAGCGTCGTGTCCACCGTGACGTTCATGCTGTTGAGCCGCCGCAAGTCCTCGCGTGTGAGAGTGACGTCCGAGGCCTCGCGCTGCGCCTGATCGATAGACGACACATTCGATTCCCATCCGCCTCTGTCCCGCCATGAGTCCCACATAGCGTTTGCGCCGCCCTCGCCGCTGACGCGATTGAGCGCATAAGTACCAACGGCCTGTGTGAGAATCTCTCGCTTCGAGCCGATGATAACTTCCGACGTCTGATGTGCGGTGATGGCAAAGCGTCGGTCGCCTCGGGCCGATGTCCACGTGCCGACGAGTGCGTCGCCAGCCACATTCCCTGTGAAACTGCCGGTGCGTTGACCCACGTTCCCGGACTCGTCCATCGTGAAAGTGCCTGACGCGTCGATGTTGCCGCTCAGAGAGATATCTTCGCGCTTGCCGACGTAGCGATAGCTTCCGCTCAGCCTGTCGTCGACATTTTTGAGATCCATCTTGAACCCATAGCGCCCGTCGATGTGACCGTCAAGGGTCTTGTGGGAGTACTGGGTGTCAGCTAGAGCGGTGCTGGCGAGCATGTAGGACAGAAGCAGGGCGACAAGCTGCGAAGAGGTGCGGAGCATGAGGATGGTAGGGATTGAAGTTAGTCCGATTTTGACACGCCGCGGGTCCCCAACATGTCTCCATTACCGTTGAACTACTACACCGAAGTTGCGGTCTCTGCTTGCAGGTATGCGGCCAACTGCGGCGACATGCTCAAATCCGGCGTGAGGATCGCTGCTCGCGCGACGAAGGCGTGGAGAAAGGCCCTTTCATTGTCGTCCGACCCATTAACACGGCTCACCAGGCAGGTGGAGTCATTGAAATAAAGCCTCAGTCCTGTTCCGGTCCTGAATGTGCCCGCCAAGTCGATTTCATAAGGCAGAATGTCAAGATGAAATTCACCGTAACGTTGGGGTGACAGGTCCTCAAACCGCAGCCCGGCTGCCGGCCCTGCGAACGGAGTCACCGGATCATGCGCCCGCTGCACCGGCGGCAAATAAAACGCATCTGTCGATACCCACATGCCTCGACGCAAGAACGCGACGGCGCCGATCGCGCAGTAAGCACCCATTACGCATAGCGCCAGCACCTCGAAGCCAGTCGGGTTATCGGGCCTGTCGTCGGTCGATTTCCAGAGAGGGCGGCTATCAAGCAGTGTCGCTCCGAAAAGCGCGCAGGAAAGCACAAGGGCAAGGCAGGACCAGAAGTAAGTCCTGAAATAGCGCCCACGCGTGTTCTGCTTGTAAAGGTAATTGACCGGCTGCATGGCAACGTCTTCTATGACGGTCAAGAAAATTATCGTCGAAGGGCGGCAAAGGAGGGAGTGACGCATTCCTTCACCGAAGAACTATCACTTTCCGGGCGCGGGCATGTCTCACTATCAATACCGGAAATAAAGAATGCCTAACGCGCCTGGCTCACCGGGTGCTTTACCTTTCCTGGTGATCGCCGGCAGATCGATGTCCTTGACGTTTGTCCAGCCGAACCCTTCGAAAACGCCTTCTGCCAGATTCACAAACCCCATATACCTCTGCGATATCCGGAAGGCAATAACGCCCAGAATCGCCATCAATCCTGATCCGCCTGCGATCCACATCTGAATGATGCCGGTCCAGTTCCCAGTCGATTCGAAGAAGGCTATTGCGCCGGTCAGGATGTACATAAAGAGGAGAAGCGGTATGCAAATTTTCAGCCATAGCTTCACCGCCGCCTTGTAGTGAGCATATCTGCCCCGGCTGCAGTGCGGATGCAGTGCCACGATCTTGTCGTGGAGGCGTCGTATTCCGTACCCCTGCCAATGGGCGCCCCATTGCTCGGCGACAACTTCGACGTCGTCGCCTTCATCAAAGACCGATTGCCATACCCACGCTCTCACCGGCTTACCGTCCAGATCGAACTCGAGAAGATCCGCTTCTTCCGTCGTGTCCATCGCCATGCCGCTTAAGCCAACCGCAATGCCGCCCAACCCTGCCAGTCCAGCAGCGATTGCTGTTGCACCGATTTTCTTCTGATCAGCGTCTGTTAGGAAAAACTCCTGACCGCGACGCGTCTTACGCAAACCGGTGATGCGCCCGCGCAGCAATTCTGGCGGCGCTTGCGGTGTTTCTCGTATTGCCATTTTGCACCCTCAATTTCTTGCAACTATCAAGCGTTCCGGGCTGAGCTTCAGAGCCACCCACCTGGCAACGCTGCGAGCTTTAACAGGCGGTGTGCCAGCACTGCAACGTTGGGTGCGATCCCGCTTCGCTCAGTTGAGTGGCTCGCAAAACGGCACTCGCTCGCGCAGCGACTCTCCCCCGGTCGCGGGGTTCTGTCCTGTCGGCAACGTCACCGAGACCGAGAGCTGCCGGGTTTTGCTTTGTGGCTCTAGCCCCGGCCAGTGCGTCTCCTTCCAAGTAGCTACCCAGTCGAGATCGCCTGCCTTCGCGCCCGGCACGAAGCGCAATCGCAAGGAACCCGCGAAGTCTTCGCTGCATTGGGGGGAATGCTTGTAGTCGTGCTCGGAAAAGCACGCCCGGATCGACTTGCTGCAACTGAAAGGCAATTTCGAAACAAAAGGGGTGCTAGCATGCTCGCCATTCGGCCGCAGTTCGACGAAATCGGCAACATCCCAGCTGCCACCACCTCCGGAATAACTCTCAGACCAACCGGCCAGAACAGCGACCGCAAACCGTTGGTCTCCCACTGGGTAGAGGGTGGGATAGATCTGGAGCGGTGGCGGGCCGCCATCGCCGGATTCCCCGTCTTCGGGGTGGTAGTCTGAAAAATCCCACTTCTGTACGATTTTCCAGCTGGTGCCTGACGGGAGCCTCAGGTGGACCAGCTGCGGCCCGGGAAGAATCGCATAGTAGTTGCCTGGCGCGTCGCCTTTGGCGCGATACAGTGACGGCGCGTTGCTCTCTTCATCTTGCCGGCTGCGAGAGGCACATGCGGCTGAAGCCAGTTCGCAAACCTTGTGTTCCCAGTCGCGATCGGGCAGAGCGCTTTTTACCACTTCAGCAAGAGGCACGGCACGAACCTCAGTAGGTTCGCCGGCGGCGCTAGCAGCGGATACGCCCAGGAAGGCTGCCGCCAGTAAAAACAAGCCGGAAGCGGCTGATCGAAGCCCGGTGCGCATACAGACCTTAGAGTTCAGTGAACAACGGCAACAAATCCTGATCGACCAATCGCTTTTCAATGTCATTGGCGATTTTCACATGTTCGGGCTTTGAAGCAGAGAAAGGCTCGTCGACAACACTGACGATGAGGGTACCCATCTGCCGCATACCATCCATGACCGGAATCAGTTCGCGAGCCTCGGGCAGTTGCTGCACGGTGAGAATTCTCGGCAGATAAAGCATCCAACCGGCGCCAGGCCGTTTTTCGAAGAGCTGCTGCTGAGAAAAATACTTGAATGGCCCGACCTGAACGCTCGATGCGGACCAGATGCGCGCCGCTTCCGAAACAACCTCTGTCACCAGTGTTGGGTGCTGAAATCCGACAATGCCTTTCATCTGGAAGGTCACCGAGCACACACTATCAATGCTCTGAGAATCGGAAAGAGCCGCGCCACCATCTCCCTCCAGGCCATTCCACACCCCGAGCGACCTGACGCTAGTACCATTCGATAGACGGAAATTCTTCGCCATGGCAATCGCCGCCCTGGTCGGTCCATGGGCATCGAAGGCGGCGGTTAGCAGGGACGCTTTTTCGGTATCCGCCGCGGGGTGCCATTTGTCCACCGGCAAGCCGGCTCGCGTCAGAACGCTCGCATACTGCCAGAGTCGGTTGTACTCAGACTCGATGGTCGGCAATTGTCGGTCAGCTACGCGATAGGTGACATCAATGTTCGAATGAAAGCCCATTCGACGGATGGTTTCTCGAGGTGGGCGATGGTCTCGCTTAAAGTTCCGTATACAGCGGGAGCAGATCCTGATCGACAAGTCGCTTTTCGATAGCGTTTGCGACGGCCACGTGTTCCTTGTTCGTCGCAGAGAACGGCTCGTCAATCACACTGACAATGATGGTGCCCCTCTGCCGCTTGCCGTCCGTCACAGGAATAAGGTGACGTGCCTCCGGAACTTGCGCGGCGGTGAGGACGCGCGGCAAATAGAGCATCCATCCAGCGCCCGGGCGTTTTTCAAAGACTCTGTATTCCGATGAATATCGGAACGATCCGACTTCAACACTCAGCGCCGGCCAGATATGGGTCGCTTCAGTCACGATATCTGCCACGACATCACATTTTGCAAGAGACATGACACCTTTAGTCTGCAGGCTTAAGACGCACAAACCATTCACAGA
>Ga0209796_10000420_pt1 | contig 28960 bp, 23 predicted proteins | sample AgamicOrSfrz_FD_187167 | JGI IMG/M metagenome (GOLD analysis project Ga0209796, IMG submission 187167) | Agave microbial communities from Guanajuato, Mexico - Or.Sf.rz (SPAdes) (version 2) | ecosystem: Host-associated > Plants > Phyllosphere > Phylloplane/Leaf | place: Guanajuato, Mexico...
GCATATTTCTCGCGTCGATGATGAGCGCGGGTATGCTGGCATCGTCGCTCGTTCTCGCACAACCGCCGCACGACAACCCCGGCAACGGCGGCGACCACGGTCATGGGGAGAGTCACGGTCACGGGCCCAACCATGGTCATGAATCGAATGGTCATGGCCCCAAGCAGGTGCCACCCGGACACAGCCCAGACGGCCCAGGCAACTCTGCGAACGCACCCGGACATTGGCGCAAGGGCGATCGCCTGCCTCCCGAATACCGCGACCGTCAGTATGTGATCGACGACTGGCGCGCGTATCGGCTGGCTCCGCCGCCGCGCGGCTATTCGTGGGTCGGCATTGGCGGCGACTATCTGATGGTGCAGATTTCAACGGGAACCGTCCTGCGCGTCGGGCCGTAAGCTCCAATTGGCCGGCCGTTGCATCGGCCGGTCATGAAGCAATAGATTGCCACGCTCCCGTTGCCGGCGACCGTGGCAATTTCTCCATCAAAACCCGCGCACAAAGCTGCAATCAACTGGCTCTTCAACCACCCCGCCTCACATCGCAGGCCCGACAGCGGCCACATGCACTCCCTCCACACGTTGCACACGATTGACACGAAGCTCGCAGCAGCTAAAGAACCGTTGACGCGGCGCCGTTATATCAACCACGTATCGTGAGCCGGCGCGACGCGCTTGCGCCGTCGCGGACACTCTTCTTTCTGTGCTTTTTGCCATACCCGATGAAATGCGCATAGATACTTGCGCCAAAATTAATTTCGAACGACAACATCGACAACCAACCTTCATACTCTGTCACTTCTTAGGCGGGCTACTCCGACAGCGGAATCGGAAACTCGTCAGACAGGGAATCGATGCATGACCGCCGTCCTTGCGACGGCCATTTCCGCGTAGCGCCGCACGCGGATCATGTGGAGCTTACTTTGTAATGAGTTATACCCCAGTCGTTCCGTTCGCCACCGACAAGGCCGACTCCGGCTCTTTCGTAGGCGGCGCACCAGCGTTTCGCCAACTGGTCCGGATGATCGATCGGGTTGCTCCCACCGATCATCCGCTGCTTATTTTCGGGCCGACCGGTTCGGGCAAAGAACTCGTTGCGCGCCGTGTTCACGCACACAGCCTGCGCCAGGATCAACCCTTCGTCGACGTCAATTGCGGCGCGATTCCCGAACACCTCGTTGAAGCCGAACTGTTCGGGCACGTCAAGGGCGCATTCACCGGCGCGGGCGAAAACCGCCAGGGGCTTTTCCAGCAAGTTGGCAAGGGCACGCTGCTGCTCGATGAAATCGGCGAATTGCCGCTCGCGCTGCAGCCGAAACTACTGCGCGTACTTGAAACGCGCACATTCCGTCCGCTGGGATCGTCGACCAGCCTGCAGTTTGCCGGACGCGTGGTTGCCGCGACACACCGCGACCTGCGCGAGCTCGCGCGCGCGGGGCTGTTCCGCGAGGATCTGTTCTACCGGCTCGCGGTCTTCGTACTCGCGGTGCCGGGCCTCGAGCAGCGCGTCGAGGATATCCCCGCGCTCGTCAACCACTTCGCGTCACAACACACGCGCCGGCTGGAGTTTGCGCCGGCCGCGCTGCGTCGTCTTGCGCAGCACCCGTGGCCTGGTCATATCCGGCAATTGCGCAACCTGGTCAGCCAGTTGAGCGTGCTCGCGGAAAGCACGGTGATCGACGTGGATACGCTCGAGCCGTTTCTCGCCAACGAGACCAGCGGGCCGGTATCGCGCGCGAGTCTCGCCGATATGCTGATGCAGCTCGAAGGCCGCGACAAGCTAAACGCCGCCGAAGATTTGCTGATCGACCGCGCACTCGAACGGACGAGCGGCAACAAGAGTGCGGCCGCCGCGATGCTCGGCGTGGGTCGCAAGACAATCGAACGGCGTCTGAAGTCGCGAGAAGAACATCACCGTGAAGCGCGCAAGTGCCTGGAGCATGCGAGTGCGCTGATCGAAGAATCGAAATTTGCCGAAGCAATTCCGCCGCTGCGCCGCTGTCTCGACGTGCTGCAAACGCCGAACGAACAGGACCCCGTGCGCCGCCTCCAGTTCGACGCCTACCGCCTTCTGGGCATGAGCTTGCGCAGCGTGCACGGCTGGCTGTACGCGGAAGCCACGGCCTGCTACGCCGCAGCGCTGGCGGTCGGTGAAGGCGTGTGCTCCCCCGCTGAAATCGCCGCAATCCAGTTCGGCATCTGGACCACGCAGTTAACCACGCTGCAACTCAAGCAGGCACGCGCAACCGCGCAGAACATGCTGGAGCGCGCGCAGAACGCCGGCGATCGCGTGTCGCTCGACGAAGCTCACGTCGCCATGACCAACACGCTGTTCTGGCTCGGTGACAGCGAAGAAGCTCTCGCCTGTCTCGCGCGCGGCAATCTGCTCGGCGTGGGGCGCAACGACATCCGCACCGGCTCGCAAGGAATCGACCTGGCGAGTCTCGCGTTGACGTTCGAAGGACTCGCCGCCTACCAGATCGGCGCGTTCGGACAGGCACGCCGCGCGATGGAAATGCTGATTTTGCGCACATCCGAACCCGGCGTGCACGCGCTCGCTCACGTCGTCAATTTGCAGGGCGCCGCCTGGCTCGCCGCGCTGTTCGACGACGTGGAACGGCTGGGTCAGCTTGCAAGCGAACTGGAGTCGGTGTCGATCGCGCACGGCTTCGCGTTCTATCGCGGAGTCGGGCAGGTGTTGCGCGGCTGTCATCTCAGCGCGCTCGGGCAGGCCGACGAAGCGGAAACTGTCATGCTCGACGGCTACGATAACCACGTCGTTTGCAATGGCGGTGCGCTCTTCTATTCATTCAAGACGTGGCAGCACGGGGAATTGCTGCTGCGCGCCGGCCGCGCGAAAACGTGCGAGGCGATTCTGGCTACGGCTATCGACGAGACGCTCGCCCGTCAGGAGCGCGTGTATCTGGGCAAGCTACTGGTCACGCGAGCACGCGCGCAGTGGGCGCTCGGCGACGTGAACGCCGCGGAACTCGGGCTGCGCACGGCGCTGTCGACGGCGCTCGCGTTCGGCTCGGTGCCTGGGCGCGTGGATGCCGCGCACCACCTCGCCGATTTGCTGCGCTCGACTGGCCGCGTAGCCGAAGCCATCGAGACGCTCGAGCGCGGCCTGCGTGCGTTGCCGACGGATGCAACGCCTCGCGTCGCGGGCGCGGCGAATCTGCTTGCCGAACTCCAGCAACATGCTTCGTTCCACAACTACACCAAAGGAATCGTAAATGGCATATGAGCTACGCCGGGAAGATCTCGAACCGCTGCTACTGGGCGCAGCTTTCTTCGGCAGCGGCGGAGGCGGCACCATCGAATCCGCACGGCATCTGGCCGCGCACTTCGTAACCGGCGACTACTATCCCACCGACACCGTTAAGGTCGTTTCCGTCGATGAAGCGACCGAGGGCGCGGCCGTCATGGTCGCCTATCTCGGCGCGCCCGAAGCGATCAACTCGGCGACCTACCCGCTCGGCCCCGTGACGGCGGTGCAGAACGTTCAGGCTCGGCTCGCCTCGCAATCCAAGAAACTCGCCTATGTGATGCCGCCGGAAAGCGGTGCGCTGGGCTTCACGGTGGCTGCACTCGTGGCGGCGAAACTGGGCCTTGCGGTCATCGACGCCGACGGCGCCGGACGCGCGGTGCCCTCGTTGCCGATGCTGACGTTCGCCGCTGCGGAAATCAATCCGCGGCCCGCGTTCCTCGTAAGCCAAGGCGGTCTTTGCGTCGAACTGAACGTGACGCCGCGCGGCGGCAGCGAAGGCGCGCCGACTCATCAGCGGGACGTGTCGGCGATCGTCGAACAGATGATGCGCCCGGTCGTGGCCGACCCGGAGTTCGGGCAGTTCGGCGGACTCGCGATGTGGGTGATGACGCCGGCCGATATCGGCAGCGCGACACCGATTCGCGGCACACTGACACGCGCACTGAAACTCGGGCGTGCACTGCAAAGCGGAGAGATCGGCAGCGCCCGGCAGATGACCGCCTATCTCGTCGAACGTTGCGGACTTGCGGCGCGCGCAGTTTCCGAACCGGGCGAACTGGTGTCGGCCGAAGTCGATACGAGCGGCGGCTTCGACGTCGGCAAGATTCGCATTCAGGCTGGGCAGCATACCTATACGGTGATGTATCAGAACGAGTCGCTACTCGCGTGGGACAGCACGTGTGCACAGCCGATCGTGCTCGCGCCCGACAGCGTCGCCTACTTCTTCGGCGGCGAGGGCCAGGCAGTCTTTAGCAATGGCGACCTTGTCAACGGCGACGGTTCGCTGAATCCGGCAATCGGAAAACGCCCCGTGACGCTGATCGCCTGGCGTGCCGAAACGGAGTTGCGCAAACCGGGCCTCATTCTCGACAGCTTCATGCAGTTGCTGAACTCGCTTGGCTACCTCGGCCCTTACGTGCCGCTGGAATCGCTGCAGTCCGCACGCACTGGAGATGCATCTTGAACTCGCCCATTCGTATCTGTGTGCTCGTGCCGGTTGCCACGTCCCAGTACAACGACCGCATCATGAAGGCGATTGCGCCTGTCGTGCCGCCCGACGTCCAGGTGGAGATTCGCAACATCACCGAGGGTCATCCCGACATCGAGAACCGCACGAACTGGCTGCAGAACGGCATGCCGGTGGTCGAGCTCGCGCAGTCCATCGCCAACGACGGCTTCGACGGCATCTGGCTGACCGACTTCGACATGTGCGGCGTCGAAGCCGCGCGCGAAGTGATCGACATTCCGATCATCGGCGGCTTTCCGGCGTCGGCGTTTACGGCCCTCGCGCTCAGCCAGCGCTTCTCGATCATCACGATCCTGCAGAGCACGCTCGCGATGCAGCGCGGTCATCCGCAAACCTACGGCATAGAAGACACCTTCGCGTCGATTCGCGCGATCGACTGCCCTGTCGCGCAGCTCGAGAACATCGATGTGGTGGTTGTCCGCACCTTCGAAGCGGCGTTGAAGGCGATCAAGGACGACGGCGCTCAGGCAATTCTGCTCGGCTGTACGGGATTCGTGGACGTGGCGAGCCGGGTCTCGACGCTGCTCGGCGAGGCGCTCGGCGCTTACGTGCCCGTGATCGATCCCAATCAGGCGGGGTTCAGCTTCCTCGTGTCGCTGGTGCGTATGCGCGTGCGCCCGAGCAGGCTCACGTACAGCAAGGTCAGCTTGCAGGCGTAAGCAAGTCCGCTTCTGTCCGCCTCATCCCCGTCCGCCCTCATCTGCTTCATCTGCTTTCGTCCGGCTGCGGCATGCATCGCCGCGCCGGACTCCTCTCTGCGCCGTTCGTGGCGCTCGCAATCCTCCCTCACGCCGTCGAGTGCGCCCCGCCGCGGACGAAATCGCCCTATTACGCGCGCCGCATGCCCATGTGGACGAAAACGACCAACTTTGACAGCCAACCTGGACGAGATCGGCCAACACCGGCAGACCCGATTCGCCGACGCGCCCGAGCCTAAGCCATCTCAACGTATGGCACGACCATTGCTTATACAAAGGCAGGTGGCCGGAAAGCTGCGACGAAATTGTCCGAATGACCGGGGAGCCTGAGAGACCAAAACAAGATCGCGCGCTGCAATGTGTTCGACGTTCTGTTGCCGCGTCGTTGCGTCCGTCGCGGGACTGCTGACACCGCGGATCGAGTAATCTCGATTCATTATGGCAAGCAGTCGTTTAGTTAAACGAACTAATACGTGCAACGCCGATCGACGCCAACGGTAGCCAGCCGTTGGTAGCAGACTGAGAGAGGGCTGTGCTGTTGTAGCGGTGACGCGTAAACAGGTGGCGACCATGCTTCCGCAGAGAAGCAGTTCGCATTGCGCGGCACTAAAGAGCGGAAAATCTTTGGCTATGCACCGAAGATCCGCTGCGGGATGGGTCCGGCCGTCGTTGCCTTCCCTTCGGGAAAGGGCCGCGACGGCTAACCTTGTTGTAACGAGTCGCGGAAAACAAGCTGCTTGAGCAGCCTTACGCAGCGCCAGATTTCAACGGCGCCGTGACGAGAGAAGACTGGCCATCCACGGGGGTTCAAAGATGCACCACCACATTTTCGAAAGCGAGCTTGTTCATCTCGAGCGCGTGATCGCATGGGCGTCCCAGGAGCCTTTTTCACCGACCTATTGGCGCGACCGCGTCGAGCATTTGAAGACGAGTCCGCAAGCACCCATGTACCGGAACCGCATCGCCCGCCTGGCGCGCCTCCTCGCGGAACTCAAAGGATAGCTGCGGTCTTTGCAAACTGTGTTTGTCAGTGCGACGTTGCGCGGGTGTCGGGCGCCTTGCCGGCAAGCAGGAGCGCGATTGTCGCCACGCAGAAAACGGCGCCTGCATAAAAGGTAGCCGTAGCCCCGATCTTGTCCCACAGCTCACCGGCAATGACGCTCGAAAGCAGTGTGACGACACCGCCCAGCAGGTTGAAAAAGCCAAACGCAGTGCCCCGTAATTGCGCCGGCGCGGTGTGAGAAACCATGGTCGCGAGCAGCCCCTGCGTCATACCCATATGCAAGCCCCACAATGCGACGCCGAGCAGCACGATGCTCCAGTGGCTGCCGTGTGCAAGCACGAGGTCCGAGGCGATCAGCACGACGACACCCGCAATCAGCAGCCGCTTGTGACTCATCGTGTCCGCAAGTTTGCCGAACGGATACGCCGACAGCGAATACACGATATTCATCGTCACCATAACGAGCGGAACCAGAGCGATGGGTACGCCACTGCCCATTGCACGCAAAACGAGGAATGCTTCGCTGAAGCGGGCGAGCGCAAACACAGCGCCAATGGCGACGACCCACCAGTAGCGCGCGCCCAGCTTCTTCAGATTCTCCAGCCGCACAGGATTGACGCGCTTCGCGCCCGCTTCACGCGCTGGCTCGTGGATGCCTACCATCAACAGTGCGACCGCCAGCACACCAGGAATGACGGCAAGCCAGAAGGCTAGCCGGAAGTTATCGGCCCACACCGACATGATGACTACCGCGAACAACGGGCCCAGCACCGCGCCGATGGTATCGAGCGACTGACGCAAGCCGAACGCGGCGCCTCTGAGGTGGACAGGTGTGACGTCCGCCACGAGCGCGTCGCGCGGCGCGCCGCGAATCCCCTTGCCGACTCTGTCGATGACGCGCGCGCTCACCACCACGCCGACGGTCGGCGCGATCGCAAAGAGCGGCTTGCTCAACGCGCCCAATGCATAACCAGCCACCGCGAGCCACTTACGGTTCCCGAGGTAGTCGCTCAGCGCGCCCGAAAACACCTTTACTATCGGCGCGGTCGCCTCGGCAATGCCTTCTATCAAGCCGATGGTCGCGGCGCTCGCACCGAGGCTCACTGTCAGGAACATCGGCAAAAGGCTATGGACGATCTCCGACGAGATATCCATGAAAAGACTCACACAGCCGAGTACCCAGACGCTTCGTGGAATGCTCGAGAGGACGCCGATCCGGATTCTGGCTTGCATGGACAGGTTACCTTTGCAATTGCAGTCAAGACAGCGCACAAAGCCGGACGGGCCAGAACATTTACTCCTGACACTGCACGTCTTTTCTCGGCACGGCGATAAGTACCGGATACGTGCCGTGATCCAGCTCGACGCGCGCGACCACGGTGATCATCGTGCTGTCGATCTGATCGTACACGCTGACCTGTTCGCGCTTAAGCGTGGTGATGCCGGTACATGCGGACGCCCGGCCCTCGTCGGAAATGCGGCATTGAATCGGGTTGTCCGCAATGTAGCGATATTTGTCCCGATCGGGCGTCGCGAGATATTCACGAACGCTCTGTTCCGACCCGCCTACGCCCGTCACTTTTCCGATCGCACATTGCAGTGCGCCTGTCTCGCCATTCGCGGCTGTTTGAGCGTTCACGGCGGTACTCGCAGCGGCCGCCGCAAGGATCAATGCAAAGTGGTATCTCATCGCGCATTCACGTTTGTCGGATCGAAGTGTTGAATTGTAAAGGTACCTGGGGCCAGACTGCCGGGAAGCCTGCGGCTGTGCATTCAGCGTGTAGCAATGCGGGAAGCTGCTCGGCCACACGATGCTGCACGGGCGTGCGCAACGCTCGCGACTCGTTGGCACACAGGATGCTGCCGAACACGATACTCGATCCACCGAAAGCAACGCAGAAGGAGCCGTCCATGACCGAAACACCCACGCCCCAAAAACCCGATCCGCAACAGTCCGAAATTGGCCGCGGCACGCCGCCCGCGCGCACACCGGAGGCGCTTCCCGAAACCGACGTCCAGCCGGACCAGCAGCCCGTGCGAGACATACCGGGCGTCGGTGTGCCCGGTAGCCAGTCACCTGCTCCGTGAACCCGGTGTACATGGTCTATTGGTCGGAAGCGATAGACGACGCCATCGTGCCGCGCGCCGCATCCTTTGCCGCCGGCGCGATGGCAGAGGCGCTGTCATTTACCGAGACGTTGCGGCGCCGTCAGTCGTGCGGCGAGCCGGTGTGTTTCGTTACCCTTTGCTCGGAAAACCCGAACTCGGTGGGTCGGCCGGGCGTCGCCGATCCGCCCGCCGACTATGCGTGGAAGAAGCGCCGTCCATGAGCGCTTCGGCATGCCGATTGCGCATGCACGTTACGCACGCGACGGTCGCATCGCGCGAAAACCCGCTTAACTCTGGAGGCACTCATGGCAAACGACAAGACCGAAGGCATCAAGGAAGAACTGAAGGGCATGATCAACAAGGGCATCGGCTCTATCACCGGCAACGAAGACAGGAAGCTCAAAGGTGAAGCGCAAATCACCGAAGGCGAAAACCGCAAGGATCTCGGCGATCAGCGTGAAAACGCCGAAAAGGGCAAGACGGATCCGGGCAACCCGTCGAATCTCTGACCGCGTTGCCGCGCTTCGGCGGCGGGGCGATCCGAACCGGCCTGCGAGCGTAACCGGGTAACGCACATACCAGCATAATCGCTTGCCTAGTTGCGCTCGTGCGCAATCGCTACGATGGGCGGACCGTCAAATCGGATAACCATCGCGGGAGCCCATCATGAAGCGTTTTCACATCGCACTCGCTGTTGCGAGTCTCGACGAATCGATTGTCGACTACAGCCGCCGGCTCGGACAATCGCCCGATGCCGTTGTGCCAGGCAAATACGCGATGTGGCGAACCGACCTGCTCAACTTCTCGATCAACGAGAAACCGGAGCAAGCGGGTCAACTGCGGCACGTCGGATTCGAAGACGATACCGCCAACGCGTATTCAAGCAGCCTCGATGTGAACGGACTGGAGTGGGAGCTGTTTTCAGCCGCTGAGCAGGATGCGCGGATCGTCAGCACGTATGGGGTGGCTGTGCGCTCAACGCAAGCGTAGGCGAACCTGGCATCAGCCTGTAAATAGCGCGCGGCACTCATCGACTACTTAACCATGGTGCCGCTACGCGCACAGCACCATGGTCAAGGTAGGCCGCTATCCCGAGCGCTTACCTTCTTCCAGCCTGGACCCGGATCGAACGACTTCGTTGCCTCGGCTTTCGCGGCAGTCTGCGGGCCAAGGTCACGCTCATAGATCTGCCCGGCATGACTCACCATGAAAGTCTTGATACCCGTATCCCCGTAACGCACCGGCCAGGCGATGATGGCGAAACCTCCGAACAGCTTGCCGTCGACAACGTAGTCATAGGCGCCGCCAGGCGCATGCGGTCCCTGTGAATAGAGCAGCTTGTAGTGATACCCGTGGTAACCGGCGTTCTGGGTGTTGCGCGCGCTTGCATTAACGAACGCATCGCCGAGTGGACTTGGTGGGTCGTCCGGTCCCGTCGGCCAGTACAGACCGTCGTGTTTGCCTGGCGAGCTCACCATCTTCGACGCGTAGGCGAGCACGCCCTCGCCGTCGTGATTGGTCTGCGCGTATTCGCGTTGTGCATCGTAGATTGCGAGCATCGTCTGAATGACTGCCAGTTCGTTGCGGCCGATGCGTCGTTCCCGCATCTCTTCCGCGCCAGCGCGCGTGTCGAAGTGCCATCCCCGGTCGGTTTTCACGAGTGGGATTGGGAGCGTCCAGCCATCGTCGCCTACCGCGATCTCCGCGTGTCGCGTATCGATCGGCTTGATCGCATGCGACTTTGACCACATCGTCAGAAATGCATCCCGCACCTGCGCGCCAACGGGCGGAATCAGATTACGAAAGTCCTTGCCCAAGATGGTGCGCAATGCGTCCTCGCGGTCTTTAACAATTGCGTCACCAAAGGCATTCATTGCGGCCTCCGGAGTAGCGAAGTTCTGCTGCGCATGAGCCGCAGGCGAGATTGCCAATGCAAAAATCGCCGTGATCGCGAGGTTGGTAAAGATGGCCGTCAGCCACTTCCGGAGAACGTGTGAATAGAGTTTCATGGTTCCTGCTCCTCAGCGCCGCCCGCCGCGCATGCCCGATGTCGAAATTACTTTGGCCACATCTATAGCGAAACGATGAAGGTACCGGCTAACAGAACACGCTTACGAACTCGCACGGACTGACCGCTGCGCAGCGCGCTGCGTTCAGCTTGCGCTGATTTCGTTTGAAAGCGGCTTGCCCGTCTCGAACTCCGTGACGCTTTGCAGGGTTGTCTCGCAGATGGTCGTCACCGCTTCGCGCGTGAGAAAGGCCTGATGCCCCGTGACGATCACGTTCGGGAATGTGACGAGCCGTTGAAGCACGTCGTCGGTGATGATGGTGCCCGACAGGTCACGGAAGAAAAGGTCCGCCTCCTGCTCGTACACGTCGATCGCGAGACCGCCCAGTTGCCCGCTCTTCAGCGCATCGATGACCGCTTCGGTGTCGATAAGCGCGCCGCGGCTCGTGTTGATCAGAAGCGCGCCGCGCTTCGCGCGCGCGAGCGTGCTGGCGTCGATGATGTGGTACGTCTCCGGAGTGAGCGGACAATGCAGCGAAATGATGTCCGCACTCTCGCCGATTTCCTTTGGCCGCGCATAGCGCGCGCCCAGCGCCTCGAATTCCGCTGATGGGAACTTGTCGTAGCCGATCACGCTGCAGCCGAAGCCCAGCATGATCTTCGTGAACACGCGCCCGATCTTGCCGGTACCGATCACGGCCACCACCTTGCCGTTCAGGTCGAAGCCCATCAGGCCGTCGAGAGAAAAGTTGAAGTCGCGCGTGCGGTTATAGGCACGCTGGATCTTGCGGTTGATCGCCATGAGCAAAGCGACCGCATGCTCAGCGACCGCGTTCGGCGAATAGTTCACTACTCGCACTACCTTGATCCCGAGGTCCTGCGCTGCTTTCAGGTCGACGTTGTTAAAGCCGGTGCAGCGCAGCGCGACGAGCTTCGTGCCGCCGTGCACGAGCGCCTGCAGCACGGCGGCATCCGCACAATCGTTGACGAAGATACACACGGCGCCATGGTTCGCGGCGAGGCTGACCGTCTCGATGTCGAGCGGGACATCGAAATACTGGAGACGATGATGATGCCCCGCGTTCGCGGCATTCAGATACTCTCGGTCGTAAGGCTTGGCGCTGAAGACGGCTATGTCCATGATGATCTCCGTGGCAAATTTGATCAGGAGTGCCGGGTGCGATCGTTACGGCTGGTGATCGCGCTATCCACTGGCGAGCGCCGCGGCGACCTGCACGAACAGAATCTTTGCGATGGTCATCGACGGGAAAATCATCGCGTAGCCGACGTCCGGGCGGTCGGTCGGCGCAATGCGATTGGCAAAGGCGAGGATCGCGGGATTGCCCGTCGCGCCGCATAAGACGCCCACCGTCATGTCGAACGGCAGCCTGAAGATCCACAGGCAGACCGCCGCCGTCACGACGACGAGCGCGAGCAGGATCGTCACGCCATAGAGCAGAAAGGACACGCCGGTTACGCCGATGGTCGCGAAGAATTTCGGCCCCGAAGCGATGCCTACCTGCGCGAGAAAGATGGTCAGGCCAAGGTTGCGCAGCACGAGATTGGCCGAGAGCGGCATCGTCCAGACGAAAGGTCCGAAGCGCCGCACCCGGCCGAGCACGAGTGCCACCAGCAGCACTGCCGCCAGCCCGAGCGCGAGCTTGCCGATGCCTGGAATGGATAGCGGAATAGCACCCGCCAGCAGGCCGAGCGCCGCACCGGCACCGATCGAGATGAAGCTCAGTTCGGCAGTACCCTTGATGGAGTCGCCGAAGAACGCACGAACCGCCTTGATCTGGGCGCGATCGAGCAGCAGACCGACGCGGTCGCCATATTCGAGGATGAGGTCCGGGTTCGGCATCAGGTCGGCGTCACCCCGGCGCACGTGCGCAATAGTGCAGACGACGCCCTCGGGAAAGCGGATGTCGCGCAGCATGCGCCCCACCACGAGCCGGCTCGACGCGAACACGCGCGCATAGTCCAGGTCTTCGCGGTGACTCGTCATACGGCCCGGCTGCAGTTCGCCGAAAAGTGTCGTGGCCTCATGCAGCACGGCCGGATCGGTGGAGGTCGCGAGCAGCACGTCGTCGGCACGCAGAACGAGGTCGTCGGCGGCCGGGCGGTTGCGGTGCTCGCGACGCACGGCCGCGATCGCCAGCCCGGTCGGCATACGCGCCACCAGCTGCGCCATGTTCAACCCGATAAACGCAGGATTGCGCAGCGCGATTTCGGCCGTTTCGATAAGCGGGGGCGGCGGGCGCACGATGTTCGGCTTAAGCAATGCACTAAGGGCATACAGGAAGAGAATCGGCCCGGCAACACCGAACGAATACGCGACGCTGTAGCCCACCGCCGGCCCGTCGCTTTTCACCGCGGCGATCGCGGCCTGCAGGCTCGCCGTGCTGGTGCCGGCACCGGCGAACATGCCGAGCGATTCGTCGAGTTTCACGCCGAAGAGCGGTACGAACGCGACCGCGACCAGTCCCGAGACGATCACGCCGAGCGCGGCGGCGGCGTTGGCCTTGAGGCCGTCCGGACTCGTCAGTCCCTTGAAGAACTGATCGCCATACTGGATACCGATTCCATAGAGGAACAGCAGAAGCCCGAATGTGCCGAGCAACGCGGGCGGTGCGGACTTCGGTGCGAAGCCGCCGATCGCCAGGCCGACGAACAGCACCGCGCCTGAGCCGAGCGACACCCCTTTGATGCTGATCTCACCGACCACGTATCCCAAGGCGACCGTGAGAAACAGCACGAAGAGCGGCTGCGTTTCGAGCAACGTCCTGACCGTATCCATGGCGTTTCCTTTTTGCCTTGGAGCGAAGACGCAGCAGCGAATGAGCCCCGCGCCTCCGGGACACGATCCCGCCACCAGCCTCGCGCTCGTCGTGGCATTCCGGCTGCGATCGAAGGCTTTTCGATTGTTGGAATGTGCAGCCCGAAGGCGCATCTACAAATTTATGTTCAATCCAATCGTGAAGACAATAGGACCATCGACCGATGTCGCGCACGCGGCGGCGACTGTAGGCTAGCTGTGGCAGTGTCACGATCCTGATATCGCTCACGGCTTGACGTCAGCGCCGCTGGACGCCGCAACGGCGTCCGGTACGCAGGTCCGCGGCGGAATACCCAACGGCGCAAGTCATCGGGGCAGTTCACGGCGCTCTCCAGACGAGTTCGCGCCGCTCGAAGCAGCACGTTTCAGCCGGGCGTCAAACGGAGTCGCGCCGATGAAAGCTCTTCAGCGTCCACTACGCATCGAGTTGGTCGCGCCTCTTTCGGGCGTCATGGTGCCGCTCGAAACCGTGCCCGATCCGGTCTTCGCACAGAAGATGGTCGGCGACGGCATATCGATCGATCCGACTTCGCACGAATTGCTATCGCCGCTTCCCGGCAAGGTCACACAACTGCATAGTTCCAGCCATGCCGTCACGATTACGGGCGCGAGCGGGCTCGAAGTGTTGCTTCACATCGGGCTCGACACTGTATTGCTGCGCGGCGAAGGTTTCACCCCGCTCGTCAAGGAAGGCGATACGGTCGCGACGGGCCAGCCGCTGATCCGGTTCGATCCGGTCTACGTCGGCGCCAAAGCGGCCAGCCTGCTGACCCAGATGGTGATCGCAAACGGCGACCGCGTGACGCGCTACGTGCCCGCGGAAGGCCTCGTTACCGCAGCCGGCGACGTCGCACTGACTGTCGAACTCGCCGACGATACAGCCAAAGATCAGACCGCCCGCACGACCGGCGCAATCGTCTCCGACGAGGTCACGCTGCCGAATCCCGCGGGCATGCACGCGAGACCCGCCGCGGTCTTCGTCGGCGCGGCGAAGAAGTACGAGTCCGAGATCCGCCTGCTGCACGGTAGCAACAGCGCGAACGCCAAGTCGATCGTGTCCATCATGGGGCTCGCGACGAAGTTCGGCGACAGGGTACGCATCCAGGCCACCGGTCCTGACGCGGGAGAAGCCGCTAGCGTGCTTGCGCGTCTGCTCGCCGAAGGTTCGGGCGAAAAAGCCGCCGACGCACCCGCCTCTCCTCCAACGAGTCTCGCGCCCACGAGTGGATCGTCTGGCGAGCCCGCCGTCGTCAAACGCGCGCAGCCTGCCGATGTCAACGAACTCACTGGCGTATCGGCTTCTCCCGGCCTCGCCGTCGGCAAGATCGTGCAGTTCCGCCAGCAGGTCATCGACGTCAAGGAAGCCGGGGAATCGCCGCAGCGCGAACGTGTGCGGCTCGAAGCAGCCCACCACGAAGCGCGTCAGAACATCGAGGCGCTTAAAGCGAAACTCACCGATCCGTCGAAGGCGCAGATTCTCGACGCGCACCTGGAACTGCTCGAAGACCCCGATCTCAACGGCATGGCGATCGGCAGCATCAGCGAAGGCAAAAGCGCGGGCTTCGCGTGGCGCGCCGCCTTCGAGCAGCAGGCAGCGACACTCGAAAAGCTCGACAATCCGCTGCTGCGCGAGCGCGCGGGCGACGTCCGCGACGTCGGCCGGCGTGTGCTTGCGCTGCTGGCAGGCATGCAGCAGGCGCAGATCGACGTACCCGCCGACTCGATCCTGATCGCCGAAGAGCTCTCCCCGTCCGACACCGCTTCACTCGATCGAACCAAAGTGCTCGGTTTCTGCACGACGACGGGCGGCGCCACGAGCCACGTCGCGATTCTCGCGCGCTCGCTCGGCATTCCGGCGATCTGCGGCATCGACGAAGATGCGCTGCAACTCGCCGACGGTACGCTCGTGGTGCTGGACGGTTCGCATGGCAGCTTGCGGCGCAACCCAAGCGCCGGTGAAGTCGAAAAGGCACGCGAGCGCATCAGCCGTCAGGCCGAAAAACGCGAAGAAGAGAAGCTCGCTGCGAGCAAGCTCGCCATGACGGCCGACGGTCACCGCGTCGAAGTCGTCGCGAACATCCGCAACGCAAAGGAAGCGCGCGATGCGGTTGCAGCCGGTGCCGAAGGCGTGGGCCTGTTGCGCTCGGAATTCCTGTTCGACGATCGCGACACCGCACCGTCCGAAGACGAACAGGCCAGCGAGTACTGCGCCGTTGCCGAAGCGCTCGGCCGCGAACGTCCGCTCGTGATTCGCACGCTCGACGCGGGTGGAGACAAGCCGCTCTCCTACATGCCGCTGCCGAAGGAGGACAACCCGTTCCTCGGCCTGCGTGGCGTGCGTGTGAGCCTCGATCGCCCGGACATTTTTCGCACGCAGTTACGGGCGATTCTGCGCGCCGCTCCAATCGGCAATCTGCATGTGATGTTCCCGATGGTTGCCGCGATCGAGGAGGTGCTCGCAGCAAAAAAAATCCTGCTGGAAGAAGCCGGCGACCGCGCGAACAGCATCAAGGTCGGCGTGATGATCGAAGTGCCGGCCGCCGCGTTGATCGCCGAGCCGCTCGCGCGCGAAGTCGACTTCTTCTCGATCGGCACGAACGATCTGACGCAATACACGCTCGCGATGGACCGCGGGCATCCAAAGCTCGCCAGGCAGGCCGATGCGCTTCACCCGGCGGTATTGCGCCTGATCGGCATGACGGTCGAAGGCGCGCATAAGCACGGCAAATGGGTCGGCGTGTGCGGCGGCATCGCATCGGATGCGATCGCTGTGCCGGTGCTCGTAGGTCTCGGTGTCGACGAGCTTTCGGTCAGCGTTCCCGCCGTCGGTTCAATCAAGGCCCAGCTCGCCCGGCTGACGATGGCCCAGGCGCGTCAGCTCGCCGCAGAAGTAGTGCGACTCGGCACCGCCGCGGAGGTCCGCGCCCTCCTCGCTCCGTTCGCCGAATAAGCAGTTCAACAGGAGACCGGCCGTGTTCAAACATGCGTTCGGAGTGTTGCAGAAAGTCGGCAAGTCGTTGATGCTGCCGGTCGCCGTGCTCCCCGTGGCCGGCCTGTTGCTCGGCCTCGGCGCGACCGATTTCCACGGTTACGTGCCGGCCATCGTGCTCGCCCTGATGAAGAACGCGGGCGACGTGATTTTTGCCAATCTGCCGCTGATCTTCGCAATCGGCGTGGCGCTCGGCTTTACCGAAAACGACGGCGTCTCGGGCATCGCCGCAACGATCGGGTATCTCGTCATGACGGCTACGTTGGGCGTGATCGCCAAGACGGAAGGCATCGAGCCCGACATGATCATGGGCATTCCGTCGATTCAGACCGGTGTGTTCGGCGGCATCCTCGCGGGCGGCCTCGCGGCCTGGATGTTCAACCGCTACTACAGAATCGCGCTGCCGGCCTACCTGGGATTTTTCGCCGGCAAGCGCTTCGTGCCCATCGTGACCGCAATCGGTTCGATCGTGCTCGGTGCAATCCTGTCCGTCGTGTGGCCGCCTATCGGCAGCGCGATCAAGGCCTTTTCACAATGGGCGGCGGTGTCCGACCCGCGCACTGCGGCAACCGTCTACGGCTTTGTCGAGCGTCTGCTGATTCCGTTCGGCCTGCATCACATCTGGAACGTGCCGTTCTTCTTCGAGGCAGGCAGCTTCCTCGATCCCACGACCGGCAAGGTAGTTCACGGAGACATCACCCGGTTCTTTGCGGGCGATCGCACTGCGGGCATCCTGGCGGGCGCGTTCCTGTTCAAGATGTTCGGCCTGCCGGCTGCGGCGATCGCAATCTGGCACTGCGCCAAGCCGGAGAACAAGGTCGCCGTTGGCGGCATGATGGTCTCGGCCGCATTGACCTCGTTCCTCACCGGCATCACCGAGCCAATCGAGTTTGCATTTTTGTTCGTCGCCCCGGTGCTCTACCTTATCCATGCATGTCTCGCGGCCTCGGCGCAGTTCGTGGCCAACACGCTCGGCATGCGCATGGGCTTCACCTTTTCGCAGGGCGGCATCGACTTTCTGATGTTCAACCTGATCGGCAACAAGTCGACTCACGCGTGGTACGTATTTATTCTCGGGCCGATCTACGCGGTGATCTACTACGGCGTTTTTCGTTTCGTGATTACCCGCTTCGATCTCAAGACGCCAGGCCGCGAGGACGACACCGTCGAAACCGCGAAGGTAAGCACCGCTGGCGTCGGCGGGCGTTCGCGCGAGCTGGTGCTCGCCTTCGGCGGCCGTTCCAACATCGACAGCCTGGACGCCTGCATCACGCGTCTGCGCATCTCGGTGAAGAACCCCGCGCTCGTCAATGAAGGCAAACTCAAGGCGCTCGGCGCTGCGGGCGTCGTGCGGGTCGGCAACGGGGTTCAGGCGATCTTCGGGCCATTGTCCGAAAACATGAAGACCGACATGCACGAATACCTGAAGACAGCCGGCAGCGAGGCCGACCTCGCAGCAGACGGAACGGCTGTCGCGGAGGCCGCCGCGCCGACTGCGACCGCGATCGGGAACGCCCAGGCTTCGGCGCACAGCACGACGCAACAGGCGGAGCGTGTTGAAAAAATCCGCGCAGCGTTAGGTGGCGTCGCCAATATCCAGAAACTCGACGCGCTGGCGGCGACACGGCTGCGAGTCGGGTTGCGCGACGCCTCACAACTCGACACCGCCGCACTGAAAGCGGCCGGCGTTCCCGCGACGCAAACGCTGACCAACGGCGAGTTCGATCTGATTGTGGGCCTCGACGCGCCAAACCTGGCAGGCGCGATGCGATAACGCTCGCGAGCAGCGGATAGCATGTGGTCGCCCGCATCGGTTTTATGCCGTCGCGGGGAGATCAACCTTCGCGGGTCGACACAGTGGCGACGTTAAATCCGCTCAGATCGCTTCGAGCACCACGACGCTGCGCGCGTCGACGCAACACGTTTCCGACTCGATAGCGGCGTGTTGCAGGGTGGAGACGATGTCGTTCGGACTCTCCTGTGCCGTATCGATGATCCGGCACCAGCGTCGCCCGTCAAGCACAGAAAGGTCAAACCGGCGCGCGCAGTCGTCCATGTTCAGCATGACGTGCAACGCGGACTCCCCGGACGCTTCGCCGCCCAGAGTGAAGGCCAGCAACCGGACTCCCGGATCATGCCAGCGTGGCTCGTTAAGGCGTTCGCCGTGCCAGGCAACGTCGGGGTCGGCGTGGCCGGACGACGGTCTGCCAGTGAGAAAGCGCTGGCGGCGCAGACTCGCGTGGCGCTTACGCAGCGCAATCAGTTCACGCACGAAACGCAGCATGTCCGACTCTGCTTCTATCGAGCGCCAGTCGATCCAGGAAAGCACATTGTTCTGGCTATAGCCGTTGTTGTTGCCGCGCTGGCTGCGCAGAAGTTCGTCGCCTGCGAGGATCATGGGCACGCCCTGGCTCAGAAACAGAATGGCCATCAGGTTACGCGCCTGCTGGCTACGCAGGCGACGAACGCCAGCGTCGTCCGTCTCGCCTTCAGCACCACAGTTCCACGACAGATTGTCATTGCTACCGTCGCGGTTTTCCTCGCCGTTGACCTCGTTGTGCTTCGCGTTGTAGCTCACGAGATCGTTGAGCGTGAAGCCGTCGTGGCAAGTAATGAAATTGATGCTGTTCGCGGGCAGTCTGCCACCGTCGGCATACAGATCGGCACTTCCTGCGATGCAGGTGGCAACCTCGCCGCACATGCCAGGATCGCCGCGCACGAAACGGCGGATTACATCCCGATAGCGCCCATTCCATTCCGCCCACGCCATGCCGGGGAATGCGCCGACCTGATAGAGACCGCCGGCGTCCCACGCTTCGGCGATCAGCGGCACGCGCGAAAGTATCCGGGAAGACTCGATCGCCCAGGGCAATGGCGGGTCGCTCAGGAGATCGCCATGCTGATCACGTGCGAACACGCTCGCCAGATCGAACCGGAAGCCGTCCACGCCGAGTTCCTGCACCCAGTATTCGAGGCATCGAACAATGAACGCGGTCACCAAAGGATGGTTGCAATTGACGGTGTTCCCGCAGCCTGTGTAGTCCCGGTAACGGCGCCGGTCGCCGGCGTCCAGGTGATAGAAAATGTCGTTGGCAAGGCCTTTGAAATTGATGACGGGCCCGGATGCGCCCGCCTCCGCCGTATGGTTGAAGACCACGTCGAGCAACACACCAATACCGGCGGCGTGCATCGCGTCCGTGAGCGCGCGGAACTCCTGCGGAGCGCTTGCCGGATCGACGCAATAGCGCGGATGCGGGCTGTAGAAGCTATGCGTACTGTAGCCCCAGTAGTTGCACAGCCCTCTGGCTGCGGCCGCCGGCGGAACATCCTGCGCGTCGAAGGCCATGACCGGGAGAAGCTCGACATGGGTCACGCCCAGCTGCGTGAGGTAAGGTATTTTCTCGATCAACCCGGCAAAGGTTCCGGGATGCGTCACATTGCTCGACGGATGGCTGGTGAAGCCACCAACGTGCAACTCATAAATGACAGCGCCGTCCAGCCCGGAGGCGACTGGCGTAGCGTCAGCGGGTACAGGCTGGGTCACGATGGCGCGGTACGAAGCGTGGCCTGTCTCGAGTATCGCCGAGGCGCTCGTTCGCTTCCACAAGTCATCGCTTACGGCACGGGCGTGAGGATCGAGAAGTTCCGTGTGTGGGTAGAAAGCCCTGCCCGTGTGTTCCGTGTCCTGCACTCCGTCAACACGCCATGTGTAGCAGGTGCGTATCGGCAGGTCCAACACCAGAACGTGCCAGTAGAAGAAAGTCCGATTGCACTCGGACGAGAGCGTGATGACCTGAAAGGGTTCAGGGCTGTCCGGGGCCGCGTACAGCAGAAGTTCGACTTGCGTGGCATGACGGCCGAAGATACAAAAGTTGACGCCTTCGGGCACCACTGTCGCCCCTGGCGGGAACCGCGATCCTGGGCCTACCGGATAGCCCGGCGCCGGGCCGCGCTCAGCGTTGCTCAAGGTCGATTCTCACCGGACGGATGTTCCAGATCTGACTACAGTACTCACTGATCGCACGATCCGACGAGAACTTGCCGGCGCGTGCGGTGTTGAGGATCGACATGTGGGTCCAGTGCCGCACGTCCTGCCAGGCGGCGCTCACGCGCTCCTGGCACGCAACGTAGTCGGCGTAGTCGGCTAGCACGAGGAACGGATCGAATTGCAGCAGACTCTCGACCAGCGGCCGGAACATCTCGCGATCACCGCGCGAGAATTGCCCGTCGGCGATCAGCTTCAGCACTTCCCGCAGTTCTGCGTTGCCGTTCGCGTAATCGGCAGGGCGATAGCCGTCGCGCTTGACCTGCTCGACCTGATCCGCGCTCAAACCGAAAAGAAAAAAGTTTTCCTCGCCGACCTGTTCGCGGATCTCGACGTTGGCGCCATCCAGCGTTCCGATTGTCAACGCGCCGTTCATCATGAACTTCATGTTGCCGGTGCCCGACGCCTCCTTGCCCGCCGTCGAAATCTGCTCGGACAGGTCTGCTGCCGGGTAGATGAAATGTGCGTTCTTCACGTTGAAGTCGGGAAAGAACACGACTTTCAATCGATCGCTCACGAGCGGGTCGTTGTTGACCACTTCTGCCACGCCATTGATCAGGCGGATGATCAGCTTGGCCATCGCATAGCCCGGCGCAGCCTTTCCGCCAAACACAAAGCAGCGAGGTGCAAGCGTCAATTGAGGATTGTTACGAAGGCGTTGATAAAGCCCGATGATGAATAGCGCATTCAGATGCTGGCGTTTGTATTCATGGATCCGCTTGACCTGAATGTCGAACAACGCGCCCGGGTCGACCACGATGCCCGTCGCGCTGTGGATTCGCGAGGTGAGAGCTTCTTTGTTCGATAGTTTGACGCGGCGCCACCGCTCCTGGAACGCAACATCGTCGGCATGCGCTTCGAGGCCGCGAAGTTGAGTGGGGTCGGTAATCCAGTCCTTCCCCACTGTTTCATCCAGCAGCCGCGCAAGCTGCGGATTGCACAGCAGCATGAAGCGGCGTGGCGTGACGCCGTTCGTGACATTGAAAAAACGGTCCGGCCACATCTCGGCAAAATCCCGCATCACGGTCTGCTTCAGGAGCGCGGAATGCAGCGCGGCGACTCCGTTCACGGCGTGACTGCCCACAGTCGCCAGGTGCGCCATGCGCACCCGCTTGTCGCCCCGCTCGTCGATCAGCGACATGCGTGCCACGCGTGCCTCGTCGCCGCCATAGCGTTGCCGGACCTCGTCGATAAAACGGCGGTTGATTTCGTAGATGATTTCCAGCAGCCGCGGCAACAGGTTTCGAAACAGCGGCAGGCCCCAGGTCTCGAGTGCCTCCGGCAGCAGCGTATGGTTGGTATAGGCCAGCGAGCGCCGGGTGATGTCCCAGGCCTCGTCCCAAGGCACTTGCCGTTCGTCCACCAGCAGACGCATCAACTCGGCAACAGCAATGGACGGATGCGTGTCGTTGAGTTGCGCCGCGAACATGTCGGCGAAGCGCTCCGTGGGCTCTCCCTTGAGATCGAGCAGCCGCAGCATGTCCTGTAGCGAGCACGAAACGAAGAAATACTGCTGTGCGAGGCGCAACCGCTTGCCGGCTTCCGGCTCGTCGTTTGGATAAAGCACCTTAGAGAGCGTTTCGGAGATCACCTTGTCCTGCACGGCCTGGTAATAGTCTCCGGCGTTGAAGTCCTGCAGATCGAACGACTCCACCGCCTCGCTTTTCCAAAGCCTCAACGTGTTGCATGTGTTGACGTGAAAGCCTGCCACCGGAATATCGTAGGCCACGCCCTTGACCTTGTTCGCCGCGACCCAGCGAACTTGAAGCCGGCCCTGCGCGTCAGTCGTGCTCTCGGTGTGGCCGCCGAAGGCCACATAAAATGCCACGTCCGGACGCACGATCTCCCACGGATTGCCCATTTGCAGCCACTTGTCGGTCACTTCCACCTGCCAGGCGTCGCGGATCTCCTGATCGAAAATGCCGAACTCATAACGGATGCCGTACCCGATCGCGGGGATTTCAAGCGCGGCGAGCGAGTCCAGGTAACACGCTGCGAGCCGGCCGAGTCCGCCGTTGCCGAGACCCGGTTCTTCCTCCTGCGCGAGTATCGAGTCGAAGTCCTGACCGAGTGCCTGCATGGCGGCGCGCGCGTTGGCCTCGATGCCGAGGCTGACCAGGTTATTGCCGAGTTGCGGCCCGATCAGAAATTCGGCGGACAGATAGCAGGCGAGCCTTACCTCACGCGCGGCATGAGTTTGCACCGTCGCCACCCAGCGTTCCAGCATACGGTCTCGCACGCTGTACGCCAGCGCCATGTACCAGTCGTGCGGGGTCGCAATGGCCGGATAACGTGCCTGCAGACAGATGAGGTTGTCGACGATGTCGCGTTGCAGCGCGTCGGAATCCATTCCTGATCGCGCCGGTCCGGCACTGTGGAACGTGCTGGCGGTCGCGTTGGTGCCCAAGTCGGTGCTCGAGTCGGTGCTCGGGGCGGCGGTCGAGTCGGCGGTCATGGTCTTTCCCTTTTCCAATGCCCATTTCTGTGTGGCACGCTCGTATCGCGAAGTCGAACGGCACGGCTTTGCGCGGCGCTCGCGCTGCGGGGACACTCAGTCAGGCCAGACCCAGTCGGTAATCTCGGGGCGGTCGATGCCATGCGTGTGCGCATAGTTCAGGTTGCTGATAATCGCGTTCTTCATGTCTTCCCTGAGATGCGCCGTCCTACCCTGCAATCGCGGCACGCGGTCGAGAACATCGATGACAAGATTGAACCGGTCCACCTGATTGAGGATCGCGAGTTCGAGAGGCGTGTTGATGTTGCCCTTCTCCTTGTAACCGCGAACGTGCAGATTCTCGTGGTTGCGGAAACGATAGGCGAGCTTGTGGATCAGCCACGGGTAGCCGTGAAAGTTGAAGATGACGGGCTTGTTCACCGTAAACAGGCTGTCGAACTCGCGCGCGGTCGAGCCATGCGGATGTTCGCTCGCCGGCTGCATCCTGAACAGGTCCACCACGTTCACGAAGCGCAGCTTGAGCTCGGGCAAGCGCTCACGCAAAATTGCCGTTGCCGCCAGCGATTCCTGAGTGGCGACATCGCCACACGAGGCCATGACGACGTCCGGCTCCTCGCCCTCGTCATTGCTTGCGCGCCGCCAGACACCCAGGCCCTTCGCGCAATGCACAATCGCTTCGTCGATCGTGGTGAACTGCAAGTGCTTCTGCTTGTCCGCCACGATGACGTTGATGCAGTCGGTCGAGCGCAAACATTGATCGGCCACCACGAGCAGCGTATTCGCGTCCGGAGGCAGGTAAACCCGTGTGACGGAAGGCGCCTTGTTGGTCACGAGGTCGATGAAACCGGGGTCCTGATGGGAGAAACCGTTGTGGTCCTGCCGCCAAACAGTCGACGACAACAGAATGTTCTGCGACGACACCGACGCTCGCCACGGCACATGGTTCTTGCAGATATCCAGCCATTTGGCATGCTGGTTGAACATCGAATCGATCACATGCGCGAATGCCTCGTACGTATGGAAGAAGCCGTGCCGCCCTGAAAGCAGGTAGCCCTCGAGCCATCCCACCAGTGTGTGCTCCGAGAGCATTTCCATCACGCGGCCGTCTCGCGTCAATTCGCCGCCGTCCTCGTCCTCCGGGAGCAGATCGGCCATCCAGATCTTCTTGCTGGCTTCATAGATGGATTGGAGCCTGTTAGAAGCCGTCTCGTCAGGGCCGAACACGCGGAAGGTGGTCATGTTCTTGCGCATCGTGTCGCGCAGGAATTCTCCGAGCGGCCGGGTGTTCTCATACAGCACCTTGCCTGCGCGACTGACGTCCACCGCATAGGCACGGAAGTCGGGCAGCTTCAGCTCCCTGCGCAATACTCCGCCGTTCGCATGCGGATTCGCGCTGATGCGCCGTGGTCCCACGGGCGCGAGATCTCGCAGTTGAGAAATCAGCCGCCCGTCGGAATCGAACAGCTCCTCGGCCTTGTAACTGCGCAGCCAGCTTTCCAGAAGCGCCAGATTCGCGGGATTGCTACGTACCTCGGAGAATGGCACCTGATGCGATCGCCACGAGCCCTCCGCTTTGTGCCCGTTGACCTCTTTGGGTCCGGTCCACCCTTTCGGCGAACGCAGCACGATCATCGGCCAGCGGGGCCGCTCGACCTGCGAGCCTGAGCGCGCCCTGTCATGAATAGCGCGAATCTCCGCAACCACGGCGTCGAGCGTGCTGGCCATCTTCTGATGCATCTCTGCATGGTCCGAGCCTTCGACAAAAAACGGCTTGTAGCCATAGCCCACGAACAGCGCCTCGAGTTCCTCGTGGCTGACGCGCGCGAGGACGGTCGGGTTGGCTATCTTGTAGCCATTCAGATTGAGAATCGGCAAGACGGTGCCGTCGCGAGCGGGATTGACGAACTTGTTGGAATGCCAGGCCGTGGCTAACGGGCCGGTTTCCGCTTCGCCATCGCCGACCACGCAGGCAACGATGAGATCCGGGTTATCGAATGCAGCGCCGTATGCATGCGACAGGCTGTAGCCCAGTTCGCCGCCTTCATGGATCGAGCCGGGCGTTTCGGGTGTGACATGAGAGCCGATGTGGCCCGGAAACGAGAATTGCTTGAAGAACTTCTGCATACCCTCCGCGTCTTCGCTCTTGTCCGGATACACCTCGGAATAGGTGCCCTCCAGATAGGCGGGGCCGAGCACGCCAGGCGCACCATGCCCGGGGCCGGCCATGAAGATCACGTCGAGGTCATCGCGCTTGATCACCCGGTTCAAATGCGCCCAGACAAACGAAAGCGCCGGACTCGCGCCCCAATGCCCCAGTAGCCGCTGCTTCACGTGTTCGGCCTTCAACGGCTCTCTCAGCAACGGGTTGTCTATCAGATAGATCATTCCGACCGAGAGGTAATTGCATGCCCGCCACCAGGCATTGATCAGTCGAAGTTCATCGGCATTGAGGGCAGCCGTTTGCGAAGCGCCCGCGGCGTATTGCTCGCTCATAACGTAGTCTCCTGAACAGCAGGTCTCATCCAGACGCGTGCAAATGCGAATGGGGCACAGCATCTACGCGTCTTGTTGATTTTTCGCGCCGCCCTGCACCGATAGCAGTCTCTAGCGCTATCTTTTGTGAAGTACTTAACGTCTTCACAGTGCTTTATGACGTCCTGTTGAGAGTGCGGAAAGGAATGCGGCGAACCAGTTTCGATCGTGCGATAAAGCGCTATGCAACGGTGCGGCGCACAACCGGCGCATAGCATACGAAGCCTGCACCTGTGCGACGCTTCGCATCTCAGGGAGATGGCGCAGCAACGATCTCAAAACGAGCCTACTAGCCTCACGTGGCAACTTAAATAGGCCTTTGGTCCAACAAGCGCGTGGGAGACGTGCAGTGCTCGCGCTGCACGCATCGGTAGGACCAAGGTCCGATGTTCGCGGCCCATCGCACTGATAAGCTGCACATACTGCGTATGCACGCCTCGCGCATATCGGGAAGCGGTCGACCGTTGTTACGCGATACGGCGGATAGCCCAGGCAATGTCGCCTGAAGCTGGCGAGGACTCGATGTTAGCCGTGCAATGACGTCAAGCCTCGGGTGACCAGATACGCTGATTGAATCGCCGCCAAAATGATTGTGAACAGATGCAGGCTTCAGGATATCGCCCATTGGAGATGACACCATGCCCGCATGGAACCGCCTGCCGATCACTGCACTAGCGGCGATGATTCTGGTGACCTTGCCGGCGTCGTCGGGGGCCACGGAGCAAGCGCAACAGCGTCGCGCGGGGCGGGACGTCCGTCAGGACACTCGCCAGGGTTCACGACATACCAAGCAGGAGTGCCGTGCCACAGACCAAAAAAGCAATTCCCAATGCCGGCACGATAAGCGGCAGACCAAGCAGCACGGACGTCAGACCGCGCGCGATATCAAGTACTGAGTAGCGAGCGTCCGCCGTGGAAACCACGCTATGTGCTCGCCAGCAGATCCATGCAGCGACTGCTTGCCGGAACAACGCCGCAAAGGATGAGGGCGCCGCCATCCGCCGCAGGCCCCTTGAAGGGATAACAAGTTATGCGTTCCGGGGGCGTCGTGATTAATCGGGGGAACAGCGATGATTTCATCGTGTGAGGGTCGCTCTCACGAGCGCGGAGACGAGGCCGGTCGACGCGGTTCCGTGAAAAGCACCGCTGTGAAGTTCAGGCGCTTTGTGCTCTTGAGCGTCTGCATGTTGGTGCTGCCGTTGACCGGCTGCCCGTATTACGCGCCGCCGCCCGGCACCGTTGTCACCGTCCCGGCCAGCTTCGACCGCTCGTTCTCTGCGGCAGCGGGTGCAATGCGCGACGAAGGTCTGGTAATCAGCGTCCAGGACCCCGGCACCGGCACCGTCGTCGGCGAACTGGACGCCAGCACGGTGACGGCGAGCGTGCGCCAGCAAACCGATGGCAGTGTCGTCGTGCAGTTCAATTCGCCCACGCGCAACCCTACGCTGCTCGATCGCATTTCGCGCGGCTACGACCGGCGAATGGGGCGGTGATCGCGCTCACATGAAGTGTCCCGCCGATGAATGTCGCCGGGAAGGGAAGCAAAGTAAGCGTTGTACATTTCACAAGTTGTCGGTTCGTCGTCGTTTTCAGTAGGCCTTACCAGTTTCAAGGAGCAGCCATGTCTTCGTGGAACCATCGATGGGCCACAGCGCCGTGGCTGTGGCTGCTCGTCGCGCTGACCCTGGCAGCGGGGGTCGCACATGCCCAGACCGACCAGGCGCCGCCGCGCGAGCCCTTCAAGCCGGAAGAGATCGAAGCGCTGGTCGCGCCGATCGCCCTTTACCCGGACTCCGTTTTGTCGCAAGTACTGATGGCGTCAACCTACCCGCTGGAAATCGTGCATGCGGCGCGCTGGGTCAAGAGCAATCCGAAAGTCACGGGCGACGCCGCCGTCAAGGCAGTCGCGAACGAGCCGTGGGACGTCAGCGTGAAATCGATGGTGGCCTTCCCGCAAATCCTGGAACCCATGAACGACAAGCTGGACTGGACCCAGAAGCTCGGCGACGCGTTCCTCGCGCAGCAGAAGGACGTCCTCGCCGCTGTGCAGCGTCTGCGCGCCCGCGCGAAGGAGTCGGGCAACCTCAAGTCGAACGAACAGCAGAACGTGATCGTCGAAGCAGCGCCCGCTGGCGGGCAGACCATTGTGAAGATCGAGCCCGCCAATCCGCAGGTCATCTACGTGCCCGCCTACAACCCGACGGCCGTGTACGGTTCGTGGAGTTATCCGGCCTATCCGCCCACCTACTGGCCGCCTTACCCGGCCTACTATCCGGGCGCGGCGCTGGCAACGGGTTTTGCGTGGGGCGTCGGGCTCGCCGCCGCCGGTGCCATCTTCGGCAATGCCAACTGGGGCGGCGGCGACGTCAATATCAATGTCAACAAGGCGGCGAACATCGATCGCAACTTCGACCGCACGAAGGTCGAAGGCGGACGCTGGCAGCACGACGGCAGCCATCGTCAAGGCGTCGCCTATCGCGACAACGCGACCCGTGACAAGTACTCGCGCAACGTCGGCGGCGCAGAGGGCCGCAATGATTTCCGTGGACGCGATACGACAGGCGGCGGACGCGATACGACAGGCGGCGGACGCGCCAACACGGCGGACCGAGGCCAGCGCACCGACCGTTCGGGCGCAGGCGATCGTGCTGGAACGGCGGATCGGTCGAATGCGAATAACCGAGGGGCAGCGGACCGATCGAACGCAAACGCGGGAAATCGCGCGGGAAACGCGGATCGGTCCGCGGCCGGCGAGCGCGGCGGCGTCTCGAACCGCGCTGGCGCGGGCGACCTGTCACGCACCAGCGACCGTGCGGGCGGCGCCGGTGGCGGCTTCAGCGGCGGGGGTCGCGACAACGCCTTTCAGGGCGTCGGCGCAGGCGGCGCGACGCAGCGCAGCGCCGACCGTGGACGCTCCAGCATGCAAGGCTCGGGCTACAGCCGACCTAGCGGCGGCGGCGGCGGCGGCGGTATGCGGGCCGGCGGCGGCGGACGCGGTGGCAGACGCTAGAGAGCGTCGAACCGTGACATCACCACGGCGATTTTGTCGGCATGTAGTCATGGGTGCACCACCTACCGTCGCGCTCGCGTGCGAGCTGAGCGCCTGATCATCGCGCGGATAGTCGCACTAGCGGCGACAACATTCCGACGACCTTGGATGTGTAGGACTTTGGTCCAATTGCCGCGGTATGCGGCGGCCTTCACGATTCAAGCGACGACGTAAAGCCGGATGGCAAGTCGCGCGCCTTCGAATATCGACGTCCACATCGTGGCCTGAGCGGTAAATTCGGGAAATTGGAGCGAGGCATCATGGCAGACATATGGATAGGCAATGTGCAAGACGACACATCGGACGACGAAATAAGGGAATTTCTGATCAAGTACGGATTTCCGTCATTCGACGAAATCAAGCGTGTCGAAGGAACCGGCACGCGGCCCGCCGTTGTGGTGACTTTTCACGACACGTCTCCCGACGCTTTGCGGAATCTGCAATCGCGGATCCACAACATGTTCTGGAAGAATCGGACCATCGTCGTGCAGGTCATGCCAGAGCGCGACGACAGCTAAGCGCAAAAATATTTCAGTGCGTGGCTCAGGCCGCCGTGCGGCCTGCCCGCATGCCAAAACGGCATTTGAGTCGGTGCCTGCTTCGGCCTGCTCCAATGCATCATTGCGTGCCGGCTATCGTCGCCTACATGCCGCCAAATGGCTTCTTCACAGCCAGCTTGTTAGTCACAGACGTGACCCCGTCAACCGCTTTTGCGATATC
>Ga0209796_10000421_pt1:17500-28958 | contig 28958 bp, 19 predicted proteins | sample AgamicOrSfrz_FD_187167 | JGI IMG/M metagenome (GOLD analysis project Ga0209796, IMG submission 187167) | Agave microbial communities from Guanajuato, Mexico - Or.Sf.rz (SPAdes) (version 2) | ecosystem: Host-associated > Plants > Phyllosphere > Phylloplane/Leaf | place: Guanajuato...
GCTTTTTGACAGGCATTTGCAGCAATAGGTCGTATGAACCAAAACCCTATTAATAGATACGAACACATTCCAACTAATTCCCAAAAAATATAAATTTGTATCAAATTTGAACTAGTAACTAATCCCAGCATGGAAGTATTGAAAAAACTCATATAAGCAAAAAATCTCAAATATCCCCGATCATGAGACATATAATTATCACTATAAACAAGAACTAGAATTGCAACAGTAGTAATTAACATTGACATAATAGAGGTAAGTGGATCGATCAAGTAGCCGAATTCTAAAGAAAAATCATTATTAATAGTCCAAGACCATACATATTGATAAATAGAATTGCTATTTATTTGCTGAATAGACAGCTTCATCGAGAAAATCATAACTATACTTAACAACAAAATACTAGAAAAAGCCCAAATACGCCGAAGATTTTTTGTTGTCGTCGGAAAAAGGAGAAGTCCCACTCCTATTAACAAAGGAACCGGAAGTGGAGTGAAGGGTATGATCCATGCATATTGGTATATATGTTCCATAATCAAATATCTAAATTTTTTATTTAAATTTTATTTTTTGTTTACGATTCGCCGGTTCTTGCCTCTTTTGAATTGAAAGAAGCCAATAAAAAAAATCAAGTTTTTATTTTACATAACTTAAAAAAATAGAATTTGTTAATTTACTATTTTATATTAAATAAAATTTTTAATTAATATTATTAAACATTTTTTATTTTAATATTCAAACCAAGAAGTTCTAATTGGTCAAATAATTAATTTGTTAGTATTAGTAAAAGTAAATCCTTAATTATTTAAGTAAATGTAAAATGTTGAAGTCTCTGAAGTAGGAATCAAAAAAAATTCTACTTTCATTTACAGTTAAGTTATTTATAATATATATAATAAAGATAAAAAAATTAGACTAAAAAATAGTATGAATCAGAAGATCTACTAAAAATCTAATAAACAATCTAATAAAAAAATAAGTAATACAAAAAACTAGGAACTAGTTATTTTAATAAGTTTATTCAGTAGTTTATTCATAATTATTAACTGGTTTTACGAAAAATTATTTGATTGTCTTCCGTTCCAAACGAAAAACAAAAAAACATAGAAAAATATTCTTTTTTTTTTATAGTTATATATTTTATATAGTTTATAGAAAAAAAGGATATGATACCTCTTACTTTACTTTACTACTTTACCATAACATAGAATAAAAAAAAATCACTAAAATGTCTCAAATTATGGATTCTTTAAACAAATTAATTTATGGGATTAAATTATGGATATCATTTCAATTTGAAAATTGGAAATTCGATTTATTTAGATTTTCGAAAAAAAAAAGAAAAAATTCAAGCTTTTCAATTAAGATTTGCTAACTTAAATTTTTCGATGTGGCTTAATATGCACATGTAAATTAAATGAAATACAGCAAAAATATACAAAATATATAGAGATCTTAAGTATAAGTAGAAATTTTGATTAATTATTTAATTTTTATTAAATTTATTCATCAATTTCGCACGAAGTATTTTAAATTATAAATAAATATTATACTCCATAGAAAATTTTGTTTCTCCTAATTGAATATTTTAGGGAATTTTAATATATATATATATATATATATTTCATATATTTTTAGTTAGATTATGCTTTTCTATAATGAAAAATTTGACTAAAAGGCCCTGTATGGTATAGAATCTAAAAAATACATGGATAATTAATTATATAGTAAACAAAGATTCGTTTGACCAATAGATGTTTTTCACATCCAACTACAACAATGAGTAATCCATTTTAAATGGCAGTTCCAAAAAAACGTACTTCTATTTCCAAAAAGCATATTCGTAAAAATTTTTGGAAAAAAAAGGGATATTGGGCAGCGTTAAAAGCTTTTTCAATAGCAAAATCTCTTTATTCCGGGAATTCAACTTTGTTTATAGAAAAAAAAAATAAAAAAAATCTTCGTCGAATACGAACAATCGAAATACGAACAATAGAAGTCGGCCTAACCCAAAAAAATCTTATAACAAATTGGAACGATGACGCATCTTATAGTAAACAAAGTAAAACGATTCTACTATAGTAGGAATCAAAAAATTTGAAACAAAAAAAAGGAGTTTTATATGATTTATCCGTCTTTTCTACTAGGCAATTCCGCATCTCTAGCTATGAAGCTAATGAATTCGGTCGTTGTGGTCGGACTCTATTATGGATTTCTGACCACATTATCCATAGGCCCTTCTTATCTCTTACTTCTCCAAGCTCATTTTCAGGTTATAGAAGAAGGAGAAGAAGAAGCAATCGAGAAGGAGGTAGCCGCATCAACTGGTTTTATGATAGGACAACTCCTGATGTTCATATCGATCTATTATAGGCCTCCGCGTCTAGTATTGAGTAGGCCTCGTACAATAACTTTCATAACTGTACCTTATCTTTACCTTCATTACATGTGGTACAGTTACGAAGACTTTTTTGTTGATGAAAAATCTACTCGCAAAAATTCAATGCGTACGCGTAATCTCAGCATTCAATGTATATTCCTGAATAATCTCTTTTTTCAATTATTGAGCCATTTCTTTTTTTTCCCAAGTACAATGTTTTTCAGATTACTCAACGTTTATATGTTTCGATACAACAACAAGATATTATTTTTAACAAGTAGTTTTGTTGGTTGGTTAATTGGTCACATTTTATTCATGAAATCGGTTAGATTCGTATTAGTATGGATACAGCAAAATTATTTGGTTAGATCAAATAAGCCCGCTAGACCTAAAAAGTACCTTTTCTATGTGTTTCGATTTTATCAGAATTTGATCTTCGATTTGAGAAATTCTTTTGGTCTAATCGGTGGTATTCTCGTATTTTTTACATGTCTACTCATTTTTAACAAAATGCCGTTACCTATTTTGACTTATAAACCGAAAGAAGCCGAAGTGGAAATAGATCGAAAAAAAGCTGAAGAATATTTTTATAGAATAGGCCTAGCGAAAGAAGGGGAATTTACCAAGGAAGAGCCTTCTCCTCCCCTTTTTAAACTTTTTAAAGTTTTTAAAGTTTTTAAAGAAGCATTCTATAAAAAAATCCCAACTTCTGATCAAAATGATGGAAAAAAAAGAATTTCTTTTTCACATCCACCTAGTTTAGCCGCTTTCTCGGGAATGATACAAAAAAAGACTTCTTTGTCTACAACAGAAAAATTATCATCTGATGAACTGTACAATTATGGGATTCGTACCAATGAACAAAAAAAGAACAGCTTAAGCACTGAATTTTCTAAAGAAATTGCAGTTTTAGACAGAAAAGGGCTTAAAGAGATAAATGTATTGGAAAAAAAAACTCGATTAGCCGATAAAAAAAAAGATAAAATACAATATTTCCAAAAAACATCTGATCCCCTCTTAAGGGGATCCTCTTGGGGACACCCCAAAAAGCCACCTGCACCCACACCCTTCAAAAGATTAACTGACCTCTTCTTTCTTCCACCCGAAGCTCAACTTATAAAAAATAATGAAAGGTACCTAGAAAAATGTAGACCCGACGCGATAATTATAGCAGAATTTAGGTATTTCATGTCTTTTATAAACGATTCCTTGGCTCAAAGTAAAGGGTTTCATCAAAATTTTATTGAAAGGGAGGGAAAAATAAAAGAAATCGAGAAAAAAACTCTTTTCTGGCCATCCAGTCTACTAAAAAATATACAACAATTACGGAAACAAGAAAAAGATGCGGTGTTAGTGGAGGCTGATATTGCCGGACTGCCATGCAGGCGTGCAACTGTTTTGCTTTCTGGAGGGGAGAGTGACACAGATGAAAAAGAATCCAAAAAATTACATTTCAAACGTTATGTACCAAGATCACAATTTCGTCGAGAATTGATCAAAGGTTCCATGCGTGTTCAAAAATGTAAAACGAGTGTTTGGTCAATATATCTAGAAAAACCACATTCCAGATTTTTTACAAACAGAATAGATTCTTTGTTTTATACTTTTCTTAAGTATTGCGAGTTTATTAGAGGAATTTTTCTAGAGTATACGGGAAAAATCTCAGAATTTGAACGTTTGGTTTATTACTCTTCTTTCGAAGATGTCCTTCTTACTATAGAAGAATTGGAAAACGAACCGACCGAAAGGGAAAAAATAGACGAACAAATAATGGAGGCCGAAAGAGCCTGGGAGGAGGAGTATACGTACGGTCAACCACTAAGGGCTGCGCTTCTAGGCGCCCAGGCAATTCTTAGAAAATATATTATATTCCCTTTATTGATAGTAGCGAAAAATATTGGCCGTATGTTATTATTGCAACGGCCTGAGTGGTCGCAAGATTTCAAAGAGTGGAAGAACGAAGTATATATAAAATGTACCTATAACGGTATTCCATTCTCAACCGAAAAACTTCCTGAATACTGGTCAGAAGACGGTTTCCAGATAATGGCAGTCTCTCCTTTCCGCCTAAAACCTTGGCACGACGGATATAGGCCTTTTGATCGAGACCCTTATCAAGTTGTTAATAAATTTGATAGTTATGATGAAGTTGGTCCTACAGAAAAAAAAGGGTTTTTTAATAATATTAAGCAATCATGTAAAAAGATAAGATTTGATGAGCGAGCGCGCCAAGTATTTGCGCGAATACGCTACTTATTTGAGCGAGCACGTTACTTATTTGAGCGAGCACGTCAAAGAGCGTATCCATTTCGTAAAAAGTATAATATTAAGAAATTACGCAAAAATAAACTTCGGGAATCATATAAAAAACATCAGGAATTATATAAAAAGGGATTATATATAAAACTTTGGGAATCATATAAAAAACTTTGGGAATCACATAAAAAACTTTGGGAATTACATAAAGGGGAATTTTATGATAAATTTCAGGAATTATATAATAAATTTCAGGAATTATATAAAATACTTCAGGAATTATATAATGACTTTCAGGAATTCGATAATAAATCTAAGGAAGCATCTAAAAAACTTCGGGAATTATATAAAAAAATAGAAAAAAAAAGCTGAAAAAAAAAGCTGAAGAAAAAGCTGAAGAAAAAGATATTGAATTGCCGTCGTATAAGCCTCCTAGACATTCGTATCCTTCACTTAAGCTTCGTACTCGTATGTATACCGGAGATGGGTATACGTTTTATAGAACTTGGCGTAATGCTAATATGAGAAGGCAGACGGGTGGAGGTACCCCTGCTCTTCCTCCGTTGCCGGAGGAGGAGCCTCCTACATCTTTATCAAAATTTTTACAAAAAGGAATATTAATTATTGAAGGATATCCAGCGTCTATGTCTATAAATAATGGGAATTTTCTTATGTATCAAATGATAGGTATTTCACGGGCTCATAGGAGTAGACACAAAATTAATCAAAAAATATACAGATACATAGACAAAAACAATTCTGATTTGCTTATTCTTGAAAATATTTTATTACCTAGACGTCGTCGAGAATTGAGAATTCTAACTTGTTTCAACCCAAGGAATAATAAAGTTGTGGATAAAAACCCAGTATTTTACAATGGGAATAGGGTAAAAAACGGTAGTCAATTTTTTGATAAAAGCAAAGATCTTGATCGAGATAAAAAGAAACTTATAAAATTCAAATCCTTTCTTTGGCCGAATTATCGATTAGAAGATTTAGCTTGTATGAATCGTTATTGTATCCATACTAATAACGGCAGTCGTTTTAGTATGTTAAGAATACGTATGTATCCACGATTAAAAACTCATTTATGATACATTTATCTTATATATTCCTTATCGTCTAGTAGATAAATAGATGCGCACGCGCCTTGTCTTAGCGTCCAATTTCGATACATGATACTAATTCGATAACGTATCAATTAGATCCAGAAATGAATCAACAGAATTTTCTTTATTCATTTTATCAAAATGAATAAAGAAAATTCTGATTATTATGTGTACCAGATAAAAATAGCTGGCATTATTATTACTGATCGGCAAAATTCCATATTTGGTAAAAAAAAAAAGAAGTTTTAAATTTTATGACAAAAAAATCATTCATATCTGTTATTTCGCATGAAGAAAAAGAAGAAAACAGGGGGTCCGTTGAATTTCAAGTATTCCGTTTTAGCAATAAGATAGGAAGACTTACTTCACATTTGGAATTGCACAAAAAAGACTATTCATCTCAGAGAGGTCTACGAAAAATTCTAGGAAAACGGCAACGACTACTGGCTTATTTGTTAAAAAAAGATGGAGTACGCTATAAAGAATTAATCAGTCAATTGAACATTCGAAAGCTAAAATAAAAACACGTTAATTTGAAGAGTCGTTTTGAATTATTTGATTTATTAGATCTTGAATTTTGATGAACTTCTTTTTGTTTTCAGCAATTCATGGAAAACTGAATAATGAATCGGGGAAAACCTATGGCTGTACCAACTACAAGAAAAGACCTCATGATAGTCAATATGGGTCCTCACCATCCATCCATGCATGGCGTTCTCCGACTTATCCTTACTTTAGACGGTGAAGATGTTATTGACTGTGAACCAATATTGGGTTATTTACACAGAGGGATGGAAAAAATTGCGGAAAACCGAACAATTATACAATATCTGCCTTATGTAACACGTTGGGATTATTTAGCCACTATGTTCACCGAAGCAATAACGGTAAATGGGCCAGAACAATTGGGAAATATTCAAGTACCTAAGAGGGCTAGCTATATCAGAGTGATTATGCTGGAGTTAAGTCGTATAGCTTCTCATTTGTTATGGCTCGGCCCTTTTATGGCAGATATTGGCGCGCAGACCCCCTTCTTCTATATTTTCAGAGAAAGAGAATTGGTATATGATTTATTCGAAGCTGCCACCGGTATGAGAATGATGCATAATTATTTTCGTATCGGCGGAGTAGCTGCCGACCTACCTTATGGATGGATAGATAAATGTTTAGATTTTTGTGATTATTTTTTAACAGGGATTGCTGAATACCAAAAACTTATTACACGAAATCCTATTTTTTTAGAACGAGTTGAAGGAGTGGGCATTATTGGTGGAGAAGAGGCAATAAATTGGGGTTTATCGGGACCAATGCTACGAGCTTCCGGAATACAATGGGATCTTCGTAAAGTTGATCATTATGAGTGTTACGACGAATTTGATTGGGAAGTCCAATGGCAAAAAGAAGGAGATTCATTAGCTCGTTATTTAATACGAATCGGTGAAATGGCAGAATCCATCAAAATTATTCAACAGGCTCTAGAAGGAATTCCAGGGGGTCCCTATGAGAATTTAGAAATCCGACGCTTTAATAGAATAAAATATCCTGAATGGAATGATTTTGAATATCGATTCATTAGTAAAAAGCCATCCCCTGCTTTTGAATTGTCGAAACAAGAACTTTATGTAAGAGTCGAAGCCCCAAAGGGGGAATTGGGAATATTTTTGATAGGAGACCAGAGTGTTTTTCCTTGGAGATGGAAAATTCGTTCCCCGGGTTTTATCAATTTGCAAATTCTTCCTCAGTTAGTTAAAAAAATGAAATTGGCTGATATTATGACGATACTAGGTAGCATAGATATTATTATGGGAGAAGTTGATCGTTGAAATGATAATTGATACAACAGAAGTACAAGCTATCAAGTCTTTTTCCAGATTAGAATCCTTAAAAGAGGTTTATGAAACTATATGGATGCTTGTCCCTATTTTGATTCTCATATTGGGAATCACAACAGGTGTACTAGTAATTGTGTGGTTAGAAAGAGAAATATCCGCAGGTATACAACAACGTATTGGACCTGAATACGCCGGCCCTTTGGGAATTCTTCAAGCTCTAGCAGACGGGATAAAATTACTTTTGAAAGAGAACCTTCTTCCATCTAGGGGGGATACACGTTTATTTAGTATCGGACCCTCTATAGCAGTCATATCAATTCTACTAAGTTATTCAGTAATTCCTTTTGGCTATCGCCTTATTCTAGCCGATCTCAGTATTGGTGTTTTTTTATGGATTGCCGTTTCAAGTATTGCTCCAATTGGACTTCTTATGTCAGGATATGGATCAAATAATAAATATTCCTTTTTAGGTGGTCTACGGGCTGCTGCTCAATCAATTAGTTATGAAATACCATTAACTCTATGTGTGTTATCAACATCTCTACGTGTGATTCGTTGAGACATAAGTCTTCCTCCATTTCTTTTTAGGTTTCTAAGAATAAAAATTAAACGTATTAAATAGATATATCTTTCTTTCTTTTTTTATTCACTAGCCCGGATTGCTAAACTAAACTAGATAGTTAGATGAGTGAAAGAAAACAGCTTCGAAATTCGCAGTAAAAAAATGGAATCTCATTTCCTATGTACAAGGGTTAAACGAAAATAAACATAAGCAGTCAAGACTCTTTACCCCAAGATTGGTTAATAAGTCATCATGTCTTGAAGCGGGTTGAAAAGAACAACTCTATGGAGCTTTTACTATCTTTTGTATGTATTCCCATACATGAATTACCATAGAGATTGAGAAAAAATGAGTGGATGATTAGGAACACAAAAGTACACAAAGGATTCGTAATAGAGATTATGTAAGTTATTCGAAGAGACTTTTATACATAAAAGAAATACTAATTAGGGCTTTAAATTTGTAGAAACGATCAAGTAGTACTCCCAAAAATGAAATTCCGATCCAGAGTATGATCCTATCCACCGATTATATGAATAACTATCAGTAACGAAGTAATCCTTTACCCTTTCTTTCTTTTATTTAGGTTTAATATAAAAGTAAAGTAAAGGAACGAAAAGAAAGTATGGAATTGCAAAAAAAATCTTTTTTATCTGATATCCATATTAATGGAAATGAAATTTTTGTCATGTCATAAATAATGAATGTTTAATTCTTTTTTTTTCGGAATCGAAAAAAAAAGTGAACTATTTATTGATATTGGTAATAAAGAGTATTTTTTTTGAAGGATCTAAGTTATTACTCAATAAAAAAATTGAAATTCTTAAACTTAAAGTAAGGGATAAGATCAATTCCGAAGCACTTTTTTTATAGTATAGCAGACAGAATTCCATTAGTCTAATTCAGGAACTTTCGATTGATTTTAACTTTATCTATCCTACAAGTATATCAAGATTAAATAAAGAATATCTAATCAGTCCCTAGATTTATTTATGGCTCTCGAGGAGCCGTATGAGGTGAAAATCTCATGTACGGTTCTGGAATAGCGATGATAAGAGTGATCTTATCATCGACTATGATTATCTAACAGTTCAAGTACAGTTGATATAGTTGAGGCGCAGTCAAAATATGGTTTTTGGGGATGGAATTTGTGGCGGCAACCTATAGGGTTTATTGTTTTTATAATTTCTTCTCTAGCCGAATGCGAGAGATTGCCTTTTGATTTACCAGAAGCAGAAGAAGAATTAGTAGCAGGTTATCAAACCGAATATTCGGGTATCAAATTTGGTTTATTTTATGTTGCTTCCTATTTAAATCTACTAGTCTCTTCACTATTTGTAACAGTTCTTTACTTGGGTGGTTGGAATCTCTCTATTCCATACATATTGATTCCTGAGTTTTTGGAAATAAATAAAGCGTATGGAGTCTTTGGAACAACAATTGGTATTTTCATTACATTAGCGAAAACTTTTTTGTTCTTGTTCATTCCTATCACAACAAGGTGGACTTTACCTAGACTGAGAATGGACCAATTATTAAATCTTGGATGGAAATTTCTTTTACCTATTTCTTTAGGTAATCTATTATTAACAACTTCTTCCCAACTCCTTTCATTATAAATTTATATAAAAAAATCGAATAGAATATTTGATATTCACTATAATTCAAATTCAAATATTCAAATTCAATTCACAACTTGTATCAAACAAGAGAAAGAAACAAAATCCAATTTATTATTGATATTTACTATATGTTCCCTATGGTAACTGGGTTCATCAATTATGGTCAACAAGCAGTACGGGCGGCAAGGTACATTGGTCAAAGTTTTATGATTACCCTATCTCATGCCAACCGTTTACCCGTAACTATTCAATACCCTTATGAAAAATTGATCACATCGGAGCGTTTTCGTGGTCGAATACACTTTGAATTTGATAAATGCATTGCTTGTGAAGTATGTGTTCGTGTATGTCCTATAGATCTACCTGCTGTTGATTGGAAATTGGAAACGGATATTCGAAAGAAACGATTGTTTAATTACAGCATTGATTTCGGAATCTGTATATTTTGTGGTAATTGTGTTGAGTATTGCCCAACAAATTGTTTATCAATGACTGAAGAATATGAGCTTTCTACTTATGATCGTCACGAATTAAATTATAATCAAATTGCTCTGGGTCGTTTACCAATATCAATAACGGATGATTACACAATTCGAACAATTTTGAATTCGCCTCAAACAAAAGAGAAATCTCATAACAAATGAGAAATCTTGTGATGGAAGAAATTACTAAGGTTCTTTTATTTAATTTTAAATTTAAATTCAAAAAGTTGATTTTTTTATTTTGGTCAAAAATTACAAACCCCGACTATTCTATTCACTATTCTATTGATTGATGAAAATCACAACTTAATTTGTATTGAAAATCTGTTTACTGTAATGATTTCCAATAGTTTTAGTTTCGAACGACTCTTTCAGATAAAAAAAGAATGCGATGGGTCCAATAACTTTAATATGTATATCAAATTAGGATTTCATTTAATTAGCAATAATTAGTAGCGCATGAACTTCTTTTTTCCTGTCCAAGTCAATAAGATCATGAAAAATTCCTATTTTTTTATCTCTTATTTTACATATAATGGATTTAACTGGAGCAATACATGATTTTCTTTTAGTCTTTCTGGGGTCAGGTCTTATATTAGGGGGTCTCGGAGTGGTATTATTTACCAATCCTATTTTTTCTGCCTTTTCACTGGGATTGGTTCTTGTTTGTATATCTTTATTTTATATTCTAGCAAACTCGCATTTTGTAGCTTCTGCACAACTCCTTATTTATGTAGGAGCTATAAATGTTTTAATAATATTTGCTGTAATGTTCATGAGTGGGCCAGAATATGGCAAAGATTTTCATCTTTGGACTGTTGGGGATGGGGCTATTTCGTTGGTTTGTACAAGTCTTTTTGTTTCATTAATTATTACTATTCTAAATACGTCATGGTATGGGATTATTTGGACTACAAGATTAAACCAGATTCTAGAACAAGATTTGATAAATACTAGTCAACAAATTGGAATTCATTTATCAACAGATTTTTTTCTTCCATTTGAACTCATTTCAATAATTCTTTTAGTTGCTTTAATAGGTGCAATTTCTGTGGCTCGCCAATAAGTCAATAATTTATTTTTAAAACTAGCAATCCAAATAAAAATGAAATTTTATCCTATTCATTTCCATTCAATTTTATTCGAATTGATGCATAAAACGGAAATACTTTATAGATAGTTAGATTTATTAACAAACAAACTATTTTTTTATTC
>Ga0209796_10000433_pt1 | contig 28198 bp, 25 predicted proteins | sample AgamicOrSfrz_FD_187167 | JGI IMG/M metagenome (GOLD analysis project Ga0209796, IMG submission 187167) | Agave microbial communities from Guanajuato, Mexico - Or.Sf.rz (SPAdes) (version 2) | ecosystem: Host-associated > Plants > Phyllosphere > Phylloplane/Leaf | place: Guanajuato, Mexico...
TACGATTGCAGCCGCGCAGAAGGTCGGCGGCGACATTCACGTGCTGGTGGCCGGCCATAACGCGCAGGCTGCGGCGGACGCGGCGGCGAAGATTGCAGGCGTTTCGAAGGTGCTGCTCGCCGACGCAGCGCAACTTGCCGAAGGTCTCGCGGAAAACGTCGAGGCTACGGTACTGAACATCGCGAAGGATTACTCGCACATCCTCACGGCCGCGACTGCCTACGGCAAGAACATCGCACCGCGTATCGCCGCGAAGCTCGACGTCGCGCAGATCAGCGACATCACCGCAGTGGACTCCGCCGACACGTTCGAGCGTCCCATTTACGCGGGCAACGCGATTGCCACGGTGCAATCGGCCGATCCGATCAAGGTGATCACCGTGCGTACGACCGGTTTCGATGCGGTTGCAGCCGAAGGCGGCAGCGCAACGGTCGAGAAGATCGAGGCCGCTGCGGACGCGGGCATCTCGCAGTTTGTGAGTCGCGAAGTGACGAAGCTCGACCGGCCTGAACTGACGTCGGCAAAGATCATCGTCTCGGGCGGCCGGGGTCTTGGCAACGGCGAGAACTACACGCAGGTTCTCGAGCCGCTCGCCGACAAGCTGAACGCGGCGCTCGGCGCCTCGCGCGCGGCGGTCGACGCGGGCTTTGTGCCGAACGACTACCAGGTCGGCCAGACGGGCAAGATCGTCGCGCCGCAACTGTATGTGGCGGTCGGCATTTCGGGTGCGATCCAGCATCTGGCGGGCATGAAGGACTCGAAGGTGATTGTGGCGATCAACAAGGACGAAGAGGCGCCGATCTTCAGTGTGGCCGACTACGGCCTCGTCGGTGATCTGTTTTCCGTTGTCCCCGAAATCACCGCGGCGCTCGGGAATTGACATCATGTACTCCCGGGACACAGTAAAGATCGTGGAAGTTGGCCCTCGTGACGGCCTCCAGAACGAATCTATCCGCATCGACACACGGACGAAGATCAAGCTTATAGAGCGCCTTGAGAATGCGGGGTTGACGTCAATAGAAGCAACCTCTTTTGTCTCACCGAAGTGGGTGCCGCAAATGGCGGATCACTCGGAGGTCATGGCGGGTTTGAAACGCAAAGCAGGCGTGAGTTATCCGGTCCTTGTTCCGAACATGAAGGGGTTCGAAGCGGCGATTGCAAGCGGAGCGAGCGACATATCTGTTTTTGCCGCTGCGTCCGAGGCTTTCTCGCAACGGAACACTAATTGTTCTATCGCTGAATCTCTCAAACGCTTTCGACCAATTCTTGAGGCTGCTACGCGTCAGGGCGTGAGAGTTCGAGGATACATTTCATGCGTGGTCGGGTGTCCCTATGAAGGTGCAATTGATCCACAGCGAGTCAGTGACGTTGCCGTCGAGTTGTTCGGGCTTGGCTGTCATGAAATCTCGCTGGGGGACACCATCGGCGTGGGCACGCCGGACTCAATAACGCGAATGCTGGAAGCGGTATCGGGCCGAGTGCCCGTTGCAAACCTCGCAGGTCACTTTCACGATACGTACGGAATGGCTGTGGCTAACGTGCACGCGTCCTATAAGTTTGGCTTGCGCGTTTTTGATGCGTCCGTCGCGGGTTTGGGTGGATGCCCGTACGCGGTAGGTGCGTCTGGAAATGTTTCCACGGAGGATGTGATCTACCTGATGCACGGGCTTGGAGTCACCAGGGGTGTCAACCTGGACATGCTCGTTCAAACATCTTTCTGGATTTCGAGCGCGCTAGGACGACAACCTGTTTCGAAGGTTGCAAGAGCCATGATCGCGAAAAGTCGTTGAGTAAGCAAAATCAAATCCGTCAGGTAGCGGCGAACGAAGTAAACGCGATGGATGCCGATATATGGCGCTGGTTCTCTGTGCTGGTAGACGAGCGTCGAATCCGTTGGTGTCAGGCAAATGGAGTATGGCTCGTGAGCGTCGACCACAAACACGTCGCAACGGACGGCGACTTTGATGCTGCAATGCGAACCGCCCGACAGCGTTTCTCTTAAGTACTTCACGGTTGCGATGCAACACGTGAAAAGTATGGACGCGTTGGGGCGCTTCGCGCCAACCCCGGATTACAAACAGCGGGTGGCTACACGTTCGGGGATTTAACTGCGGGTCGTGCATCGACGGGAAGGGTCGCGTATAGCGGGCGGACCATTCAAGAATTTCCGCTGTTTGCCGATATAAGAGCCGAGTCTCTTTTATCGAAGCCGAAACTCATGACCCTGCGATTCAAATCATGGCCGCTGGCGCTAGCCTTGAGCGGGATGTGTGCCGGTGTCGTGGCATGCCTGAACCTGGTACTCGACAGTCCCGAATATCCGCAGCCGCTCTGGTTGGTCTATTTGCATGTGGCTTGCGCATTCGTCGGCGCGCTGGCCATTATTCGTTTCATCCAGGGCATTCCCGCCGCACTGCAGGGGCCGAGTTTGCGATCCACTGTCGCGCAAGGCGCCGTCGCCCACAACAGGGTGGACGTGGTGAACATCGTCGTGCCAGGAAAGAGTGCATTCTTTTCGACGGCCCGGTGCATCATGATTCTCTGCTTTGTGCTGTGCCTAATGGCGCAGTTTGTTCAAGTTGGCAAGCCTGCATATGACACAAGCGGTTCGCCTATCAGTCGCAGCCCGCAACTGCGTAAGCTAAGTACATGACGCCTGTAGATACGCGTTGTCACGAGCCATTGGCGATAGCAAAGGGTCCAGACGAAGGAAAAGATGCGCGTCGCCGGTCGGCGTGCGAGATCAGGGACGATAATAGGCACTAGCGAGGCACTAGCGAGGCACTAGCGGGGCACTAGCGGGGCACTAGCCGCCGGCCGCGAGCGGCGGCATTCGCCCAGTCCAACTCGTAGCGTAGAGCGCCGGACTCCGAGTCATCCAACGGCCGAGCCTTCGGAAGGCCATTAGCCATCTCTAAGGGTCAACCGTTCATTTTCAAGTAACGTCCAGGTGTTTCGCCAAGAACTTTGCGAAACATGACCACAAAATTGCTTGCGTTCTCGTAGCCCAGACCATCCGCGACGTCCTGGACTGTCGCCCCATTGGCCATCCATTGCAGGGCGAGCAGGATATGAAGCTGCCGGCGCCAGCGTCCGAAACTCATGCCGGTTTCACGGGAGACCATACGTGAGAGCGTGCGTGGACTAATGTTCAACCGGTGCGCCCAGGAGTCGATGCTTCCCGGATTGGACGGACTTGCAATGATCCATTCGACCAGTTTGCGAAGTCGCTTGTCCTGTGGGAGGGGAAGATGAACTTGCCCTGGCTGCGCCAAAGCCACTTCGTCGAGGAGGAGTGCCATCAGTCTTGACGACATGCCGCCCTCTTCGTAGCGCATGGGCAATGACGCCGATCGGATTACCAACTCACGCAGCAGCGGTGTCGTCGACAGGGTGCAGCAATGTTGCGGCAGAGCGTTGCCTGCGGCAGGATCAATATAGACCACGTAACACTCGACCGTGCCTGCCGTCTCCATTCGATGCTGCACTCCGCCGGGTACCCAGATGGCGCTTCCTGGCGGGACAAGCCAAAAGCCGCCGGCGACCTCGCAGGTGAGTACTCCGCGTATCCAAAGTAGGAACTGACCTTTTCGATGATCGTGGAACTGCGCTTCCTTGCGGCTCACGAGGCGGCGCGTGTCGCCGCCTGCCTTGGCCATGTCCAGGCCAGCGGCTCCGATTGTGACCACAGGCCTCGGGACGAAGTCAGGGTTCTCCCAATCGATTGTCGAGGCATTGCTGAAAACAGGCATTGTGCAAGTTCCAAAGACAATGGATCAGTGTGGCAAGAATTCAATATGTTGTGGCACGTTGAGTTATTGTAGCCAGCCCGTGGCGCGCCTAACATCGAAATGACAATCAAGACCACGAGCGCTGAGGCATGAAACAACGAAAGAAAATCCTCATCTGCGGAGGAGGCATTGCTGGCCCCGCATGTGCGTGGTGGCTGACCAGATACGGGTACTCGGTGGTCGTTGCCGACAAGGCCCGTGCTTTCAGAGATGGCGGGCAGAACGTCGACGTGAAGGGCGCCGGACAGAAGGTCATTGACCTCATGGGTTTAAGGGCGCAAATCGAGGCTCGCGACACACTGGAATGTGGGCAAAAATGGCTGAATGCGGCGGGGAAGGTAGTGGCAGCTTTTCCTAAGGGCGCTTTCGGTAGCCTGACCAGCGATTTCGAAATCCTCCGCGGCGATTTTGCGCGAGTTTTGTTCGATGCGACCCGCAGCACTTGCCAATACCGTTTTGGCACGTCCATCAATGGCATTGAAGAACTCGGGGATGGCGTGCGTGTGACCTTCGTCGATGGATCGACAGAGGCGTTCGAATTGGTGATTTGCGCCGACGGACTGAACTCGTCGACGAGAGACCTGGCGCTCGCTCAGGAAACGCAACTGCACTATCTAGGCGCCTACATGGCGTTCTTCAAGATTCCCAAGTATCCAGAAGACGACTTCTGGGCGCGCTCCGTCAACGGTATTGGCGGAACGATGATCCACCTGCGCCCTGGAGGCCAGACGGGGACCACCGTCCTGGTTACCTTTCCGGCCAGTGAGCCTGACCCGCATACGCCGTCGATGGCATCCCAGCGTGACTTGCTTCGCGCAGCGCTCAGAGGTCGGGGCACCGTGGCCGACCGGATCATCGGTGAACTGGATTCCGTACAGGACTTCTACTTCGGGCCGATGAGTCAGGTGCACGCGTCTACCTGGTCGAAAGGGAGGCTGGTTTTGCTGGGCGATGCGGCTCATTGCCCGACGCCCTTCACGGGCAAGGGCACAGCCTTGGCTCTCGTAGGAGCCTACGTTTTGGCGGGCGAGATTAAGAAGTGCTCGACCCACACCCAAGCCTTCGAGGAATACGAGCGCATTCTTCGCCCGTACGCTGAGCGTTCACAGCAGGAGGTGAACCCTCGACTCATTCGACTCATGCACGTGAAGACGCGGTTCGGCATCTCCGTTGCCGGTATCCTGCAACGGTTCCTCGGTAGCGCGCTGGTGCAAGCGCTGTTGAAGCCGAGCGCCGCGGCTCAAGTTCGCAAGATCGATGAGGACTTCGTGCTCCCGCTTTATTGATGGGTGGACCACGCCTCGCCAGTCCGGGTGCTTCATACATCGTCAGACGGGGCCAAGGTTTTTACCAAGAACCGGTTAGCGGTGCGCGGTGTCAGTTCTTCGGCACCTTGTCGATGCCCGCGCCCGGATTGCTCGCGTTGACCAGTTCCGGCGATTTCACCGCGCGCAATGTCTCGCGCTGCACTTCGGTATCAATGCGACGCGTGCGCTCGAACGGTTCGAGCTTCACAGGGCCGCCGGTCTTCAGCGCCTCGACGATGCCTTCCAGCACGCGCACATCGGCGTAACCCTCTTCGACGTCGGGCTCCGGCTGCCGGTCGTTCAGAATGCAGTCGGAGAAGTACTTCATCTCGCCGCCGAAGTGATCAGTGTTCCTGAACGAATGCGATTCCTCGTCCTGACCGATGGTCACCATCTGCTGCGTGGGCTTGCCGTACATGTAGCACGGCTGCATCGCAATGCTGCCTTTCGTGCCGACCGCGAAGAACGAATCCAGCGTGTTAAGCGTATACGACACGACGAACTGCGCGAGTCGGTCGCCGGGGAACCGAAGCGTGACCGACACGGTGTCGTCGAAGTCGCCGAGACCGGTGCCCGGCGTGCGGACGCCGACGGCCGAGACCACCTCGGTCGGCTCGGCTTCGAACACGTAGCGCGCGGCATTGACCGGATAAGGACCCATGTCGAAGATCGGCCCTGCGGCAATGCCGCTTTTTGCGCGATGGTTGTCCGGGTCGACTTTCTGCACGAATGTCGACGAAAACACTCGCACATCGCCGAGGTCGCCGGATCGGATGCGCTCGATCGTGGCAAGCGTGCCCGGCTCGAAATGCAGACGGTAAGCGACCATGAGCTTTGCTGTCGATGCCTTGAGCGCTTCGCGAATCGCGTTGCACTGCTGCGTGGATATTTCCAGCGGCTTTTCGACCAGCACGTGCACGCCGGCCGCGAGAGCAGGAATCGCGAACTCGGCATGGCGCCAGTTGGGCGTGGCCAGATAGATTGCATCGACCTTACCGGAGGCGAGCATCTGGTCGAACTGCTCGTAGCTGTAGGTATCGGCAACCTGGTATTGCTTGCCGACTTCGCGCGCCTTCTCCGGGTCGCCCGTGACGAGTGCGGTGATTTCCGAGTTATCGGTATGCCTGACGCCCGGCATCATCGCTTCCTGCGAGATGTCGCCAACGCTGACAATCGCATAACGTACTTTCTTGCCGCCGCCGAGACCGATTGCTGAAAGAATGCTCATGACGTAATCCTCGTGAATGGTGGTCGCGCCGGCCACTGAGCGCCGGCGCATGGCTTCACGATTCATCTGCGCAATCTTTATTCCAGACGGTTCAATCACCCGGCCCGATGCTTACCCGTTCACGCACTGGTAGCTTGCGGCCGCGTTCACATCGCCGCCCATGTACTTCGTCCACGACGGATAACTGCACAGCGGTCGCGTTCTCCCGAGGGTGGCCGCGTTGAGGTCGCTCATGGCCAGCGTCTCGGGAGCGTTGCCGCTTTCCACCCACTGGTCGAGTGCGGACAACGAATCGATGGCCGGATGGAACGGCCCGGTGCCGTGACCCACGCCCGGCATCAGATAAAACCGCACGAAACTGTCCACGCTGTTTTGCCCGAAGCGCTGCACGAGGCCGTTGTAGTAATCGGTGCTCGAATCCGTGCTGACGATCTCATCCGCGAGTCCGTGCGTCATGATGAGCTTGCCGCCCTTCGCGACATACGCGCTCAGGTCCGTGCTGGTCGCATCGGTCAGCGCCGACGCCGCCTGCACGCGAGATTCATATGCGGCAGGGTTGAGCGGATCGAACGTCAATGAATTGAAGGTCGGCACGCGCGTGACGAAATACTTGACCCATTGGTCTCCGGTCACCCATTGATTCGCGTCTTTCTTCCCGGCCGGGTTTGAAGGCACTTTCGACTCGCCGAGGTCACGCGTCGTGTAAGGTCCCGCGAACACCGAACCCGCGAGAATGTTGTAGCCCGCATATCGGGTCACGCCGTTCGCGAGCGGATACGGCAATTGCAATGGCGCTGCGATGGTCTGCACGGTTGCGATCTGCGCGTCGGAGAGACACGTATCGCCTGTGTCCGCGCCGTTCGCGCAGCGCACTGACGCCAGCACCGTCGCCGATTGCGCCTTGCATGCTGCCACGTTGGAGATGATGCCGTCGGCGACACCGTCGAGCGCATCGCACGCGCTCATCACAGCGTTTTGCAGCAGCACCGTCTTGGCAACGTCGAGCCAGCCCGCTCCGTTGTTCAGATACAGCGCCCGCCCGAACGCGACGTTGCTCAGCCGTAGTCCCGTATAGTTGAGCGCCGGACGGTTGACCACGATGCCATCGTAGTCGGAGGGCCAGCGTTGTGCTTCGCTCAAGCCGTCGCGGCCCCCTGTCGAGCTGCCGAAGAAATACACCTTGTCGGGCGCGCTCGAATAGCGCTTTTTGATGAGCGCCATCGCGACGTCATGCGTTTTCTTCAAGCTCAGGCCGCCGTAGTTTGCGAGCGCTTCATCGTTGGCGGCGAACTTGCCGTCCGTGATGCTCAAACTCTGATGCCCGGAATCGTCGCCGAAGGTCGCATAACCGTTGGCAAGGGGCGTCGCGGAACCGGTCGGCGCCATGTCGAGCGGTTCGACGCCGGTAATCAGCGTGCCGTCGAAGCCGCCGCCGCCGTAGTGCAGCGCCTTGCGATTCCAGTTGGTCGGCAGATTGACCTGGAAGTTGATCGACGGTGCGGCCGGATCGACGGGTGCAATCGCACCGTTGACCTTGCAATACTCACCGCTCGTCTCAGTCAGTGTCGCGCTGGTAATGGTCGCGCCGCTGGTCGGCTCGCCGATCGACGACGCCGGGATCGACAGCCCATTCAGCGACGCACATTGCGTGGCTGCCGTAGCCGCGGGCGTCGAGCTTGCCGAGCCGCCTCCGCCTCCCCCTGCGCCCGAGGTATTACCGCCGCATGCGCTCATGCAAAAGCTCAGGGCGAGCGCCCACCACAACGGTCTGTTGTTCATTGTCGTCTCCTGTTTGAATTGACTGCTATTCGAGTGCGCCGCCTTGCTGAACGACGCCAGTTTCGATAAGCCGCGCGGCCGTGCCGAACAATGCGCGTACGCCTGGCTGCGATACGAACATCGCGTCGCCGCTATGTCCCGCGCCGTGTACTTCATGCAACTCATGCCGCAACTGCGGACACCGTGCCTGCAAATAGGCGTAGTAGGCGCGGCCTCTCGCGAGCCGATGCGGACCTTGCAGCATTGCTTCACATGAACGGTCGAGCGCCGGATGCGCCGGATCGTTGTCATGGGTGCCCAGCAGATAGGTCACATCGTGATCCATATACCGACGCTCGAGCGACTGCGCGTCGAGTTTGTCTGCATAGCGAGGCAGCCGATCTGTGCCGTATTTCCAGTCATTGAAGCCGACGCAAGCAACGCTATGTCTCTGCGGACGCCACACGTCGAAATACACATACGACGAAGGATTCGCGATCACATAACGCACGTGCACCTTGCGAACGGCACAGCGCGCTGCGGCGTCGCTGAGTATTGCGTGCCGATGCGCGACCTGTGCGCCGCCGGAGTGGCCTGCAATCACAATCTCGCGCAACTTCGGAAAGCGGCCGTTGTGCGCGTTCTGCGCATAGTGTTCGATCAGCGCGTCGAGCACGTCAAACGAACTGAGCGGCGCCGGGCCCATTGCGTCGAGCCCGCCCATCCACGAAGTCCATTCCCAATGGAGCATGTCGCCGCCCAAACGGTGATGCTCCACGTCGGCCGTCGCGAGAAACTGCGGCACGGCGAGGATCACGTTGTTCGCATCGACCGTGGACGACGCGAGCGCACGCTGCGTTGATAGAAGATAGGCGTCGGCGTCGCGCAGCCTGCCATGCAACATCACCACGACTTGTGTCGCTTCCGCGGGCTTCGTGCTGCCTCCCGTGAAAAACGGCACTTTGGCTTCGCCGCGCGAAGTGGACACGATCAGCCGTTCATTCGCGACGACCTTGACGGGCATTTCGTTGCGCGGCCGCACTTCTTCACTCATGACAACACTCATCGCGGCACTCACGCTCCGTCGCCCGGCCACCGGTCAGGCTCTCGGCGCAAGCGCCGCCCCGAAGCCGTCAAGCCGACCAGCAGCAACGAGACGATGCCCGCAAAGATCAGGTACCACGCGGGCACGATGCGCGAGCCGGTAACGTCGATCAACGTCGACACCGTGAGCGGCGCAAGACCGCCGAATAGCGTGACCGCGAGGTTGTATGAGAGCGCAACGCCCGTCGAACGGGTAGCGGTGGGGAACAACTGGGTGAGCATGCCGGGATGCGCGCCGGACATGAAACTGAGCACGACAGTCGCGATCATTTGCGCGGCGAACACACGTTCAGGCGTCGGCGCGGCAAGCACCCATGCGAAGAGCGGCCACGCGGCGAGTACCCATACGATCGTCACGGGAAAGAACAGCCGGTAGGCGCCGAATCGGTCGGCCAGACGCCCGGCCAACGGGTAGCCGACAATGCCGATCAACCCTGACATGGCCGTGCCGAATAGCGCATTCCTCAGCGGCAGATGCAACTGATGCTCCACATACAGCGGCATATACGAGTGCCACAAATAATTGGTTGCGGCCCCAACGATAATCACGCCCATTGCACACAGCGCCGCATCGCCGTGCTCGCGAGCGAAGGTGCGCAGCGACTGGCGGGGCGCATGTCCGAGGCGCTCGCGCAATTGCATGAATTCCGGCGATTCCCCGACTCTGTGCCGGATGTAGAAACCCACCGGCCCGACCAGCGCACCGAGCAGAAAGGGCACGCGCCAGCCCCACGCCAGGAGCGATGCGTGTGAAAGCTGTGTGGTCAGGACGAACGAGCACAGCGAAGACAGCAGCAACGCCACGGCCTGCGACGTCATCTGAAAGCTGCCGAAGAACATCTTGCGGCCGGGCGGCGCGTATTCCGTCAGCATCGCGGCGGCGGTCGCGAACTCGCCGCCGACCGAGAGCCCTTGCAGTATGCGTGCGACTATTACGAGCAGGGGCGCCGCGATGCCGATGCTCGCGTAGCCAGGCGTGAGGCCCATCATTAGCGTGCTTGCGGCCATCAGAAGAATCAGCAGAGACAGAGTCTTGCGCCGCCCGTAGCGATCCGCACATGCGCCGATCACGACACCGCCGAGCGGCCTCACCACAAAGCCGACCGCAAAAGTGGCGAGCGTCAGTGTGATCGACACGAAGCCGTTGCCGACAGGGAAAAACACATGCGCGATAGTTTTGGCGAAATAGCCGTAGATAAGAAAGTCGAACCACTCGAGACCATTGCCGATGACCGACGCGAGCACCGCCCGGCGCATCTGCGAACGGCTGAGCGGGGCTGTGCCCGACGCGGGGATGCCGGCTTGCAAAACGGTTTGCATGTGTCTCCTTTGCCTGTCTTCTGCTTGTCTGGTGCTTGTCGGTGAAGACTACGTGCCAATCTCGCCAATGTAAAATACATATGAGGCACGGTTGCCATATCCAATACATATAGCGAGCGAAGCATGGAACTGAGACATCTGCGTTATTTCCTTGCGGTTGCAGAAGAAGGTCAGTTCACGCGCGCCGCCGCGCGGCTGCATATCCAGCAACCGCCGTTATCCCAACAGATTCAGGAACTCGAACAGGAATTGGGCTTCGCGCTTTTCATGCGGCAACCGCGCGGCGTTACGTTGACGGCGCCCGGCGAAACCTTTGCCGCACGCGCGCGCTCGGTGTTGGTTGAACTCGATAACGCTGTCGTTCATGCGCGCCGGGTGGCGCAAGGACAGATCGGCACGGTGCGTGTCGCGCTCACGAGTTCGGCGGCGTTTCACCCGCTTACGCCCACCGCTATCCGCAACTTTCGCGAAATGTATCCCGAGATCGCGATCGAAATGAACGAAGTGAATGCGGCCGAGATTATCGAAATGATGTTGAACGATCGCGCGGACGCGGCGATCCTTCGCAAACCGGTCGACACGCCCACCGAGTTGCGGTTTGAGCTGCTGGCCGAGGAGCGTATGTTGCTGGTGCTGCCCGTCGGGCATCGGTTGATCGGCAGTCGCGCCGTTCCGCTCAAACAGCTAGCGAGCGAGTCGTTCATCTTCGTGCGCCGGCCCGGCGCACCGGGCATGTATGCGGACTTTATTCGCGCTTGCGAAGCGAGAGGCTTCGAGCCGCTCGTCGTGGAAGAAGTGCCGCGCATGGTGACGGCGATCAATCTCGTCGCGGCGGGCGGCGGCGTGTCGCTCGTTCCGGCTTCCATGCACCGTTACCATCAGGAAAGCGTGCGTTACTGTCGCGTGGCCGGCGACCATGCGTTCCGCGCGCCTTTGCATCTCGTCACTCGCCGGGAGTTGCAGAGCCCGGCTGCGTCGCACTTTCGCGAGACTTTGCTCGAGTTCGTCAGCCAGCACCCTTATCGCGAGTGATACCTTCGATTATCAGCAGACGCGAGGGCAACGCGTCGGGATGGCCCGGCTTGAACCAGTTCATTTCGGGAATTCGCGAGTCGGTCACATAGATGGAGCCGTCGGGTCCTTCGGCCATCGTGTCAGGCCAGCTCAGGCCGGGCTGGTGCAAGAGCGTGGCAAGTGCCTCGCCGTCCCAGACCTTGATTGCATGTTGCTCGACCGCGGTAATGAAGAGCCACCCGTGACAATCGAAATGCAACCCGTCCGCAGGGCCATGCTCAAGCACCTTTTCCACCCGATTGCCGATCTCGTCGGCAGAAAGCGATGCATCGTCGAGAACCTCGGTCGGCACGCGGTAGATCGTCTTTCCTTTCACCGCTTGCCAGTACAGGTAGCGTCCGTCGCGACTCAACGCGATGCCGTCGGCCGAGAAATCGACCCCGCGGCCATCGGGCCGCCTGAGCGGGACCCCGCCTGCGTGAACAGTGACAGTCGCGTCCATCTGCGTAGAGGGATGACCGTCTAGCACGCGACGCGCGTTCCCCGTCACGAGATCGACCACGACAATCGCGCCTTGCGTCCCGGAGTCGGTGATGTAGCCGACCCGGCCGTCCGCGCTTACGCGAATGTCGTTCAGGTAACTGCCTTGAGGCGCGATGTCGAAATCGAATGCAATGCACTGCTCAACGCTGTCCGTGGCCAGGTCGATGCGAACGAGCTTCGGCGCGGACGGCACGACGAACGACTGCGCGGGCGCGCCCGGATCGAGCACCCATAGGTTGCCCTGCGTGTCGCACAACATCGCTTGCACGCATACCCAGTGCTGGGCCGCGTCCATCTGATCGCGCTTCGCGTTGCGCCAGCTGTTCCAGCGGTCGTCCGGATACGGGCGGACGTCGCCCTCCGGCGTAAGTACGCCGACCGAGATGGGGGCGTCTTCCGTCCAGCGTGGAAAATTGACGAATATGCGTCCATCGGCTGCAACGGCGACGCCGGTCACCTGGTGCGCGAACGAGGCAATCTCCCGCAGATGAACGCCGGGCTGCTCGCCACCTGCTGAAACAGGCGCGGCGGTCAGCGGTACGCTGTCCGCTGAGGCACGCTGCTCAAGTTCCTTCATATCGGCCTCCAATGCATGAACCGTGATCGGCACCCGAGTCGATGCCGGCCGTTTAAGGCCAGCACACGGTGTTCCCGAATTTCAGCGACAGAGAGTGCGCGCCGTTAATGCAGAGGCCCCGGGTTTGCATGTGTGGGCCCGCGCGGCGCAACGGCGCCACGACAGAGAATCCTGAAGGCTTACTCGTCGACGTCGTTAGCCACCTCCAAAGGGCCGGCGGCTCAACCGCTGGTCAAGGCGACGGTATGTATCGAAGGTGATTCCAGCGAGAGCGACTCGCAGAGCAGCGATTTCCGGTCTAACGGGCCGGCAGCTACGCGTCAGAAGCAGTCAGCGCAGGCAAGGGCGCGAAAGGCGGCTGCGGTTCGTTCGAGCGGCCGCTTGACTTAGCAACAGATGGTGGCGGACGGCGGGTGCATCGAAATGCACGACCCCATGTCTATCAGAACTTGTGTCGCATACCGACGCGAACCACAGCCAGATTGTTCGAAGACGACGGGGTGAGCACATTTATGGCTGCGACCGCTGGCTTGTTGGTTGAGTCCGTACCGGAAGCGTGCTGCCAGATTCCAGAGAGATAGACATCAGTGCGTTTGGAGAGAAAGTAGTGGGTACTCGCCTCGACCTGGTGATATGTCGCTCCTTCGTTCACGTTGTTCGCGTGTCCCTTCGTGTAGTCGTATGCGATGCCGGCCATCCACGCGGGGGTTAGCTTATAGTTGAAGTTGACTTCGGCGTTGTCGAAAGTCGCATTGCCCGTATACCCGAAGGGGTTGGGGCCTGACGAGAGGTCGCCCATTCCGCGAAAGCTGATGTTCGAATAGGTCGCGCCAAAGGTTGCAGCACCGAGCGTATAGGATGCGCCCACACCGATATCCCGGTACGAGTGCGCCGAAAGAAACCCGCGGAAAACGGGCGAAGACGCATTCGCCGCTGCCGCGGTCGCTGTCGTCGACGAGTTTCCGCCGAACAGGCTCGTGTTCGGATTTCTCACGCTGAGCCATGCTGCGCCAATCGAAAACGGCCCGTGGTTGTAGCCCGCACCGAGTGACCAGATCTGGTTGCGCGTGAAATCACCGGCAGCGCCGCCGAGGCTATAAAGCGTCCCGAACGAGAATCCACCGTAGTTTTCCGATGTGAACTTGACCGAATTGTTGCTGCGGAAACTGTAATTGAAATTGTCGAGGTCGCCAGGGTGCGCGGAGATATAGCCGCCCCACTGGTTGCTCACCGAATATTGGCCCACAAAGTCGATCAACGTGTCGTATTGCCGGCCGAAGGTGAGCGTGCCATAGCGTCCGGAGAGCCCTGCATACGCTTGCCGGCCGAAGAGTAACCCCCCTTGTCCGAGCTTGCCGTTCGTCACGTCGAAGCCGTTTTCGAGCCGGAAGATTGCCTTGAGGCCGCTGCCAAGATCCTCGCTGCCAACCAGGCCGAACCGGCTGCCCTGGTTCACACCGCTCGTCATGGCGAAAAGGCGCCCACCTGATGCGTTTGACTGATAGTTCAGTCCAACGTCGATGATGCCGTAGAGCGTCACGCTGCTTTGCGCATGCGCGCTCGAACACAGCATCCCCGCTGAGGTGAGCACGATAAGCGCTGGCAGGTTCTTTTTCATGATTTGTCTCCGTTATAGGTCATGTTTCGGCGAGCACGGACGCGACCGTGCCTGTGGCGCGGCCGCGTGGCGGTCGAACGATAGAAGTGGTGCTACGAAATGGGCGTACCGAGCGCGCTCTCAGGGATCGCGGGGGTGGCCGGACTTGGGGTCAGGCGATGTGATTGCGACGTACCTTGTCATGTCGACCAACCGCGATGACGGTTACAGCGCCGAACAGCATGAGCGCGGCGAGATAGTACTGGCCGGCGGCGAGCGTATGTGTGGTCTGATTGAGCCAGCCAACGATTGCCGGGCTCACGAGGCTGCCCAATCCAGCGAGCGTGCTGATCAACGCAATGCCCCCGGCAGCCGCCTGTTTGCTGAGGTAGAGCGCCGGCATCGACCAGAACGGGCCCATTGCCGCGAAAGTGCCGGCTGCGGTGAGCGTGAGGGCAACCACAGAGAAGGCCGGGCTCGACGCGACAAGCGGCAACGTTGCCCAACCGATAGCCGCCGCAATGGCCGGGATGGCCGCATGCCAGCGCCGCTCATTGCGCGCATCGGAGTGACGCGCGACCCAGTACTGGCAGACAAAGCCGATCGCGAACGGCAGCGCCGACAGTGCGCCCACGGTCCACAAGTCGCTCACGCCGGTCTTGTTGATGATGGTAGGAAGCCAGAAGAACACGTTGGCCGTGCCCGCAAGCAGCGCTACGCCCATGCCCGTCAGCAGATAGAAACGCGGGGACCGCAGCGCTGCTCCGAACGACTTGTGGGCGTGCGGCGTTTGCGCTTCGCGATCGGCACGCAAGTCACGTTCGATGATGGCGACTTCTTCAGCCGAGAGCCACGATACCTTCGACGGACTGTCGTGAAGCCAGCGCAGCACCGCGAAAATGAGCAGAAGCGGTGGCATCCCTTCGATCAGAAACAGCCAGCGCCAGTTGCGCAAGCCATAGACGCCATCCAGTGTGTGCATGATCAAACCGGAAAGCGGCGCGCCGATCGCGCCCGCAATCGGAATCGAAGCCATGAAAAGCGCGGTGAAGCGCGCGCGACGCGCGCTCGGCACCCAGTACGTCAGATACAGCAGGATGCCGGGGAACAGTCCGGCCTCCGATGCGCCCAGCAGAAAACGCCAGAGATAGTACGAATTCTGCCCCGTCATGCCAGCGAGTCCCGCCGAACAGATTGCCCAGAGCACCATGATGCGAACGAAGGTTTTGCGCGCGCCGACCTTCGCGAGCATGAGGTTGCTCGGGATCTCGAACAGCATGTAGCCCGCATAGAAGATGCCCGCGCCCAAGCCGAAAACCGCATCCGACAGCTGCAGATCGTGCAAGAAGCTCAGCTTGGCGAAGCCCACGTTCGAGCGGTCGATGAACGCGACCACATAAAGCGCCATCAGCAGAGGCATCAAGCGCCACAACAGCTTGCGATAGACCGCGCCGTCGTCAGGACGTATGTGCGAAAGCGTGCCCGAGGGCGCTGAGGTCGGGGTGGTCACTAACTGTCTCCTGTCTTCCGAATAATTGTAATGGGCGGCCTGGCATGCTCGAGGCCGCGACAGCTGCATTAAAGGTTCACACGACATAAAAGTCAATAACATGACCTATAGGGTTTTTACGGGCAGCGCCGCGCCGGCCGACGGTTCAGAATGCGACGCGTGAATGCACGACAGGGGCATGACGGATGGATAGCGAAACGCAACAGGCGTTCAAAGACAGCGCGAGAGATCTCATTGCTCGCGGTGATTTGGCACGCCGGCGCGCGGCGTTGCTGGCGGGCAATGGCGCGCTTGACCGCGATGCATGGAAGCAAATGGCCGAAGCGGGTTGGACGGCAATGCTTGTCCCCGAGCAGTCGGGTGGTCTCGGTCTCGGTGTACCAGAAGTCATTGCCATCGCGGAGGAAGCGGGCAGGGCCGCGTTGCCCGAACCATTCGTCGCGGCGGCAGTGCTCACGGGCGCGGTGCTGGCTGCGGTGAGCGAACACGGTGCGGCGCAAGCGCTGATCGAGGCGGTCGTGAGCGGCGAATCGGTGGTCGGAATTGCGTGGCAACACGGTATCGGGCAACTTGAACCGTCGGCCGATTCGCCCACGCGCTATCGGCGCGACGGCGACACAATAGTGCTGGATGGGACGCTGCACTTCGTCACGCCGCTCGTCGGTGCGGACGGCTGGGTCGTACTGGCTAACGGCAGCGAAGGTCTGATGCTCGTCTGGCTTGCGGCCGATACGAGCGGTATCGAGTTAAATGGTTCACGAGGTATCGACGGCGCGGCGCTCGGCACGCTCCATTTGCAACGCTGCACAGTGCAGGCGACGCAGGCATTGATGGAGGGCGAGGAGGTTCTGGACACGCTTGCGCGGGCGCTCGACATCGCCCGTATCGCGCAGGCAGCGGAACTGCTGGGCATTGCGCGTGCGGCTCTGGAAGCGACCATCGACTACACCTGTACTCGCGTGCAGTTCGGGCGCGCGATCGGTTCGTTCCAGGCACTCCAGCACCGTCTCGTGGACGGCTATATCCAGACCGAACTGGCCGCCGCGGCGCTGCGCGACGCGGCGGCAGCCGATAGGCAAGCGCGTTCTGAGCTGGCCTCGTCGGCGAGCCGTGCGAAGGCGCGCAGCGCTCAGGCTGCGTTGTGGGTCACGCGTCTTGCGGTGCAGTTGCACGGCGCGATCGGTTACACGGAAGAAGGGCCGATCGGACCGTGGCTCAAGCGGGCGATCGCGCTGTCGGCGTGGCTTGGCAATGAGCGCGCTCACCGTGCCCGCTATTTCAGGTTGCGTCCAGCCGGCCGGCAGATGCGACGCGACGCGACGGGCACGACGCCGCCCATGGACTTTCCGCGCGACGCGGATTGGGACGCGATGCCCGAAGCGCAATTCCGGCAGATGGTGAGGGCATTCTTCTCGGCCCACTATCCCGAAGCATTGCGCTACTTTCCGCGGCGCTTGCATTGGAATGAGATCGCGCCGTGGTATCGCACGCTGTCCGAACAGGGCTGGATTGCACCGGCTTGGCCTAAAGAGTTCGGCGGCATGGCATTGCCACCGGACAAGCTCATCGCGTGGATCGAGGAACAGGAATTCTTTGGTGTCGGACGTCCGCCCGATCAGGGGCTCATCATGCTCGGTCCGATCCTGATCCGCTACGGTTCTGATGCGCAACGCGCGCAATACCTGCCGAAGATCCTTTCCGGCGAACATGTGTGGGCGCAGGGCTATTCGGAGCCGAATGCCGGCTCCGACCTCGCGTCGCTGCGCACTCGCGCGTTGCTCGACGGCGACTCGTTCATCGTGAGCGGGCAGAAAACGTGGTCGACGCTCGCGCAGGACGCGACGCACATGTTCATGCTCGTGCGCACCGACAACAGCGGCAGGAAGCAGGAAGGCATCAGCTTTCTGCTCGTCGATCTGAAAAGCCCCGGCGTGACAGTGCGGCCCATTCAGACCATCGCGGGCGACGAGGAGTTCTGTGAAGTCTTCTTCGACGATGTTCGCGTGCCCAAAGGAAATCTCGTGGGCGAGTTGCATCGCGGCTGGGACATCGCCAAGCAGTTGCTCGGCTTCGAACGTCTTTTCTCCGGGAGTCCGAAGCATTCGCAGCACGCTCTTGCGCAACTGCGTGAACTCGCCGAATCGCGTGGCTTGCTGGCCGATCCCGCGTGGGCCGACGCATATGCGAGCGCACAGCTCGACGTCGCCGATCTGGTGTCGGCGTATGGCGGTTTCGCGGACACGGTCAAGCGCGGCGAAACGCTGCCGGTGGAAGTGTCGTGGCTCAAGATCTGGGCGACCGAAACGCACGAACGCGTCGCGATGCTGCTCAACGAAGCGGCAGCGGAGTCGGCCATGTGCGAGCAGGCCGTGAGCACGGGGTCGCAGCCGGTGCATATCCACGCGCCGCTCTTCAACGCAATGGCGGCCAAGATCTTTAGCGGCAGCAACGAGATCCAGCGCAACATTCTCGCGCGCCAGGTGCTGCGGCTACCCGTGTAACGGAGGACATGTGAACGAACTGATGTCGCGCTTGCGCGTGCTCGATATGAGCCGCGTCTTTTCGGGCCCCTGGGTTGGGCAGATGTTCGCCGACTTCGGCGCGGACGTGATCAAGGTCGAACGGCCGGTGCACGGCGACGATACCCGTCACCAGGGTTTCAGGATGCGCGACGCGGCGGGCGAGGCAACGACGGAAACGTCGTCGTTCGTTGCGATGAATCGGGGCAAACGCTCGATCACGATCGATCTCGCGCAGCCAGCCGGTCAGGATCTCGTGCGCAAGCTTGCAGCGAAGTGCGATGTGCTGATCGAGAACTTCAAGGCCGGCGATCTGGACCGTTACGGTCTCGGCTACAAGGCGATGCGTGAGATCAATCCAAGGCTCGTCTATTGCTCGATCAGCGGTTTCGGTCAGACGGGGCCGTATAGCAGCAGGCCCGGCTACGATCCGATCTTCCAGTCGATGAGCGGCTTGATGGCGATGACCGGCGCGCCCGATGGCGAACCCGGCGCGGGCCCGCAAAAGGTGGGCTACGCGGTGTCCGACCTCACCGCCGGGTTCTACGCGACAGCAGCGACGCTGGCGGCGCTCCATCATCGCGACACGGTGTCGGGGGTTGGGCAGCACATTGATATCGCGCTGCTCGACGCGCAGATCGGCGCGATTTCTCACATGGCTCAGAACTGGTTCGCCTCGGGCCGCCAGCCGCCGCGCCTCGGCACCAGTTCGGAGATCACTTGCCCTTATCAGGCATTTAGCTGCAGCGACGGCGATCTGATGGTGGCGGTGGGAAACGACGGGCAATTTCGCAAGTTCGCAGCGGCAATCGGGCGACCGGAACTCGCGACCGACGAGCGCTTTCTGACCAACCCGCAACGGGCCGCGCACCGCGGCGAGCTGATCCCGCTCATTGCGGCGCAACTCGGGCCGCGCACAGCACGTCACTGGATCGACGTGCTCGAAGCAAACGGGATTCCCTGCGGTCCGATCAATGACTTCGCGCAGGCCTTTTCCAATCCGCAAGTCGTGCATCGCGAGATGCGTCGCGTGATCGCGCATTCCGCCATCGGCGAAATGCCGTTTGTCGCGAATCCCGTGAAATTCTCGGAGACACCCATCCAGTATCGGCGCGCGCCGCCTTTGCTCGGCGAGCACACCGACGAGATCCTCGGCGAAGTGCTGGGACTCGACGCCTGCGAAATCGCGGCGCTGCGCGAAACGCGGACTATTTGACGGACTCAACCGGCCACGTACCACCCAACGATATGACAGCACCTCTTTCTCACGTTCGCGTACTCGACCTCAGCCGCATCATGGCGGGCCCCTGGAGCGGCCAGATTTTCGCGGACCTGGGCGCCGACGTCATCAAGATCGAACGGCCCGGTGCGGGCGACGACACGCGTAGCTGGGGACCTCCGTTTCTGCAGGCAAGCGACGGCACGCCGTCGAAGGAGTCGGGCTACTTTCTTGCGGTCAATCGCGGCAAACGCTCGGTCGCCGTGGATCTTGCGACGCCCGAGGGTCAGGCAACCGTGCGCGCCATTGCCGCGCAGTGCGATGTGGTGCTGGAGAATTTCAAGGCGGGCACGCTCGAACGCTACGGCTTGGGCTACGACGATCTGAAGGCCGTGAAGCCCGATCTGATCTACTGTTCGATCACTGGTTTCGGTCAGGACGGACCCAAGGCCGGACATGCCGCATACGATTTCATGATCCAGGCAATGGGCGGTCTGATGAGCGTGACGGGCGAGCGCGACGACCTGCCCGGCGGCGGCCCGCAGAAAGTGGGCGTGCCGATCGTCGACATCATGACGGGCATGTATGCGACGATCGGCGTGCTCGCGGCGCTTGCGCGGCGCGCCGAGACAGGCGAGGGCGAACACGTGGACATTGCGATGCTCGACGTGCAGGTCGCGTTCCTCGCCAATCAGGCGATGAACTATCTTGTGTCCGGCAAGGTGCCGGGCCGTAGCGGCAATCGCCATCCGAACATTCAGCCCCAGGATGTGTTCAGGTGCCGCGATGGCCATCTGGTGCTCGCGGTGGGCAACGACGGTCAGTTCCGGAAGTTCTGCGAGGTCATCGCACGCACCGAACTTGCCGACGACGAGCGTTTTGCCACTAACGCGCAGCGCGTGCGCAATTTGCCCGAGCTGCTCGCCATCATCCGCGAGGCGCTACTCGCCGACGACCTCGCGGTATGGCTTGCGAAGCTTGAAGCGGTTGCTGTGCCGTGCGGTCCGATCAACACGATCCCCATGGTCTTCGAGGATGAGCAGATAAGGCATCGCGAGATGTTGCGTCATTTGCCTCATCCGGTGTCGGGCACGGTCCCGCAGGTCGTCAGTCCGATCCGGTTGCGCAATGCGCCCCTGGCGTTCGACCGTGCGCCGCCGACGCTAGGTCAGCATACGGACGAGGTGCTGCGTGAACTGGGCATTGCCGGGCGTTGAAGGTGGCATCGTGAGAACTCTGCATCACTGTTTCCAATATCGCTTCATGAAGGACTGAACGTGGCTCGCATTCCCCTTTTTAATCCGGAGTTGATGACCGCCGAACAGGAGCGCGTCTATCGCGCAGTCGTGGACGGCCCGCGCGGCACCGTGGTCGGCCCGCTGCGCGCGGCGCTACACCGGCCGGAACTGGCCGACTGCTGGCAACGCTTCGGAGCGATACTGCGGTACGGCACGAGTCTGCCGGCGCGTTTGACGGAACTGGCGATCGTGGTCACGGCGCGTCGCTGGAACAGCCAGCTGGAATGGCACATCCACGCCGACGCGGCAAAGCGCGCAGGCATCGGCTCAGCGGTGCTCGACGCGATACGCGCGGGCGAGGCTCCGCGCTTTGCCGATCAGGAAGAGGCCGACGTCTATGAATTCGCGCGACAGCTACAGCAGTCGGGCAACGTGCAAGAGGAGGTCTATCAGCGCGTGATGGCGCGCTGGGGCAATGTTGGCGTGGTCGAACTGGGCGCGGTGATCGGGTACTACACGCTGGTGTCGATGACGCTTAACGTGCATGACATCCCGTTGCCGGACGGCGTGCAGGCGCCCCTTGCGCCGCTCGCACATGTGAACACCGCGCACGAGTCGTTGCCCACCCTGGCGCCGGCGGTGGCGGCCGAGCCGGCGTCGAGCGATGTCGCAGGAGGCCCCGTAAATCGGTAAAGGTCAGTAGTCTGGTTCACTGGTTCTTTGCATTACACTAGCGGGACGCGCCGCGTGCCAGCGGCATACGATCAAACCCGGAGCAGCAATGAGCCACGAGGCAACCGTCAGCGAACCCGTCATCGATTTCAGCCTGAGCGGCGTGGCCCGATACATCCAGCTTGCGACGCTTTTCCGGCGGCGAATCGAAGCGGGTCAGTGGCCGGTAGGCGAACAGATCCCAACGGTGGATGAACTCGCCGAGGAATGCGCCGTTGCGCGCGCAACGGTGCGTCAGGCGCTCGGGCTGCTGGAAGACGAGAAGCTCATCGAGCGTTTTCGCGCGAAGGGCACATTCGTTATCCAGAAGCCACAGAGCGCGTTGTGGTGCGAAGTCCCTACCGACCTTTCAGGGTTGCTGCTAGCCGCAGAAGGCGCAAGCATCGAAATCCTGAAGCATGAAAAGGGCGTGATGCCCGGCAGCGTGCTGCACACCGGCGGGCAACTGGCGCCTTCCTATCAGCATTGGCGCCGGCGCCATTCGCGTGAGGGGCAGCCCTATTATCTCGGTGATGCCTACATCGACGAGCGATTGACCCGGCGCATCCCCAAATCGGCGTTCAAGCAGCACACCACGATGCGCATTCTGCGCGACATGCCCGATCTGGAATTGCGCGGAATTCAGCAGACCATCACCATCGGCGCCGCCGACGTCGAACTGTCGCGCATGCTGGAGATTCCGCTCAATGCGCCGGTAGCGCACGCGTGGAGGACCGCGACCGACGCCAACGGGACGATCGTTTTCGTCGGTAACGGGGTGTATCGCGGCGACGTCGTGCGACTCGACATCAAGGTCGCGCTGTAGCGGTTCGCGCGCGCCCTGGCGTTCGGCGCGCCAGGGTTTTCACCGAAAAGCTTTTTGCACGGCGAATAGGTTAAAAGAACATATAATTGACCTATTGAGAGGCTCGCCGTTTTTCGGCTGCCACGAGCAGGTGTCGGATTGCCGTCAGAAGGATCGCTTTGATGAAACTTCATTATTCACCGCGTTCGCCGTTCGTTCGCAAGGTCATGGTCTGCGCGCTCGAAACCGGCGTGGCGCCGCAACTCACGCGCGTGCGCTCGCCGGTCGCGATGGACACGCCGAATCTTGCGCTCATGCGCGACAACCCGTTGAGCAAGCTGCCCACGCTCGTACTCGACGATGGACTCGCGCTGTTCGATTCGTCGGTGATCTGCGAGTACCTTGATACGCTGCACGACGGCGAGCGGCTTTTTCCAGCCGAGGGGCGCGAGCGCTTCGTCGCGCTTCAGCAGCAGGCTTTCGCTGACGGGCTGCTCGACATCTTGCTCTTGTGGCGGCAGGAGCGCAACAAGCCTGAAGTACAGCGGCGCGCACAATGGCTGGACGGTTTTGCCGCGAAGTCGGCGGCTTCGCTTGATGCGCTCGAAACGCTCGCGCCGAACTTGCGGCTGGACTCGATTCAGATTGGCGATATCGCGATTGCGTGTGTTCTCGCGTACTACGATTTTCGTCTGCCTGATCTGCAATGGAGAGAGGGGCGGCCGGCGCTTGCCGCATGGCATGCGCAATTCGCCGAGCGCGACTCGATGCGCAGCACGGAGCCCGGCGATGGCGAATGATTCCCTCAAGCTGCAGGCCGATCCGCTGCGCCCTCACGAGACGGTACCGGCGAAAATGCCGCGCGCGCCACACGAAGCGTTGCCTGCGCTCGCCTGCGATACGCATTCGCATGTGTTCGGTCCTTACGATGCATTCGCGTTCGCCACGCCGTCGAGTTACCCGCCACCGCTCGCGCCCGCGACAACGTACCTCGAGATGCTCGACACGGTTGGCGCAGGCCGCGGTGTGCTGGTCCAGCCCGCGCCATATGGTATCGACAATGCCGCGCTCGTGGCTGCGCTACGCGCAGGACAGGGCAGAATTCGCGGTGTGGCCGTGACGCGTGAGGACGTCAGCGATGCGACGCTTGAGTCACTGGATGCGAGCGGAGTGCGCGCGTTGCGCTTCAACGAAATGCCGAGCCCGCAAACCGGCAAGCCATTTGCGGGCAGCGTGGGTGTCGACACGGCGCTCGCGCTGGCGAGCCGTATCCGAGCGTTGGGCTGGCACGCGCAGGTTTGGGCGCGCTGCGCCGACGTGCCGGCCATCGCCGAACGCCTTGGGAAAGCCGGATTGCCGGTCGTGTTCGAGCATATGACCTGCTTCGATCCGGCGCTCGGCGTTAAGCACCATCACTTCGCGAACGCGCTCGCGCTGCTGCGCGAAGGGCGTATTGCTGTGAAACTCGCGCTGTGCCGCGTGTCGAAACTGGTGCCGGACTACGACGATCTGCGGCCATTTCATGATCGCATCGTCGAAGCCAATCCGCAGCAAGTCGTCTGGGGTTCCGACTGGCCGTTCGTGCGTATGGGCGATCAAGCGCCAGATGTAGGCGCGCTACTCGATACGTTCCAGCGCTGGGTAGACGACCCCGCGCTGCGGCAAGCCATCCTTGTAGACAACCCTGCCCGGATCTACCGGTTCGAGGAGTAGCAGGAGAGATCTATTTACCGTTTCGGCACAGACACTTAAAAAGGAATCCTCTTCATGTCGCTCAAGCTCGAGAAACATGATGGCGTGGCGATCGTTACGCTTGACCGTCCGCCTGTCAACGCGCTGACCATCGCGCTATACGCTGAAATTGCCGATTTGTTCGAGCAACTGGGTAAGGGACTCGATGTCCATTGCGCGGTGCTCACCGGCGCGGGAGAACGTGCGTTTTGTGCGGGCCTCGATCTGAACGAGTTCCTCGCCGCGAAGCCGGAGGATGATCCCGAGCGCGCCGCGATTGTGCGCCGGACGTTTTCGGCGGTCTATCGCTGTGCGATTCCCGTGATTGCGGCGATCAACGGTCCGGCGCTCGGTGCCGGCTCCGTGCTCGCGACGGTTTGCGACATCCGCATTGCGGCGAATCATGCGCGCTTCGGTACGCCGGAGATTAACGTGGGTCGTTGCGGCGGTGCGGCACATCATGGCCGGTTGATACCGCAGGGCGCGCTGCGGCGCATGTACTTTACGGGCGAGCCAATCAGCGCACAGGAAGCCTTCCGGCTTGGGCTTGTCGATCAGGTCGTCGCGGCGGAGGAACTGATGCCGAGCGCGCTTAAGCTTGCGTCGAAGATCGCAGCGAAAAGTCCGCTCGGCTTGCGCTATGCAAAGCAGGCGCTTAACGATATCGAGTCGATGGCGCTGGAGGCTGGCTATGAGCATGAGCAGAGCTACAGCACCAAGCTGATGTACACCGAGGACGCGCGCGAAGCGACTCGGGCTTCGGTTGAAAAGCGTCCGCCCGTGTTTCGAGGACGGTGAGGCGCGAAGGCTCAAGGAGTCGAGTACACCATGCCATATGTGACGACCCGGCTGTTGTCGAAGTCCGTTAAAAACGGTAATCCTGTTCCTGGATTACGCTAATGTAATTTCCGCTGCTGACGGCACGCAATAAGGCTTGGCGGCAATTCGGGCCCGTTAGTCATCCTTGCGTTTCAATGTTGATTTTCACGCAGTCTTGACCCACCGGGGATGCGGACAAAATTTTGGACTACTTTGGAGGTAGTCCATGTATTCATACGAAGCCCGCGTTAGGGCGGTCGTGCTGTATCTGAAGCTTGGCAAGCGCATCGAGGCGACAATCCGCGAGTTGGGTTACCCGACTGAACCGCCCCGAGTTTGAACTGACCGCCGAGCATTGCCAGGCCGTACTAATTGTTTCGCAGGCTTGTTGACAGCCTTCCCGGCTCTCTTCGTATCGTCTGCGACCGCACTTCGCACGGCACCCTTCGAGCGACTCCCGCGATCCCCAAGCCGCTCGACGAGCCGTGCCTCGCATTCGGACATAGCGTGCCCGCGCCGCTGCGAGATCATGAAGGTGAGAGGACGCATGTGCCACGCGCGCCGTTTGAGTTCGACGAGCGTGCCCGTCGCAAGGTCTTCATCAACCATATGACGCGGCATGTGCCCCCAGCACAAGCCGCCCTTGAGCAGATCGTGCTTCGCGCCGAGGTCGTTCACCAGCCACTGGCGTTCACTGACTACGCCCTGTTGTGTCTTCTGCGCATCGGGCTGATTGTCCGTGACGACGAGCTGGACGTGCCGGCCGAATTCCTCTCGCGGGATCGCCCCCGTGATGGCCGCAAGCGGATGCGATGGCCCGCAGACAGTCACCATTTGGGCGTCACATAAATGCTCGCGTTCTATCGTGGCAGGGCTCAGTTCCGGCACGTCGGTGATCGTCACCGCCAATGCGCACGTGCCTTCGAGAACCAGGCGCTCGCCGCCCTGCATGGTCGTCATGCGCAGATTGATGGCAACCGTTGGAAAGTCCGCCTGCAGGGTACGCAGGCATTCAATCAGGTGCGCACGCGGGAAATACGTATCCACGGCAATCGAGACCTGTGGGACCCCGGCGTCCGCAATTGAAGCCGCGCGCATTTTCATTTCCTCTGTGCGTGAGATCACCCCGCGAGCGTCCGGCAGCAGGCTGCGGCCCGCGGCCGTAAGCGTCGCTTTGCGCGTGTTCCGCTCGAACAGCACCACGTCGAAGGCACTCTCGAGCGCGTTTATCGCGTGACTGATCGCTGACTGTGCGCGCCTCAGCTTGCGTGCAGCCCCGGAAAAGCTGCCCTGGTCACACACGGCGACAAAGGCCCGGAGTTGGTTGATGGTGACGTTGTCGAGCATGGTTATCCAAAAACTAGATGGTATTTATACATTTTTAGTCAATTGGATTTATGGATCAAGAGTCCCAGAATCGGCTTTGTCGTTTTCGTTTCCAGGGATGCATGCACATGAACAGACTTGATGGAAGGACTGCGGTGATCACCGGCGGCGCTACCGGCATCGGCCGCGCCGCGGCAAAGCGCTTCATAGAGGAGGGCGCGTTCGTCTTTATCTTCGGGCGCCGGCAGGAAGCACTGGACGCCGCTGTGGCCGACCTCGGGCCCAATGCCCGCGCAGTGAAGGGCTCAGTCTGCGATCTCGATGACCTCGACCGGCTATACACAGCTGTGGAAGCTGAGCGGGGGACTGTCGACATCGTCTTTGCCAACGCCGGGGCGGGAAGCCAACTGCCGCTCGGCAAGATCACCGCCGCGCACATCGATGAAATCTTCGACACCAATGTAAAGGGGCCGATCTTCACGGTCCAGAAGGCGCTCCCACTGATGAGCCGGGGCGGTTCGATCATTCTGACCGGATCCAGTGCCGGCACCACGGGCGCGCCGACGTTCAGCGCCTACAGCGCGAGCAAGGCAGCCGTGCGCAACCTCGCTCGGACCTGGGCTGAAGACCTGAAGGGCACCGGTATCCGGGTGAACGTGCTCTCGCCTGGGCCGACCGCGACCGAACTCGCGAAGGAAGCGCTAGGCGAAGAAGGCATGAAGGTGTTCGCGTCGCTCAATCCGCTCCAGCGCATGGCAGATCCGTCGGAGATCGGGGCAGTGGCCGCTTTTCTTGCGTCTTCGGACAGCAGCTTTATGACCGCCAGCGAGGTCGCCGTTGACGGTGGCCTGGCGCAACTCTGAAGAGAAAATTAAATGACCCAATCACTAAAAGGCAAAACGGCTCTCGTTGAGTGACAGGCCAAACAATTGAAGCGAGCGGTGGCTACAAGCTGTGACCGCGCCGCGCAAAGGAGAAAACATGAGTTACGCAATCATCGGATTTGGCAACATCGGCCAAGCATTGGCCAAGGCGTTCGCCCGTAAGGGCATCGAAGTAGCCGTGGCAACCACGCGCGATGCAGAAACCTTTGCAGCCGACGCCGCCGCGATCGGACCGACGATTATTCCCAAAACCCTGGCGGAAGCCGTCAAGGCGGACATCATCTTTCTCGCGGTCCGTTTTGAGTCGCATCCGAACGTCGCAAAAGCACTGTCTGACTGGAAGGGAAAGATCATCGTCGACGCGATGAACACGCAGGCTCCGCTTGAGGAACTGGGCGGTCTGCCGTCCTCTGCGTTCGTCGCAAAGGCGTTCACGGGCGCGAGGCTGGTGAAAGGCTTCAATCATCTGGTCGCTGCGGTCCTTGACCAGGACCCGGCCGTACAGGGCGGCCGCAGAGTCGTGTTCCTCGCGAGCGACGATGACGGCGCCGCAGCGGAGGTCGGCGCGCTTGCGAAAAATCTCGGTTTCGCGCCAATCGAACTTGGCGGGCTTTCAGAAGGCGGCTGGCTTGTCCATGCGCGCGGGAAAACCTGGGGTCGGCTGATCTTTAAGGACTTGGTCAAGTTCGACTGATAGCAACGGCCTCACCATGTTGCGCCCGGTCGCCATCACAAATATCAGAGGTGGGGCGTAAAGGGGGGGGCGTAAAGGGGGGCGGGACTTCACCAAGGCGGGGCATGGCTCCGTGCATTGTCCATCGCGAGAATTAACTGGCTCAGTCCCGCTGCTTCCGGGTTTGCAGGTTTCTCCAGGGTTTCCACTAAGGTGCGCCGTTTGGCCGTGCGGCACGCTAAAAGCAACGCCGGGGGAGCAGCGGCTCCTCCACATCACCGCGATTGCCGAACCATAAATCCTTGTTCTCGCGAGATGTTTTGCCGTTGCCCGGCACACATGCAGGTCACACCGAGCGGGACAGAGTCCACGGTTGAGTGAATCTGGACAGTCCCCCGCATCCCTTCTTGAATTTGTCACCACCCGTCCATATAATTAGCACTCGCTGCACGAGAGTGCTAACAACTTCGCCGGTTGGCTCGGCCAGCCGGGTTTTCCAAGCGTTCTTCAGTCTCAATCAAGAG
>Ga0209796_10000434_pt1 | contig 28055 bp, 25 predicted proteins | sample AgamicOrSfrz_FD_187167 | JGI IMG/M metagenome (GOLD analysis project Ga0209796, IMG submission 187167) | Agave microbial communities from Guanajuato, Mexico - Or.Sf.rz (SPAdes) (version 2) | ecosystem: Host-associated > Plants > Phyllosphere > Phylloplane/Leaf | place: Guanajuato, Mexico...
TTTTGAAACTTTTGATATAACTTAATTAAAGTGTTATAATAAGTTTAATTTAATCTCTTTTAACCCGCATGTCAATTGGATAATAAAGTTTGTATTAAACAGTATTTGGTTATTAAAAACATCTCTTTTTTTCAAAATGACAATATTAAAAAAAGAGGTATAGAACGGAAGTTTGATAACAAAAATAAGTTAGGATTAAACATATGAAGGAGTACAACTAAAGCGAGGTAAAACATCTAAATACGATTTTAAATTAACTAGACTACGTAATCAGACATTGGAAACAGAAGATAATACACCCACAAGAACTTTAAAAGAAATTTTTGGCCCATCAGGAGAGGATATAGCCAATGAAACCGACTATTCGTGATGTTGCAAGGGTAGCAGGTGTGTCAACAACAACAGTTTCTCGCGTTTTAAATAACAGAGGATATATAAGCAAGGAAACAAGAGCAAATGTCTATACAGCAATAAATAATCTTAATTACCTTCCTAATGACTTAGCTCGCTCTTTATTTCATAAAAAAACGAATACTATAGGACTACTTGTTCCAAACACCAGTGACGCATTTTTCGGTGAGTTAACTTTTGAAATTCAGAGTTTCTGTGCCTCACTGGATTATAAAATAATACTTTGTAATACATTAAACCATATAGATAAAGAAAGTAAGTACTTAGAAATCCTCTCTGGAAGTCAAGTAGATGGGTTAATAATGTCTACTTCTAACTCTAATATATTAAACAACTACGAACAGAACTTACCTATTGTAACAATTGATCATTATATATCTAAAAAAATTCCTTTAGTAAGTTCTGATCATTATTCAGGTAGTTTACAGGCTGTAGAATTGTTACTCTCAAAAGGCTGCCAACATATTATTTATGTTTCCACATTTCCTGCATTTGAGCAATCATCAACTTTGAAGAGAAACGCATATGAGGATGGTATGAAAAGACAAGAGAAAAGAAGCATTATATATGAGTATTCAGGTTATGAAGAAAAGTACAAGGTAATTTGTAAGCTTTTTGATGAAAATACGGAAGTAGACGGTATTTTTTGTAGTGATGATATAACAGCAACTGCTGTAATAACTGAAGCAAAAAAACGTGGTATAAGTATTCCTAATCATTTAAAGGTTATTGGCTACAACGGCACAGGGGTCAGTCAAATTTTATGCCCGGAACTAACAACTGTACAGCAACCAATTAACTTAATCGCTAAAACAGCAGTTAAATCTTTATTAGAAGTAATTGATGGTGAGATAAATACTAATCCAACTAAATTCTATTTACCTATGAAAATTATGGAAGGTAAAACAACATAAAAAATCTTATTTTTATATAGACCCCTCCCTTTTTAAAGCACTACTTTCAATTAAGTTAGAAACCGGTTCCAATAGAACGAAAAAATTGGAATCGGTTTCTTTTTTGGTTATAGTTTATAAGCTAGCAAATTGTCAACGCTTTCTCTTTCAATTAATTCATAATTCGAAAAGGTTATTTTTTCAACTCTTTCACCATTTACCAATCTCAGAATAAGATCTGCTGCCATTTTTCCAGCCTCTTTATAGTAATATTTGACTGTGGTTAGACCTGGATGGATAACTCCAGTAACTTCGTATCCTCCAAAACCTGTTATGGACAACTGTTTTGGAATTTGTAATTCTTTTGAATAAGCTGCTTTTAATGTTCCAAGTGCAATATTATCCGTGGCGCATACTATAATGGAAGGGTTAAAATCTTCTATAATTATTTTTGCTTTCCTGAGGGCTTCCATCATGCTGAAACTTGTCTCGTAGTACTTTACTTCACAGTCTTTTTCTTCGGCTAGTGCCTGTTTTAAGCCTTCTTTTCTTTGCTTTCCAACCGCAATATCTTTCTCAGTCACACCTAGAAAGGCAATTCTTTTATGCCCCTTCTCCAATATATATTTTCCAATATCATATGCTGATTTATAATCATGATGAATTAGACTATGAAGATCTTTATGTTGTTGGCCAACCAGGATAACTGGAATTTGAGTCTTATTAAATGCCTCTATATGAGCATCTGTAATTTGTACTGCTAGCAAGATAATTGCTGCAACTTTTTGTTTAGCTAAAGTATAAATATTTTCTACTTCGCGTTCTAAATTTTGATTGGAGTTGGATACTAGCATTTGATAATTTCTTTCTTTTAATTTTTCATCAATCCCAATTAAGGTTCGTGATGTAGCATAAGAATCAAGGCGCGGTACAATAACCCCAATAATATTGGTTTTCTTTGCTTTTAAGCTTTGTGCAAATGCGTTTGGAGTATATCCTGTTTTACTTATTATATTCTCAATTTTCTTTTTTGTTTCATAGCTAACTGAACCGCCATTAAGATAACGTGAGACCGTACTCTTCGCAACTCCCGCCATTTTAGCTATATCAGTAATTGTTGTCATTCTCTCATCTCCATGCTCAAACATATATTTTACATAAGTATACATGAGTAAATATATGAATTTAAAGTTTCCAATACAAACGTCTAAAGCATGTTAATATTTAATAAAATCAATTCCCGCGTAGTATAATCTTGAATTCAGAGTATAAAGGACGCCCATAGCCAAATAAAAATAAATTTTATAAGCATTAAACGTAAAAAAGAGTCATTTATCATGAATGTCCCTTTTTTACGTTTAATAAGCACTGAGTTAAGTGTGTCAATGAAATTTTCTCTGCCTCTAGGCGTTTGAAAACTTTAGTTCTGTTTTAGCATTAATGTGCCATGGTAAGCAAGGCTTTCCAAAGTAGTAGAAAGTAGTCCTTGCATATAATCGTTATGGATATCTTCAATATAAGAAATGTTAGGTATATGTTCCTTAGGTATGATTTGTAAGCAATTATTGTAGATATCGTCAACATACTCTGATTTACACAATCCGCCTGTTAAGACAATTATTTGTGGATTAATAATTGCAATAATTGATATTAATGTTTTAGCAGCCAATGGTATAAACCGTTCTTTATTATGTAAGTGTTTAAGTTGATCCTCTCTTGACATATCAAAGGGCAAAAAGGAAACCTCACCTGCAAATTTAGTACTTCCCTTTAATATATTACCGTCCACTATAATACCAGATCCAGGAAAACTATTCTCTATAAAAGTTACAACAGCAACACTTGTCTCCTTTTTATGATGCTTGTAAATCCCATATACGGTTAAATTCATGTCATTTTCTATTGTTACTTCTATTTTATATTTTTCTTTTAGTCTTTCACCTAAATTAATGTTGGCAAGTTCAGGAATATCGCATATTCCGATAACACCTTCATTAACAACGCCAGGGACCCCTATTCCTATAGCAAGAATATTATATTTTTTAATCAACTGATCTATAAAGGCGTCAATTTCCTCATATGTTATATTATCTGAAGTAATTATGTCTTCTTCTATTTTTTCACCCCTCAAGTTAGTAATTCTATAATTAACCCATCGGATGTCGTTCTTTAGGCTGATATAGATACAACCAATAAAACCATAATTTTCATTATATTTGAAACGTCTAGCTGGTCTGCCACCACTTGATTCTTCATGACTCACTTCTAAAACTTCCCCTGTAACCAAAAGTTCTTTGAGAATGTTACCGCAAGTACCTACACTTAAACCCGTAGCTTGAGCGATACTAGATTTTGTCCCATATTCCAAATTCTTTAATGATGTTTTTACAAGCTCAATATTTATCTTTTTGAGAGCAGCAGTATTGTTAGATAGTGGTTTATTCATTTATTTATTTCCTCCAAACTTTTGACAAAACTTAACGAAAGTGTTATCGTATATCACGGATTTACGTTTTTCGATTCATATATCAATTAGACAATGAAGCTTTTGCAATACTGTATTTGTTTATATTGATAATATTAAAAAGGCGGAAGTTTGACAACTAAAAGTAAGACATGATTAAACACATTAAGGAGTACAACTATGAGAACAGAAAAACAGAAAATGTTAGATGGTGATTTATATCAACCCGGTGATTCACAGTTAGTAAAGGACCGGGAAAACGCGCGAAGATTGACGAGACTATATAATCAAACATTAGAAACAGAAGGAAATAAACGTACAAAGATTTTAAAAGAACTTTTTGGTTCATCAGGAAAGGATATATCCATTGAACCAAATTTCCGTTGTGATTATGGCTATAATATACACGTTGGTAATAGTTTTTTCGCAAATTTTGATTGTGTATTTTTAGATATATGTGAAATAAAAATAGGCGATAATTGTTTCATAGCACCAGGAGTTCATATCTATACAGCTACTCATCCTTTAAATACAATGGAAAGAATTTCAGGAGCTGAATACGGAAAGCCTGTAGTGATTGGTAATAATGTATGGATTGGTGGAAGAGCAGTTATTAATCCTGGAGTGAAGGTTGGTCATAATGTCGTAATTGCTTCAGGAGCAGTAGTTACTAAAGATGTACCTGATAATGTAGTCGTCGGCGGAAACCCTGCTCAAATAATTAAACATATTAAAGAACAAGTAGTGTCTTAACAGTATTTTAAACATCTAATAAATAAAGGTGAATTTGTTATTGAGAGCCTAGCCTTTAAATAAATATCTTCTTTTATCACTATTATTATTTCTATATTAGTAAATATATATAAGCACTTCTGTATAAGGAATGTGTCAGAGGGAGAATGAAAAATGAAAATTGAGCATATAGCAATTTGGACCAACGATATAGAGCGCTTAAAGAGATTTTATGAAAAATATTTTAATGGTCAATCAAATAACAAATATATAAATTCAAAAAAACATTTTGAGTCTTATTTTCTACAGTTTGATGGTGGTTCAAGGTTAGAGTTAATGAAGAAAGAAGAAATTCCGTCTACAAAAAATAACGTATATGCTCAATTCACAGGAATAATTCATATAGCGTTTTCCGTAGGATCCAAAGAGAAAGTAGACAAACTAACTAAACAATTAAAAGGAGATGGTTTTGAGGTACTAGATGGCCCTAGAACAACAGGAGACGGATATTATGAAAGTGTAGTTTTGGACCCTGATGGAAATCGAATTGAAATTACAATCTAAATTAAATTATATCTAACAGATATAAATTTTTGTAATACAAAAATACCTAATAATCTTCTGTTATGGTGACTTTTGGTTAACTTCATTTTAAACCAGAAAGGATAAATAAGTATGAATTTATTCAAGTATTTAATAATTATTTTAGCTGGAGGATTAACTACATTTCTTTTAGGTTTAATTACTACGAAAATAATTAAGCGTATTTTTTTCTTGCTTTATAGTAACTAATCTATTAAATTATGATGACACTACGCTTTTTACAACTACATTTGACTAATCAAAAAAATTAATTCCACTATTCATAGATTCTTGTTAATTCCGAAAAAGTATTTTTTATTTTCAAAAACTATAACTTGATGGAAAACGCTTACTATTGCTAATCTGAAAGAAATATAACTAATAAGATTTCCCTAAGGTAATATTTGTTGAATTATACATTTACCTTAATATTTCTTATTATGTAAAGGAGAGATCTTTATGGAGGTTAACTTCTTATTTGGAGTTGCAGCTGGTTTACTCATTTTGTTAACTAGTTCTTGGGGGATTGTAAAAAAACCAAAGGTTAAGGAATTCACTTGTATTAAATTCCCTGTGAAGACACCTAGATAAAAGAATTTTATATCCTTTGCTTACTAACTATAATACTCGAAATATATAAATATTTAAATAAGTATGTCATACTAGCTGACATACTTATTTTTCTTCCACAAAATTTTCTTAGTATGAAGAGTTTGAGATTAATAATACCTTTCAAAGTTGTAATAATGAAAATTATCTAGATTATAATAAGACTCCACATAATGGAAGAGGCGAATATCTTCTAGATATACATAATTTCTCACAATGATCACATGAGAATTATTTCTAATTTTTAGATAATTAAAGATTTCTCTTGGAGGTTCTTCAACAGTAATTTCTGTTTGAATAAAACCAATTTTCAATCTTAACTTTCCCTCTAGAAATTTCGTGATTGACCCTTTACAAATTTCCCTAGTTAAATTAGGCACAAAGTTTTTAGAAAAGTACATCTGATCTAAGACAAATCCTTTACCTTCGCTCGTCCTTCCACGTAATATTTTCCATACATCATCTTTATTAGAAACGTTCAGCCTTTGCTGTATATAGTCATTAGGATTTATTACTTCTATATTATAGAGGACATTAATACCTTTATCTTCTGTGGGATAAATAGAATTTTTAAATGAAAACGAGTCAAGGTTGTTATTTATATCTAGGATAATGGATCCTTTTCCTTTTATTTTTTGAATATACCCATCATGAGCGAGTGAATTCAAAGCTTTGCGTACTGTCTCTCTAGAGGCACTATATTGATTTACAAGTTGATTTTCAGAAGGTAACAATGTATTGGGTTTTAAGTCTCTTTTTTGAATTTTTCGGGATAAATCATGATAAATTGTTAAACATTTATTTTTCTTCATTACCAATCACCCGGTAACCTTACATATAAATTTATTAAATATAATTTGTCTTTCTAATTATGATTATCAACTACTAGCCAATAGTAAAATACAACTGTTCTTTTTTAACGTTTTTCCTATATAAATCAATGATTTCATAATCATCTAAATGTAAAACATATTCATCATCTTTAATTTTTTTCAGTATCTCATCTTCTATTTGAATTCTCTCAATTTCGTTTAAAAAGTAATGTTTTAAAATTACTTTATACATTTTCTCTCCTCCTTTTAATAAGGTAGTTAATACTAGAGATAATGATAAGTAGAATACCTAGTGCTTATATAGAATAAAATTGTTAAACTCCAGATTTAGTCGACTTGATAACAGTTTGGAAATGAAAATTAGAGAAGTGTAATATTTTAAAAGACATAACTAAATTCCTAAAAGGTTATTTAAGGCATAAGCTACTCCATCTTGGTCATTATCGTTTGTAATAATTGAGCTCATTTTTTTGATCTCATCGATGGCATTTCCCATAGCAACCTTAGTCCCTCCTACAGAAAACATCGATATATCATTATAACTATCACCAATTACAATTACATCATCTAGACTAATGTTATAATGTCTAGATAGAAACTTCACGGCAGCTCCTTTATTCGCTACTTTGGGAATCAGTTCCACCGTACGTTGACTAGCAGCTGTAAGACTAACTTTCTCTTCTAATGAAAAGTATCTTCGAGTTTTCTCTAGAAGTTCTTCATTATAAGTAAATGTCATTATCTTGTATACATCTATCTCTCGCTCAAGTATTTCGTTCATATTCCTAGTTGGTTTAATACCAAATTGTTTTATTTGCTGTATAGCACTTTTCCATAGATCATTCTTATCAAGATTGGGATTTTCACTTTTGATAATATCCATTTCAGCTTTTAATTTACCCTCTCCATCGTACGTAGAGTAGATGGCCTCATTTGTAAATATTTCAAAGTACATATCGTTCTCCTGAAAGTAATCAATAATCTTTTTACAAGTAAACTTATCTAAACATACTTTGTACAATAGTTCGCCATTATGATCATGAATAGTAGATCCATTAACACCGATTATTGGGATTTTCACTTCTTTCCCCAATAAATAAGCTACATCATAACTCGCCCTTCCTGTACAAATTACAACTATATGATTTCCACTAAGGGTATTTTTAATTGCTTCTAAATTATTTAGGGATGGCACGCTTTCAGAATTCAAAAGTGTACCATCTAAATCTATCGCAATTAACTTCATAATAACTTCCTCTCTGTTTACTCTAGTCATTTATTTATATATTCATCCGGGATTTGATTGTACTTAGTAAGACTAAAAAAATACTTCTTAATAAGATATAACTATATTAGCTTATACATTTATATCTTTTTTCTACCTTAACACTTACTATATTGTATTCTTTATACTTATTTGTGAATTCTTCCATTTCCTGTACACTTGGATAGTGGTCTATCTCTTGGCTGTATTTTGCCGTTATTTCTCCCATTGCAATCATATAATAAGTTTCTTTTAACATTTTATTTCCCCCTTACGCCTTCGTTTTTATAATATATAGCTGCCCAAACTCCCTAGAATCCTCAAAAATAAACTAACGTTTGATTCTCGGCGAGTTAATGAGACACATGTGAAATTTACAGATCAATGAATGTACCTAAATCGTACCGTTAATTGAGAAGTAAATAAGATTAGTTTTTAATTAAGTAAAACAAGAGGTCCTAGGGCTGCAAAACGCTTTTCGTAATATCTCGCTGTCTTTTCATGTTTCAAATCTCCTTGATATCACAGTAGACAAGAATCCTGCCTACCTGTAGTGATTGGCGATTTGAAATAGAGAAAAAGATGCCTATAGGCATCCAAGTAAGGCAGGTAAAATATCTTAATAACATTGTGGGACATGATTAATATAGTAGGGATTCTAAATTAATGTCCCTTTCAGGATATTTAAAGTGTATTACCTATAAAGTAAGTTATTTTAAAGGTTATAATAATTTTCTGCCTATTAGCGTAAACACTTCCCTTACTGTAGACGCTAATGAGAGTCAGTGTGATATTCTTCAACAAGATGAGTTCTAATTATAGTAAAGACAACAAGTTAGTCATTATATTACCTTTATGACCATGTTAAATTTAAAGGTCTATAATTCTCTTCAAATCATGAAGATAAGTCTCTTAGGCCTCAGATATGTTTGTAATTCTGAAAACAAAACATTTGTAGTTATGAAGAACTTATTTCATCCAGAATTTTCTGGAATGTAATAATTTTCTCATCCAATCCGTGGCTGATTCTTATTACATCTGGATCTGAAATATCTTTATTCTTTACTAATTCGTACATATCCCGGCGAGAGTTTTCTATACTCTTGTTTAAGTCTATTACACATTTCAAAATCATTAACCTTTTCTCCTTTACTATTTATCAGTTTTATTAATCTAGATAGAGTTTAAGCAAACTTTATAAAAATAATATAAGTTTTTAACATCCATTCTCTATAAATTTATTACCATAATAACCTTTTCTTGACCTTTACATCTGATTCAAAAAGTAGTCACACGATTATTGTTGGTTGCAAATCCAGTTCCTTGAATTTTATCTGGCTGACCCATCTGAAAGTATTTAATACAAGCTAAAATAGTTAAGGGATCATTAAGAGAATTTCCACTCGCAACCTCCAACGTACCTTTTGAGTAAACACATTCACCTAGGTGATGTTACTTCACTACAAACATGATATCCATATACGGATTTGAGATCCAATTCTGCTATTGTTATCACTCCATTATCTTTTTATACTTGAACAAGCTTGTTTTCTAATGTGACCTGCCCCATCTTTGTTAAGCCCATCCTCTGAAGCATGAAGCCTCTGCAAGCTTTTTAATCCCAACCATATAAGCAGCAAGACGCATATCCACTTGATGTATTTGTGATATTCTGTACACGTTTTCAAAAGAATCAACCATAATTTTTTTGAGTTTATTGTCTACTTCTTCTTCTGTCCAGTAGTAACTTTGATTGTTTTGCACCCATTCGAAATAAGATACTGTCACACCACCGGCGTTGGACAGTATGTCCGGAACAAGAAAAACATCCCGGTCGTTTAAGATCTTAGTTGCTTCAAGAGTTGTTGGCCCATTTGCTGCTTCAACTACAATTGATGCCTTAATATCATATGCGTTTTTTTCGGTAATTTGGTTTGAAATTGCAGCCGGAACTAAAATATCACAATCTAGTTCCAATAGTTCTTTGTTGGAAATAGTATTGTTAAAAAGGCTAGAGAATGTTCCAAAACTGTCTCTGCAATCGAGCAGGTAATCAATATCCAGTCCATTTTGATCGGTAATTGCCCCGAGAACATCAGATACGCCAACAACTTTTGCTCCAGCATCATGCATGAATTTTGCTAAGTAACTTCCTGCATTTCCAAAACCTTGAATGACCACCCGTGCGTCTTTCAAATTGATTCCTTTTTTCTTAGCTGCCTCTTCAATCGCTATCGCAACTCCGTGAGCTGTAGCAGTTTCTCGTCCTTTCGAGCCACCTAATACGAGTGGTTTACCAGTAATAAATCCTGGTGAGTCAAATTCACGCAAATGGCTGTACTCATCTACCATCCAGGCCATAATTTGAGAATTAGTATATACATCTGGAGCAGGTATATCTTTACATGGTCCAACAATCTGGCTGATTGCACGAACATAACCTCGGCTTAGGCATTCAAGTTCTCTCCCTGACATTTTACGAGGGTCGCAAATGATTCCACCTTTACCTCCACCAAATGGAAGATTTGTGATCCCACATTTTAAGCTCATCCATATAGATAAGGCCTTTACTTCAGCCTCATTTACTTCGGGATGAAAGCGAATTCCGCCTTTCGTCGGTCCAACAGAGTCATTATGCTGTGAACGATAGCCTGTAAATACTTTAACAGTTCCATCATCCATTTTTATCGGAATACGAACCTCCAAAAACCGTAATGGCTCTTTTAATAACTCGTACATTTGTTCACCGAAGTTTAATTTCTTTAATGCTTCATGAATCATAGTTTGCGTAGAATGATACATTTTTAAGGACTGTTGTTCCTCTTGTTGTTGCTTAATCTTATTCAAAACAGCGTCTACAACCATGGTTGACACCTCTTACTATTTAATTTTTAAAGCATGAAACTTCAACTGAGCTACATTTTTTGGATTAAATTCTTTTTCTGACCAGCTGAACATCACATGTCAAACTTTCAAGGGTAATCGAAACTAAACCATTGATATAATCATCCTGAATATTTTCGCGGATAATAATTTCAGGCACGTGTTCTCTTGGAATGATTTTCAGGCAATCTTTATAAATATCCTCAAGCATATCCGTATTAATCAGTTCTCCTGTTAACATGACGGTAGCAGGGTTAATAATTGCAATCACCGATGTAATTATTTTCACAACCAAGGGTAAAAGACGGTCATCCTTATTAAGCTCATATACTAATTGTTCCTGTGAAACATCCAGTGGCAGATAAGATACTTCACCAGCAAAGTTGGTGTTGCCTTTTACAACATGACCGCCAACGATAACTCCGGATCCTATACATTTGTCCTTTGGAAAGTTAATTACAGCTATATTTTGACCCTGATGATACTTTTGTTTGCGATAAAACCCTAATGCCTTTAAATTCATATCGTTTTCAACGATAATCTCTTTGTCAAACACTTTTTTTAGTTCCCTCTCCAAAGGGAAGTTGGAAAGGTCTTTAATATCACATTCACCTACGAGCACACCTTCATAAACCACTGCTGGAACACCAATGCCAATTGCCTTAATAATCTTATAATTTTCAATTATCCTACCAATTTGGTATACTATTACCTGATAAGTTATATTATCTAAAATGATAGAATCTTCTTCGATTATTTCACCAACGAGATTTGTTACTGCGTAAGTAATCTTATAGATTCCTTGTTCATAACTTAGATCAACACAAGCAACATACGAGTAATTAGCATTATACATAAAACGTCTTGCAGGTCGGCCCCCACTGGGCTGTTCTAAGTCGACTTCAATAACTTCTCCACTTTCAATCAGCCCATTTAGGATATTTCCGCAGGTTGCCACACTTAGTCCCGTCATATTAGATATTGACTGTTTAGTCCCATATATCAATTCAATTAAGGCATCTTTTACTAATTCAACGTTAATCTGTTTAATCCTAGTGGTATTGCTGATAACTTGATTCATGCTTATCCTCTCCAAGTCTTTCACTAAACACAATTAAAAGCCCCTACTAAGGATCAATTCATTTTTATAGACTTACCTTGGTATTTCCTAATTTCGAGAAAATTTTATCCATTCTCTCAAGAGTTACAGCTACATCTCCCACTGTATGTTGGGAAGTGAAACCATAGTGGGCTGGTGATTTAGGACCAGCAGTATCATGGAAGAATAAGCCGTTCGGTAAACACTCAGCGATGAATTTTTTGTAAAGATCTCGATCCATTTTCTCAGCCACTTTTCTGAAATCAAAATCGTCTTCAGGGTTTTCAACTCCAAAGTAAATGGCAAATCTAGCTCCTATTCCTCTCACATGTCCAGGAACTCCATGTTTTTCAAAAAGCTGATTCATGCCGCCATATAATTCATTTCCCACTTCGTCTAAATGATCATAAAAACCTGGTTCCATAGCCATTTTCAAGCACTCAATTGAAGCTAATACTGGCATAAGTGCGCCCGAGTACGTACCACTCAGAACCGTTTTTCCTAAAGGATTTAGACAGTTCATAATTTCTTCCTTACCAAGAATACTGGCAATTGGCAAACCGCCACCTATTCCTTTTGCTGCAGTAGTAAGATCTGGAGTAACTCCGTAGTATAATTGCGCGCTTCCTGGTCTCATGCGAAGTCCAGTAATGACTTCATCAAAAATCAAGACAATTCCTTCTCTGTCACATAATTCACGAACTTGCTCTAAGTATTCTTTTCTCGTTGCATAGCATCCACAGTTAAAGCTAATTGGCTCAAGAATAATCGCAGCTAAATTATCTTTATATTTTTTAACCGCATGTTCTAATGCATCAATGTCATTAAACACCACATTTTTTACAACTTCTTTAGAAACCCCAGGGAATCCTGAAGAATCAGGTACTGTTTCAACTTCTCCATATTGATCAATGTTTGAGGTAGTATTGTGGTTGTACCAAACCATTTCATGCATTCCATGAAAATGTCCTTCAAACTTAATAATAAGGTCTTTGCCGGTATAGCTTCTCGCCAAACGAATTGCTCCAAGTGTAGCCTCTGTTCCTGTATTGCAAAGACGGATTTTTTCTGCACTAGGGAAGACTTTACGGAATAGCTTCGCCAGTTCAATATGATATTCTGTATCAAAATTCATGAAAAAGCCTTTTCCAATAGCTTTATCAATTGCTGCTCTTAGTCTTGGGTTCTCATGTCCAAATAATGCCGCACCTGCACCTGCATAATAATCGATATATTCATTTCCCTCAACGTCGTATAGTTTGGATCCTGAAGCACGGTCCAAATATAGTGGTTGTCCCAAGACGCCATGATATCTTCCACCCGCAGAAACCCCACCAGGCATATATTTCTTAGCCTCGTCATATAGAACGCTTAACTTACTCATTTTAAAAGCCTCCTTTTACTACAATTATCCTAAAATATCTATATTGTCCTTACTAATGATTTAAATGTCATTAAGTAGGGAATAATTTGTTTTGAAAGCAAGATCTCCTCCCCTTTAGCTGACTACTAAGTAATCGAAAGGGGAGGGAATCTATTAAGCTATATAACTAGATTTATTTAAATCGTAAACTCTAACAAAGAAATTATTTTTTAATTAGCTCGTTAGCCAGTTTCTTAACTTCAGAAGTATATCTATCAAAATCTAGGAAATCTCCCATGCCGTCTTCGTGTTTGAATAGCCTTTCTTTCGGAGAAACATCACAGAAACCGTAAGTCTTCAGTCTCGAGAATTCAGCACAAGTGTATCCACCGCCTTCATAACCGATACCTGTCTGCTTTGTGCCTCCAAACGGCTGATCATTGTGTCTTAAAGCACTGGAGCCGTTAACCCAAACAGCAGAAGACTCGATGCGCTCTGTGAAATAGTAAGCTTTCTTTAGATCCTTTGTAACAACAGAAGCGCTCAAACCGTACTTGGATTGGTTAGCAATTTCAACAGCCTCTTCATCCGTTTCAAATGTGATGATCGGAATAACAGGTCCGAAGACTTCCATGTCTTTGGCAATATCCATATCCTTGGTTACATTATCAAGAATGGTTACATCCATGACACAACCGTCGCGTTTACCGCCATAGATAATGTTTGCACCCTGTTCAACAGTATGCTGGATTTGAGCTTCAACTCTCTCAGCAGCTTTAACAGTGACAAGGCGGCTCAAATCAACTGTCGGATCTGAAGCATGTCCGCGATTCAGTCCTTCACAGAACTTGATTAAGCACTTAACGAATGCATCTTTGGCTTTCTTATGAACAATTGTTCTCTTTGGAGAAGCACAAACCTGACCATTGTTTTCAATGATACGCCCCCAGCCCAGGCATTCAATGGCTTTAACCATTTGCTCCGGATCATCAGCAACTTCTTCTGTAATAATCAGTGGGTCATTACCACCAAGCTCCAGATGAACATTTTTGATAGTAGGAGCAGCAAAACGTAGCATATCACTACCAGACTCGTTACTACCTGTCATAGCAATGGCAGCAACTTTTGGGTTAGTCAACAAGTTTTCAGTAGCATCTTCTCTGCTAGAAGTAATGAAATGAAGACTCTCTTTTGGAACACCAGCCTTGTGAGCTAGATCAATTATGAGTTTAACATTTAATGCTGCATGACGATCAGCTTTAACAATACAAGTATTACCCATCAACAGTGCGGGAACAATCTTTTGCATTGTTAGTTCTGCAGGGTAGTTAAACGGAATTATGCAAGCGATTACACCTAAAGCCTCACGCTTTGTGAATATAACGTGATTTTCATAACCCTCACTGCTGTCACACAGAACCTGACCGTATAAGTGCTTACCAACTTCAATGTTAGCTCTGCCAATTTCAGCAGCATAGGTGGTTTCTGCTCTTGCCTGCGTAATCGGTTTTCCCATCTCATTTGACATGAACTTAGCAATGTCTTCTCTATACTCATCAACGAGGTCGCAAAATTTATATAGAATTTGACCTCTTTCGAACAAGGGTACATTTTCCCATACGGGTTGATATGTATAAGATTCATCAACCATCCCTGCAATTTCTTCTCCGTTGTAATACGGAACGGTACCAACTACCTTACCATTAGACTCATCAATTACTTCCAAAGTTTTCATATTCTCTACAGTAGATCCCATGAATGAATTCCTCCTAATTAAGAAGTTTTAACAACACTTTCGTTAAGTGTTATCTTATGTCTTATGTTATCACCTGTTTTTTAAGGTGTCAACAAGAAAACTAAATTTTTTAACTCTTTTAACAATTCTTTTTAATTCTAGTTTCTTAAATCTCAGATTAATTTTATATATGACAAAAAGTTGAGGAATGGTAATTTTAATGAAAGAGAGAAATAGAAGTCATGTATATGAGAAAGGGAGAACTGCGGGAAAACTCAGAGATTCAATAAAAAGTCAGCATTTAAATTGTTTGAATAAAGGTAAAGATATCACCGATTAAAATCACGACAAAAAAGGATAAAAGAGAGTTGAATGGTTTCCAACTTTCCTTTATCCTTTTTTGTTTCTGGATTAAATTCTTTTTTTCACAAGCTGAACATCACATGCTAAACTCTCAATGGTAACTGAAACTAAACCATTGATGTAATCATCATGAATATTTTCTCGTACAGTTATTTCCGGCATATGTTTTTCTGGTACGATTTTAAGACATCCGGAGATTACGTTCCCTATCATGTCGGATTTAACCAATTCACCTGTCAACACTATTGTGGTAGGATTAATAACCGTAATAATCGATGTAATAATTTTCACAGCCAACTGTAAGAACTGGTCATCTTTTTCTAGTTCTTTAATTAAATCTTCTTGAGACAAACCCAAAGGTAAATAGGATAATTCTCCCGCAAAGTTTGTATTTCCTTTGATAATATGCCCGTCGACAATAATTCCAGATCCGATACAATTATCTTTTGGAAAATTAATAATGGCTATACTTTTATTAGTATGGAAATTTTGTTTTCTATAAAATCCTAACGCCTGTAAGTTCATATCATTTTCAACGATAATTTCTATTGGAAATAGTTCTTCAAGCTGTTTCTGTAGAGGCAAATTACTAAGCTCCTTAATATCACAATTTCCAACTATAGCACCTTCATAAACCACTGCTGGAACACCAATACCAATTGCTTTAATAATGTCATATTTGGCAATTAAATTTCCAATGATGTTTACAATTGATTCATAATTTATGTCATCCAATGTAATAGAATTTTCCTCTATCATTTCACCGACAAGGTTAGTTACAGCATAAGTAATCCTGTTAACACCTTCCTTATCACTTACATAAATGCCTGCTACGTAAGAGAAGTTTGCATTATAAATAAAACGTCTTGCAGGACGTCCGCCACTCGGTTGCTCTAAGTCAACTTCAATAACTTCTCCACTCTCCACCAGTTCGTTTAGGATGTTTCCACAGGTTGCAACACTTAATCCGGTTTCATTGGATATTAATTGTTTTGTTCCATATTTCAATTCAATTAATGCCTCTTTTACCAATTCAACATTAATCTGTTTTATTTTTGCAGTGTTGCTGATAACTTGCTCCATACTTTCCCTCTCCAAGTCTTTTGACATTACTTATTATATGTATATTTTATATAAGTATTTTTTCAATTGTCAAGGTCAAGTATACGATGGTTACGAATGCTGAAAGAAAGATAGCAGTAAAGTGATGATACTGAGTTTCAAGCATTTCAATCACTTTCGTGAATCTTACTTGAAAGCCGTATTAATAAATCTAATTTCTTTCTACAAACGAAACCTTCAAAGATGGTTTTCCTATGGCAATAACTTTAATACGTGTCTCCACATATGTATCTTCGTTATTTGTAGTAAACGCCTCTGTGTAAATGTCTTCGCGATTATCAAAAACATTTACATTATAAGAATTACTCATAGCTCCTTTTACTGTTGTCGCCACATATTTCTTCGCTCCAGAGATAGCATATTCTACGGCTGTTTCCAAATCAGTGAAACTTTCTCTAGACCACGGAGCATGAACAATGAAACGTTTTGTAGTCTGATCTGGCCTTATTAGAACCTCAACAGTTTCCATAACCTGTCCTACTGCTGCACCCACTGCATTGGCGACTTCTGAATGTTCCGGAATCATCAACGAAGTATTAAGTCTTTCTCTAACCTTATGCATCCATGCTGAGACAGGAGCACCAACGGCTACTATTGGTTTTTCTAATATATTGTTTGCCAATAACCCCAATTCACCCTCATTATTGAATATATTATTTATTGAATATGTTGGGTCCTCTTTACCCATAAAATTAAAACTTTGATTTTTATAATCATCCTGACTCTGTAAACAAGCAATACATAATTTACTAGTAATGAATTTATTAGCGCTATCTAAAAATTCAGAAATTGATTGATTTAATCTCTCTGCGAATATATTAACCCCTATTTCAGCAATTCCCTTATCCCATTTATTATATCTTCCTTCTACATGCAAAATATCAGTCGGTGTTAAAGATATACGGGCGATGACCCCTGCATTTATTAAAGGCTGTAAATCTAAATAATCCGGATCTCTCCCTAACTTATGTGCTATGTAGAAAAGGCTATGGGGGCGTTCCTCCAAAATCTTAATGATCTCCATTTCAAGTTGACTTAATTCTAGTTTTCTCGGATTTTTAACTAACATGAAACAATCCGTTTTCTGTGCAGAACAAGATTGATACTCTTCTTTTTTTCTAAACATTTCTAACTCATCAGATAAGTGCGGGTATCTTTTACCCAAAACACAAAGTGGCCATACTTTTTGTGGTCCAATTTTAAGTTGACCTTCCCTATTAAAATGTAAATAACTGTCTCCACCTATTCCAAAAGTAAATATTTCCGCCGCCTCTACCCTAGTTAACCAGCCACCTACTTGGGCGCCTTCTCTTCTTTTCCTTACCACACCTTCTGTCAGAATAGCGATATCTGTGGTAGTTCCTCCCATATCCATAATGATTGCATCATTTTGATCTGTTAAAAAGATCCCTCCAATGATACTGGCCGCCGGTCCGGAGAGAATAGTTTCTATTGGCTTTTCTGCTGCCAAAGATTCATGCATTAAACTACCATCACCTTTAACAATCATAATCGGAACATTTATATCGTATTTTCGAAGGACGGTTTTAGTTGCATCAATTAACTCTACAATAATTGGAATTAAACTAGCATTTAAAATAGAAGTTACGGTTCTTTCATAAAATCCAAGAGAAGACGTTAACTCATGTCCACAGGCAACTGGTAAGTTCAGCATCTCCCTAACCTTGCTTTTTACATATAATTCATGCTCTGGGTTTCGTACACTTGCATACCCCGAAATAGCTATGGCATCAACTGTATCTCTGAATTTTTCAATTGCATCTTCAACTTGTTTTTCCTTGAGGTTTTTTATAACTCTCCCCTTTATATCAAACTTTCCATCTAAAACAGTAATATCATTGGAAGGAAGTTTCCCCTCAGGGCAGTCACCAATTAAGATAACTCCAGTCTTACGTCCTTTCCCTTCTACAATTGCATTAGTTGCTAAAGTTGTAGATAAAGATACTAAGGAGATTTCTTCAAAATCTGTAAAGTCGAGGTTTTTCATGCAATTTTCTATACCTATCGTCAAATCTTCTCTAGTAGTTAAGGACTTGGCCTTATGTAATATTTTCTTATCTCCATACTCAACAATTACTCCATCTGTGTAGGTGCCACCAGTATCAATCCCCAATATTAAAGACATAATTTCCCCCCTATTTTAAACCCCATGCCATTCAAAGACATGGGGTTTATGTGGTATCACATACATGAACTAACTTCGATTGTAAAAAAAACAAGGTACAAATTAACGAAGGTATCCCGATAATGTAATATACTTATAAGCTTATTTAAACGGAAGAGTACTTACTAGATGAAGTAAATTGTTTAACTAATTTACAAACATGAATCAGATCATTAGATGCATGGATTCCCATTTCATTTAATTTATCTGTTACATCTACTGGTTCTGTATTCCCAGGTAACATAGCATTTAACATCCCCCCCATAAATACATGGTATTCCTTATCTCGGTCTTGTGCCAGTTTCAAAATCTGTTTACTGTAATCAAGACCTTGTCCACAATGGAGGCTAATTAGAATTAGATTGGTTCCTTCCTCATCTGCTAAGTCTAGTACTGAAGAAGGTTCCATATCAACTCCTCCATTCACTACTGTTGCATCTAACTCCTTTAATACATTATCAACCAAAAGTAGTCCATAACTGTGTCCATCTGCGGAAGCAACCACCACTTTACAATCTTTTAGCGTATCCTTATTATTGAGCAGGAATGTTTTAACGATTCTTTCTTTTTCATCCATAGTTTGTCTACCAAGAACACTAGGATGGTAGGGCGTAAATGTACCTTTTTCCTCAATACTCGGATGAAAGATTTCTTCAAATTTAACTGGATTTATACGTCTTAGCATGACAATCATCTGAAGGGGATCTTCAATATCAACTCCTGCTTCCTTAAATCCATTTAATACATTGTTAAAAAAAATCGTGCCTTTTTCTATTAATTCGTCCCTCATTTTCTCTAACGGAGTAAAATCCATTAATGGAAGCCATTCTTTTGCCTTTTCTTCAGCTCTTCTTCCTGCTGCTGCAATATCAAATAACTCCTGAAGTGTAGGTACACGAAGCTTTTCGGTTACAGAAACGGGACTGATAGCTGTATGCATCTTATATTTTAATTCTACTAGAACCTGTATGAGCATTTCCTGAACACTGGTACCAAAATTGGCATTAATATCATGATCCCACTGATCAATTGTTCCACCATTATAATAAGAAAGAATAGGCTCTTCCTCGGAGCCAAGAAGTTTGTGCATGGCCATCCCGAAAGCCATTCTCGGTTGTATTTCTGTTAATAAACCGCCGTAACTGATCGACATCTTCGCACCGCATAGTTTATTAATAATATAGTGTTCAACTAGTGTGTAACCTACATAAGAAGCTACATCAAGAAAATATCCTGGTAACCCATCCTCCGGATATGTATCGGCGGTAATAAAATCATCTTTTTTGGATGCAATAATCCCCAAGGATCTAACCATATCCGAAAACCGGTCTTTTTCGTCCTTGTACCCGGGGTAGTCCCAGATAAGCTGGGAAAATGTTCCGATTCGAGGCGAACCTGCTTTTAGTGCATAAATTGTATTTTTCAAATTATTAGGACTCGATAAATGCCAGTCTTGCCATATAACTGTAATTGGCGCTGCTTCAGAGTGGGCAAGCCAATCCTTCTCTTCTTTCATTAAATAACTGGTAGGTTTAGGTGCATTTTCCCAATATTCATGAGGAAGCGCTACTAGCATACTGGGAATAGATTGTACAGTTCTTATATCTAAACCTGTGCGATTAGAGAATTCATCCAACTTTTTAATCGCGTCTAATTCTTCCTCTAATGTAGATAGTCCAAGTAAAAGTTGCCAAATCATTTTACCTTTCGATACACAGTCTTTCCGATATTCTAAATAGTTTTTATAACCGTATTCCTGTAAAAATTTATTTCTACCCAATTCGAAGCTATTTCCTATTTCTATTCCTTCCTTAACTAAGTCTCTACCATCAGGGAAATCCTTAGGAATTAAGCTAGCTATATACTCCTTTATTGCTGCATTCATTTCTATTCCTGCCTCTCTTAAAGTAGAATAATGAACCGTTATTAAATCACTATATTCTCGTTTTTTGGTATTCTTCTTGATACAAACAAGGGAAATACCTAAATATCAATGAAAGCGCATTCTTTTGTAAGGATAAGGTGAGTATTTCATCAATTATTGAGAATCACTATAATCCCTCGCTTTTCCATAACACTTTCGTTAAGAGTTATCATATGCATTAAGTTATCACTCATTTTAATTGGTGTCAATAATTAATGATGCATTTTATTTGTATTTTCTAAAAATTTAGTGTAATGAAAACCATGTGAATTTCATATTTTTTTGTTTAAAAATAATAAAATTAAAATCCACCATGTTTAGATTAAAATAAACAAATGAAATAGCTGTTAAGTTTCTTAAAGATAAGCAGAGAGTAAAGCTCTGAAAGCGTACATTTACAACATTGAGCAAATTTTAGCCTTAAATATAGAAAAATTTATAGCGATAGGCTTTCTCAGATAAATTACATGGGACACTATCAAGCCTACTTTTTTTCAGATTTAGTATCTGTATCAATAAAGTAGACCCTAATTGTTGTGAATCTTCATAGATCTGCCTCTCCCACGGTAGAGGTTTGTAATCTTATTTTCACACAAAGAGGGTGTCCCAAATTGAACTTTTGAGACACCCTCATCCGTAGTATTTATTCCCTTGAATTCTTTTTATACATTAGAGATACTTTCAAAAGGGTCATTCTACTTTTCTGATTCAACTACGGTCAAGTGTTTTAGGATTTCCCTCGAAGTCACTTCATAGACAAAAGAAGACACTAGTTGCGATACTGTTGCGTGGTTCAAGTCATTTATAAGATCATGATGACCATTCCTAATCTCAATAGCACGCCCTGACGGTACGCGTCTAGCCCACGTTCTTGCCCATGTCGGAGGTGCTATTGGATCAACCTCACCATTTAAAAACAAAACGGGAAATGACCATGTATTAATCTTCGAAGAGATGACATCCTGAGCACGGGCCAAACCCTTATTCAATTTAGAAAAGTTAATTTCTTCTTGCGGAATTAATGGGTCTACGCTTAACTCATCTAAATATCCAGAATCCAATGACATGTCTATTGAGTTTAAATCACCTAGTTCTGGTATTGGATCTAAAGGGGTACCTGTTAGGATTAGACCCTCTATTGATAGTGATTTTTCTTCACTTACAAGCAAGCTTGCCATAACTCCTCCTAATGAATGCCCCATAAGAACTATTGGTAAATTATCTCGAGACTTGACAACTTGCAAAAGTTGAATTGCATTTTCAGCCAAACCGAACACGTCATACGCTTCCTCCAAAAAGCCAGATGTATGACCGTGACCAGTATGGTCTATAGCCCAAACTCGATACCCATGTGAATTCTGGGCATGGGCAAACCTATGATATAAACCACTATGCTCCCCAATTCCATGGAAAAATACAATATTAGCCTTTGGGTTTACATTATCCCAAACCCGATAATAGATTGGTCTTTTCGACTGGTGTATAAACGGCACTTTGTTGCCTCCCTTCTTCTCTTTTTGTCCTACTCCGCAGTACTAAAAACTTTTTTTCCTAGGAGAACATCTACATCTATATCCGCACTTGGATAACCCGCGATGAGAATAGCATTAGCGTGAATACTATAATCCCCAGTCTGAATTACTGCTTTGCACCTATTTCGTGCATCATAAAGATCGGGAGCATATACAATTGTGTGGACCTTATTTTTTCCAAAAAGATCTGTCAACAAATCAAAATGTTTTGAGTTTGCTAGTGGCATATCCTTAGCCACAATGGCCGCCTCGAAATCACCTGCGTCAACCAGTGTCGAGACTATATCATCAAAACTCGGTGATCCAGTAACAACTCCAAGATCAAGGTACTCAACATCGGGCGCGAGAGGAATTATAGATTTACTCGATGTCCCACTTCCCGCGTCTGCAACATAAATCATCTCACCATGTCTAAGAGTTGCAACGATAGCCGCCAATCTTTCATTTAATATTCTCTTTTTTTCAGACATTCTCTCTCATTTCCTTTCTGCAGTTATTATATATGGTAAAACATACACTAAAGTCTCATTAATAGTGGACGTTTACCCTCTGGGTTCAACATACTTTTGAATATCCTCATCCTCATTGGTGTGAACTATATCAGTATCAATTTCTTCAAGCATACGCTGAGCATGATTCTTTAAACCTAATGTGGAGATTACCATGAGCAATCCAAGGCCAATTGCAAACAAGGAAAGCATAATTCCACTTCCATTAGATGCATCGAAGATGATAGCAGCTACGGTCGGCCCGAAACCTCCGCCGATTGCACCACCGACTGCAAATGCTACTCCAAATCCTGTGTAACGGATTCGTGCTGGAAATTGTTCCGCCAGAAATGTGAGCATCCCGCCATACATTACTGTCGTAGTCATTGCTACGACAATGGTGAGAATATAAACAACCACAGGTGCTGATCCCGGCACTATCATGAAAAATGCAGTCATTGCGAAAATATTTAGAATAGAACCAATACACATCAATGCTTTTCGATTCCAATTATCAGAAATCGTAGCCATAACGGGTACTAGAGGAATAATAACGACCTGATATAATATTTGGGAAACCATTGTCACATGGTCGGAAAAACCTACACTTTTAAGGTAGGATAAAAAGTATACGGCTCCTAGCATTGCAAACGCCATGTATCCTATTTCAACCCCTACGACTTTTAGAAATATGAGCTTATAGTTTCGGAAAACCTCCCCTAAAGGAAAACTTGCAATCTCACTTTGTTTCTCCTTATTCACAAACTCTACTTTCTCTTGTTCAACAACCCCTCTTCGCGCAAGGAAAACAAATACAAGAATTACAGCACCAAAAAGAAATGGAATTCTCCAAGCCCATTCCTGGAACGCTCTCTCACCAAATACCTCATTTATAATGAAGAATATAATCACTCCAGTTAAAGCGCCAATTCCAGAACCCATGGATGTGAAACTACCATAAAGTGCCCGTTTATTATCTGGAGCTGCTTCCAATCCAAAGATAGCAGATCCCGACATCTCTCCTCCAGCAGCAATTCCCTGGACTACGCGTAAGAATAACAGACTAGCAGGAGCCCAAATCCCAATGGTGGAATAGTTAGGTATAAGACCGATACCAACGGTCACTCCCCCTAATAAAATCATTGTAATGAACAGAGCGCGTGCCCTTCCATGTTTGTCACCAATATGACTAAAAAGAATAGATCCAAGAGGTTGCGCTAAAAACCCAGAACCAAATGTAGCTAATGAAAGCACAATTGCTAGTGTTGGTGTTACATTTGGGAAGAATTGATGATTAAAAATTAGTGCTGCTGCTAGCCCATATAGTGAATAATTATAGTACTCTAGGATGGAACCTCCCAGCGTAATCATCATTACTTTTCGACGAGAATATTTCTTTTTTTGAATCACCACTTCCATAGCCGTATCCCCCTCAATATTTATCTTCTTTTAACTCTAAAATAAATACAGTTACTTGGATTGGTTATTCTCTTTTAATATAAAGACCTAGAACTAGCGTTTCTGTAGCAAGAGTTAAAGTAAACGTTTTCAAATTTAAGTTTTTAACTCCCCAGTTTTTTTCTAAAAACCTCATCTAGGAGCGCTATAAAAATAATCGGGGAATCCTATGTTTCCTCATTATCCCTGCTGATGTACGGAAAATGACAATAAGAGCGAAAAACCACTCATTTCTAGAAAATTCTTAAGTAGTCGAGGTGTATGCAATTGAGATTTTGACTAAGATGATGATTTTGTGTATTCTACAAACGTCATTAGTTGATCTATATAAGCTGAATTAATTTTTTTACAATTGAAGGTATAAACGTTCAATGTCTTTTTCAGGTATTTGTTTCAACTTACTAATAACAGCAGGCAATTTTCTAAAAACCTCTTCAACAGATCTTTATAAATCAGATCTGTGTTGAGCTATTTCCGCCGTTCCTCAACTATATTTAGTTCAGAGTCGTAAGAGAGGAAAAAACATTAACTCTAAACGATGAACATTTTTTCTTAAGAAAGACTAGATCAGCTTTGCATAATGAATGCGAGGCTGATCCAAAATCATGTTATCTATCGTTTTTTCATGGGTGGAATCAGAGTTTAGATTTCATGCTGACACTAATCAGTTATCCAATTCCCCCAAGTTTGTTGGTAAATGTTACTGTTATGTTAGGTAAGGGTTGACCAATATTTAGCAGCAATGCAAGTGTAACATAGATTACTCCTTAGCAATTGGCATAGATATTTCCTCTTCCCCTTCTGACTTTCTTATTGTTGCATCATTTACTTTGTTTCTCATTAACAGATAGTAAAGTAACGCTGGAACAGCTAAACCTACGGCCCAAGTAATGTCTGCCCCGCCTAGCGCCTTCAGTACAGGCCCTTCATAGAATGAAAAGCCCATAAATGGGATTGCTACAATAACCGAGAGCAGATAACAAGTTAGAGAAGTCCAGTTATACTTACCATATATCCCTTTGTCATCGTATATATCCGGTACACTATATTGCCCTTTACGTATTAAATAGAAATCCACTAGATTAATAGCAGTCCATGGAAGCAGAACGTACATTTGCCCCACCATAAGGTCTGCGAAATACGCATTAAAATCCTTTTTTGTTCCAATTGCTATTGCTGTTGCAAGCACGATACACCCAAGCATAACTCCAAATTTAAATTTTGGACTTATTCCGGTATTCTTATATGAAACCACAGTCACCCAGGAGATGTATGCACTATAAAGATTAAGCGTATTTAGTAAAAGAATCCCAAGAAAAATTGTTAGGTAGGCAAAACCGGCATATGGACCAAACATTTTTGCAATACTAGAACTTACGGTATTCGTAAAGTTGGGGATACCAGCTGCCAAGAGAGCGCCTAAAAGCATCATCCATGTGGCTCCCAGAACATTCCCTGCATAACTGTACAGGAATGTTTTTGAGGTTGGTGTACTACAGGGAAGATACCGAGAATAGTCTGCGACGTAAGGACCGAACCCAAGTTCCCATGATGCAGCAAAGCTAATTACCAGCATAAATGTTGCAAAGTGAAATCCTTCGCTGGGTGACCAAGATCCTGCTGGAAAATCTAGTTGGAAGACTAAAATAGTTGCAATCAGGAAAATGATTGACGATAAGACTGTTAAAAACTTTCCAATTTTGTGAATGAAGTCATATCCAAGGAAGCTAACAATCAATGTAAGGACACCGAATACTATGAACGCCCAATTATCAGACATAGGAACAGCAGCTTGGATTGAATCTTTTACAACTAAGGCATTGGCCCCGGTAAACAAAATATATGAGACAAAGACTATAAAAATCGGAAACACTGCGCCTTTTACGCCAAATTGTGCACGACTTGAGATCATCTGAGGAATACCAATGTGCGGTCCTTGGGCTGAATGAGAGGCCATAAAGATACCGCCAATCAAATTTCCTATAATAAGGGCAACAAAGGTCCAAAAAAGGTTTAACCCTAATACAATACCTAATGCGCCGTTTATAGCAGTTGAGATTTGCATGTTTGCACTAAACCATATGGTAAACAAACTTTTAACGCTTCCATGTCTTTCTTCATCTGGAACAAACTCAATACTACGCCTTTCAATGTTCATAATAGTCCTCCTTATATAACAATCACACTACATCGATGAATTCTCTAGCCCCCATTTTTTGAATTAACAATTTTTTAGAGGGTGTAATTAGTTATATATAGATTCTTTTGTCGAATCCATAAACACGTTAGGTTTCCTAACGGTATTTTTTCAATTATCAATAATTGTAAATAATCATCTACCATTCTAAAATATTCATTAGCCGATTGTGCTTCACAAAAGGCCTCACTATGGATAATTCATAATAATTTATTGTTCATTGGATAAATATCCAAAATAACAATATTTTGTAAATACTTTTTATAAGAATTAGTTAAAGGGGGGTGTTTAAAGACTAATAAATATTGTCGCCTGATAAAATTTTTGAATTAATGCCCTGAATTATATTATTGGTAATATTACAACATAAACCATAAATAAGTAAGCGTTTTCTTTTAAAAAAAGAAAAATGGAGGCAGTTCTTCTTGATGCTGCTTTATGTAAGATAGTATAGAACTCCTTTTTTCGTTCTTTTAATCAGAAAGTATCATTATTAAATTGCGCAATCTTTAAAATGAACTCTAGCTCAACTATAAATTTTTTTGATTTTGGTAACAGCAGTTATTAATAACATTTTAAATATTACAGATAACTCATTTCATAGAGGCCTTTATGTCCTTTAGACTTATGTCAGCTATAAGTCACAGAGTGTACGTGTGGTTGTTTTAATCACCTTCTTTCATTTCTATATATGTACTTCTTTTTATGAAGGTTAAGAGGATTCCCTTTTTCACCTTAAAGGGTGTTTCTCCTTATTAGGCCTTATGGCTTGACTTAAATAATCTCATTTTTTCTTTAACGGTCGCGATGATTGCTTTTGTACCAGGCGTAAGTATTTTCTGCGGGTCAAAAACCTCGCTGTTGCTCTCTAAAACATCGCGAACAGCATTTGTCCATGCTTGTAAGCATTCCGTATTCACATTAATCTTTGCATGTCCAAGTTCAATGGCTTTCTGAATTTGATAATCAGGGATACCTGAACCACCGTGTAAAACGAGTGGAATATCTGTCAACTCGGAAATATACTTCATTTCAGCAAATCCTAACTTAGGTTCGCCTTGATAGAGACCATGAACAGAACCCAAAGCAGCTGCTAAAGCATCAATACCGGTTTTACTTACAATTCGTAAGCATTCCGTAGGGTCAGCATATTTGATGCCACCAACAAGACCATCTTCATTACCACCAACGGTTCCAACTTCTGCTTCAACCGATACACCATGAAGTCTTGCATAGTCAACAACTTGTTTTGTCATCAAGATATTCTCATTGATAGGAGAATGGGATCCATCGATCATGACTGAACTAAAACCAGCATCAATCGCCTGTTTACACCTTTCCACATTCATTCCATGGTCCAAATGTAGTGCAACTGGAACGGTAATCGACATCCCTTTGATAAGGCCCTTAACCATACCAGTAATAGTATGAAAGCCACCTAAAAAATCAACAAGTCGGTCGGAAGCCGCCAAAATGACTGGCGACCGTTCTTCTTCAGCAGCCTGCAGAATCGCTTGGGCCCACTGTAAACTGTTAATATTGAACTGTCCTACAGCATATTTCCCTTCTTTACCTTCAGAAAGCATTTCCTTCATTGATACTAAACTTACTTCGTTCATAGAAACTAAAGACATTTTATTATACCCCCATGATGAGCTCCTTCTATTTAAGACCTTACGACGATTAACTCTTCAATTTCTTCTACTGTTGGCATCGCTTCTGAAGAACTATGCTTGCTAACGACGATTGCAGCTGAGGCGCTACCATATTTTAATGCAGTTTCAATATCTTTACCTGAAATTAAGGAGAACAAGAATGCAGAAGCATAAGAATCCCCAGCACCGAATGTCTTTAACACTTTAGTTTTATAAGCATCCGTTCTGAATCTTTCTCCTGATTTTGTATAGGCAAAGGATCA